>Ga0247727_10000316_pt1 | contig 116824 bp, 97 predicted proteins | sample WisWelCaveWW1625_FD_202498 | JGI IMG/M metagenome (GOLD analysis project Ga0247727, IMG submission 202498) | Biofilm microbial communities from Wishing Well Cave, Virginia, United States - WW16-25 | ecosystem: Environmental > Aquatic > Deep subsurface > Groundwater > Cave microbial mat...
GATATGGTTGCGCCATCGGATATGTTCGACGGGCGCGTGAAAGCCATACGCCGCATGCTCGATGAAAACAATTTTCATAATATCCCTATCATGTCGTATGCTGCTAAGTATGCATCGGGATTCTACGGACCATTCCGCGAAGCGGCTGAGAGCACGCCGAAGTTTGGCGACCGCCGCTCGCACCAGATGGATCCCGCAAACTCAGATGAAGCATTGCGCGAAGTCCAAGCCGACATCGAAGAAGGTGCTGATATCGTCATGGTGAAACCGGCAACGCCGTACCTCGACATTATCCGTCGTGTAAAAGATACGTTCCAGATGCCGACGGCAGCGTACAACGTCAGCGGCGAATATTCCATGGTGAAAGCCGCAGGCAGACTCGGCTGGATCGACGAGCAACGTGTGATGATGGAGATGCTTACGGGCATCAAGCGCGCAGGAGCAGACCTCATCCTCTCGTACTTTGCAAAAGATGCTGTTAAACTTTTGTGATAAATACATTAGCTTCTCGTGATTTAACTTGTTCGGTACTGTCCTAATTTGAGAGAGGTTGTCCTAAGTTGAAAAACGAAGCCCCACATTATTTACAATATGGGTCTCAAACGATTGTAGCAATCTGCTTAACAATGGTAGGTGAAATATATCTCCTGAAAGCACATATATTCAAAAGCTCCTTTGATGGTGCTGTTCTATCATTGTAAAAATCGCCATGCCACAATTCGGTAACCACATTGAATTCTTTCGCCATTTCGACCGCAGGAATCAAGTCACTATCACCGCTCAACAATAGAACTTTGTCAATCTCGCGGAGTATGGAATGTCTAACAATATCTGCGCAGATTTGACAATCAACCCTTTTCTGAAAAAAAAGATTTTTCCCATTTCCATCGCGTCCCTTATAGAGAAGTTTCCCACGCTTAACAATAATAGTCCCTGATCGAGAAATATCATTAAAAAGTTTCTGTTTTAGAGAGAATCTTTTCTTTTCCTTTTCCGTTGGCGGAGAGCTCTGATATGGGTCACAGTCATAGTAATTAGCTATCATGACGCTTGACTCTCCCATTAGACGAACAAGGGCAACCAAATCTACCTTCTGTTGGTTATGACTATATTTCAAGACCTTTTCAAGGTATCCCCCATCAATAAATACCCCTATTTTATTAGATTTCGCCATTCTTATTCAAAATAAAAAGGGCTATGCAGAACATGCCTACATAGCCCGTATAACTTTATTATTCCACCATCCCGTAGAACGGTGGGGTTATTTGCTGTTACCAATATACTAAGACAGATTTTTACTGTCAATAGTTTCAATATATCAATTTTTCCCTGAAAACAACGAAAATGGGGACATTTTTCAGCGTCCCCATTTAGGGCAAAACACGCCTTCGTTAAGGATCAGGCGAGGTATATAAAATAGTAAACAGCTATTTCAATGTCAATAACAAAGATTATATAAAAACTGTATGCGTTCAGCCAACTACAAGAAAAATATAAATTTTATATTTAACTGTTGACTTTTACGTTTCTTTGTATTATATTTGTAGTGCAAAGACGTATTCATAATTTAAGGAGAAAAACATGCCCACTAAATATCCTCCTGCTTGGGGATTAAATCAAGCGGTAAAAGCCATTAAAGATATTTATGAAATCCATTCCAAGGAGCGATTCAACAATGAGCTTCTTGTTGAATTACTTCAAACTACAAAAACCAGTAGTAATTTCAATCGTAGAGCCCTCGCATTACAAGGGTTCGGATTACTTAATAGGTCAGAGGAAACGGTGCAACTCACTGATCTCGCAGTCCAAATTGTTAAGCCCGTAGCGGGGGAAGATGGGGAAGCAAAATTAACAGCGTTTCGTAAAATTGATGTTCTTGCAGATTTGATTACAAGATACCCAAATGCGAAACTTCCGTCCGATCCCAACATTCTCAAATCCGTATTGCTTCAATCTATTGGAATTCAGCGAGATACTATTAAGGAATGGTATGATTTCGTAATTGATTCCTTTAAAGCAATTTCACGCGTTACTGAGCAAATCACAGATGAACCTGTAAAAAAAGATGAAACCGAAAAACTTCCTAAGAAGCCAGAAGATCAAGTGGGGATGAAAACCTCTACCGTGTGGCTTCCAAGTGGTAGAAAATTCGAGTTCAGTGTAGAAGAAGGATATACGTCAGAGGACATGGAGTTTGTATTGAATTTGCTTAACTTATTCAAGTCATCGATCATGCCAAAAGATTCAAAGAGTAAAAGATAAAAATGGGCAATCCGCAAACCGATAATTCACAGAGATTGCCCATAATCTATACGAAAGGAACAGGTGTATGAGTAACGTGCTTAAAATACTATAACCTGCCCGCTTTATTAGCGGGCTTACCGAGTGCTACTAACACTCAAATAAGCCCTGTAATCCATGCCCGCATGAACGGACATAGACCCTGATACAATATACGTTCATTGCGGGAAAAAGTCAAACTTAAATATGAAAGATACCGCAATGAACACATTATCAATTCAAGAACAATCACAAGTTTTATCCCTGCTTTGTGAAGGAACGTCTATTAGAACCACCGAAAGACTCACAGGTATTCACCGTGATACGATTATGCGTTTAGTGGTTCGTACCGGTGAACACGCTCAAATGATTCTCAACGAGAAGATGAACAACCTTGCTGTTGAACAGTTACAATGCGATGAACTGCATTGCTTCGTGGGTAAGCGTCAAAAGAACCTTACACCAGAAGAAGCACAAGATCAATACTACGGCGAACAATATGTATTCTTGCCTATGTGTGCAAAGAGCAAGTTAATCCCTACGTTCAGAGTAGGTAAGAGAACCGCACAGACGGCTCGTTCATTAATGATGGAGCTTTCGACACGCATTACAACACGCTTCCAGTTAAGTACAGATGCCTTTCCAGCGTACTTGGATACCGTACAGAGGGTTTGGGGAACAGACGTTGATTACGCTCAAGTTGTAAAGCATTATGACGAAGATATGAGCGGTACACGCCGTTACGCTCCCCCTCGAATAATACGTACTACGATACTGCCCTTAATCGGTAAGCCCAAAAGAAAGCATTGCAGTACATCCTACATTGAAAGACAAAATCTTAATATGAGAATGGATTTAAGACGCTTAACACGGCTCACTAATGGCTATTCCAAGAAATGGGAGAACCTTAGAGCCATGCTTGCGATTTATATTTATTTTCATAACTTTGGGAAAGTACACTTGAGCTTGAGAGTAACTCCCGCAATGGAAAAGGGCTTAACGAAACATATTTGGAGTTGGGAAGAAATGTTGAGCTATAAGAGTCAACGGATAGCGGCGTGAATCGAATTAGGACAATAAAATTAAATTAGGACAATACCACTTGTTCTACTTCCTTGTATCTTAGTTGAGAGAATTATGAGATTATCTATAGTAAGGATCCTTCTGATATGCATCATCTTCAGTGTTTCTGAAGTCTGGGCACAATCATGGTCGAAACTGGTTCCTGCATCCGGCGCTCCTCCAGCACCGAGACAAAATGCCTCGAGTATTCACAATCCTATCAATAATAGCTTAGTCATATTTGGCGGGAGGAACGACGGCGGCAATCTCAACGATGTCTGGTCGTTCAATCTTGACAGCCTCGTATGGACAAATATCACTCCTGCAGATACGCCCCAACCCGCCATGCGTTTCGCTCACACGGCGGTTTATGATCCAATTAATCACAGCATGATTATCTGGTCGGGACAGGGCGCTGGATTTTACAACGATGTCTGGGCGTTCGACTTGACTACACATATATGGCAGCAACGATCACCGACAGGTACAATCCCCATGGCGCGATATGGTTCCGTGGCAATTTACAATCCAAGTGCACACCGCATGACAATGTTTTCGGGATTTACAACTTCAGGCAGATTTGACGATACGCAGGCGTATGATATTGCATTAAATAATTGGATTGAACTGACACCTTCCGGGACAAATCCTTTACAGCGATGCCTGCATGCAGCGTGCTACGATGAACAACGACACCGCATGATTATCTATGGCGGACAAAATGCAGGACCGCTCGATGATATTTGGGCATTCGACCTCACAGCAAATACTTGGAGTAATCTCACGCCACCCACGAAACCGCCGGGAAGAATTTTTCCCTCAAGCATCTACGCTGACAACCATGTCATAGTCTTCGGCGGGTTGACTGCAAGTGGCAACGAGAATACGTTGTGGTCGTTTAACATGCTCGACTCGAGTTGGACAATGATTACGCCATCGGGGATTCTTCCTGAAAAAAGAAATTCTCACGCAGCAGTCTTTATCCCTCAGGATCGATCTATGATTGTCTTTGCCGGTGAAGGCGATTCTCTCTATAATGATGTTTGGAAACTATCAGACATCGTTACTGATAATCATGAAGCACAAATAATACCTCAGGAGTTTGAATTGTATCAGAACTATCCTAATCCATTTAATCCGGCAACGAGAATTCAATATGCTGTAGCCAGCACACAACATATTAGAATGAGAATCTACAATACACTTGGCGAAGTAGTTGCGACTCTTGTCGATGAGATTCAAGACGTAGGATTCAAATCCGTAGAATGGAACGCGACCGGACAAGCAAGCGGTGTTTACTTCTACACTCTTCAGACGCCGTATTTGACCAAAACACAGAAAATGATGTTATTGCGGTAAGCCAATTCTTCTCCCAATCATATACGATTAAGGTGTTCTCATGAAACGATCTTCATTGGTTATTTTGCTTGTGCTTGCATTAAATGCAACGCATACTCTCTATGCACAGTATTTCAGACTCGATGTCAACGTGGAATTAACAGGTGCACGTTTTAATCCGAACACCGTTCCCGAGCGGAACATCAACACAAATTTTCGCGAGGACGATCCATTTAATCCCGTTCGTGCAAAATTTTTTCCGACGATTAAATTTAATGAAACGTTTCTTCTCGAAGGAGATTTCCTTTTTGACAACAAGGGAGTCAAGTTCGACCATACACGTAACCAGCCATTCCGCGCTGATGGATTTTTTCTTGCTGTGAGAGGGCTGATGGACAACAGAGTAAACTTCTGGCTTGGAAGAGTGCCAACTCCTGTCGGCACATTTTCTCCGCGGAGCTACTCGCACAACAATCCGCTGATTGGATTTCCTCTCGCCTATCATCTCAAAGTCCCCTACAATGTCTTTCGCCTTTCATCAGAGAGTGCAAACTTAGGACTTCGTGACCTCAACTATGGAGCTGGCACGTCAATTTACGAAGCATGCTGGATTACCGGCTTGAGCGTTTTCGGCAATATCGAGGGCTTTGACTATATGCTCGATTTCGGACAGGGGACGCTTACCAATCCAGAAGCAAAAGAGAACGGTGGATTCCAAATAGCTGGCAGAATCGGGAAAAAGCTTGACGCGCAGTTCTCTGTTGGAGTTTCCGGAGGCATTGCTCCCTATCTACAATATGACACAGGGCTTCCGACGGGAACAAACGTTCGCGATCCTAAACATATCATCCTTGGTGCCGATGCGAGCGCACATTTTGACAATCTTCACTTCTTCGCTGAGGTATTTTACAATGCGTGGGATACGCCGCAGTATCAAGTCGAAAAAACGATCCATGCCTATACTTGGTATCTCGAAGGACAGTACTACTTCTTGCAAAAATTTTATGCTGCCGCTCGTATTAATCAAATGCTCTACGATGACATTACAAACCCAGCAAACAACCAGTTAACGCCGTGGGGATATAATATCACTCGGATAGAAACAGGAGTTGGCTTTTTGCCAATTCCTGAGTTGAATATCAAAGGCGTAGTGCAATACAATAGACTGGATAATCCTGCTATTCGGGATATAACTATTGTTGCACTGCAAACTGCCTTCCATTTCGAGAATCTTCAAAAACTCGTAGGTTGGGACAGCATCGAAAAACCAAAATAATCTGTGAAGCGTATCCTTGTTACCGGTGCTACAGGATGCATCGGTGCTAATCTCATTATTAAACTTCTTGAACTTGGATATGATGTGCGTGCTTTTCATCGGTCGACATCAAATCTTCTTGCACTCAAGAACGTAAATGTTGAACACGTGATTGGAGATGTACGCGACACGAGCTCACTACAGAGAGCGATAACAGGGTGCGATACAGTATTTCATACTGCTGCCATTGTCTCGTTCTGGAAAGGAAAACGAGAAGAGCAATTAGAGATCAACGTCAACGGCACACGCAATGTTGTGGAAACATGTCTCGAACATGACGTTGCATCGCTCATCCACACAAGCTCTGTTGCCGCACTTGGCTACAGCATAACGAATGAGCTTATTACCGAAACGACGCCATTCAATTGGAATACACAGATTACGTACAAATACTCTAAGCACCTTGCGGAGTTGGAGGTTCTTCAGGGCGTGAAGAATGGATTACGAGCCACGATTGTGAATCCGACAGTTATTATAGGACCACGCGATGTTCATATTCATGGCGGACAAATTATTCGAGACACGAAACGGGGTCTTATCCCGCTATATGTCGATGGCGGAATGAATATTGTGAGCGTACATGATGTCGTCCAAGGACATATCGCTGCTGCCACGAATGGCAAGAGTGGCGAGAGATATATTCTTGGCGGCGAAAACCTGACACATAAAGAAGTATTCACGCGAACAGCTAAAATCCTACAAACCAGGCCGCCAATGCTTAAAGCCCCGATTCCACTTGTAAAAGCATTAGCAAAAATATGTGATGTCATCGGTGATATTTCACAGCGAGAGCCCTGGATAACATCCGATCTCATCTCCGGTGTTGGAAAATTTAACTGGTATTCATCCGAAAAAGCACGACGAGAACTAAGTTACACTTCTTCACCCATCGATGCGACCATACGAGAAACGTATGAATGGTATAAAGAACACAACATGATATGAAAGTAACTAATATGAATACCCCACAATCAGATAAATTATTTACAAGAGCTAAAATTGTTATCCCCGGAGGGGTAAACTCCCCCGTCCGTGCATTTAAGTCTGTTGATATGAATCCGTTATTCATCAAAAGGGCTAAAGGCGCTTATCTCTGGGATGTTGACGGCAACAAATACATCGACTACATCGGCTCATGGGGGCCAATGATCTTAGGGCATGCGCATCCTCGTATCATCCGAGCCGTGCGGAATGCATCAAGAGGCGGAACAAGTTTCGGTGCACCGACAGAACTTGAAGTCAAGATGGCAGAACTCATTTGTAAACTCATGCCATCGATAGAAATGGTGCGCATGGTAAACTCAGGAACAGAAGCAACAATGAGCGCCATACGTCTTGCGCGAGCTTATACAGGCAAAGACAAGATTATCAAATTCGAGGGGTGCTACCACGGACATGGAGACTCATTTTTGATTAAAGCCGGTTCAGGCGCTGCAACATTTGGTATTCCGGATAGCCCGGGAGTTACGAAGAGTCTTGCTGCAGATACGCTCAATGCAACATTCAACGATCTTAAGTCAGTTCGTAAGCTGGTAAAACAATATTCACATCAAGTTGCCGCAATAATTGTAGAACCGATTGTCGGTAACATGGGCTGTATTCCACCGAAGCCCGGATTCCTCGAAGGACTTCGCACGATTTGCACACACAACAAGATCGTACTTATCTTTGATGAAGTCATGACGGGATTCCGCGTGGCACTTGGCGGAGCTCAGGAGTTGTATAACATTAGCCCGGATTTAACTACACTTGGTAAAATTATTGGAGGCGGGCTTCCTGTCGGCGCCTATGGCGGTAAAAAAGAAATTATGAAAATGGTAGCACCCAATGGGCCAATGTATCAAGCAGGAACACTCTCCGGCAATCCGCTCGCAATGGCTGCAGGCTATGAGATGTTGTCGCTCCTCTCGAATAAAAAATCTATTTACAAAAGGATAGAAGAACGTTCTCAACATATGGAAGATGGCATTCGAGACAATCTTAAACGACTTGGGTTAGGATATCAACTCAACCGTGTAGGTTCGATGTTCACACTATTCTTTACAGAGCAACATGTTGTAGATTATTCTTCAGCAACAACATCGAATAAGAAGAAATTTATCCCCTATTTCAAAAAAATGCTTGAAGGTGGAATCTATCTTCCACCCTCTCAGTTCGAGGCAGCGTTTATCTCAGGTGCTCACTCAGAGCGAGACATAGAACAAACGCTTGCTACTCAAGCCGGAGCTCTTAGAGCAATTCCTATAGTCAAGTAAAGTTTTTCCCTAAAACAAGAAAAGCTGCCAGTGGCAGCTTTTCTTGTTTACAAACCCCAATATTATTTATGGGTTACCTACCCGCCCAGTAATTGTCGCTGAGAGATTACCGTTTGGTCCCGTAACCTTAACTGTAACCACGACGGGCATATATACTGGAGTTCCACCTGCTGTACCATCTGCCACGTGTAACGTGAAGACTGTGGAGCCAAATCCCCGCGTAAGATAATCATCGAGCAGATCTACGGGAAGACCTGAAGCCGTCGCCGCCCAACCAGATAAAGGTGGCGGGTTAAACTCTATAGAAGTTTCGATAGATGTACCCGGCGCGAGCGGATTACCATTCTGGTCAGAGATGGTCACCGTAATGTCCTGACTCCCCAACCTCAAGACGTCAATCGAATCGGTCGAGAAGGTGATTACTGGTCTACCTGAGAAACAAATCAGGATACTGTCGGAGACATTGACGTTGTTCAATCCCAATGTAAATGCACGTATCCATCCGTATCCTTTTCCGGAATCTCCAAAGAGCGAAGCCGGAAATGCCAGCATATCTCTCGGGAAAAACATCGGTTTTGGATTGCCACTATATAATGCCACCGTAGCATGGCTTGTCGGATCTGTAAAACCTGATGCGGCAATAACACCACCGGTCGTATTGAAGTATACTGCTGTTCCGCTCTTCACAGGGTTGGAATACTTATCTCCTACCTGAACGGTCATGAAATTAGTTCTACCAACCCAATCATATCCTGCAAAGTTATATTGCTGAGCAGCAATTGAAAAATGAGTTTGGTCGGGCAGTCCAGCGTTTACGGTGATAACCACTGGTGTTGAGATAACATCTTTCCCATCAGTGTCGCGGTGCATTTTCGCAATGAATTGGAGAACACCTGATACGGTGCCACTGTTGACCGTCGTTGCGACGCGCCCTGAAACGTTTGTCACTACTGCATTCGGCGAAACATAGGCACCACCTGTTAACGGTACTCCAACAATTTCAAACGTCACTGTATCACGATGATCAATATCTATTGGGAAACCAAGCGAATCGCGCACTTCCCAAATCAGAATGCTCGCTTCTAAACCTCCAACACCAAACACCGTAATCTCACGTGAACTCACACTAACAAGAGCTATGGAATGAGCTGCTCCTGTTCCAGAATCTCTCGGTACACCCGTCGTCGTATCCCGGTCGAGGAAGACATCGTTATAACTTGAGCTGCCGGCAAGCACATTGAAGTTTGCTGTCTTCGAACGATAACCATTTTTTGTGATTCTCAAACTACCAGCTAATGACGCTAACCCCTGAAGATCGATCGAGAATGAATATGCACCATCACCGGTCGTCAATACACTATCCGTAACAAGACTCGATGTCATGACCACAGATGCATTGATGATCGGTTGACGCGATTGGGCATCAATAACTCTTCCAAGAACGTTTCCGACGCTTGAAGCTTGATCGACACGCAAAAGAACATTGCCTAAGTTTGCTGTTGCTCCCTTGTAAATAGTGTACACCTTTTGTCTTGTCTGAAAGCCAGTGTGGCTCACTGTCAACGTCACAGGCAGCGAGTCGCGATCAACAAGATCGACAATAAGAGTGAATGCGCCATCGACAGAGGTTACCACATTTTCCGAGAAGCCCGGAATAGCATAGAGTACGTTTGAGTTACGTAGTGGAAACAACGTCGTACTGTCGCGAACAACCCCCATGATTATTGCCGATGTGCTCAGATCGATATTTAATCCGATATCAAGCAAAGTATCAGCACGCAAGAAAAGGGCAATACTTCTGTCTATATAACCATGCTTCTTTACGAGAACAGTGGTATTGATCCCATCCAGGTCATTTAAGTTAACTTCAAAGACAAATTGACCGTTGTTATTTGTCCTCGTCGACTCAACAAAGCTGTCTGCAGTGCGATAGACAACAGCATTATATACGGGATTAAATGTTGTCAGGTCAGAAACAACACCATAAATGCGTGCCACTTTTGTCGAAGGACCTCCACCCGGACCTCCACCTGTTGATGGCAGGTCTTCGCACCCGATAAAGCTTCCGACAAAAAGAATTATTAATACTATTAAGAGATAGTTAGATTTCATAATTTAGTTCCTCTGGAATATGCTTGAACATTTCCGCAAGTGATCGAATCAGTGAGCAATTATCGTTTATTGAAATCTTGCTGGAATTCTCTACGCTTGTTATTAATCAGCTCTTGTTCCGTATGATGCGTTGAAATCCTATCACGTATGGGACTTGATAACTCTGCCTTTATCAAGACAATGAGCTCATTTTTTTGCTTAATCTTGCTCTCGGATCCGAAGATATAGGGGAAGCCAAAAAACCACCATGGCAAATCTTTTAAAAACGGAATCCCCTCACGAGTTTCTGACTCTACTGTTGTATAAAGCCCTCCTATAACCGTCTCTTCTCCATCATACAAAAGCGCATGTGTAATCACCTGCGACTTATTGATTTCGATTCCGGTTTGTCCAGCAGCGGCATCACTTTGCTCAATTGTCATGTCGAGATAAATAAAGTTAGTGTCCGCTTGTGTATACACAGTCGGAGTCACGTCTATAATTGTTCCCGTCTGAACTTGCTGGCTGATCGGATTTCCCGAGATGTCCCTTGTTGTAACAAAGATAGCTTTGCCAACTTGGATGCGACCTTTCTTAGCGTTACGCACGACAATTTCAGGACTTGTGATGACTTCGCCTAATTGGTTACTACCAAAAAACTTTACCAAGGCATCGATATTGGCAAATTTGAATTCTGGTGGTGACCCAATAAAACCAATCGCTTTACTCAGTGATGAACTTTGGCCTGAAGGCGGTACTGGTGACGCAGTATCGCCCCTAAGAAGTCCAGCGCTATTAAAGAATGCTAACGTTGGTTCTTTCGGTTTTGACCGGAAGAAAGCCCAGCTGACGCCATAATTCTGCAGCTTATCAATATTGGTCGAGAAAAAGACCGCTGAAATCTTGACATCCCTGCTCTCCAAAGTCGGCGGCGGCTCACCCGATTTCTCAGTTCCTTTGATTCCTTCGACAGCGGCTCCGATAGACATCACTCGAATAAACTCTGACTCTTCCTCATATGTCAAACCGTTTCTGCTAAGGATCATCTCCAACGCATCACGCCAATGTTGGTTCACAACATATACTCCAATCGGACTTCTTCGTTTCTCTAAATCAATAATGATTTTCCCCGCGAACTGTTTGCTTAACTCACCAAGGACAAGCAATGCCTGATCCATACGCATGGTAGAATCGAGAGAAACTATTTCCTGCGGATTAATATATCCTTTTGTCCTCAATCGCATATCTCTGCTCTGCGGTAGGACGATAGACGTTAGGATGATACTGCAAACAACAATAATTAAAATATGTAGTTTTTTCATGGACACTCCAATAGTTAGACTATTTAGTTGGTTCACCAAGACGAATACTCAGTTCGACGCGTTCTGCAACACCGCCTTTATTTAGCAAACATTCGATTTTCCCTTGGTCAGGAATTATTCTTGTAACGTAACCCAAGTATACTTTATCACCCTCAGAAAGCTGACGTTGTTTTTGATACTGGTCAATGATAAACGCTTTCCCCGGAATAACGGCCTTTAAGATCGAACGTTCAATTTCAATCTCATCCGGCTGTGGCGGAGGTAGTTCTCTGAAAATCAGCGGATAAAATGGATTTGTTGTAAGTGTAGCCGGTATGGTCTTTCGCTCTTCAGGAGCAACATTTAATTCAGGAATCGACGAATAGTATGCCTGAAGCTCCATATCAAACAATACGAGCACTCTTGTCTCGCCTGTTTCTTTCGATTTGGATTCATACCCTCGCAAAACGAGATTGGATATCTTAAATAACCGTCTTCCATTCTCCGCATACCAGATAAACTTATAAAGGTTATCGAATGTGGCTTCGCCTTTTAACGTATAGATGTTAAATCCGTACCTTCCAAAATCTTTAGGCCCTATGTAGGCCATATCCAGCTTGACCTCACCGCTAACCTCCATCGCTCTGTTAAAATATCCATAGGTTTCACCGGTGATATCCTTTGGTGGAACATCTTTATTACGTGTCTCCCACCGTTTTTTAACTTCTTCAAGCTGTGCTACGGCGACGTTATACTCGTTAGCAAGGTCAGGAGTATTCTGTAGTTCAACTTCAATCTTCTTAATTTCAATATCTACCACATTGATTTTTTGGGGAAGAGAATACATTGCAACATAGATCCCCACTCCAAGAATAATTAAAAAGACAACTCCTAGAACTACTGTATTTCGAATAATATACGTCACTGTAATCTCCGAAGTGAATTAGCACATACCATAATTATTCTGTCCCCTCTGGAGTACCTGCTGGCTCCTGCTTTTCCGCCTGAGGAGGGACAGTTATCAAAAAATTATATACGGGAGGTGACTTTTCTCGAATTTCCTTAACTTCGACCTTTGTTAGCGTCGAGTTATCAAAGAGCGCAGCAATGCGTGGAATTCGGGCACGATATAAAGCATAACCTTGCACGCTCATCGCGCCATCGGCAAGTGCGCGAACATCGGTAATCCAAATACCTCTCAAATCTTCAACACCTTTTGTAAGCTGCGATATGTAACGATTCCAACGGTCGCTGCCTGGAACAAGCGAATCATACACCGCTAACGCAGTATTAAATCTATTACGCTGCTCGTTCTTCTCCGCGATTGCAATTTTGAGCTTTTCGTTTTCACTAACTCTATTTTGCAGCTGTGTCAATGTTTGTTGTTTGTTATTTAATTCCTGGCGCTTTGATCCATATTGCTGGGTAAAAAATAGCGTGCTCATAAAGACAAGCGCTAATAACACATATCCGTGCCAAGCCAACTTAAAGGTTCTTTGCCCTTCTTTAATCGATTCGGGCAGGATATTGGTTTGATAGAATGCCGGATGATCATCATCAAGAACCTTCCATGCAGTTGCAATGGGTATCGCAAATTCCGGAATTCGCTCTTGAATTTCAGTTGAAACAGCACTTGAATCAAGATATGGAGTACGAAGATAATGTACATCTACATCAGGTAATTGATGTTTCAAAAATTCATCAAATCCAATACGCTGGCTTTCTCCGGCAAGCAGTATCTTGTCAAGGCGAGCAATTCCCATATTATCCTGCTCAAGAAGCAAGCGACTGTATACCGTATTCTGAATATTGGGTGAATCGTGTCCTTCTCCGAGCACGGGAGCAAAATGGAAAAACTCGGAACCCTTCATAAAAATCAGACGGCTGAACTCAACGCCAACATAAATTATTGTAGTAATTTCGTCTGGAGCAAATCCATAATTTGCGCGTGCAATATTCATTAAAGCTACGTCGGCACTTTCTATCAATGGTATTCTGGGCAGCCGTTTTCCTAAGAACGGCTTAACACTTTCCAACGTGTTCAGCATCGTCATGCCATCTTCACGTACTACACAAATCAGATTTTTGTCTGCTGATTGAAAGAAATCTATTGCATCAAGCTGTGGCTGTACTGCACGAACGTTTCGTAATTCATCTAGGACACGCTGTTTTAATTTATTTCCTTTTAATCCAAAATCGCTCTCAAACGTATGATAATAGATACTTGGCTCTGCGACAGCATAACAAAGAACATAGTTTGATGTTGGATATTTCGAAAGCAACCCAAGAATAATACTGTTATTATCTCCTGCTGTTTCAGAACCCACTTCTCCTGCAGGAAGGGCAAATGCGTCTGCACTTTCCGTAAGAGTATCAGATGCAAGATCAGCAACTTGACGCTCCTCCAATTTCGCGGCAAGTGATGTAGATTGCAACTCATCGAGAACAATGTTGCCCTTTTTGATAGAGAGCTTAGCAAGTTTGAGATCCAATCCATCGACAAACAATGCTATTGCTGTACTTTTACTACCTCGTAATGACGCCATGGGGATTGAATGCCTTTTAAATGTTCAAAAAATTATTTAATCAGTTTTAGGTACTAAATTGAGAAGCTGTTGTAATCGTCGCTTATTATTAGCGAAGTTTAACGCAACCTCTAAAGAAATTTTTCTCGCAAGATGCAATCGCTTTAAATCTTGTTCCATTGTATTCATGCCCTTATCGTTTGATTCAGACATCATCTGATAAATCTCACCCGTATTATTATTCTTAATAGCGGCTCGCACAGATGGGTTTGCAAGCATGACTTCTTTTGTAAGCACACGCTTGCCATCAAGAGTAGGAATAAGTTTTTGTGAAATAACGCATTGAATAATATCGGCTAATCGATTGCGGACACGCTCTTGTTCTATAGGAGGTACTTCACCAATAATACGATCTATGCTTTCTACCGCTGAAGAAGTATGCAGAGTAGAGAATACTTTATGACCGCTATCTGTTACTTCGAGCGCAGTTAAAATAGTGTCTGGGTCGCGCAACTCACCGATGATAATAATATCGGGATCCTGACGTAACGATTGAACCGTTCCTTCTTTGAACGACAGAACATCACGCCCAACTTCTCTATGGCGAATGATACATCTATCAGACTTGTGAACATACTCTACAGGTGATGCAATGATTACAGCATGAGCATCGATGCTATGGTTATTTTCATCGAGGATACTATCAAGTGTCGAGCTTTTACCAGATCCTGTTATACCAGTAACAAGGACGAGTCCTTCTTTTTGATGCTTTAGACTTACAGCACGTGTAACGTTAGAATGAAACTCAAGGTTTTTATATGGTCGGATTTGGGCATTAATAGCTCGCATGTTCATGGCAAGCTGATCAAGATCAAAATATGCATCGGCACGGAATCGATGCATTAGATCATCCTTCATAACTGTGTATGAAAAATCGAGGTTTCGATTTTCATAAAGAAATTGTCGTTGGCGCTCCAGAAGGATACCCTGAATAAGAACATTCGCTTCATCAAAAGTGAATGAGGGAAGAGATGGATCCGGTTTTTTGTTGCCATGAACGCGATACCAGATTTTGCCCTGTGAACCAAATCCACCAACGTCTATATCAGAGGCTTCCATTTCAAACATACGCAGAAGGTACGAGTCGAACATACGCTTAATGAGAACCCGCTCTTCCTGTGATTGCCTTGCAACCAAATCACCGATAAGCATTTGTCTCTCAACACCGTATGCCGTGTCGGGTATACTATTGACCACCTGTTTTAATATAGATATAGCTTCGTTCACGTCCTCGTTTTACCTAATTTAGTATATTGTTTAGAGTCAAACTTTAAATAATGACTATTACTTACTAATAATATGGCGATTAATATATACAAAAGTTATCTTCTTGTCAATAGTTTCAATAAAAAAATGTCGAAAGCTCCTAAGTACTTGTTTTTTATGAATAAAAATGCCCTGAAAAGTTGCTTGCCTCTTCAAGGCATTACAAATACCGTAAATCCAGTAATAAAACATCAGTTTTCCCGATGTCAAAACTAACTATTCATACCATCTCATAACACGATATACTTGGAGCTTGTTAATATATTTAGCCATTTCTAAGGCTTCTTTGCTGTAGGAAATTTTGTCATTTCCCTTCATCTGAAAGCGAGAACCACTATTTCCACCCATCAACACACCACCAATAATATCTGGGGTACCCGTTGTGAGTGCAATTGTATCTTTTTCTATATCGACATCATTGTATCCAATCACCAGACCACGGAATTTGAAATTACCTGAAATCTCTATGGAACCTCTCACTACCAGAACACCATAACCCGAAATCGTCCCTGTAAATTTTACCTTTCCAGCTGTCGCATTGCAATAAACAATCTCGGGAGCTGCCGCTGACCCCCATGTCATGTTGGAACCATATGTCCCTGAAGTATATACACGATCTGCTGCGCTGATATAATCGTTGACATAAAGCGATGGATCGGACATTCCTGGATCAACATTTACATCCTCGCTTCCATTTATTTTACTTCCATATGCCGCAACATTTGCTGAATCTGGAATACTTGTTAAAACCCCCACACCGGGCAGATCATCCGCTGATGGTGGTAAAAGATTGCCATCGATATCATGATTACGACCATCAATATTAGGAGTGCCATTCATTTGAAAATCTACAAGAGGAACACGTAAGCCAACCGCTGCACCAATAACTGGAAATGGTACTGGCTGTCGTCGTAAACGTAAAGCCATCGACTTCGCGGTGTCCATAAAGAGTGCTTTGCTCGTCATCTCAAGCGTGTCCATAAACGCCGGGTTCTTTAACCTGATCGAAACAGAACATACACCGGACATTAATTGCCTCACCATCCAAACGCGCTTCCCTTGTTGTAATGGATTAAGATATGATGTATCATTCTTATCGAGTATACGAAGCATCATATTAACACCCGTATGAGCAATATTTCGGGCGGTCGTATATTTATGAAAACCTGAAACATTTTCCACTGTACTTGACTTTGAGATATTGATAGAATAACCAATAATCCCTGCTGTAAACGATAATGACATCACTAAAATAAGCGCCATGCGACCCATATCAATACTCCTTATAAATTACGGGGATAGATGAGTTTCTCGTAATAACCGTGCGCGTATTGCACGGCGGCATCATCACCAAGAGGCTCCGGGCTTTCAACTCTCATGAATATGCGAATCGATTTTATACTGTCAAGCGCGGCACCCGCTACCGGTGTAGCTAAGAGTTGATTATTCACATTATAATAGGAAAGCTTGAATCTTGTAATACTGTAATTAATCAAAACGCCGGCGGTATTTTCGTATCTCGTAAGTACTTTGTCTCTCGGATTCGTCGAATTAGCTACATAATCACCAAGAATATATTCCACGCTGTCGACGCTACCAGCAACATTTAACAAGTTTGTTTTGAATTTAAGACGCGATGTATCTGCTGTGACAATTTTATTTGCGGCTACATCATATCCGATTTTAGCAAAATCAAATTCCATGATCCGGGCAAGTTGAATAACCTCGGTTTGTATATGAAACTCAGTAGCCGCTTTCGCACTCTCTGTACTTATATTGACATTTATCCCCATGATAGAGAGTATTAACGACCCCACTAATATTACTGAGCCGACAAGATCAAGCATTACTTGCATCGTTCTACCCTTCCAAAAAGATCATACTTCATAAAGAGACTAAACATAATTACCATCGTCATCACAGTTAAAAGTATTTTCGGTACACAACCACATCAGAAAGCTTTAATGGATACGACATGTTAGCATGACGTACAGTCACAATCACTTTTTTATGAAACGTTTGAGTAAACGACTTCACATCCGGATTCGACTCACTAACATAAATAACGGTATCTCCCACTGTGAAATCACCAAGGACCGGTGTTGACACTGTTCGTCGATAATTGTGATAATCGTCGACATCATTATAATACGTTACTGATTTATATGTTACATCTGGCTGAGGAACGTTTGAAGCTTCAGTTGAACTGCACCCAAGCGATCCCGCCCCAGTAAAATAAGAGGTGTTGTAAATTTTTGTTCCATTTGCAGTAGAAGCGTCGTAGCTTTTCGTCATGACCTCGTCAATCATCGTTTGTGCAATCGAAACTGCGTTAAGACTTGCTTCAGCTTCCAACATTGTTACGGTCTTCGACGCAAGCATGAAGTTGATGCCCATACTCGTGGTTCCAAGTAGTACCAATGCACCTATTATTGTAAACATTTGGTTCATAATGATTCCTTTTTACGCTACCTCAAACTACTACGAATGAGTATGAATCGCAAGGGAGCTTGTGAGGAAGGTCAACTTCCGATTTGACTAATCGTCAGTTGTTGTAGAAATGACTTCTTCAAGTGTGGTCGCACCTTCGAGCATGCGTTCCATGCCAGATCGACGCAAGGTCCACATACCATCTTTCATCGCTTGTACACGAATAGCGTTTTCATCTACCTGAGATCCCGCATTTAGGATAATCTCTTTTATCTCGTTAGTAAAATAAAGCGCTTCATGAATAGCTGCACGACCTTTATATCCGCCACTGCATTTGTCACACCCGACTGGCTCGTAAAAAGCACCGGCTTTAATCATGTCTTCCGTAAAGCCAAATTTTAGAAAGATCTGGTGATCTTTATCAGTGATTTTCATTGGCCTTTTACACACAGTGCATAATGTACGCAATAGTCTTTGCGCTACAATGATATTGATTGCATAGGCGATGAGAAAAGGCTCCACACCCATTTTATACAATCGTGCAACCGCACTGGGTGCATCGTTTGTATGAAGCGTGGAAAATGTGAGATGTCCCGTATTCGCCAGCTTTATAGCTATTTCCGCTGTTACACGATCACGCATTTCACCTACGAGAACGATGTCCGGATCGTGCCGTAAAATTCCTCGAATCGCTAAGTCAAAATCCATTTTGTGGCCAATCTTCAATTGGCGGGCACCCTTAATAACGTATTCTACAGGATCTTCAACTGTAAGCACGTTGACGGTCGGATTTATCACTTGGTGTAATGCTGCGATGAGTGTCGTACTTTTTCCACTTCCAGTCGGACCCGTCAGAATTACTATTCCTTGTGGCTTCGAGATCGCTTTGTAGAAAAAATCTTTTGCCGGACCTTGAAGCCCCAGCTTCGTCAAATCAGTAATGACTTTACGGTCGTCGAGAACACGGATAACGATACTTTCTAATTTATGCTTGAACTCTGTGCCAACGATTGGCATGATGGATACACGAAAACGGATATGATGACCATCGATGATGCGTTGAATAAAACCGTCCTGAGAGGTATCGCGCTCGAACCTATCCACGTTTTTCGAACGGTCTTTCACCACAGCAGCAATGGCTTCAGGCATAGTATTTTCTTGAACATGCCAGACCTTCAAGTTGCCATCGAGACGAAACAAAAATTCCGTTCGTTTACCCTCTTTTGCAATAATATGAATATCACTTGCACCCTGGCGCACTGCCTCTAAAAGAGCCCCTTCAACGAGATTAACAAGAGCACTTTTACTAATTTCACTTTCGAGCGCTTCTTCATCAACCAAAAACTCATCCTCTTCAGTACTCATTTGAACTTCTGTGTTAGCAAGTAACTTCAGAAATTCATTCTCAATCGGTAGTACCTGTTCCATCAACCCGTGAATATCTTTGAACCGGCAGTAACACACCTCGTACTTTTTTACACCAAAGTTTCTGGCAATAGCAGGAATATTGCGGTCTGTGGGATCTGCGGCAATAATGATAAGCTTATCAGTTTGCTTCTCATCGAATCGCAGCGGAAGCATCTTCGTTTGTATGAGAAGGTCACGATAATTATCCGGAAGCGAATCAACATATTTTTTAATAAAATCGATGCGCTGTTGTTCTATCGTTTCATCATTAAGATATATTTCACGGAAGGCGTAAAGATTTGCAACTTCACGAAAAACTAAATCATGATCAAGATGGAAGTCATTAACAAGAATTTGTCCGAGATTTCTTCGGTTCTTCTTATCTTCTCCGTCTTTGACAAATAGCGATTTCTCAAGGGTCTCATAATCAATGATTCCTTTCTTGAGCAACGTGTAACCTATCTTATCAGTAATATCAATTTCTGCCATACACGCTATTTCAATAATACTGATTCATTCGAAATTTGCATAAGCTCTTATCGCGAGCCTGCAGTATTCGGATGGAACGTCGCTGTTTCCGACGAAACTAATGTTAATGCAGTCAGTACGACCATAATAATAAGACTTATCCAAAGTTGGATGAAATCGATAGCATTACGCATTTTATAGGTTGTCTCTTTCTCATAGTATTCCGCAAGCTGAAGAGCTGTATGTTTCACCGTACCAGTCTCCGCACCTGAATGTAGGCGAGATATGGCGGTTTTTGTAAATACCCCTGAAGCTTCAAACGCTTCTGTAATACCGGCGCCTTTTTCCACCATCATAGGAATTGCAACGGTTTTAATCTGATGTTCCATATATTTATTGCCGCAAGCTTCAGCTGCCATCCTGATGACGTCGATATTTTCTCCGGCGCCGCTGTAAAGTGCATAGAACACACGACAGAAAATTTCAATAGCAGTCTTGTGAAGAAGCGACCCCAATACCGGAATTTTCCAAATGAATCTGTCTCTCACGAATCTTCCACGGTCAGTAGTAAAAAATCGTGCCGCAACAATTACGGGAACCAGAAGTGCAACAAGAAGAATAACCAAATTATCCTGAAGAAATTTGCTCATCTGTAATGTTGCATACGTCATCGGGAATTGACGCATGTCCACTTTTAACCGGACAAAAATTTCTGCCATGCCTGGAAAGATAAACCCAACGTAATAGACACATGCACCGAAAAGCGCGATCAGGGTGACGATAGGCATAATCAGTGCGCTTTTAAGATTCTTTCTAAATTCAGCCCTGCGCTCCAGAAACTTGGCTGTACTGTCATAAATCTCAGCCATGTTACCGCTCTTTGAAGCAAGACCGAGCATGTGCGCGGTAAATTTACCAAAGATCGCTTCCTGTTTAATAAAGACTTTTTCGCTGTCTTTTCCCTGTTTGAGTTCGTTGTTAATTTCTCTAACACTATCCCGCAATGTTTTATTCTCGATATCATTCACCATTAACTGGAGAATTTCATTGTACGGAAGTTTCTGACGAATCAAATCTGCGCTGACACGAACGAATGTAACGATTTCTGTTATAGGTGGCTTCATTTTGAGATTGAGTAATTTCTTCTTCACACTCAATACTCTGAAGCCCATTTTCGAGAGAGCGTCTTGTACCTCTTCCTTCGTAAAGGCTTTCTGCTCTCCCAATACCGGTTTTTCTGCCCCGCGTTGAACTTTATATAGAAACACTGCACGTGGCAAAATTCGAATAACCTTAAATTTCCTCTGCTGAGCCATTTGATTGGCTTTTTGTTTTGCGGCTCGAGGATTATCAGCTTCGATCACACCTTGTACAGCTTTTCCCGCAAATGAAAGTCCTTCTATTCGAAATTCAGGCATAATTCAACTCCTATCGTTATCGTATTCTTTTTCTCAATTGCTTGTGTTTTCAAGCGTTTTTTTAAACGATACTAATGTAAAAATCTCTGACACAATAAATCAAATGCACTGTGAGGAATACCGCATATTTTTACTGTACTCTTCATAATTCACTTGTTTACACTTTTTATATGACGTTCGTGATAATTGAAATAAGCATATTTTTAGTTAAAATTCACCTGTATACGTATAATTACCGATGATACCGGTACTATCTAACACTGCGGTTACTGTGCCATAGCCAAACATCGAAACAGCCGTGAGTGATATTGTTGTTGGAGCAGCTGTGAGGCTGTAGGTTGCATTATCATTTGACGCGAGCTTCGCAGGCAGTGCAAAACCTGTATATACCCTTCCACCACCACCGAGTGGTTCGGGACGAAGTTTATATCTGTAGGCATACTGACCAATATTCATAAGATCATTAATAATCGCATCTTTATTCGAAGAGACACTCGATCCTGAAAACATAATAAGTCCAACGGCTATGGCTATGCCGACGATGAGAACGCCTAATATAATTAAAAGCAATTGCTGTTGGCCCATAGTATACCTTACTTAAATGTTTTGATGTTCATAATTACATCGTATAATAACTCTGGTATTATAGACAAGCATTGTGCCACTTTTCCATAAAACTGACGCTTAAAATATTTTTTATTTTTCTGCTTTTCCATGTTGTTCACTAGCTTCTTTTATACTCTCTCGATAACACGAAATATTTCCTGCCTACAATGTAATTCCTTCTATCCGTTTTTATTTTAGTTTCTTCATAACGTATAAGACAGAGTACAGAGTAAAAATAAAGTTGCCAAAGACGTGAGTCCCGCAGAGCGGGACTCAGCCTTTGGCATCATATGACTTACCCCCTAAAGAATAAATCTCTTACAGGAATTCGCCAGTGTAGGTAAACTGACCAAGACGGCCATTACTATCACATACTGCTACAACAGTACTATTTCCGTACGTGAGAGAAGTTGCTGTAAATGTAACTGCTGGTGCAGTAACACTAGTAGCCACGAACCCTCCGTTGTCATTACCGGCTAACTTAGTCGGGACTGTGTAAGGATTGGCAGGGCTACATAACGTACCTGCATAAGTACCGCCGCCGCCGCCCATCGTGCAAGGGCGAATCTTAAACTGATAAGCATTAGCTGCGAGGTTATTCAAATCGTTCACGAGGGCGTCTTTATTCGCCTGAACGCTTGAAGAGCTGAACATCGTAATACCGACCGCTATGGCGATACCGACGATTATCACGCCCAAGATGATGAGTAAAAGTTGCTGTTGACCCATAATATATCTCCTTTAGATATTGTAAGTGATGAGTTAATTGTTCATTATATTCTGAGCATTATTACAGCAATGCCCATGCCAAAGAATTTTATATACAAGAGTGTTTTAGTCGTACGACGGCGGATAAAAATAATTGCTGGAAATGGGTATTTTTTTGAATCACAATGTGGAAGATAATCAAATACGTAAAACAGAAAGGCAGTTATTACTTGGAACGGTGGTACTTTATTCCTCTTTTAGAAACGAAAAGCACATTCTTACACTAACTCATATTAGTTATTTAAGCCGAATAACATAAGGAATGTTTATTAATTTCTTTGTTTTACTTCATGATAAATAGGAAGGTATTTCTACGTAGGGTAAAGGATCCATGAGATTCGCAGTTTGAAAACCTCGCAATCGTAAGGCGCAACTATCGCACACGCCGCATGCAATATTTTCGTTTTGATAACACGACCAAGTTAACTCAAATGGCGCTTTGAGTTCAACTCCTTTTTTCACTATCTCATATTTTTTCATGCTGATGACAGGGGTGCATATTTCTAAATGTGTATCGGGTTTAGTACCGAGCTTGATAACGTTGTTGAATGCATCATAATACTCCCTTCGGCAATCCGGATAACCTGAAGAATCCTCCTCAACCGCACCGATGAATATCTTTGAAGCCCCAATAACCTCACCCCAGCTCACTGCTATCGAAAGCATATGCGCATTTCGAAACGGCACGTAGGAAGAAGGAATTTCTTTATGGCTCAAATCAGCTTTTTGTACACCTATGGCAATATCTGTCAAACTCGAACCGCCAATTTGCTTGAGGTGTTCAACATTTACTACGAGTCGTCGATTGACACTATAATAATCTGCAATATCATTAAACGATTTCAGTTCACGTCGCTCGGTGCGCTGTCCATAATTTAAATGCAAAAACGCCATCTCATATCGTTGACTGGCTAAAGCTGCCGTTACGCAGCTATCCATACCTCCACTCACCAGTACTATCGCAAGCTCAGGCTTCAATTCTGCCTCCTGCACAAATCACATATCTCATATTTATACTCCCTTCGTATCCGGGCTCCAAATATATTTATGCAACTGCATCTGAAATCGTACATGTAATTTATCTTCAAGTATCCAGTTTGAAAGTGTGACCGGTTCCAACGCTCCAAACACAACCGACATAAGCACGGGACAGCGTTGAATAATGTTATATTGCTCAATCATTTGCTTCGACCACTCGTAATCCTCGCGCGAACCGATAACGAACTTCACCTCATCACTTGATTTCAGATACTCGACGTTGTCCCATAGATTTTTCTTCATCATTTTACTGGATGGGCATTTGAAATCTACAATCCTTTTTACCCGTGGATCAACCTTGCTGATATCGAGACTGCCGCCTGTTTCCAAAAGTACTTCCTTGCCTTCATCGCATAATCGCTTCATCAACGGATGCACATTTTCCTGAAAGAGCGGCTCGCCACCGGTTACCTCAACAAGTCCACAATGATAACCATTCACTGTTTCTATAATATCCTCAATCGACATCTCCTTCCCTTCATAAAAAGCATATTCAGTATCGCAATACGAACACCGTATGTTACAATATGTCAGCCGGACAAAAACGCATGGAAGTCCCATGTGGCTGGATTCGCCCTGAATACTATGAAAAATCTCATTAACAATGAGCGTATTCGTTTTGTTCTGTATGATATGCTCAGACATGTTTATAACTTCTTCATCAAACCTTTGAGAATTCCAACAATACTGCCGACAAAACAGGTCATGTGGTCAATAAAGAGAAACGGTACCATTACCATCATTGCAAAAAGCCCGCGAACTTGTTCCAGGTAATTAAGGAAACGAATATTCATAAAGAGATACAAACCAACGGCCGCGCCGGCAACATACCAGTTTGAGAAATAACCGAACAAGGTCGCTGCAACAACTGTAATCAATGCTATGGAAAAGAGCGTAGAGACAATAAACATTGGATAGACATTTACAAAACCGCTCTTGAGAGACTTTGTTGTTTCGCCAAATCGTATAGCAAGCTCAGCAAACCCGGCGCTACGATGATATTCATTCTTGATAAACGACAGAAGTGTGTATTGCTTCAGATGCTCTACTTCAATATCCATGTTGAGCACAATAGCGAGGCTTTCACGCGCGAAACGCTTACCAAGCTCAATATCATCGTGACCATGGCGAGCAAGCAAATCAATGTTAAATCCGCCCAACTTTTCAAACGCAGGACGTTTGATGCCGGAAATAGCGCCAAACAACCAGTCAATGGCAGGCGGGCTTTTGATATAGGAATATCGTACCCATAAATTCTTATACTGACTCACGAATGTCTCATGCCGATGCTTTGCGGTATAGATGCCTACCACGGCATCAATATGAGTCTCTTCGAGTGTTTCGATTATACCGAGCATCGTCTCGCGGGCGATAACAATATCTGCATCGAGAAACATCAAAATCTCACCCTTTGCATTTTGTGCGCCCAAATTACGGGCAGCATTTGCACCTTTTCCATCTTCGGCTTGAATGACTGTACACTGAAAATGCTTCGTAATGTCGATAGTATTGTCAGTTGAATGATCATCAACAACGATAATTTCATATTTCTTGTAATACGATCGTTTGATCGAACGCAGGCATGACTCAAGCGTTTGCCCGCCATTCTTCACAGGAATTATGACAGAAACAAGCGGGTTATATGTTGTTGAATGATCCATATAATAATTAATCGTTCACAGCAGAAAGCTTTCCAATGACATCCTTTGCAATTTCATAAGCGCAGGTCAGCCCCGGCGATTCAATACCGATGAGATTCACAAGCCCGGGTAAGCCGCGATCGGTTTCTTCTTGAATGATGAAATCTTTGATCGGATCACCGGGTCCTTGAACCTTCGGTCGTACACCAACCTGATCTGGAGAAAGATCTTCTCGCTGCAACGCCGGAAAGTAGCGCGATACTGCAATATAGAATTTTTCCAACCGTCCCGCTACCTCGGGATCAAATTTATACCAATCTGATACGGGAACAGATGAGTCAATATATTCTGCATCGGGACCGAGCTTGACCTGACCTGCACGATCAATGGTGATATGAACACCCAGCCCTGTAAGCTTTGGCGGAGGAACAGGATACACGAGCCGCGATACCATCTTGCTTCGCGTTGCCGACACGCGATAATAATGTCCACTGTTTGGGTAAAGCTTGTAGCCTGCTTCATCGATATCAATACCGAACGATGCCGCTACTTTATCAGCAAATAGTCCGGCGGCATTGATGACATACCTCGCAGTTAATTGTGTTTGCTCACCATTTGCATCTTTCAGATTCAACGTGTAGCTGCCCTGTTGTCGCTCTGCACCGCAATACTCAACATTGAAGGCAATATCTGCTCCATGAGATTGCGCTTCGTGCAGATATGCTTTCATGAGCTCATGAGAATCCACAACACCGGAACTGGGAACGAACAGGGCTGCACGACATGTGATGTTCGGCTCGATGTTCTTTGCCTGCTGCTGATCCAACATCTGTACGCCCTGCACACCGTTCATCGTCCCGCGCTGATAAATCTTTACTAACTCAGGCTCTTCCTCTTTTGTGACAGCCACAATCAATTTACCACAACGGCGATGCCAAACACCGAGCCGTTCGCACTCTGCATAAATCGATGAATTCCCGGCAAGGCAAAGTCGTGCCTTGAGCGAGCCGGGGGTGTAATAAATGCCCGAGTGAATCACCTCGCTGTTGCGGCTGCTTGTCTCTTGGCCAAACGATTCATGCCGCTCGATCACAAGCGTAGAAAAGCCATGCTTTACGCTTTCCGCAGCGCAAGTAAGGCCGATGATACCGGCTCCTATGATGATAACGTCGTAATCCATGAACTTCGATGTTTGATACTGGATATTCGATATTCGTACTGCCTACTGAGTACTGAATACTGTTTACTGCTTACTGTTTACCAACGAACGTCAATGTATAATATTTTGCCAAGCGAAGCAATTGCATCTGACAACGATATCACTGATAACAAAAACTCTATGAAGCAATTGAGGAGAATTATTGATTTTCAATTAATCGCTTCATCGATAGCCGCATTTTCGATCCGCGCACGAAAAAAATATTTTTTAGAAACGATAGTAACAACCCGCCGATAAAACTGAAGAGATTAATATAATATTGTAGTTGTACAGGCGATCCCCAGTAACGGAGAGATACCCTGTGCAATTCCCAGATAGACTTGGGAATAATCGGTTGAGTGGCGATGCCTGTCTTTGAGTCTTTATGGAGTCGATAATATGCTAACTGCTTTGGCACATAGGTAAATGAATATCGCTGAAGTAATCGAATGAAAAACTCGTGATCCATTGTGTAATATAAATCTTCATCAAGGTAACCGACCCGCTCAAAGACCTCCCGACGGAAAAAGAACGCTGCCTGAATATAGTCATACCTCCACCACCAATACCGGATAAACTCCTTATCCGAAATACCTCGTGGAGTAATCGTGCGAAGTGTTCTCCCTGTCTCATCGATTTCAACGCCGTCACCGTAAACCACTATAACATTGGGATCATCAAATATCTTCGCCACATCCCGGAAGATGTTCGGACAATACCCATCATCCGAGTTAATCCAGCCAATAATCTCGCCGGTTGCCATGTGAAAGCCTTTATTCAGAGCATGCGACTGCCCGCGATCAGCCTCTGAAATCCAATGCAGGTGAGAATATTTTTTGAGAATCTCAAGCGTTGTATCGTTCGATCCGCCATCGATGACAATGTGCTCAACGGAAGGATAATTCTGCTGAAGCACGCTTCGGATATTTTCTTCAATAAAAGATGCTTGGTTATACGATGGTGTAACGATGGAAATTTTCGGAAGGGGCATGTTGGTTACAAATCGTTACACTTTAATATTCGTGCGGGGTCAGAGAGAGTTATATCAACTCTTCACGATAGAACTCGCACCTGTCGTTAGACCGAGACGATATCTTTTTTCTTTTTCCTTGCCTGGACTTGTTCATGAATCCAATCATACGTTTTCTTGATACCGTCCTTCAAATGCATCGTCGGTTCCCAACTGAGTTTCTCGCGAATAAGTTTGTTATCGGAATTTCTTCCACGAACGCCTTGAGGTCCGGGAACGTTGCGGATGCGTAATTTCTTGCCGGCAGCATCCATAGCAATCTCAGCAAGTTGATTGATTGTGACCATCTCTTCCGAGCCGATATTGATAGGACCGGTAAAATCGGAGTCAACAAGACGGCGGACTGCTTCAAGACATTCATCGATATAGAGGAATGATCGCGTTTGTTTCCCATCCCCCCATATTTCAATCTCACCGCCATTCGGAGCTTCAGCCACTTTTCGGCATACTGCCGCAGGTGCTTTTTCCCGTCCTCCGTCCCATGTGCCATCGGGACCAAAGACATTATGGAAGCGGGCAATCCTTACTTGCAGTCCGTGATTCCTGAGATAGGCAAGGTACAACCGCTCGCTAAATAATTTTTCCCAGCCATACTCGCTGTCAGGCGCGGCAGGGTATGCAGAATCTTCCGAGCATTTCGGATTATCCGGGTCTTCCTGATTATAGGCAGGATACATACATGCAGAGGAAGAGTAAAAGATTTTCTTTACACCTGCTAACCGGGCACGCTCAGCGATATTCAAATTGATTGTTGCCGAGTTGTGCATCACTTCTGCATCGTGGTTACCGGTGAAGATATATCCCGCGCCGCCCATATCTGCGGCAAGCTGATATACTGCATCAAACGGTCGATCCACCACAGAAGCACACACATGCTGGTCGCGAAGATCACCAATGATAAAATCAGCAGCAGCAGTCGTTGAGTACTCGGGATTCTTGAGGTCGACACCGCGAACCCAGAAGCCCTCGCGCTTGAGTCGTTTGACAAGATGACTGCCGATGAAGCCGCCTGCGCCGCAAACGAGGGCTGATTGTTGTTTCATATTCCGCTGTAAAAACGTTGATGTGTTGTTAAATTGAAACGATAAAGAATGGATATCTTAGACTACGATTTCAATATATTGATTATTGAAATTAAACACAAGACTCAGTTTAATGGTTCTATATAAACACGTTTTTTTGAGAATTTTTTATCATTACTCTTTTATGATGGTTTTTCCATTTTTTTTTAGTATAATATCTAACACAGAGCAACAATAATACACAGCCACAGGCAAACAGCTTAGAATTTGAGGTTAATATGAATTCTATATTACTCATCTCATCAATACTCGCGTATATCGACCCCGGTACGGGAAGCTTGATCTTGCAACTCCTCCTTGGCGGGGTAGCCGGTGCATGGGTGATACTCAAGCTTTTCGGCCACCGGATCATGGCATTCTTCGGAAAGAAGCCCAAAGAAGATTCGACAGAGCAGTAACTCTACGATGATCATTATGGGTGTGTGTTCTTTCACGCCGGCGACACAATTTCTCCTATGAACAACGGAATTCCACCACAGTATCAGAGCTTGCGTTGACCATTCCAGCCTCATCCTTAAACTCCCTCAGTGTCGAACCGGGTTCATTCCGCGACAGGAACGGACGCGTGTATGTCGGCGGCGATGCTGTCTACCGTGGAATAAGCAAACAATCGCTCGAAGACTGGCAAAAGCTGAGTTCAACAAAATTTTTCGCGAATGCGGTCCAACACGGTGAGATCGTTCAGACGGAACAGATCCCCGCCGGACAAGCGCCTCTTTCGAACATCGATGAACCGTGGGCTGCAGTTCTAAAGCATCAGAAGATTTCCTTCATTTCATATCCTTATGAATGGAGCTTCGGTATGCTGAGAGCGGCGGCTCTCCTACAGTTGGACCTGCTTGAGAAAGCGCTTCAGGAAGACATGACAATGAAGGATGCATCCAGCTTTAATATTCAATGGTTTGGTACGCAGCCGGTTTTCATCGATATCGGATCGTTCGAGTCGCTTGTCCCCGGTACTCCGTGGGTCGGCTACAAGCAATTCTGCAAACTGTTCCTTTATCCCCTCTTCCTCCAGGCATATAAAGATGTTGGGTTCCATTCCTTCCTTAGGGGAAATATTGATGGCATTGATGCTGAAGATTTGAATAAAATCTTCTCTTCACGTGACCTCTTGCGAAAGGGAATTTTGATGGACGTTTTTCTTCAGGCGAAGATGCAAAAAAAATTCGCCGAAACAACACACAAAATGAAAGACGATTTGAAGGCATCCGGGTTTCGAAAAGAGATGATCAAAGCAAATCTCCAGCGACTGACGAAGATTGTGTGTGCATTATCGTGGAAGCGCGGAGATTCTGAGTGGGCAAATTACGCGACGAACACAAGCTATACCGACGAGGATACGGAACGAAAAATCAGTTTCGTTCGTAAAGCTGTTCAACAAAAAGCACGCACTCTCGTGTGGGATCTCGGGGCAAACACGGGGCGATATTCAAGAATTGCGGCGGAGAATTCGAAATACGTTATCGCAATGGATAGTGACCACCTCGCCGTCGAGCGACTCTACCAGCAGTTGAAAACGGAAAAGAACCGGACCATCTTGCCTCTGGTAATGAACCTTGCCGACAGCTCGCCGAACTTAGGGTGGCGTGGTCTTGAGCGTAAATCTCTTGAAGGGCGCGGCAAGCCCGATCTCATTCTCTGCCTCGCACTCATCCACCACATTGTCATCAGTGCCAACATCCCTGTTCATGAATTCATTAACTGGCTCGCTTCTCTTGGTGGTGACCTGATAATCGAATTCGTGACAAAACAAGATCCCATGACCAAGGTTCTTCTGAGAAACAAAGAAGATCAATACTACGACTATGAGCTCGGCAACTTTGAACGGATACTTTCATTAATGTTTACCATAGTTAACCGTGAGGTTCTTTCTTCTGGAACCCGTTACCTCTTTTATGCTAAGAAAACCTAGTTGGTCATACTTGCAGTTGTACCAAGTAATTTAAGCCTCCTCCTTTGTTTAATTATTGAAAGCAGACATTGATGTCCCTTATGATAGAGCAGAATGATTTAATGCTTAGTAGGTCAGATAAAATACTTTCAGTATTGCCCCCGGTTATTCTTATTCTCTCAAATATTTTTTTATTTGGACCTTTTACCATTTATCAGGGGAACATAGATGAGTTTGGAATCTCTTTTACTTCCATCATTAAAGGTTTTTTGCTCCCTTCATTGATATTGTTTTCAATACTGAGCGTTGTCGGCATATTATTGCCAGAAAAATTACACAAGCGTTACGTATCAATATTATTTATTTTCGGCATATTAATCTGGCTGCAGGGTAATATTTTTCTATGGGATTATGGGGTATTTGGGAAAGGGGTGATCGATTGGACCAAAGATGTATGGCACGGATGGGTAGATACATCTATATGGGTCGTACTGTTAATCTCATCTATTATTTTTTACAGACGCCTTTATAAAATTACACGCTCTGCAAGTATAGTATTTGTTTCGTTACAAGCTGTTCTCTTGGTTTTTGGCAGTTTTCAACAGCCAGATGTATGGAAGGAAAGGGCCAGTTCTTCGCAACCGCCAGAAGCTATCTTTCAATTCTCATCAAAGCAAAATGTTATCCATGTGATTCTCGATGAATTTCAGTCGGATGTTTTTCAAAAGATCATCGAAGGGGATCCCGAGCATTACGATAATGTGTTTGAAGGTTTCACGTATTACAAAGAAACGACCGGACCATTTCCTACCACGGTCATGAGTATACCTGCATTCTTAAGTGGACAGGTTTACCAAAGCGATATTCCAATTCAAGACTATTTAGATACAGTGTATAAGGGAAAAACTATTCCAAACGTTTTGTACGATAAAGGCTATGAAGTCGATCTTGCGGCCGAACAAGCTTGGTATGGTTATGGTCGACATACAAACTGGTACTATATTCCTGTTCCGTATGGTGTTGCAATAGAAGAGTTTGAGCAAGCAAATTCGGCTTTTATAATGAATCTGATAGTGTTTCGACACTCTCCTCATTTTCTTAAAGAAGCCCTCTTTGAGAAAGAGTTAGATTTGTCAATGGTAAACTTAAAGGAAAAAAAATCCTATGAGGCACTACGTCATTTTTCACATAAAGCATTGTTAGAGGATCTCATTGATCGTATGTCAGTGAGACGGGATAAACCTCTTTACAAGCTCATCCATCTCACTACAACACACTGGCCGACGGTCTTGGATGAAAATTGTGAATACGCCGGAGAGATCCTTCCATTTACCTGGGAAAACATAAAGATACAAGCCAAGTGTAGCCTTGATCATTTTATCCAGTTTTTGGATAGGCTTAAATCGCTCGGCATTTACGACTCTTCCTTAATTATCGTTCATGCAGATCATGGCTATTGGAAAATTGATAGTTCATTACATCAAGTCAGCCTGCAAAACCTGGACAAAGAGCTCAGAAAAGATTTTAATGATGAAGAAGATTTTGCTCAGAAAGTTTGTGCGAGTGCACCGCTCCTTGCTATTAAACCTCCACATAGCAAAGGTCGGTTGAAGGTGTCGAGCGCTCTGGTCTCACTTACCGATATACCTGCCATTGTAAGCTCTATTCTCAATCTCAATGAGAAATTCAATGACAGGTCGGTTCTTGAAATTGACTCAAACGAGATACGAGAAAGAAGATTCTATTATTATTACGAGTTGAATCGTAGAGAAGATAAATATTTTGATCGTATCGATGAATATCTCATTAAAGGAAAAGTGCGAGATAGAGAGTCGTGGCAATTTGTTTCGCTCCATCTTCCCCCGGGAATATTGAATTCAACAAGAAAAATAGTTTTTGGCACCGACGAATCATCCCGGTTTTTACGTTTCGGATGGAGTGGTAGAGAAATGGATCCTGATAAGGACGGGTTAACATTCAGTTGGGCGGTAGGTAAATCTGCATCAATATTCCTTGCGCTTCCAAAAACACAAATACGGCTGACCGCAAATGTTAAAACATTATTAGAAAAGGGCCGACAATCAGTTACTGTTAAGGTGGATGGTAGGGAAGTTGGAACATGGAAGAATTCAAAACAGTGGGAATGGGAGAGAAAAAGCGTTATTATTGAATCCGATGAAAATAGACCAACTGTCAGTGATGTTGAGTTTGTTTTTTCAACTCATCGCAAGCCGGATGAGAGAGACTACAGGCAGCTTGCCGTATTGTTCGAATCGATAACCCTGGAGGAGATGGAAAAATAATTTCAATTAATTCCAAACTTAAGTACCACGAAGCACAAACGTTGCGTTCCAGTCCGGGGCGCTGACTTTGTGCTTCTCTTCCAAAAACGGATGACAGTCCAAAAACTTAAACCCTGTTGCTGATGCAAGCATTTGTACCTCTCTCGGGAAGAAATAATGCATTGGGTGCACTTCCTTGATGCGTGTGACAAGTTGAGACTTGTTCAGCACGAGAATATCATAATGAACATCAATCACCTGCTCGTCGATATGATGCACCGATTTGACCGTCCGAATAACCTCATGATTCTTGTGGCGAAAGATTTTTACTCTATCGCCGGGCGGATCGGTCAGCACTCCCGGACCAAACCAAGCATCGAAGAGAAAGACTCCACCTTTTGGTAGATGTGCGCGAACACACTGAAACGCTTTCACGAGATCGTTGTACGATGTTTGGTAGCTCATCACGGCGAACATTGAGGTGACGGCATCAAACTTTTTTCCAAGTTGAAAATTTCTCACATCGCCCCTCTTGAATTCGACGGGAAGCTTCTTCCCTTTTGCTTTACGCGTTGCTTGATCGAGCATTTGCTGAGACCGATCGATACCCGTGACTGAAATGCCGCGCGAAGCCCACAGAAGAGCGTGACCACCGGTACCGCACCCTACATCGAGAATTGAGCGCGGCGATTTCTTGAGATACTTTTTGAGAAGATCGAGAGCATACTGAGACTCTTTGCGATAATCTTTCTCTTCGTAAAAGAGATCATAATACGATGCGTAATCTTGAAAAACACGGAAAGTAGATTTGCTTGTCTTCACGGTCGGTTCACCATAATATGTTTCAGTTCTTTGCATACAACATCGACTTGTGCCTCTGTTAATGCCATACCGCTCGGAAGATACAAACCTTGACGATATGCTCGCTCAGCGTTGGGATAGCGTTCTCCAATAAAGAGTCCCATACTGTGGAAAATCGGCTGCTCATGCATTCCAAGGAAGAAAGGTCTCGAACCGATACCCTTCTCGCCAAGCTTTTTCATCACCGTTTCTGCAGTCATTCCTGTTGCCTCATCTATTTCTAAAGAATACATCCAGTACACCGATTTTGCCCATGGCTTCTCAACCTGAAACCGAACACCGGGAATTTCTACGAGCTTACTTCTGTAATACTCGCCAAGCTGTCGTTTACGAGCAACCGATTCTTCGATGCGCTCGGTTTGTGCAACACCGAGCGCTGCCTGCATGTTCGTCATGCGGAAGTTATAGCCAAGTTCCGTGTGGTAAAATCTTCGATCAGGTTGGAAGCATAAATTACGAAATGAGCGTGTTCGTTCAGCCATTATCGGATCGTTCGTCAGCACCATACCGCCTTCACCCGTCGTGACGATTTTATTTGCATAGAACGAAAACGAAGATATTTCACCGATGGAGCCGCATTTTTTCCCTTTGTATTCCGCACCATGCACCTCGGCGGCATCTTCCATCACTTTAAGACGATGCTTCTGTGCGATCTCCATCAGCGGATCCATATCAACAGGATGACCGTAGATATGCACGGGCATGATCACTTTCGTCTTTGGCGTAATTTTCTTCTCAATCATGCCAACGTCCATTGTCCACAGCTCGGGATCAATATCGACAAGGACGGGCTTCGCACCCAATCGCAAGGTTGCAACAGCACAGGAAATAATCGTGAAGGTCGGCATAATGACTTCGTCACCGGGTCCCACGTTGAGCGCAAAGAGAGCGGCTTCAATCGATGCAGTACCGTTGCAGACTGCAATTCCGTATTTCATGCCGATGTAGGCAGCAAATCGCTCTTCAAATTCTTTGATATATGGTCCATCAGATGAGACCCAACCCGTCTCGATACAGTTGAGGAGGAGTTCTTTCTCCCGCGCACCGAATTTCGGTTCATTGACTGGAATCATTTTGAGGTCGCTTTAGAAGGTGGTGCAAATCGTGTTTTATCTCTATCACCGGCATATGGTCCTTGCTTCACTTCTATCATTTCTGTTGGCTCTATCATTTCAAAGCCATGGCCGCCAGTGACAAGCAGTATGACATCCCCGGTTTTCAATGTGCGGTTCTCAAGATAGCTTTGGTCGTTGTCATAGAAGTCGATTCGTACTTTACCCTTCCTGATGAAAAGTGCTTCCAGCGTATATTCAACGCTGCGAAGGACAGGATTATGTACATGGGGATCAATGATATGCCCGGCAGGTCGATTCATGTACGCAAGCTGTTGGGAAAACTCATTAGGCGTGAAGAACTGAATACCCTGAGCAGAATACTCCGACGGTATAATAATAGCCATGAGTATTCCATGCGGATCTAAGATTTTCTCAATTGATGCCATAGCAAAACCTTATATTATTATTAATTGCACAAATTCACCAAATGAATTACTGCGGTCGAAAGAAACTCTTGTAATATACATAGAAAAGAAGATTTTCAAACATTTTCAGATATGCACCGGCAGCTTTGTAAAAGCGTGCGAGGTTGCGGTGGTGTTCAATCATTACACGTGGAGAGAACACAGAGAGCATCTCTTCACGGTGCTTATCTAAGATATACTCATATCCTCGCGCTTCGCTAAGAGGTCCTTTCGAAATCCTGTTTTCCTTGTGTATATAATAGTGTGCAAGAATCTCAGGAACATAATCAAACTCATAATACCGCGAGATGCGCAAAAACGTATCCCACTCCTGATACGAAGGCACCTTCTCATCCATGAAACCGATCTTGTCAAAACATTCACGCCGGATCAGCGGTGTAATAAAATCCATGAATGGTCGCTGTAGAAACTCTCCGTACAAATTTCCCCGCAAACCGAATGCCCACTCTGTGGTTGAGTTGTTCACTTCATCAACGACAAGATTGTTTGCATAAACGACGCCAACCGAAGCATTGACCGCCGAGAATAATGCAATCTGTTTTTCAAGTCGCTGTGGCAGCCATTCGTTATCAGAATCAAGGAAAGCAATAAACTCTCCTTTTGCGTGGCGTAATCCGGTGTTTCTGGCAGCTGGGGCACCACGGTTTGTCTCGTGTCGGAAGTATTGAATACGACTATCAGTATATTCTGAGACAAGTGCTCGCGTATCATCTTTGGAAGCATCATCAATGATCAGGAGCTCGTAATCACGGAACGTTTGTTCTAAAACGCTCTCAATCGCTCTTGAAAGATATTGTCTTCTATTGTATGTCGGAATGATTACTGTGACAATTGGCACGGGCTAAAAAACTCATTTATCATTTTATACTAAAGAGGTCGTAAAACAACTGCATCTTGCCAGTTCTCTATCGCCCCGTGCTCAACACCAAGCACAGTAAAGTATCGAGACCATACTCGACGAACGTATGCAGTCGGTATGAACGTGAATCCGTAAGAATCTTTATCAATGTAGCTATCCTCTTGCCGGATAAAAGCATATGAATCGGAGCTCATTTTCTCACGAGCCTCATTCAATTGCAATTCAGATAAACCTATTTTAGAACAAATGTCGGGACGAAGGTTTAATACCTCGAGCGCCCTTTGACCATGTGTCGTAAGCACTAATATTTTATCTCTCTGCGTAATTCGCCGCAATTCTTCCAACCAAAGCAGGTGCGCAGACTCATTCAAATGTGAAAAAAGCGAAATACAAAACACCAGATCAAAATGTCCCGAATCAAAAGGGGATGGGGGAACTGATCCATTTTTATAGAATTTCCCGAATCCAAGATGGTCATTTAACCAGCTAATGTGATCCTGATTAATATCGCTTCCAACAATCTCACATTGATCTGCATACTTTTGGAGAAGGCGACTGACACGACCGCAACCACACGCAAAGTCAAGGATACGACTAAAGTTATTCCAAGAGCAGCCATACAACTGAAGTACTTCAGTCAAGCACCGAAAAATCTTGGACCCGCTTCGCGCAAACTCAATCTCACTAGTCATGCCAGAAACAATTTGCATAAGATCGGAGTGGGGAAACGGAGCAAGGGCATCTTTCACTTCTGAAAATCTTTCTATCCCTTCCGTGTTCAACCAGATCCAAAATTCGTTCGAATCAGAGCCACCTGGAAATTTATCAATCAAACCTTCCGATGCAAACAAGCGTTCAATGTATGGCTTACTATTCAAGACTATTGCTCCTTGTTAAATCATGTTGCAAATTTACAGAAATAGTTGAAGAAATTCAACCGAAATCATCGACGATAGCTGTAACATATCATCACTAAGACGTGATAATATCGTCAACGGCATCGCATAATTTGATATTGTTTTTTTCTAGATTAAATTTCTCCTCGATCGTTCTTCTAGCATTTCTCGAAATATTCTTGATATCGATTGTCAGCAATGAAACCAATGCTTGAAAATACCTCTCCCCATCGCGCTCGTGAACAAGCAATCCATCGACGCCGTTTGTTATTAGTTCAGGAATTCCGCTATGATAAGTCGACACAACAGGCAAGCCACACGCCATCGCTTCGATGATCACGTTCGGCACGCCTTCCATGTCACCGTCTGGAGCAACAACGCTGTGCTGCAACAGCACATGACTTTCATGCAGCAATGCAAGCACCTTTGCTTGATTCACTTTCCCAAGAAAACGAACAGATGGCGAAATGCCTAAGGTAGTACATAGCATTTCCAATTGTCGCCGGAGAGGACCGTCACCTGCAATCGTCAATGTTACTGCGGGATCCACCTCTCGAAGATAACGTGCGACGACATTAAGTGTAATATCCACACCTTTCTTGTAGTCTAAACGACTGATCTGGAGAAACTTTGTCCCCTTCGGCACTGACGTTCGTAGCACAAACGGAAACTTTTGCGGGTCGACTCCATAGCGTACAACATTGATGCGCGTTTCGGTCTTAAGATACGGCGCAAGCCGCTGCTTCATATTCTCCGAGTTCGTGAACACAGTGTCAAAATTTGCCTTTGCATACTCACCAACGTAATTCTTGTCTTGCAGGTATGTCGAAGCATCGACGCCATGAAAAAAACAGACGAGAGGTATGCCCGCATCAGCAGCCATTTCCTGCATAGAGAGCGCCATATGCCCAAAGTTGACATAGAGCAGTTTCACGTCTTTCAGCAGATTCACAATGAATCGCTTGCGTGTAGGCGTAAATGTTATGGTCGTGTATTTACTCGACAGTCGTTCAAGGATACTTTTCTTCGGCACAACAATCGGTGAGAAGCCCGGAAACAATTCGAGGTTTTCCAGACCCATCGAATACAGTTTTACCTCGAAGCGTTGTGCTAAGCCTTGCAGTTGACGATAGATAAATGTTTCCGACAGCGGAAGATAGGAATACTGATACACTGCTATGGGAGTCTTCATGCGTGTGCGGGCTGCCGGGCGAACAACTTTTTTGCTAAACGTATCAGGAATGGATCCGGGGCATCATCATTGGATGTCGTCAGCTTATATCCAAAATAATTTCTGAATAATGTTATCCGTTCCGCATAGCTGAGCTTGCTGTAGTATTTCCGTGCAACACTCTGGCGTGTGAGCGTTTGGGGACGTGTGTAGGTTTTGCTCGTTTCAATCCAACGAAAATTTCCCCACACCCTCTCCACCGCATGGATTTTATACTTCATTGAGACACGCAACAGGAAATCGTAATCCTGCATGTAGTGGTCGCTTTCATCAATCAGCCCTACGGCATCTTGTACCTCACGATAGTAGAAATAAGCCGATGGGTTGATGGGAAACCATGCTTGCCACCAGTGCATCATCTCGAAAAATTTAACCTTTGGCAAAAACGCCGGCACGTACACCGAACGGTCTGGTTTGGCAACAGTACATTCACCAACAACAAAATAAATGCCTTTGTCTTTGTTCAAATGTTGAACAGCATCGAAAAAAACTCCCGGCTCGTAGAAGTCATCGGCATTAAGGTATGTGATGATATCGCCTGTCGAAAGCCGGAAACCGTTGTTCATGGCATGAGGCTGTCCCCGGTCTTTCTTCGAGATCCATCTGAGGTGCGGATATTTCTTGACGATCTCGATAGTACCATCCGTCGAGCCGCCATCAACGATGATGTGCTCGAAGTTCGGATACTTTTGCATGAGCACGCTCTCAATGGCTTCTTCTATGTACTTCTCCGCATTAAAGGAAGGAGTGATAACAGAAATCCTTGGATACAACTTCTTAACATGAATCTCCGCAAATGAAGGTGCGGACTTAGGTAATGGGATTGGTTTCAATAGCTCTGCTTTCAGTCTCAACATTTCACTAATTGGCAGGACATCAAACGGTTTCTTGCCCTTTGTGTTCAATTCATTGAGAGATCGAGCAACAGTTTCGCGTACGGTTGTCTTAAATCCTTCAACATTCCACTCTACGAGACGCTGTTTCCCTTTCCTAATCAACTTCTTTCGCAGCACTTCATCGCGATAAAGTTTAAGCATCCCTTTGGCGATTTCCTTCTCATCGGCAGGATCGACGAGAATGGCAGCATCGCCTGCCTGGTCGCGACAGCCACGAATATCGGACGTTATGACGGGGCAACCCATCTTCCACGCTTCAAGGATGGGAATGTTCGTCGGACCGAAGAACGTCGGCATGACCAGCCCTGTTGCAAGCTTGTAAAGCGGGGCAAGATACCTGCTATCGATGTATCCAAGATAGTGAATCTGATTTTCGATCTGAAGCTCCTTCGCAAGATACATAACCCGATCAAACTCTCCGTGTTCCTCGAACTTCCCGCCGCAGAACACAATAGGTATAGCGAGATTATGTTCATGCTTGATCCTGCCAAGGGCAGAAACGATACGGCAATGGTTTTTGTGGGGCCAGAACTGCGCAGGATAAAAGAGAAATTTTTTAGGTAGATGAAATTTTGACCTCGTTTCTTCCAGCAGTGCGTCGCTCACCTCTTCGTCGAGATAATCAGGGGGAAGGAACGGCAGAATAACAATTTTCTCCGCCGGTGTATCATAACAATTAATGACATCTTCCTTGCCAACTTGCGAATCGACAAAGATGCCAAGCGCATTGCGACATGCGTTGCGAAAAAAATATTCCCGCCATTCCCATAAGTCTCCCGCGCTCACTTCGGGGAACTGCGGGTTGATGCGATGCTGAATGTCATGAATGGCAAAGATAAACGGAATTTCATTATGGAACGTCTCAAAGTCGACACGAGGATAAATCATCAACGCTATGTTGAATTTCCTGTGGATGTGGCGTCGAACGAGCTCATGATACGTTTGATGAAGTGCATTGGAGCTTTTTCTCCCAAGGGCTTTCGTTAGAAGGAACTCAATGATCATTCTCACGAAATGTAACGACGGCGACCTCAGCACTTCCCGTCCAAGCCGCATTGGACCTAAGTACACGTACGTTTGATGCTTTCTACGACAGAGGTCTTCAAGCTCCTTCGACTTGATGCCGCTGAACACAACCAGATCGTTCTGCGACTGGTTCCCCTCCGCAAGAGCGCTTACGAGCGTCAAAGAATATTGGAAGACACCGCCAAATCTCGGTAGTGAATTGATAAATATGCCTATTGCCATACGCCGCGACAGAATCAAGTTATATTGTTCTTACTTTATCGAGTGTTGCAACAAGGTCGTTGATTTTCTTCATGAGATGATCCTTGACGGATAGCGGGTTCTCAAAGTCCTGCTTCTTCACTTGTACAGAACCGTTAGCTGAACTCTTAGTGAATATCATGTTGTGCCAACGTGTGAGCCACGGAACACCAAGGCGAAGTCCAAGTTTCACCCACCCGCTGTGAATAACGCCAATCAATCCTTCTTCCATGTGGCGTAACGTTTCATCCTGATAACGAATGGCGAGGTGTAATTCCTCGAGTTTGGGTTTGATATCATTTATACTTTCATGCACTTGACGCAGCGCTTCGTATTTGATCTTTCGTTCAGTATCAAGCTGGCGCGTCAAGGATTGAAACTGCTCCTGATGCTGTTTTTCCTGCCGTTGCAGTGTGCGGATTTGATCTTCCATCCCCCTTGCCACTGTCTTCAAATTAAGATGGTGTTCTCGTTCTTTTTTTAGTTCATCAGTTTGTTGAGTTAACTGTGTCTGGAGTAACCGCACCTTCTCGTCCAAAGCCTTTGCACGACCTCGCTCATCGTCAAATTGTTTTTGGACTCCAACAAACTTCTGTTCTACTGCTTTGAGCTGTTCTGCGATTTTAGAGTTTTCGCGCTTCTCAGTTTCCAGCATACTTTTCACCAGACTCGCATTTTCAGTTTGATACTGAAGCTGTAATTGCACTATTTGCCACTCGTGGCTCTTTGTTGCCATAGCTTGCTGAAGCGAGGTATGCTGTTCGTGCATCTGTTGATGCTGACTGTGTGCTTCCGAGAGTTGTGTGTGTAATGTATCGAGTTCATCTCTCAGTGAAGCTCGGTGCTGATGGAATTCCGTCGACTCTTTTTCGCGAGCGACCCGATCGACTTCAAAACGATGCTTGTAGTCCTTCATCTTCTCCTTTGCCTCGGCGATCCACGATGTAACGGTCTCGCCCTCAAACGGCTCATCGAGCACTTTGAACGATTTCAATTTCCCTTTTTCAAATTGATCCACAGCTTCTATCACTCTCCTTTCTTCGATATCATGAATACATAATGCTTTTTCAAACATACATTGCCACCCGCAGCCAAAACAAGGAAGCTCTTGCAACACAGCTGCACCTTCTTTTGCTGCGGGAATGAATCTGGGCCACGTACCACCGCCAAAGATTGCAAGCACGGGTTTCTCAAGTGCTGCAGCGAAATGCATCGGTCCTGTATCATTGCCGAAATAAACTTTCGACAATGCTGTAAGTCCGAGCAGCACTTCGAGATGCGATTCATCACCGGTCCATATTGTTGACTGAACATGTAGCTGCTTTAACGAACGATGAATTTCTTCAACCACTGCCTCTTCAATTTTGTTGCCGACCAGCAAGATTGGGCGTTTGTACGTTGTCCACCAATGAGAAAAAATCCTCACAAATCTATCAACGGGGTACTGTTTAAGTTCAAGACTTGTTGAACCGGGGGTAGCAATAACATACGATTCTTCTTTGAGCTGTAACTGCTTTAACGTTTCACGTGCGAGTTGAATTGTAGACGCAGGCAACTTCAATTGTGGAGGATATGAAGTTACTTCTTTTCCAAGACAGAGAGCTAACATTCGTCGGTTTTTTTCCACTTCACTCAGGTTCTCTGGAACGTGGAGAACATTCTTCACGTTCCGCGTAACGGGACGAAGAACGCGGATCCCGTTCTCATAATCAAACTCGAATCCCTGCATGCCGAATGTTTTCTTGTGAGCGAAACGATCGAATGTCCAGTTATCAATGAGCGTACGATGATAGGGGGCAATGACGAGAACATCCAGATCGAACTCTTCTACCTCATCGAGTGTCTCATCTATTTTATCTTTCTGATCGAGGATAGAGACGATGTACGGATTCACATCGTCTATGGGAAAAATCCTCAGACGCGGATCTACGAAATGGATGATCTGTGAGTAACTCCGCTTCACCAATACACCTACCTCATGACCTGCATCGAGCAAGCCGGTCAAGAGTGGCTGGCGAAGAACGATATCGCCAAAAGAATCAGGATTTGTGACGAGGTATTTCACATGCCTTAGGTTATAAATTTTGACATCTGTTCAACATATTGTCGTGCACTAGTCTCCCGAAGCGATATCAATCTTTCACGCTCATTTCTTTCAGATTGCATTTTGCTCTCAAGAATATCGACAACTTCATCTACGTTTGCATCAGGAAAATACTGATAAGGGATATAGATGTATTCCGCAATTTTTATTCGGGAATCGTTTCCTACAATGACAGATGGCCTACCAAACCCTGCAGCACAAACTGCACCATGAACGCGATTGGCGAAGACTGCACGACATTGAGAATACACCGATAAATAATCTCTGAAATTAGCACTATGAAATATTATTTCATCAGAAATTTTAAACTGCTTGATATAGTCTGCCTCAATACCATCATGAGCAATAAAGATTAATTGGTGATTTCGACGAAGCTTCTTGACTAACTCAAAATGGAAAGACAAGCTCTGCTCTTCAGTATAATCATCAGAGATTTTATAGTGTCCGGAAAGCGGCATCAGATTTACTCCAACAACATTTCCGTACACCGGATTATTATTCTTAAATTTTCGCGCCGCATGAAACGCTGGGCAAGGCAACGCTTCGTAAGGCAGACTCAAATCATCGAGTATCTCTGAGGCAAGGGGATCACGTACTGATACCCAGATACATGCTTCGCTCACCGACCTGATAAAATCTGCACATTTTTTATCCGCAGAAACGGTTTTTGAAGTATCTTTGAAAGGCTGGCACGCCCCAGCACCAATGTTGAGAATCTTCTTACTTTTTGATAGAAGAAAGATACGTTTATACCAAAGCTCTTCAGCCCAATCTGCAGCATAGCACACGTTACCTCTCCATGGCCAATTCCAGTACACTGGCGCGCCTGCTTGGATAATAATATCTGATTGACTAAATTTATCTGACAAAATTTCTACCTCATCGAGGCGAGTTTCATAAAGCGAAGACAGATCATGTTTGTTAACATAGAATGGCCTGTATACTGGAAATATTTCATCAATAAATGAAAGGATCCCCTCTCGTATAAATTCATCTCCAACATTGACACCTATCGTTGTCATGAACGATATTTTTTTTACGTTATTGACCATTGAATGGATTCTGCGCAAATCATCCTTTGGAATTTATTTTAGACGTCGATGTAAACCTCATAGGCAACTGCGCAATCCCATAATAAGGGAATACTTTTGAATCGTCAGCTGTAACGGTGATGGGACCAAGCATTTCGTGGCGGTCGTGAACGAAGCCAACATTTGGCTGGCTCTCGTCTGACGGCTCCGACGCTCCGAGACTAAACGTGTATTCTCCATTTCCAACGCTGAATGTAATCTCAAAAGTTACAATAAGTTTTTCGCCGCATTTCAGATCGGGCAAACGATGCTGTAGCTGCCTCGTACCTGCGGCAAACACCACCATCCCCATACGATTATACAAATGAATGCCGCATGAAGGGTCGTGAATATTCTCCCGCGCCATAAGGAGAAGTGTGAAGTGCAGCTTTCCCATCATCGGGACGTTCATCGTATCTTCACCTGAGTCGTTTATCACCCGTGCTGCAAGTAGCTCTAACCCACGTGCACCATGCCTGTTCCTTTGTTCATCGAGGATTGAATGTGAAAGAATATCCTCTTCTGTTATCAACGGTGTCGTGCTCTGCGGCATTAGAATCGGGCTCCGCCGCAAAATTTTATCTTTGTCCAGCTTCTGACCTACTTTAGCGTAGTATCGGCTTACCGCTTCAGTTGTGTTGCCGAGGAAGTCAAGCTTGCCGGCATCAAGCACCACCGCACGATCACAGAGGTTCTGCATCGCAGCAGTATCATGCGTAACATAAATAAACGTCGTTCCCTGTTCGATGATCTGCCGCATCTTGGTAAAGCATTTCTGTTGAAAGAACACATCGCCGACGGAGAGAATCTCATCGATGATGAGAATCTCAGGTTTGACACTCACAGCAACGGCAAACCCTAATCGAGCGTACATACCGGAGGAGTATTTTTTCACCGGCACGTCGATGAAGTCCCATAACTCGGCAAAGTCCACAATCTCCTTAAACTTGTCATCGATGTACTTACGGGAAAGTCCGAGGATGGCGGCGCTCATGTACACATTCTCTCTGCCCGTGAGGTCGGGATGAAATCCGGCGCCAAGTTCGATAAGAGATGAAACAAGACCATTCACTTCAACGTTGCCTGACGTTGGTTGTGTAATCCCTGCAATGATCTTGAGACACGTGCTTTTACCTGCGCCGTTTCTACCTATGATGCCGAACGCTTCTCCCTTGTTGATGGTGAAGCTCACATCGGAGAGCGCGTAGAAACGTGAATCGGACGCAGCGCGCCCGGCAATCATTTTCACCGATTCGATGATGGAGCGGCTGCCGGAGTAGAGATCGTACGCCTTCGAGACATGGTCAAACCGTACAGCCGTCATGCCTCAACTCCGGATCGAGTTACATCTGAAGTTGTAAATGAGGATAAACGTCCCCTCCTTACTAAGGAGGGGATTACAGGGGAGGTTGGCATGCAGCAACACCCGACCCCTCCTGTAGTCCTCCCCTTATCAAGGGGAGGACATTTAAACAGGATTCGCTGTGTAGTAATATTGAATTCTTGCGTTACATCCATGATATAGTAGTCTCAAATCTCGGTTCTTGGAGTGGTATCATAACACGTCCGCAAAATACTTCTCTGCTCGCTTGAAGAATTTATAGCTCGGGAAGAACAGCAGCAGCAGCACACCCGACGCAATCATGAGCGTATACCATCGCGGCTCGTAATTATAGAACACCACGTTCTTGAACGCGTCGATGATCGCCCCCATCGGGTTGATGAAGTAAAACTCTTGCAGAGCTGCAGGCAGCGCCTGAATCGTAAAAAAGACCGGTGTGAGGAACATATACAGCGTGATGAGAAACGAGACCACATAGGTCAGGTCTCTCCGCACAACGGTGAAGACACACAAGACGAGCGCCAGATCAACAAGAAAGAGAATTTCCACAAACAGAATTGCCGGAATGTAGAAGAATTTAACGTTCGGATAAAATCCGAAGAAGGCGTTAATGATAATCAGCACGATGAACGATACGGCAAAGTCGAAGAGCCCGGAAAGGATCGTCGACATCGGGATGATTTCACGAGGGAACGCAACCTTCGTGATGAGCGCAGTGTTCGCGCGGAGACTGTTCATGGCGTTGATGGTGGTCGAAGCGAAGTATGTCCACAGCGTGAGGTTCGCAAAGACAAAGACCGTGTAGGGAATGCCTTCCGCGCTTGGCGTTTTCAGTACGAGTGAGAACGCTATCGTATACACTATTGTCTGGAGAATCGGCTGCAGCAGCGACCAGCCGAGGCCGAAGAATGTCTGCTTGTAACGGGAGACAAGCTCGCGTTTCGTCAGCGTGAAAAGAAGATCGCGGTGCGCCCAAAGATCGCGCAGGTCGCGCCCGATATTCACAAATCCCCAGAACAGGTGATGATGAATGGGCTTTGAGGCGCTTTGTAATGACGATATACCCTGTGGTTTCACTTGTACGGAGTTTAGTTTTATATCTTATTTGAGGAAAAAGCGCGATTTAGGGTAATAAAATGCAAAAACAATGTACAAAATATCTCTCTTTTTATCAATAGGTTACGGCTACTGTAGGGGCGTTGAATTATTACCTGTTTTATTGTATATTTTTCGCACTCTATGAATCTTACGCTGCGCATCTTATTGATCGCTTGTATCGGTGTAACCCTTCTTCACATCTGGGCGGCCATACAGCCCTCCCATTATAATTGGGGAGTACATTACTTTGCCTTTTACGATTTCCCTATTTCGTTGATTGCGCTTATTGCCGCAGTGCTGTTATTCATCGGGAGAGTTCAATCGAAACTCATCAGCGGGCTTGCAGGTCTTGTACGCAGTGTTGCTCGTTTTCCCGTCATCTTCGTTATTGTGATACTCACGTGCATCTGGGTTGCCGCTTTGATGTTCTTCGATGAACGCGTACATCTTTTGGGTGACAGCTCGCTCATCATCCGGTTGACGCCGAACGTACCGACGATTGAAGATGCGACGGCGAATTTTCGGAATCAACCATTGACTTATTTCCTTCTTCGCACATTTCAATCGATCATCGGAGGAGGCGATGTTGTCGAAATAGTACATCTGTATACTGTTGTCGATATTGCTGCCGGCATCGTGTTCCTTCTGATGATCATAGGCTTTACGCATTTTCTGAAGATATCGATGCTGGATAAAACGCTCATCGCGTTCCTTCTTATCTTTCATGCAGATACGCAATTCTTCTTCGGGTATGTCGAGAATTATGTTTTCCTGTATGTTGCCATCATCGCCTACCTTATGAGCGGGTGGCTTGCGTTCGAGCGCAACATCCATGTCATCGTTCCATGTGTCTGCATGGCAATCATGATCGGGCTCCACCTCGGATCAGTCATTTTTGTTCCTTCACTGTTACCATTGTTTATCCCCTTTTGGCGAAAACACCGCTTGCGTTCTGCGATCACTATCGTCGTGGTTTGCCTTGCTTCGTTCGTTCTTCTGCAGTTTACCGGCTATGATGTAGGGGCATTGCAACAGAGAATGCTTAGCGCCGTTGACAACGATATTCTCCCTCTGGCAACACCGCCATTCGGTATTCCCAACGGCATCTTCTCCGGACTTCATATCATCGACTGGTCGAACGCTGTGCTGCACATCGCGGTATTAGAGTGTATCATGATCGTTGTGCTTCTTATTGCATTAAGAAAAACAATAGAGTGGCGGAGTCCTCTCGTACTGTTTCTTCTCATGACGTCGGCGTGTGGTCTGTTGTTCACCATAGTGATGAATCCCGCACTGGGAATGGCGCGTGACTGGGATTTGTTCGCGAACTTTTTTGTCCCCTTGCGCTTTCTCCTCGTGTACCTGATCATCCGCATTATTCATGAACATCATGTACGGCGCGTCATCATGATGATCGCAGGGATAACATTTCTGCACTGGGCGGCGTGGATCGGCGTGAATGCAAGCGAGGAGCGTCATCTCCGGCGCGCCGAGATGCTGACGACACCTCAGCTCAGCGGCACGTTTCCCAAAATTTACTACGAGCATCTGGGGGCAACGTTCCATCAACAGAAAGACTATGAGCGTTCGAAACGTTGGTATGAAGCATACTTTGCAGTCGATTCGAATAATCCACGCATCATCGGCAATCTCGCGGAAGCCTATAGTAGGATTGGGGACGAGGAAAAGAAGTTTGCAATGCTTAAACGCTCTACGGATCTGCACAATCCCAACCCGGGAGTGTATTCGAATCTCGCCGCAGAATATCGAAGGCGCGGTGATACAACCACAGCAATCCAACAATTACAAAAAGCGTTAGCACTTGATTCCACCTACAGCATCGCACATGCAAATCTTGCGCTCATCTACAACCTCAAACGAATATATCCGTTGGCAGCTCACCATGCAACACGTGCAATCAAGTTGGGCATGACGGACCCTGTGCTCTTTCGAACCGCGGGATATTCCTATTTCATGATGAACGAATCACCCAGAGCTCTTGAATATTTTAATGCATATTTGACAAAAGTACCGAATGATACCAACATTCAGTTGTTATGGGAGCAAATCCGTAGAGACATTGAGGAATCAAGCAGTAGAAAAAATAATTGAGGAAACGTCGATTAGGAAGGGCTATGCGCGGCGGCGCTGAGGGGATTTCATCTTCGTTGTTTGTTTGATTTTAATAATCCTATGAACTCTTTGTAATCTTGCCGGAGGCTCATTACGCATTTTATGCCAATGTAACCGAAGCTCCTCCATCGCAGCGATACGTTCCTCTGGCGTGCGGGACATCCAGTACTTGTAATCTCTCTGCGCATCGTCATCCTTCAAGTTACGGATGACCACTGTATGCTTGCGTCGCTGGCGTGTGGGCATACCTCTTACACGTCCTTCTTCGGAACCAGCCCCATGGACGAAAACATTTTATAGACAGGAGTGTGAGAAATTTTCTCGAGCTTCTGCTCCAGCAGCGTGATGTATGCCTGCATCTCCTGCACTTTAATCTGGCTCTTGTTATACCGTTGCTGGAGGTCGCCTTGCGATTTCTGGAATGTATCGAAGGCAATCGTTTGCTTTTCGATCTCGCTTCTCAACTGCCTCAGCGCAACTTTGCCCTCTTCGTATTGTCGAAGGACATTATCTGCCTGCGTGAGTCGCTGCTTGAAGCTCTCTTCAACTGTGCGAAGCCGTTCAGCGTGTTGTTCTTTTTCCTGCTGTAAGGTGTGCACCTGTTCAACAAGGTGAACTCGCTCATTTGTCAGCTCGTTGACGTCATCCGCGTTCTTCTGTAGTTCGGTGATACGCGCTTTCAAGGTTTCGTTTTCACGGAACATGTTCTTGGCAAGGTTCGCTTCCTGCTCATCATGTGCCTGCAGAGCGCTGAGCTGTTGTTTCAACGCTTCATTTTCTTCGCTATACAATTGCGCATACGTTGTCTGCTCTTCGAGTTGTGTCTGAATATTGGCGGCATACGTTCGTAAGGCATCCACTTCATCTCTGCCTTTCGAAACAGAAATCAGCTGTTCATCAAAACGCTGGAGAAGTTCACGATGTTGAATCTGGAGTGTATCGTGTTGCTGCTTGAGATGCTCAGATGTTCTTCTCAATTGATCCACCTCTATCGTGAGCATATTTGCGTTCCGCAGCTGTCGATCGATTTCCTGCGATGCAATTTCTGCAGAAGACTGTGCTTGTAATTGAAGATCGTTATGCTGGTTCTGCAGTAACGAATGCTCTTCCCGTAATGCTGTCAATTGTGTGGCAGATTCCTGTGCTTGTTGCTGGGTCGTCGTGAGAGCGGCGGCGGCTTTTTCGTATTCTTCACTGCTCTTCTGCGCCTTGAGCGCTTGATCCTCAAGCTGGATTTGAAGCTCACGCACCCATGCATGCAAGCCGGCATTATCTTCGGTGAGCGTGCTGACATTTGCAACAAGGGTGTTGTGCTCGGTTTGAAGTTTCTCAGTGACATCGTTGCGTTCTGCAATGCTGTTTTCAAGGCGATGCAATGCCGACGTACGCTCTTCGACATCAATCTGCATCTCCGCTATCGTATTCTTCATGCTGACATTCTCGGCATACAGTTTCTGCACAACATCGGTGCTTTGATTGTATTCCCGGCGCATGCGCACGAGCTCATCTTGCATCTGTTCAACTTCACCTTGAAGCTGCTGCTTTTGCAGCAGCACTTCCTTCAGATGTATATCATGCTTGCTGTCGAAATACAGCGAGTTGCTGCTGTCGGCAATCATGCGCGGGAGATGTTCATCAGAACAAACGGCTAAGATATTGACCGGATCGGTGAATTGCTCATTGCGTCCCTGTGTTGCAAAGAGTTCTTCCCGTGCATGAAGTGTAAACGCATCGTCCTGCCAACCGTGCAGCGACCACATCGCAGAAAGAGTCAGCGGTTTTTGCCCTACGAAAATAACATTCGTGAAATAACTTTTTAGAAATTCGTACAATTCCACAGCAGATAATGTATGTGTACCGTCGCCATGATCCGGAGATGTCGTATGCGCTGAACGGTCGGGCGTTGAGAGAATCATGATACCCTTTGTCGCCAGCGATTTTTTGATATTTGTCATGAAACGCACTTGCGACTCGCTGTCGAGATGTTCCAGCATGTGATAACATACAATAACATCAAATGGTGTTTCGGGAGAAGCAAGCTCTTCACCTCTGCCGTGCTCAAAGTGCGCATTAGAAAACTCAACATACTTTTCACGTGCGCGGCTAACCGTTTGCTCGCTGCAATCAACGCCAAGAACCTCACGTGCGGCAAGCGACATAAATGCCGTACCATAACCATCTCCACAACCGATATCCAGAACACGCTTACCACCTACAAAGCGCGAAGCATAGACATAGCGGTGATAATGTTCGAGCGCTTCAACCGGATCCGAGACTTGGGGAATAACATGTCCGCCGCTGTGCTCAAGAAGATTATCAACCTGTTGTTGTTCGTCTGATAAGATTTCCATTACGAGAGTCCTATTGTGAATAATAGTTTGTTAGTTAATATCATGTTCGAGAGAAAGAAGCATATACGCGTTCCATGTTTTCAGCATACCCGCGCCATGTCAAACCTTTCAACACTGCTGATGCCGAAGGCGATACTTCTGCGGCTGACTTCATCCCGAGCGCTTCCGTGATGTGTTGTGCAAATGAGTCGGGATCACCGGTTTCAGCGATATGCACGCTTTCGACGTTTTGAACGACTTCCACAGCACCAGCCGTTTTACTCGCAACGACCGGTATACCGCTTGCGACCGCTTCTACGATTACCAAACTAAATCCTTCATTGATAGAGGGACAGACAAGGACATCGAAGCTGCGCATCACCGCTGGCATATCATCCCGATGTGGCAGGAAGAAAACCTTCTTGTCAAGTCCAAGTTTGCTGTGGCAATGCATAACTTCATCATGATACGTTCTAAACGATGGAAAGACATCTGCAAAAAGCATCCCGCCGATGACGACGAACCGGACATCCTGTCGTTGCGTTAATATACGGGCTGCAGCATGGAGAAACACCATATGTCCCTTCACAGGATCGAATCTCCCCACCATACCAATAAGTTTAACATCCTGCGGAATACCAAGCTCCGCACGCAGTACATCGACTTCGCCCTCTCTTCGCGGTCGAAACAACTCAGTATTGACACCTTGATACTTCGTTTCAATTTTATGAGCAAGGAAGATCGTTCGGCGCTTCATATCTTGTTCGACGGCTGAAGAGTTTGTGATGATTTTTGATGCGAGCGCAACCGCAAGGAGATTGAATGCGATCATCCGGCTCCATTCATAAAAAAAGATGACGCTATAAAGAACCGGTACACGAAGTCTGATAACCGAAAACGCGATAAGCATAAGTGAAAGGACATCGCTGCATTGAATAACGTCGACGTTCTTCTGTTTCAGGAAACGATACATTGATATTGAGGCATTCAACGTCTGCCACAGCACTATGGGCCGAATGAGCGATCGCAGCATAACATTCCGGTACGGCAAAAAGATTGTTTCGACCTCAAGCGATTGTATTTTATCAACGAAGGCGCCGCGTTGATTGAACACCATGACCGGATGAAACTTTGATCGATTCAGTTCTTTCAACATATAATAAAGAGCATGTTCCCCACCGCCCATTTCGGTGTTGAGGTTGATGAAGAGTATCGTGATTTTGTTTTTTGAAGACATCATGGGATTAGCTCTTGCAGCAGCAATTGGATTTCTCATGCCGCACTGAGGTAAAGTTGTTCAAACTGCTGTGCGTATGAACGCCAGGTGAACCGTTCAGCAGTATCACTGCGGCCAGATTGATGTGATGCGGGTGAGTATAATAGGGCTGCGTGTATCCGGTCGGCAAAGGATGCCGCATTCTTCGGTTCTGCCTCGAAAACGTCAGGTTCATCTCTCAGCACTTCCATGGCACCCACAGTGGTACTGGCAACCACGGGCACGCCTGACTGCCACGCTTCCAACGCCACAAGCCCGAATGGTTCATAATCCGACGGACATACAAAAACATCGAGCACTGCCATGACATCAGGAATATCATCCCGATGATTCCAGATAAGAAGGCAATTATCGAGTTGCAATTCATTTGCTCGTGCAAGTACTCTGGTTTGATACTTCTCTACCCATGGTGCAACTTCCTTTGTGATAGGTCCTCCAACCATCAGGAAGACGGTATCGTCTCGAGATGCACTGAGTTGTTTGGCGGCATCAAGGAATGTGAGGTGCCCTTTCCATACATCATACCTGCCGACAAAGCCGACGATCTTTTTCCCTTCCGGTAAATTGAGTTTTCCACGCAAGGTTTTCTTTTCATCATTCGTGCGAGGATAAAAGACAGATGTATCGACACCATAATATGCTACTGTAGTTTTTTCTGACAGCCCTACCGTTTTTTGCAAAAGGTCATTCCTTACGAGGTGTGAATTCGTGACGATTCGTTGAACGAAGAAAAATGTGAGCAAGCCAAAGACCCAACTTCGTAATGCACTATAAAAGACTATGACGTTATAGACAACCGGAAGCTGGAGTTTTATGAATGTGGGCATCAATAATAGAAGTGAAAATACATCACTGCAATGAATAATATCTACATCATACGACTGCAGGACACGAGGAATCTGCAATGATGCTTTGAGATTCTTGAACATCACCTGTGGTGTGAGCAATCGTGCCGGCGTGGTTACGACAAATGGAATAACGACAGTAGTAATTCCTGACTTTTCGGTGCACTCAACAAGCGGTCCACGCTTATTCACCAACATGAGCGCTCGAAAGCGGGAACTGTCAAGCTGTTCTACCAAACGCAACACCGAATACTCTCCGCCCCCTAACCATGTGAAGAGATTGAAATATGCAATGGTGATGATCTTGCCATCCTTTGTTTTACTTACCATTACCCAAGTGAATGAACGTATGATTCAGCAATTTGTTAGTTAAACGTTGTACGATTCCGAAAACGATTAAGTTTACCCTCATCAAAAACACACCAAATTTACATATTTGAGTTCAGATAGTCAAGCTTTTTTAGACTCCAAGTTGATTTTTTTCAAGCTGTTCAAACGGTTAAGCTCAAACCATACTTGAGGTGAGCCGTACATAGGCAATCCATTTGGAAAAATATTGCTTTATGTCGATGGATTATCGTATATTTGGGCAACTCATGAAATATACTACCTCGTTAATCCTCGCCTGCTGTGTAGCGTTGGTAGGTCTACATATTTGGGGATATATTCAGCCCTCGCATGATAACTGGGGGGTGAATTTCTTCACATTCTTCGATACCACTGTTCTTTGGATAGCTGTTTTCTGCGTCATTATTGTCAGCATCCCTGCTGTTCAGTCTCGCATCTTACAGATACTGAATACTATCTTCGAGAAATTATCGAAGTTGCCAATACTGATTGTCTTCTTAGGAGTAGCAATACTTGTATGGATTGGCGGAACCCGTTATGCCGCACAGCTTCATCTCCTCGGCGACGGTGCCCTGCTTCTTCGCTCTCTCTCGAATACGGTTTGGGGAGAAAATATTTTACAGAGCTTTAATAACCAACCGCTCATGTATTGGATTTTCCGATCAGCGATGAATCTCCATTTCATCGACTCACCTCTAAACACGTACGACCTCTATGTGTGGATTAATCGGTTTGCCGCATTGCTTTTCCTTGCCGTTATTTTCTGGTGCGTTACGAAACTCAAGCTGTCACTCATTGAAAAGGTATTGGTAGGATGCTTGTTGTTCTTTGGTGCCGGTAGTCAATTCTTTTTCGGCTACATCGAGAATTATGTTTTGCAATATGTTACTACTGCGGCATACGTTGTGACCGGTTGGCATGCATTAGAGCGAAGAGTATCTATCATCATTCCAATTTTATGCTTTTGTGCCGATGTGGGTTTACATCTTGCCAACTTGGTTCTTCTTCCTACTGTGCTCGTTTTGGTGTTACTATATTTCAAGGACAACAGGGTTCGCACGATACTCATCTCTAGTGGCATTGGTACTGTAGGTTTCGGTGTTGTTTATTATATCGGATACCTGCCAGCGTTACTACGTCACTTTGGATCAGATAGTGTAGATTTTCTACATCTGTTTGAACCGGGTGGCGGCAATTTCGCCTATGCTATGTTCTCGTTCATGCATCTTTTTGATTGGTTCAATCTCAGCATCTTTAACGCCCCTATAGGGTTAGCAATAGCTCTTATTCTTTTGCTGACGTTTCCAAAAGAACAACGCAAACAAAATCCGTCATTGGTTTTCCTTATTGTCAGTGCTGTATGCGGGTTATTATTTACATGGATTGTTAATCCCTCGCTTGGTTTCGCACGCGACTGGGATTTGTTAGCTGGATTTTTTCTCCCTCTGTTGGTGCTTGATGTATATTTGCTATCCCAATCTCGCGCATTGGAACGCCGGGTTTATGTTTTAGTCGTCATCATTACCGTTACGATCTTTCATTGGGTACCCTGGATAGGAATAAATACAAACGAAGAACGACATCTACAGAGAGTAGAGATGCTCCACAGTTCAGATTTCCTATCTCCGACAACTCTGATATTCTATGACGAGGCATTGGCGAACTTCTTTTTTGATCGCCAACGCTATGCTGAAGCAAAAAAATATTATGAGCACCTGATCGCCATAGATCCCGATAATCCGAGAATTATTGGGAATATTTCAGATGTCTATCGCAAACTGGGTGAAAAAGAAAAATATTTTGCAACACTCAAACTGGCTGTGTCATTCAATACACGCGACCCGGGCATCTACTCAAACCTCGGTGTTGAGTATGCAAGCCGGGGTGATACAAGTAAAGCCATCGAATTTAATCTGAAAGCTCTAGAGATAGACCCCCGCCAAAATAAAGCTCATGCGAATTTAGGAATTCTCTATACGAGCAAAAAAAACTATCAGAGCGCCCAACAACATTTTGAGAACGCAATACAGCTTGGCATGAGGGACCCTTTGTTATACAAATACGCCGCAGACTTGAATTTCTTTCTCAATAATTATACAAAGGCAATCCAGTATTATGATGCATATCTTGCTGCGAATCCCGGTGATAAGAAAATGCAATTTAATCGTCAGAGAGCAAATGAGGCTTTGAAAAAAACACGCCCAACCGAGTAACGAGGGCGGTAAAACGACGGGAAAAAACGTAGTGGGCCCTGCAGGACTTGAACCTGCGACCCGCTGATTATGAGTCAGCTGCTCTAACCAACTGAGCTAAGGGCCCAAAAGTGGATGAAAAATCAGCCAAAATATAGCGATTTGGGCTCTGAATTCAAAACTGCCCTAAATTCATCATTGACAGAGTGCTTAAAATTTCATATATTGAATACAATGAGATGCTCTTCAATCACCTCTGTACAACTGTTTGAATCAGTTGAACCTTGTTCAGAGTCCGATACCGTGAACACCGTGTGTATAGTTTCCCACGCATCTCATACTAATTCACACATCCATTCACCATAGATAGGATTCATGCATGGCTCGATCAAAATATACAGCAGAGTTCTGCAGCTACTGCAATAAGAGCACGAGGATGGAGATTATCGGGGAAATGCAAGCAGCTCAGGATAAAATTTGGTATAAATGTACACGCTGCCATCACATGACGCTAATTGATTTAAAGTTGCAGATAGCGTCGCAGCAATCTGTAAAACTGGATCGTGGATCGGCAACGGTCTATAATCCAGAATTAACGTTTAAAGTCGGAGAATCGATTTTCCACAATGAGTGGGATGATCTTGGCCGAGTTACAAGCAAAATGCGAACCTCAGACGGCAGTGAATCGATTGTGGTCATGTTCGAGAAGCAAGGACAACGTCGACTTATCGAAAACCTTCACTCAGAGGAGTCAACACAGATACTTAATGCACATTGATAAAATCTATTTGGAAGGGGGTGAACTGAATGGTCGGGATCATTATTCAAGAAAATGAAAACATCGACCGTGCGATTCGCCGCTTCAAGAAAAAATATGAACGTTCTGGTATTTTGAAAGAAGTGAAGAAGCGCGCGTATTTCACCAAACCTTCAGTCAAGAAACGGATGAAAAGAATTAAAGCCGTTCGAAGAGGACAGCGGACACTCATGGAAGAAATGTAAGCTCCATCAGCGAAAGCTGATAATCATCATGATAATAAAAAAGGGTCGAAGTACTTCGACCCTTTTTTATTTAGTTACATCAGTCTGGACCCTGCTGCCCATCTGCCACGTTAGGCACAACTTTCTTGCTCATGCCGATGCGCTGCCGTACCCATGGCTGTTGAAACAATCCCAACAAAATGATAAGCGTTGCGATGCCCCATCCTGCCTGTGATAACGTATATCCAAGTTGGTAGGTTGGCGGATCAAATCTAAATTCTACTGTGTGAGCACCTGAAGGAACGACAACTGAGCGCAAGATGTAATTTGTTTTATAGATTTCCGTCTCTGCACCATCAATAAATGCTTTCCATCCTGCCGGATAATACACTTCGCTGAGTACAAGAAGTGACGTAGCAGATGAATACGATTTTACGACGATGTTTCGGGAACGATAACTCTCAATTGATGCAGTTGCTGAGTCGGATCTCTCCACCTTGACCGGCAATGTCTGTTCGAGTATCGCAGTTGTACGTGGATTCCAGCTTGGTGAGTTGAGATAGCCAAATGTTTCGGCTTTCGTTGATGACACCACAGTAGTATCGACAAACCATGCACGCGGCAGAGCATCGGGGTTGATTTGTGCTACGGTCTGCACAGTACCATCCTGAGCTTGCTGCCTGCCAATGATGTATTTTGCATTCAACATGTTAAACACATTGCGATTATTTTTAGCAAAACACGAATCCCGCATCTCTTGATAAATCTTTAATTTTGCAGGGCTGTACCCTTCTACAGATTGGATCTGATGGTACATCATCAAATTCGACTGGTCTAATCCTCCCACAGGAAGAACTCGAAATGCCGTCGAATCAGAGAGGGCCTGAAGCGCCTGAATGGTTTGATCAGCTTGTAACTCAGCCTGAATTGCAGAGTCCGATGTAGGATGAATGAATTTGACGTCGATATGGTAGAGGTCAATGAACAACACAATCGTGAAACCAAGTGCCATCATCGTCGAACCGATCTTGCGATTGAGATACGCAATAATTAATCCACAAAAAGCAGATGTCATGACGGCAAAACCGACGTAATAATTCCAAAGAATTTCAAAGCGTTTCTGTTTCAAAATATTGATGACTTGCTGATTGAATTGGCGCGCATCGTCTTCTTTGATAAACATCGAGCCTGACATGAACGACCTGAGCGCATCGCTTGCAACAAATCCTATAGCAACGGTTGCTAATAATACCCCGGCAAGTATCAAAAGACGTTTCTTCATCTTTCCACTGTCGAAGTTTTTCGCTTTAGAATATAACTGCATGAGGAAATCCGTTCCGTTGGCAGCAAGAAGACCAAAGGTCATCGGCATAAGATATAAAATCAACACCGGTACACGAAACTTGTTGAAATATGGAAAGTACTTAAAAAAAGGATCGAACAGGACTCCGAAGTGTTTGCCGAATGATAAGAAAAGAATAAACAGAGAAAATATTCCCAAAAACCAGGCTAACCTATCGCGATTATATCTCAGCGCCATAATGCCAAGCAGTAAAGGAATTATGCCTATATACACAGGACCATCCGTAAACGGCATCCAGCCCCAATACAATGGTAATGCCTGCTCTTGCCCCTGCCATTCAGTCTCATAGTTTCCCGAAAATCCAAAGAACGATGGAACGATATACGTCAATGACTCCATTGGATGGAATGACCAGTTCGTAGCGTAATCGTAATCTAATCCCTTCGAAACACCAGTTTCACTCCCGCCGCGAATTGAATAGTTAGCATACTCCTTTGTGGGGAGTAACTCATACGAATAAATTGCTAACCCGACTACCACGGCAAACATAAACATAACACTTCGTTTAACAACCAATAACGGTTGTGTCTTGATATCAAGAATTGATTCATACACAAGATAACCGCCAATCATGAGCATACCATAGAATGCAATTTGCGGATGCCGGCTAAGAAAGAGTGTTCCAATCACCACCGCAAGCAAGCCAAAACTCAGTACATCGCGCTTCTTGAAAAGATTGTTTGTCAAAAGAAAAAGTAAAGGAATGTAGCTTAGCGTTATAAGCTTTGAGCCATGGCCGGACAAGGCAAGCCCGATTGCAAAGGGGTTCAACATCAGTGTAATAGCGGCAAGAAGAGATGAGATGTGAGAAAATTTTAGCTGCCGCGCCAGCATATACATAAAAACGCCCATCAAAAAATAATGCATTACGAACCAGGAAAGATCGCTGTTGAAGAACAGGAGTTTCCCTGCATAAAACATCACCTGTTCAACGATATTGACATTACGCGGAAACATCAGCGCTCCGAACACCGGCATACCGCTAAACAAATAAGGAATCCACAACGGCTCGACACCTTCTTTTTCAGTAATCGACTGGATAGCTTTCTCCCAACTTGTATGCGCAATCGTATCAGGAGAATCGGTGAACACCATATTGTTAAACACGATTTTTCCGAACAGCAAAAGAATTATCCCATAGAGAATCAGAATGCAGACAACGTCTTTCTTTTTACTCGAGAGTTTATCGAACCATGTTATTGAGGTACGCTGGTCGGATTTTTTTGATGATGGCTTTGATGGGGACATAACAATTGATTCTTAAATGATAGTTTAAACGTCATTAATAGGTGTCATCCTATTGTGAAAGCAAATATAAGTAAAAAAACTTGCTTTAGGAATGAATTTAGATGAAGAGATTTATCAGAACATTGCCTGATGATAAGTTTAATAATTCATTTCAACTACTTACACTTGCCAGATCTGCTGGATAGATAGATTCCTTGGATTTCGCTTGGAGAAAGCGCTCTGTTATAGAGTGACACTTCGTCAATAATGCCGTGAAATGGATAGTTGAAATAATATCCCTGAGTATTACCAATTCCGATGCCCGGATTATACAGTGGGTCCAAATCTCCAAATGGTCTAATAGTTGTTGTTGTGTCTGCAACTAGGATGCCATTGAGATAAATCCTCATAGATCCGTTTGACGAATCCAGTATTGCAGCAACATGAATAAACTTATTCAATTCTATTGGAGCACTAATGCCGAATGACGAATCCAATGAGTAGATTCCAAAACCGACTTTACCGTTAGTACTTAATCCCAATGCATAAGGATCGAGACCACCACCACGATCGTCACCCCGAAAGAAAAGAATGTTACCTTGATATAATGGAAAAGAAAATATCTTAATCCACATCTCAATCGTCATCGAACCTGTGAGCTCAAACTTTTCTGCATCAGGGATATGTACCCTGCCGTTGATTCCATCAAATTTAAAACCTTTTGAGACATGAGCAGATGTATACGATACATCATCGTTTAATATTCCTGAAGTTCCTCCTGTAATATCATCAGTATTTCCATCTCCGGGCCACCAAGCTATTAGCCCTGAAGGAGTTGATACGCACGCTGAACCCCAATTCGTAAGGGCAATTTTTGTCGATAAAGATGGTTGCACTTCAACATTGGTTTGGCTAGTATAAATAACCTGATCAGCATCATCTACTACATCAACTTTAAGATGCCACGTCCCAGCAGCAACATCAAAAAACGAACCCGAGGCGTTGCCAGTATCAGTAATGGTAAGCGTTAGTACACGATCATCATAACTTGATCGAGTAAGACGTGCAATCGCTTGTATGGCATCCGAAGGAACATTAGATAAAGTTAGATCGACCTTACCTATCTGGCTTGTTGATAACGTTATACTGTCTTTACATCCCCAAAAAAGAAGTATTACAAACGTGAATGCTGAAAGAGTAAAGAATTTCATTTTCATATTCCCCACATATCTTTAAAAATTAATTTCGTGGAATAGTAGTAAAAGAATTTATCAATGTCAAATTTCTTCCTAAAAGTATTACTAACACGTAAGTCATCTATTCAACACTCATATCTATTTCAACTTAACACCAACTCCATAAATACACCAACCATAAATATTCCAGAAGCCGGCTACAACCTTGTGCCGTTTTCCCGTTATCAATCCAAACACTATTTTCAGAATATCTACTGGGATCCGCACCCAATTTCTGACTGTAGAAGTTGCCTCTACGTTCAAACCGCACATGCCGTTGATAAATTCATACAAGCTATGTTTCGTCCATGGCCTGATATGCGTTGGATCATCGAAGAAATTAAACGGATTGTGTTGTTCTCTTCGTATGCCAAACGAAGGGACAAGCATCGATGTCCAATTAGGTGTTTCCACATAGATTACACCCCCTGGTTTTAATACTTTTTGTATTTCACGCCCTAAGTTGAACGGTGAGCGAAGATGTTCAATAACGTGTGTGAAGAGTATTGCATCAAAATAATTATTGTTATAAGGCAGCGGATCGAGATCAAGGTTGAGTTTATGGTACACCATCTTTTCAACAATTTGATTCGGTTCCATTATATCGACTCCGTGAAGTTCTGCCGTGCAAGATATCGATCTCAGTTCGCGAAAATTGTCACCACTGCCGCATCCTAATTCAAGTATCCTCTCCATGTGTTTGATGCGTTGGAAAAATTTCCATCGCGCATCAAACCTATGAAAGAATCGAACTATGTTTGTTTTCATTACAGACTGCCCTTTCTCATTTCATTGATTTGAATTACCCTATTATATATTCCCTCTAACCTTGCAACCACACTTTCCCATGAATAGCTTTTTCGTATAGCAATATATCCGTTATTTCCTATACGTTCCGCAATCTTAGTATCTGTTAATAATGTAACGATACATTCCGAAAGTCGTTCTGCGGTATCTCCGATGAGCGCGGTTTCTGATGAAACACCTTCTATTCCTTCGATGCCGATTTTTGTCGTGACCACCGGTATCCCATGTGCCATCGCATGAAGAATCTTAATCTTTACCCCTCCGCCAAAACGCAGCGGCGCAATAAAGATGCTGCATCGCCGTAAGTAAACCTCAACATCATCGACAAAGCCTAGAACATGCATCTGCGGCATAGCGGCAGCTAATGAATGCAGTTCCTGCGGCGCATGCGCTCCAATAAGATACAGCTTCGCCGCTGGAAACTTTTCAAGCACCAATGGAAATATCTCTCTCGCTAACCACACCGCCGCGTCGGCATTAGGACGATGTGAAAACGTGCCAAGAAAGATCAAGCTCAATGGCTCGCGCGATGAATATGATGGAATATTCTTAGGAACATCGACTCCCCGTGGAAAATAACTTGCCCTGTTCATCCCAGCAAGCCAGCGTATGAGCTGAACATCCTGCTCGGTAACACAGAGAACATGGTCAAACTTCTTCGCCATCGTTTGTTCGTAGAGCGACCACCGGCACCACTCGATATAATATATAAATCGCTTCGCCATCGAAGTGGCACCTTTATACTGACGGTACGCAGGCCGAAACGACACATCGTGCTCATGTAATACTGTCTTCCCCTTCGCTACAAATCTTACGTACTGCGCCATTTGAGACATTTCAAACTGCACAATATCATAGTTTCGTTGCGTGGTTAATGAACGCACAAGACGAGTCATGCGCGGATGCCGAAATTTGCTTACATAATATGGCTGCCACAAGATAATACTTCGGGCAAGCTGCATCAGCCGCATCGTGATTAAATAGAGATTCCAGAGAATATTTTTTTGCGCTCCCCGTCCGCGTGGTACCGTGATCAGTTCTATCGGGAGGTCTTTCAAACCTTCTGCCAACGATAATTCTTTTTTATCGCAAAACGTCAACAGTGTAATACTGTGCTTTGGAGATAAGTGTTGCAGCAAGCCATACATAAACACGCCGGTGCCATGTCCCGATTTAGGATGAGGAAGATATGGCGAAACGAGAAGGATGTTCATGAGCCGGTAAACTCTTCGTTCGGCGCAAGGATATATCGCACCTCATACCATGCATGCAGTAGGTATTTTCTTTTCTCTTCTTTTATTGCGGGTGAAGCAATGAGATAGCGAACGAAACGTACCGGTATTTTTACTCCATAATGCCAGGCATACAGGAGCCGTGTTATGAAGGAATATATTTGTCCATGATACTTTGTAAGAAATTTATGCGTACTGCTGCACATTAACTGGATTTGAAACTTTCGTACATTCCGATAGGAGAATCCCCCGAAATGCGTAACCGAAGCCGAAGGAAGGAACATGATTTTCTTGTGCACAGTATGTTTAACTCTGTAGCAAAAATCTGTCTCTTCAGAATAGGCATGGTAGAATTCATCAAACAATCCTAATTGCTCTATCAACTCGTTCCGAATCAGAATGGCGGCGCCGGTAACATAGTCGACCTCCTTAGGCGCAATAATAGATCCATCGGGAAGCACACCACGACGTGGAAAGTGAGCTTTGGGAAACATATCATTAAGATAAAACGCATCGGCGATTGCCTGAGTGAACGAAGGAAAACTCCCGAATGATACCTGACTCGTGCCATCCGCATTCTTCAGCCATCCGCCGCATACACCAACTTCCTGATGAGCTTCGAGATAATCAACGAAGGTTTTGATAACATTATCCACGAGCAACGTATCCGTATTCAAAAGAAACACATATCTCCCTTTTGCAATTGCCGCTGCCTGATTATTGGCTTTAGAGAAGCCAACATTTTTTTTGTTTTCTATTATTATGACTGAGGGAAACTCAGCCCTGAGCATTTCCACACTGCCATCGGTCGAGCCATCATCGACAACAATAACCTCATAGGAAATATCACGCGTTTGTTCATACACAGACCGAAGCGCTCCCCGCATAAGATCCTTGACATTCCAGTTCGCGAGAATGATTGAGACGTCCATACTGTTGGATAATGAAGACTAATGAAAAGAAATTTGTATGGTGCGGATAAGCGTCAGGGCAAGCGTGTGATCAATAGCCTCGTTTGGAAATCTTCTCGAAATCCGCCTTGATCATCATCTTGACAAGATTATTGAATGTTGTCTTCGGATTCCACCCGATCTTTTGTTTTGCTTTGGAAGAATCTCCGATGAGCAGATCGACCTCCGTCGGACGATAATAGCGAGGATCGACGACGACAACAACTTTTCCCGAAGATCGCAGTACGCCTTTTTCCTGAGCGCCGCTGCCCTGCCACTCGATCGGCATGCCAAGTTCGTTGAAGGCTATTTCAGCAAATTCGCGCACGGTATGTGTTTCGCCGGTAGCAAGCACAAAGTCTTCGGGCGCATCCTGTTGGAGCATCCGCCACATTCCTTCGCAATACTCAGGAGCGAAACCCCAATCGCGCTTCGCGTGAAGGTTGCCAAGCTCCAGCACCGATTGATATCCTAATTTGATACGCGATGCCGCGATCGTAATTTTCCTGGTAACAAACGCTTCGCCTCTGCGCGGCGACTCGTGATTGAAGAGTATACCATTACATGCAAACAAATTATACGCTTCTCTGTAATTCACAACGATCCAATACCCATAGAGTTTTGCGACGCCATAGGGACTGCGCGGATAGAAGGGTGTTTTTTCAGTCTGCGGAACTTCCTGCGCCTTACCATACAGCTCACTCGTCGATGCCTGATAGAATTTTGTCTTCACGTCGGTTTCCCGTATAGCGTCGAGGAACCTCAACGTTCCAACTGCGTCAACCTGTGCCGTATACTCGGGAATATCAAACGAAACTTTCACATGGCTTTGCGCAGCAAGGTTATAGATTTCATCGGGAGCTATTTTCTCAAGCAATCGGTTAAGGTTGCTCGTATCTGTCACATCGCCATAATGAAGAAACAATTTCTTTCGCATCAAACTCTCATTTTGAATATAGAGATGATCGATGCGCTCGCGATTAAAAGTACTGCTGCGCCGGATAATACCATGGACTTCATAACCCTTTTCCAACAATATCTCAGCGAGATACGATCCGTCTTGACCGGTGATGCCGGTGATGAGTGCTTTTTTCATGTTCAATAAAGGAATAATTATTTATTTAGTTCGGTTGTAATTTTCGCCAAATATATTCAATAAAGGGGTCATAGCCATAACGTTTCTTTACATGTGACAATGATTTCAATGCTTTCAATGGGTGACCACTTCTCAACACCGTTTTCAAAAATTTCTCTAAATACAAATCCAAGCGAACCTGAATCCGTTCGTGAAATGTACTGCGCGCACGAGTAAAATCCTCTAAAGCAAGAATTATACAATCTGCAGTGTGCTGCTGTGTACAATCAGTCATTTCGATAATGCGTTCTGTTGGTAAACCAAAATATTCGGCATCGTGACACATGGAAGCAAAAACCGATGTGCTTCGTTTCAACAACTGAATTTTGGGTAACGGCTTTGCCCAATCTGACGTGCTTAACCAAGAAATACCGCTCGAACATCCCACTATCGTAGTACAATACTTTGTTAACTCTGCGTTTTCTCTAAAGGAAAGCCTGCTTCCATCAATGATTCTATGATCAGAAGAATTAATTTTCACATTGGATGAAAGAATAAACGCACAACCGTGAGAATGGTCAAGAACAATCTTGGAAACTTCAACGGCATATTGAGGAGTGACAAATGATTGTCCGCTGGCTCCAGCGCACTCAAATAACACAACATGCTTATACATTCCTAATTGATGTTGATGTGCAAAGCTGCTAACGCTTTCAATTTCTGACTCGTTGAGCCGAATTATCGGAGTAACGGGTACAGTAATTGGTCGGGGGTACCCGCGAAAAATTGAAGAACGTATCGTACCATCAAAATTTTGATAATTATTTGGATTCACTTGCGTCAAAAATATTTCGTCAAATTCACCCATGTTAAATCGTCGTTTCGCTTCTGGTTCAAATTTTCTCCATGCAGTATCCATATCATTTCTATTTGCTACGGGTATTTCCCAGACCTCGTCAACAAATGGATTGTCTTCGATGATATGGCGGCAAAACGAACCTATTGCCCACGTCAACCGACATTCAGGAAAATCGTGCTTAATCTGCCGTGCAATAGCCGTAGCATATAAACAATCTCCGTTTGAGGCAAGATGACCGAGAAGAATGCGTTTCTGTTGGTTCATTCACAGTATCACTTACCGACAACATCTATCGTCGGCAAAGGAAAGATCATCTTTATTCCTCGACGCAATGTTTCTTTCTCTCGTTCGAGAAACTCTTCTTTAAAATGCCAAGGAAGAACGAGGTAATAATCAGGATTCATTGCCCTCGATTGTTCCTCGCTGATAATGGGTATTTCCGTACCAAGCGTAAAAGCTCCGTGCTTATCGGGATTTCTATCAGCAGCGGCGTCTATAATACGGTTATCGATACCACACCACTGTAAAATTGTATTACCTTTTGTCGATGCGCCATAAAGGTGAATTTTCTTTCCTTCTTTCTTGAGTTTCCGAAGAAGCGTGCTTAGTTCCTGCTTATGAATATTGATATGATCTTGAAAATTCTTGTAAGGTTTATCGGTATCCAGTTCCAAATCGAATTCCTGCTGTCGAAGGTCATTCAGTCGTTGAAGGTATTCTTCTTTTTTATAGCTAAAATTGTCGGCATGCGTCGCATAACATCGAATACTTCCGCCATTAATATTATTGAGTGTGGCATTGATAATCTTCATCTCAGCACGCTTCAGTATCTTTTCGAGTACCGCAAGACTATAATACTCAAGATGCTCATGGCAAATCGTATCATAAGAGTTCATCGTCAACATTGATGGCATATACGACATTTCGAATACCCACAAACCGTCTGGCGATAAGACACGTTTGATATTCTTGGTGAAATTCACCGGATCTTCCAAATCATAAAACATTGCAATCGATGTGATGATGTCGAATTTCTTGCCCTGCAAACGACTGATCAATTCTTCCGATGGGAAAATATCTTGGATAACGTTGATCCCGTCTCCAACTCCTTGCGCAACATCGGAAGGGTCAACACCATATTTCATAAAATCTTTTGGATAAGCCTTCAACAATGTGCCATCATTACAGCCGATGTCTAGTACCATCGCCTTGCTCTTTGTCACCATAGACATCGCCTCAGTAACGATTCCCTGTAGATGCGAACGCATGGTTTGGTTTGTCCCCGACCTGTACCAATAAGCTGAATAGAGCACTTCCGGGGGAACTGTGTTTTCCATTTGAAGAAGTCCGCAGGCATTCTCATCAATCGTAGGATTGCAGCGCACAAGAACAGTAGGAATTTTTCTTGTTGGAGGCTGCTCTTTTCCAGGCTTTACAAACGAACCCTGAAGATATTGTTCTCCAAGGTCTATAACTTTTGTTAGCGCGGTTGAGCCGCAAACGCGGCAGCTTTTACGATGAATAAGATGCATAGTGCTTATTGTTAATGATGAATTACTTGTTGTTACTTCTTATACTCTCGAGAAAGAATATATTCAGACGATCTATACATTTGTTACGCTCAAGATTGAGAATTGCAAGGTGTTTAATAACGACATTTTTTTGTTCAGCAGAAACATTCTCGAAATCATATACGCGCTCTTGTTCATGCCAAAGCTTACAATTTACATCAGCTAATTGCGAGAATACTTCACCAAAATTTCCCGATATTTCGGCAACCACATTGCCTTCTTGCTTATAAATTTTATTTGCTGCAAATGTCAAACGCTCGAACGATATTTGCCCGGTTACAGAAGCAGCAATATACTCATCTATCTCGTTACGAAGTTGCAGTTCTTGCTCTGCGAGACTTTGCTGTTTATTCTTGTCTTCAGCATGCCATTGCTTGAGCTTGACGATGGTTAATTTGTCGCAAAGGGAGCCGAGTGTTTCAGCCATTGTTATCAGATATACCTATATGAGACTTACGAATATCACGTACTTTAATGAGAGAATTTTTCTCTACGTCATACATCGACATATCGCCAATAAGCTTTAAACTATCTTCAAAGTTTAAGAAGGTAAGATTACCGTTTTGATCTTTCGAATTTCGAAATTGAGCTTTTACATACGCTAGTTCAGGTGAAAGTGATGCAATATTACCCAACACGTCGGTACGAACAAAAAAAGCATTGTTTCCAGCACTATTGGAGCCTACGAGAGTATAACCTTTTCTTACTGCCAACTTATGCAGAGCTGCAATTGATGATCCGCCATACAAAAAAGAATAGTGCGCCTTAGTTCTTTCAAAGTTTTTATCGTATGGAGTTGTAACAGCACGTTCATATCCTAATAAGCTATCATACTCACAAATGACAATTCGTGGATTTATACAATCTATCGCTTCCCAAATCCAGTAGTCATTACCGTCTATATCTATTGAAAGTAACCCGATGTCCCCCACAATTCCGTTGCTACTAATCAACTCATTGATATTATCTTTATCAATGAAAGCACAGATCGCATTTAATTGATTGCGATAATATACAGGGTCATTCATCACCGTTTTTACATTATCAGAAGATGCATCTATTATCAAGCCAGCCCAATTATCGTTTTGCAACAGAAATCTGGTATTTGATTCTTTGTAATCTTGAACACCAAACTCGATGAAAACCTTGTTATCGATTCTTATCTTGTTAATTAGAAATTGTATAATTCCATCTTCTCCCCATTGCGAAAATACTTTAAACTCATATTGATGTAGCGGCTGTGTGAACTGGGGCTTCAAGTTTAATTGCCTGAGCTCTATTCGACCAATAGCTTTTTGCAGATCGTCAACTTTTCCAGAAAGTTCATCGATTTGACTGATTCTTTTTTTGAAAAGCTTATACTTTGTTATTAGCCCACTCATAAATTACGTATAGACAATACAGTTTCTATTAACAATGTACTATTTATTCCAAATTCCCGTTGCTGTACCATTCAGAATTTTTTTCATCTGGATGGGCCATATAAAACACCAAGGTAAAAGAGAAATACAGGTTGCCAATATGACACCACCACTTTTTAACTCAGTGTATGTAACTATAGCAAGTGAAAGAAAAATATTTGTCACGGCAACCAAAAGGGCTGCCCACATTTGCAGGCGTATTTTTCCAGTGCCGTTCATAAAATACGCAAATATATTACACCAGGCAATTATAAGGACATTAATTGCCATAATTGCCGATAACAGCCAAGGTATCTGAATAGCGTTTCCAACCCATATCTTATATATATAATCAGAAAAGATTGTCATCATGAAAACCGCAGCCAATAACAATAGCCACACCTTTATTAATTTCTTGTTACTGCGTGCGATCCAACCACGGTCGTTTCGGCTAAAGGCATCTGTATATGCAGACCAGAATGGAGTAATAATCATTAAAAATGCCATTGAAGCAACACCATAATATCTGAATGCAATATTAAATAAAGTAACCTCTTCTGGACCAAAAAATTGTGTGATAATAATATTTGAGCTCGAAAAAATTAAAATCGAAGCTAATTGAATAATAAAGAATTGAATTCCCAGGCTGAGCAAAGCTTTAGCATATTTTTTTTTTACATAGAGCAACGAAGGCAAATACCTCTTATATTTCTTACTAAAGAACCAAATATTAGCCCCCAATGGAACTACGCCAGCAATAGAACTGATCGTAAATCCTATCCAGAATAAAGAACCATCAGTAATTTTTGTCAGCACATAGATAACAATGAGTGAAAGGAAATTTGTAAGCACCTCAAGAAATGCACTCGATGCCGGTTGTTGGTCAGAAGTAAGAATTGTTCCAATAATACTAAAGACCAGTCTGAAGCAAAAGAACGTAAAAGCAACACCTGCAAGTAATGTTAATTCCGATTCCATTTCAGATCCTGTATTAAGAATTTTAGACCAAACCAAAAATGGATTTATACTTAAAAAGATTATCAATGCAGCAATTACTATTAATGCTATGAAGAAATATGCTGTGCTTACATATGTCCGCGCTAATTCATCATCGTTCTTAGCAATCGCTTCTGCAAACTTGTTGCGTAAACCTGTTCCTAAACCGACATCTAATGCACTGACCCAATTAATAAGCGATAAAAGTGTTAACCAAACACCATATTTGACCGGACTAAGATAATTAAGTGTAAGCGGAATAAGAAGAAAGCTAATGATGATCGATACTCCCCTCATCAGAAATAGTGCTATGATATTTTTTTTTGCCTTTACTGTGCGGGCATGGCCCTCAGTAAAATGACGAGATAAGTAACTCTTAAATTGAAAAACCAATTGTAGTCCTATGGATTAGCAAAGTGCCAGATAACATAATAAATAATAGGTAAAATTGCTATATAATATTCCGGGGGACAATGAGATAATTGATATTAAGGATGGTCGTGTCGAATTTATAGTTAATACTATGGACAAAATCGACATAGTCTTGAAATGTCGTTTTAAACTCGTCTTGAAATTGCTGTTCAAACTCGAAGAGAATTGGCATCTTATGTTCTTTGATAGTGTTTACAGCTCCGCGCAAAGCAAATAAATCGCTTCCCTGGATATCAATTTTCATGAAACTTATTGGCTTATCAAATTGCAAACTATCGATCGTCAAACTTTTTACTACATTGCCGGAACTCGCATTAGGATCGATTCCATAAGAACCATATGCGCTGAATCTCTTCCAATCAGGTTCCGGAAATATCAAATCTATATTATCTTTGTCAAAAACCGCTCCATAGATCGGCTTAATATTCTTGCAATCGTTTGCTTCGATATTTCGTTTGAGAATCTCAAAAACAAATTTTTGGGCTTCAATAGAATATACTGCACCGTATTCGCCAACCTTTTGTGAAAAAAGTAAGGACATCTGCCCATAATTAGCACCTATATCAAGCACAATAGTATTTTTCTTAATGTATCGTGTTGCTAACTCCACAACCTCAGGCTCAAATATTTTCCCGTTTCGCATCAGTTGAGCTACAATATCCTTCTTGTTATTCTTGGGCAAATAATAATTACCAACCGGTGTCTTATAGTATGACAATCCTTCTTCATGAGATACATCCTGAAAAAGCTTTGCACATTCTCCGGTTTTGGTAATTTCATAGCCAGCGCGATTAAATAATTTTCTTATTACCTTTTTCATATTGTAAGAATTCTCATGAAAGATGTTTGTCAAATTAACAAATAATAAGTTAAAAAGCCATATTGTCTCCCGTTTAAAATAGAAACCCCGATGTTTTATATCGGGGTTGATAAGTCTGTAAACATTTTAGACAGCTCTGCAACAGCAACTACATTAACTTAAAATTTAACTTAATTCACTTTACTTACATTTTCCTATACTTCCGGCTAAGTAAATATTTCTAATCTCAGTTCCAGTTAATGCCTTATTAAAAAAATCCACTTCATCAATTCGCCCGGGGAAAGGAAAATCGAAAAAGCTTGGTGATCCCTTGAATATCCCAATCGTAACATCTGCAATAGATTGTGTTAGAGTAAAAGGTAGATCTGTACGCTCAGCAACTTTGAAACCATTAACATAGATTTTTCTTGTGTAAGTGCTCTTATCAAAAACCGCTGCAACATGATTCCATTGATTCATTTTGACTACACCCGATCCTGTAAAAAACGCATGAAAACTTGGATCTTCTTGGTGTGCTGAATCTGAAAGTGCAAACTCTATTCCTCCGCCACCCATTATACCAAAAGACCAGGATCGTTGATTTGACCATTCCCTGAATCCCCATTTACCAATTATGCTGCCGTGTGGGACATCGGCAACAGGGTAAATCCATGCATCAATCGTAAAACTTCCTGTCGGGTTCAAGCTGGAGGAACTAGGAATTCTGACGTGATCATCTACCCCATCGAAGTTAAATGCTTGACCAACCTTGCCTGATGTGTACGTGGCTCCGTTCATCAATGTGCCACTATTTCTTCCATACTCGTCGCTGGCGCTTTCATCACTGCGCCACCAACTTACGATGCCCGACGGGACTGGAACACACTGCGGCGGAGGTGGCGGGCATTTACCGACAATTCCTGCAAGATAGATGGATCTAATCTCTGATGCAGTAAGAACTTTAGTATAAAAATCTACTTCATCTATTGAACCGTGGAACAGCCCAACAAGCATAGTGGGATGAGGCAAAACACCACCGATAGTTAGGTCTGCAATACTCGGTGTAATATGAATCGGCAAGTCCGTGCGCTCTGCTACCTTATTCCCGTTAACATACACGAGTCGCTTTCCCAACGGTTGATGGTAGACTGCGGTAACATGGTTCCATTGATTGAGTACGATAACGCCTTCATCGGTATCAAACACATGAAATGCCGGATCGTCCTGATGCGCTGAATCTGAAATTGCGAATCGTAATTTCTGACCGGATATCATATCCACCTGAATTGCTCTTTGATCATCCCACTCACCAAAATCTCCCCATTGGGATACTATACCGCCATCGATGTTCTGCGTCGGATAAATCCACGCATCAATGCTAAAGCTGCCTGTCGGATTTAAATTTGATGAAGAAGGTATTCTCACATAATCATCCACACCATCGAAGCTAAAAGCTTTGCCGACTTTACCATTCGCATACGTCGCACCGTTCATCAATATGCCGTCATTTCCGTCAACCGCATCATCGGCATTATCCTCAGCACGCCACCAACTCACAATACTTGATGGAACAGGAACACACACTAGCGGCGGGGGCGGTGGACATTTCCCAATACTTCCAGCGTTATAAATGGACTTGATTTCTTCTTCAGATAAAGCTCGAGTGAAAAAAGCTAATTCATCAATCTTCCCCGGGAACGGACTCTGGACCCCAGAATGAGTGGAAGCGATAAACCCGCCGATGGAAACGTCTGCGATGCCTTGGAAAACTGTAAAAGGTAATTGAGTCCGCAGTGTCTGTTGGATTCCGTTGATGTAAAGATATCGCGTACCCGTACGCTGATCGTAGACGGCGGCGACGTGACTCCATTGATTCAGTGGGACGGTTCCCTCATCAGTTCGCAAGATCTGAAACGCAGCGTCATACTGATGCAATGAATCGGAAATGCTAAAGTCGAGTCTCCGACCAATCCAGAAATTGAAAGCATAGGATTGTTGACCTGACCAGTCGCCTGTATCACCCCACTTCGCCATGATAGTTCCTTTTTGATCGGTTGTCGGATAAATCCACACCTCAATTGTCAGGCTACCTGTCACATTTAAACTTGAAGAATTCGCCACACGAACATAATCATCTACGCCATCGAAGCTGAGGGCTTTGCCGACTTTACCATTCGCAAATGTTGCGCCGTTCATGAGTACACCATTATTTTCTTCACGTGCGTCATCAGCATTATTCTCTCCTCGCCACCAGCTCACTAATCCGGAGGGCGCGTGCACACAGGGACTTCCCCATGTCACAACGATATGTATACTCCCCGTTGTTTGAACTAATTCTAATGCTACATACGACGTCGTTCCCGGCTGTACTTCAACATCTGCTTCGCCGGTGTATTGAATATTGCCGCTGCCATCGATGGCATCCACTTTCAAATGCCAAGTACCAACCGCAACATTGTTCATCGTGCCAGATGCACCGGCACCTGAGTCTGCAATCGTAAGCGCAAGCAGTCGATCCTCATATCCTTGTCGGGTGAGGCGGGCGATAACTTGAGTTATACCGGCAGGCGAATCTTCAAAAGCTAAACTAACTGTTCCTGTCTGACCGCTGGGCGGGGTTACGGCTTGATCGTTGCATCCCGCAAATAAACAAAGAACAAAGATAATGATTGCATTGATGTACGTTTTCATGACTATACTCCCTGAGATGTTTATAGAAATAAGTTCAAGGAAAGGTAACAAAAAAATTCATTGGTGTCAAATGATTGTTACGAGTTTTACTTAGTTGAAAAGATAAACTCCCTTACGTCCTTTACCCGCTTCAAGACATTCCAAAATCTCAACAAAATCACCTGTTTTAACTGGAAAACAAGCCACACGGAAATAACCGAAAACGCTGAGACCAGAGCAATGCTTGCACCAATCATCCCGAAAAATTTGGTGAGCAACGCATACATCGGCAGCGCAATAACGATGAGCCCGATACTTGCATACAATCCACGTTTGACATTTCCTGCGCCGGTCAGATAACCGACGGCAACGGCGTTCCACGGGACAATAATAGCGAGCACGCTGAGAATACGCATCACAGGCGCGGCATCATCGTATTTACCATCGAAGAGGAAATGAAGAATGGGCTGCGCAAAGAAAAGCATCACGATACATACTGGCAGCAGCGCGAGGAGCGAAAAACAAATGGACTTCTCCGCAACCGCAGTCAGTTGTTCCCTGTCGTTCCGGCGAAATGCTTTCGATGAAAACGGGACGAGGAACATCTGCAGAACGCCGGCAAGAAGATCGAACATGCGCGTAAATATCTTTCCATTGTAATAGGTTGCAGCAGCGACCGGACCAAGAAACATTGTTACAAAAAACACATCCATTTGCACAAACAGCGTGTACGTCACTCCGCCGGCGAACATGAACTTTCCCAACCTCCACATTGCTGCTATCGCATCGCGCAAACCCGATAGTGCAAACGATATCATTCTCCGCGTAAGCAGTATTGCCAGTACTGTTGAGCACACAAACATGACAACGACTATCCTGAGCACATCCGACGCTGTCTGTAATAATCCTACATTATGTGCAACAACAATCACCGCCAAAACGCCAAGAAAATATACTGCATCTATCCAGAAGATACGCTGGACTTCGTAGCGCGATTGAAGAATAGTGACGACAAGATTGCGATACATCGATACAAGCAAGAGAAGCGGAATATAAGGAAGCAGCGACTCTAGATTGATATCGCCGTTGGGATCAAAGGCACCGGCAATCAGATGCCTAAGAAAAAGGATGCCTATGGATATCATGCAGAAAAACGCAAGCTGCATACTCAAACTTGCCGTAAGCAGCGATGAGGGCTGTTTGGTCTCAGCTGCTAATTTTGTCAGCGGCTGCAACGCAAATGCCGCACTAACAGCGGAAAGGACATTAAACATCGTTTGGATGATGACGTAGCCGCCGTATTCTTCCTTTGGAAGAACACGCGCGACAAGAAACACAAAACCGATACCATAAACTGCGGGAAGCGCTTTGGCGGCGAATGCCCAGATGGCTTTATCGATATGTTTACCGAACTCCACGTCTGTTACACGATGTTGTGGAGGTAATTGATGTTCCGAGTAGGATTATGAAACTGCGGGCTTATGGTCAAAGTAGTGTTTGAGGCTTGTCTGCCAATCGGGCATGTGGTCGATACCCAACGATTGCAAACCGGCATTCTCTAACACAGAGTAATGCGGACGCTTGATGGGAGACATAAATTCTTTCACCGTTGTCGGCACAACGTTAATAGAAATACCGGCACGTTTGAAAATCGCCGATGCGAATTCATACCACGAGCATGAACCGTTATTTGTAATATGATAGAGACCGTATGCCCTTGTCGTTACAAGCTCACGGATCTGCTGGGCAAGATGATGCGTATAGGTAGGCGTTAACACTTCATCCCGAACGACTCGCACTTCTTTCTTTTCTTTTGCCAGCATGAGCATCGTATCGATAAAGTTTCTTCCTTTTGCACGGCACTTGTTATGCCCGTACAAGCCGGAACTTCGCACAACATAATAACGAGAAGAATTTGCAGCAACAAATTGCTCACCTGCAACTTTTGTTATCGCATAGACATTCAACGGATGAGGTAGATCGGACTCACGGTAGGGAGAACTTTTCTTGCCATCGAACGCATAATCGGTACTGATATGTACAAAATCGGTTTTTAATGATTCTGTGACTGTGGAAAGGTTCCATGCGCCGATAGCGTTGATTTGAAACGAGCGGTCAGGATATTTTTCGCAATCATCGACTTTATGATAAGCTGCAGTGTTCACAACGAGGTCGGGCTTCAATTCTGTCATTACACGAGCAACACTATCCAGAGTACTGATTTCAATATCGGCATGTGTAAGCCCAATCGGCTTTTCTTGTTTGAATACCTCCATCAAATCCATCCCAAGCTGACCATTTGCACCTATAATAACAACTTTCATCAAGATTTTTTCAACTAATCTTTGAGTGTCTTGAAAACCTGAATGTTGTAGTACTTCGGGTTATCGTAATCTTTGAATTTGTCTCGATGCTCTATTAATTCTTTGACAATGGATTCGGCACCATGTTTCGGCTTAAAGCTGAGGACGTTCTTAGCTTTTTCGCTGGTGACCTTATAGTTACGAAGATCATGCATATGTTTGATTGTCAATCCTATGTTAATGTGCAATTCTTGCTCAATAGAATTTCGTACAACATCACCGAGTTCGCCAAGCGTGTAGTTGCCTGAAGCGATATTGAAGATGCCGGAAATTTCTGCATTTGCCTCGATAGCACGGATGTATGCGCTCACTGCGTCTTGAATACTTAAAATGGGCCGCCAGATTGCAGGATTGTTTACAGTGATTGCCTTTGTCTGCATCGCAGTCTTGAACATTGTATTGATCACCAGATCAAGGCGCATGCGCGGGCTGTATCCACAAACCGTTCCTTGGCGAAAACAAATAACAGAAAATTTGTCGTCACCCATGTACATCACGGCTTGTTCGCCTTGAAGTTTTGAAATACCATACGGATAATGTGAAATAGCAGGCGATGTTTCATCGTATAATTCATTCACCGTATAGCCATACACCGAGCATGAGCCGGCATAAATAAAACGCTGTACCCCGGCACGTTTTGCTAGGTATCCGAGATATGCGGGTGCTGCAGCATTGGAAACAAAGTTTTTCCCCGGAGAGAATTCTGCCATCGGGTCATTCGACAATCCTCCCAAAAAAATCACTTGTTCATATCCCTTAATATTGTTTTCCTCTAATGTGAAAATATCTTTTTGAATAATCTTCGCTTCCTTGGGAAGATTATTGCCAAACCACAAAAGATCGATGACATCGACCTCATATCCGCGATCGAGCAGTTTCGGTACAAGCGCAGAGCCGATATACCCTGCACCACCTGCAATAAGAATTTTCATAGAATGTCCTTAATGATATTGAAAATTGTTGGAGTTGGGCGAAGCAAGCCACTGTTCAAGCGTTTGCGCCTTTTCATCCTTCGCTGAGAGAATCGGAGATGTCACGGGCCATTTAACACCGATTGCCGGATCGTTCCACAAGATACCTGATTCACATTTATTATTGTAAATACCCGTGCATTTGTATTGGATCTCAGCGAAATCCGAAGTAACGCAAAAACCGCGCGCAAATCCTGCCGGCGCCCACACTTGCTTTTTATCTTTTGCGGATACTTCGACGCCATACCATTGCCCAAGCGTTGGTGATCCTTTTCGAATATCGACTGCAACAAGGAATGCGCTTCCCAACGTTACTCTCATCAGTTTCCCCATCGGCGGGTCCCATTGGAAATGAAGACCTCGAACGACATTTTTTATCGAACGCGAGTGGTTATCCTGAACAAAATTCGTCGGCAGACCGAGTTCTGCAAATTGATCAGCTCGAAATACTTCTAAGAAAAATCCGCGCGGATCTTCAAAAACATCTGGGGCAAGTACAACAACGTTTCCTCCCAAATGCCGAGATTCAATTTTGATTTGCATGAATGCCTGTAATGTGTAAATACATAATTTCAGTTAGTAATATTTGATGAGCAAGAGTAAAAGTTCAACACAAAAATAACCAAAAGTTACCTGAATATCAACCCCGTACGAACATCGAACACCGTCATCGGGCTGTTTTCACTCTTACAAATCCGCGAACAATATTGATGACGATCCACACGGGGATAGATATCCAGTGATACAGCTTTGCGTATCGTATCATGAGACGAAGTTGACTCTTCAATTTATTCCAATTCTTAAACCAAGAAAGATGACCACCTGCACTCACCGAAAGTTTATGCCATATCTTTGCTGATGGAACAAACAACAATTTGTATCCAGCCTGTGACGTGCGAATACACCAATCGGCATCTTCTCCGTAAAGAAAATATGCTTCATCAAGCATCCCTATCTTTTGAATGACCTCCCGTTTAACTAAAACACAACAGCCTGTTATGAAATCTGTTTCGCAAGTAGTATCATACTGTCCCATATCCTTCTCACGCACCCCAACATGAGAAATCCAGCCCTTCCACCATTCGATTGTTCCTCCTGCATACCACAATTGCTGCCGGTTCACGTAGAAATATATCTTGGGACCTACCATTCCAACTCTCGTATCATGTTCAGCAGCATTGACAAGCGGAGTGAGAAAATCTCGCTCGACGATTGTGTCATTATTCAACAGCATCACGTACTCTGCGCCATGCTCAAGCGCTCTTCGTATACCAACATTATTACCACCAGCAAAGCGGAGGTTGGTTTGATTAACTACAACCTCAATCCCGGGGAATGATGTGCGGATAGCGTTTACTGTTCCATCCGTCGAAGCGTTGTCAACAACAAGAACTTTGAAATTCGGATATGTTACCTCATCAAGTGATTGTAGACATTCGAACGTGTCATTCTTTCCATTCCAAGTAAGGACGATGATATACACTAATGGTTGAGAAACCATTGTTTACTGAAACCTCTCTACAATGATATCAACAATTTGTTTTGCCGCAGTCCCATCGCCATACGGATTGGCTTTCGTTGCCATGTCAGCATATACGTTTGAGTCTGACAATAATCGTTGGGCTTCCATGAGAATCCTGTTATTGTCTGTACCAACAAGCTTCGCAGTCCCGGCATCTATTGCCTCCGGGCGTTCTGTGGTTGTGCGCAATACTAACACAGGCTTTCCAAGTGTAGGAGCTTCCTCTTGTACGCCACCGGAATCTGTAAGAATGAGATAACATTTACTCATCAATTGTACAAATGGTTTATATTCCATTGGTTCAATGAGATGGATGCGCGGAACCCCGGCGAGTATCGCCTGTGCAGCTTTTTGCACATTGGGATTTGGATGGACAGGGTACACCAGTTCAGTCTTGGGATTCTTCTCAATAAGCTCGCGACACGCTCTGAACACCATTGCCATCGGCTCACCAAAATTTTCTCTCCGATGCATAGTAAGAAGAAGTACACGTCGGTTATCAAAATCTATTTGGCTCAATGGCTGTTGAACAAACTTATAGTGCGGATCGACGACCATCAGCAAGGCATCAATCACCGTGTTACCGGTGACAAAAATCTTTTCAGGGGCGATTCCCTCTTTGAGAAGATTCTCTCGTGCCCACGCTGTCGGAGCAAAATGAAGGTCTGTAAGGCATGTCGTGAGTTGTCGATTGATTTCTTCAGGATAAGGATTGAATTTATTCCATGTCCTTAAGCCTGCCTCAATATGTCCGACGGGAATTTGCAGGTAGAATGCAGCGAGACTCGCAGCAAATGTTGTCGTTGTATCCCCCTGCACTAAAAGAATATCCGGTTTCTCTTGTTCTAAAATCGGCTTGATGCGATTAATAACCGTTGACGTTACATAAAATGCATCCTGATCGTGCACCATAACGTTGAGATCATAGTCCGGCTTTATATCGAACACATCAAGTTTCTGATCAAGCATTTCGCGGTGTTGAGCGGTGACAATAACCCCATGGCCGAGTTTGCGTCGCACCAGTTCTTTAATAATTGGCGCCATCTTGATTGCTTCCGGACGCGTACCAAATACCAATCCTATTTTCACCTGTGCTTCTCCAAGCAAAATATTATTTCAATCAAACTCAACCAGTTCTTCAATATTCCTGATGAGATTTTCCCAGGAATATTTTCTTTTTTCTACGCTTACATTGTGCGAGAATTCTGCTTCACGGTGTTCCGAATAAAATCTTTGTATAGCTTGCGCAAGCAATTCGGGATCGTTTGGCGGCACGATAAAACCCGTCGTACCATCGACAACAACCTCTCCTAATCCTCCAACATTTGTAGCAATCACCGGTTTATCGAAATTATATGCAATCTGGATGATACCGCTTTGTGTCGCAGAACGGTACGGCAATACCACAACATCAGCAGCAGAAAAATATTTTCCAACCTCGTCGTTCGGAACATAATCTGCTACAAACCGAACTCTCGATTCGAGATTCAACGTACGCACTTGTTGGCGATATGCTGATTCTTCGTCATAGAATTCGCCGACGGCAATCAACAACACATCGTCAAGATTCTTCATCGCATCAATGAGCACAGATAGCCCTTTGTATGCGCGAATATAGCCAAAATATAAAATAACTTTTCTCGCAGATATTCCTAAGGCTTTTTGTGCTTCGACTTTCGGTATTGATGCACCAAAGTTCTCATAAACAGGATGAGGAGCTTTTCGATAGATCGCATCGGGAAAATGTTTGTTCAATTCGCGCTCTACTGCATCTGACTGCACAATAAAACAGTCGGCTTGCCTAAAAGCATAATTCGTCAGCGCAATATCACCGATACGTCGTTCATGCGGAATAATGTTGTCACAAATATATAATACCTTTGTCGGTCTTCCGCGCTTTGCCAGTTTTGCAATCGTTCCAAAACAGGGAGCAAAAAAAGGCATCCAGTATTTAAAGATAATAAGATCAGGTGTTCTTCTTCGCACCTCGTTGGCTACCGAAATCCAATTGAACGGATTGATAGAATCAATAAGCTGTGGCGCGGGAAGAACGTTCGCTTGCTCTCCTTTTTCATCCTGCGTTTTCCCCGGAAAGAAGAGTTTTGGATATTGTCTGCTGAATGTAATCGTATCGACGGTATGTTGCTTCTGCAAATGTGCAGCAAGAAGACCGTTGAAGTGTGCTATACCGCCGCGTAGTGGATACGCTGTTCCGAGAATGATAATCTTCACTACGTTTGCTGCTTTCTCAACGTGTCAGGTTTAGTCGCCACACAAATCAAAGAAAGCCCAAACGGGAATTTGATCCAAGGGAGAAGAAATTTTTCAGACTCAAAAATAATACGAAGCATGCTGTTGATTATTTTCGGCGGTAGTTCCATATCGCTCGCTTCTGCAACGCCGGTTATGCGAGCAAAGGTTCTACGTACATATGCAATCGGGAAAAGAAAAAAATTAAAATACGCTATGTGGTCTACATGAAAACCTGCTTGCTCAACGACTCTTCGAAGTGCTTGTTTGACATATCGTCGCTTATGGTGTGTGACAATATCGTGCGTGCCCCACAACGCCGGAAATGCGGGTACAGTAATGATAAGCTTGCCATGTTGATGCAGTAAATCATACATACTTCTCAGTGTTCCGCTATCGTCGTCGATATGCTCAATTACATCGAGCGTCGTGATGATATCAAATGTGCCGTATTCTTTAGGAACGTTATCGAGCATCCCGCAAAACAGGTTTTTCAGCCCACGCTGTTTACAAAACTCTATTGCTTGTGGAGATATGTCTTGACCATAAGTATCATACTTCTTTGAAAGCATGTCAAGAATTGCACCGGTTCCACAACCTACGTCCAGCAGTTTGATGCCGGCAGGCAGGGCAAGTTTTTTTCCGATAAACTTCCAGAGAATCCGCTGTCGCGCTGCAAACCACCAATGCTCGTTCTCTACTTTGTAGAAATGAGGATACAGGAATTCTTCCATCTCGTCAGAATCCTATTTTCTCCTGAATCACATAGAGCGGACGGTTCTTCACTTCATCGTAAATTCTGCTGATGTATTCACCAATGACGCCAAGGGTAGCAAGGATAATACCTCCGAGAAAAATAATAATCACAATTGTAGATGCCCACCCAACGACGTCAATTCCGTGGACAAGCCTTCTATAAATGATCAGCAATCCGCCGAGAAATGCAATCCCGGAAAACAAAAATCCCGCGTACACCGCAAGCCGTAACGGAACGGTAGAGAATGAAAATAATCCATCATACGCGAGTCTCAGCAAGCTGGAGAAGGTATATTTTGGCTCGCCGGCAAAACGGTAATCGCGTTCATACTCAAGTCCAGTCTGACGAAAACCAGCCCATGTTCGAAGTCCTCTAATAAAGCGTGCACGTTCGCGCATTCCTTTGATGGTATCGATGACACGCTTATCCATCAGGCAAAAATCACCTGAATCGAGCGGGATATCGAGGTACGATAGTTTTTTCAGCAAACGATAAAATACTGCATATGCCGTACGCTTAAAAAGATTTTCTTTTCGATTTCTTCTGATTGCATAGACCACATCAAAGTTCTCCCGCCATTTTGAGATAAACTGCGGCAAAACTTCGGGAGGGTCTTGCAGATCACCATCCATCAAAATCACTGCCTCTCCACTTGATGCGTCAATACCGGCGCTAATTGCAGTTTGGTGACCGAAGTTTCGTGAGAACCGTATGATTTTTACTCGCGGATCGTGCTTGTTGATATCCTTCAGTAGCTCATAAGAATTATCATGGCTCCCATCGTCGACAAGAATGATTTCTGTTTTGCCATCAAGTGTATCAACCACGACTTTCAAACGCCGATAAAGCTCAGGGATAGTTTCGTGCTCATTATATATCGGTATCACAATGGAATACATGATCAGGCATTCCCCTTCTTTTGCTTGCCGTTGCGGGATTTCTTATAAACAAGAAAGAGACCAACTCCAGAAATACTCAACGAACCGAATGTTATCCATGCCCCTTGATATAAACTTGCCGGTTGAAACTTCATCACAACATGATGCGTACCCGCATCAACCCGAACAGCGCGAAGGTTCCAATTCGCACGATAGATTGGCGTTTCTATTCCATCCACGTATGCTTTCCAATCCGGATAATAAATTTCACTCACTGAAAGATACCCAGCTGTAGGAGTTGTTACATCAAATTCTATGACATTGAGTTGATACGATGTGATGTTCACAGATCCTCGGGTTTGCATTGTATCACTATGCATTGACAACGCAGGCATTTCATCTTCCAACACAACTGTTCGTCGCGGGTTGAAGGCATCGCTCGCCATGAAAGCTGCCTGGGCGCTATCGCCTTTTATCACCTTCGCATCATACACCATATACGCTCGGGGAAGATACGTTCTCGATCTTTCGAGCCCTCGTTGTTGGGCATTCGCTGCGGCATAATAATATTTTGCATTCAGGAGATCATTGACATGTTCACGGTCTTTTGCCGGCGGGTAAATTCGTTTGAGAACCAATGAAGAATATCCGCCCATCGTAAATATACGATCGATCATCCCCTGATTGCGATCAAACAACATAGAACTCTCATACCGAGCATTAATTCTAAAAATTTCTCGCTCGCCTTCTTTTTTCACCATGTTCACGATATTTGAGGAGCTTGCAAAGTATTGGTCAAGATTATCTCTACCGTTATTTTGGTTGAATCCAAACACGTGAATGTCAATAAACTGAATTCCAAACAGCATTGCAAGCGTAGCAGCGACGGATAATGTACCGCGCAACCGTAGAAACATCAAGCCACAGACGACAATGACAATGACAAGAGCGGTCATCGCTTCAGACGTTGCTATCTCATGTATCCGCTGATACAGACGTTGGTCTTTTACTGTTTGAAATACTCCCTGCTGAACGGCAACCCACAACAGCACACCAAGCGCAACGATGGTAATAAGTATTTTCTGAAAAAGCTTTTTATGTGTTTCCCCCGATTCAAAAAATCGTTGCAAACCAAACCCGCTCAACAATGCTGCTGCAAACGTCCAGAGAAATGATAGACGTCCGGGCTCTCTGAATTTATCAAATCCTGGAACATAGTTGAAAAATATCTTGTGCAAAACAAAACTATCGCCTACTGCATACAACAGAGAGAATATGACGATGCCAAACAAAAAAGCTACATCCCTATTTTGCCTGATAAGCGTCACTGCCAGGAGAACGCTGACAAGTCCGGCGATGCCGATATAGACGCACGTTTCCCAGTATTGTCCATAAGGGGTTTCAAGCCAAAAATTACTTCCCTGTCCACCGTATGCACCAAAGAATTTAGGAATAACCAACGTGATAAGCCCGGACCAACTAAGAGAACCATCGATTGATTTCTCATACGACATCTCAGCTCGCTGAGTATGCGGAGCGAGTTCGATTGTCGGTATCAACTGAATTGCCGCTACCGCTAACGAAAGAAGTACAGCCCCGCCCGCCAGAGAAATGATCGGCAATGTCGGTCGCATACCATTGGCTTTGTATGATTGAAACCACTCGAAAACGAAATACAGCAATAAGAGAAAGAAAATGTAGAGTGTCAATTGTGGGAACCCTGCAAGGATTGTATGTCCGAGAACGAGTCCCGTTAACAGCATAGCTTTTACCGAACGTTCTTTCAAAGTTGTCCTGAAAAGCAAAATGATGAGCGGCAGCCACGCTGTTTCGCAAATCATCGGCTGGTGGATAGCGCGTGTGATCATGAAACCGGAAAGAGCAAAGACTGTACCGTTGAAAAATGCAAAGATACGATCGAGGTTATATGAACGAGCAAGATAATACATGCCCACACCGGCAATCATATAGTGGGCGATAATCTCCAATTCCAGCCAATAAAAAGATAAACGCCCATCGCTAACAAACAACGTTAGGAGTAAGTTAGGAAGATAAAAGATCGCTGTTTGAATATCTGCCTGAAACGGCATCCCGTTGTAGGTGTAAGGATTCCAGAGCGGAAGTTCACCGGCTGCTATAGAAGCGGCTGCAAAATTTCGCGCGGGAAAATAGAAATACATGAAGTCTTCCCAGAAGAATGCATTCTTCATGATAATATCGCGGAAGAATATCACAACCAGCACAACAATCCCGGCGATAGCATGCCAGTCTTTCATTCCTCGCAGCGTCTGGGATACATACGATGCACCTTTCTGTGATTTGTTCTTCGTCATTTCTTTCTGGAAGGGAGTTTCAACAATCGCGTACACGCGACATAGACGCTATCAACAGAGAGATACTGCATACAATTATTCGGGCATGTGGGAGAATAAAAACAATCACACGCATAGTCCGGTTCGAGAACCTCTCCATTGCCATACAATTCGAATTCATACTTATTGAAAATATTATTAAAGAGAACAATCTTTTTACCATACCCGATGGTAATGTGCATTGTCATTGTCACCGCAGTGACAACAAGATCGCACTGGTTAACTTCACTCATGAATTGGTTCATCGGAAAATGACCGAGATAGAGCGCTCCACTGCTTTTTGCAATCTGAAGATTCTTTGCATGCTCTTGTTCGCCGCCGAGGAGAAGCGGAGTGTAGCCTGCTTTTTTGAGACGATTTGCAAACACAACCCAATAACTTTGGGGCCAGAGGCGCGATGTCCAGCGTCCCCCACAGCCTGTATTAAGTCCTACTATTGGTTTTTTCCTTGGAAGCTTCCACGTATACTCTCGCAATGCAGGCATGATATACTTCTCGCCACGAAATTCAAATCCACATATCTCGAAAATTTCCTGCTGGTAGCTTTTCGTATTCTTCTTACTGATATCATCAAATACCCCTGTAAGATATTTATGTTCTGCAGCCGCATCAATGGGTACACATTTTCCATCTTGCAATGTAAACCCTTTCTTGACACGAGCAGTGAGCTGGGCGGTGAGCGCGCAAGCCTCGCGGTCTTTATCGAGACAATAAATCGTATCGAATGTCGTTGTATATAATGTTGCAAGACTCTGCGGCGTAAACGACAAAATACAATCGACGCTCTTCGGAACGACTGACGATTCTAACGTCAACCACCAAATTTCCGCTCGAGGTTCTACCTCTTTCAACTTATGCAAGAGCGGCGTTGTCCGGATAACGTCACCCAATGCGCCAAGCTTGATAATAAGGATTCTCTTATTAACTTGATCGTAATACTGACAATCATTACCATTGTCGTCTACACAATGAACACCATGCTCTTTGCTCGGTTTGCACGGAATGTCGCCGCGGAAATAGCGGCAGTCATATTTTATATCTTTGACAGAAAGGTTCATGAATCTACTTAGGGCAGCGTATATGCAGATTTACAAGATGCGAGTGATTGTACCTTGGAAGGATGTCCAATCATGCCTAAGAACGTTATTTCCACACTTCAAGGATGGAGTATTCTTTTTCAGCTGATGAGCGCGTCTTAGAAATTATTTCTCCGATTAAACCGATTGAAATAAACTGCACGCCGACAATAATCAAGAGAATGCCAGCCGTAAACAACGGACGGTTGCTGAGCACCATGCCCTCATAGATTTTTAGATAGACAAGATAACCATCGATGATTGCGCCTGCGAGAAAGAATACTATTCCCCAGAAGCCGAAAAGATGCAGCGGTCGCTGCAAATACCTTGTTGTAAAGAGCACTGTAAGTAAATCAAGGAACCCTTTCCAAAATCTTCCCATGCCGAACTTCGTCTTCCCATACTTGCGGGGATGATGCTGAACAGGAATCTCTCCTACCTTAAAGCCGAGCCAATGCGCAAGCACCGGAATGTACCGATGCAGCTCGCCATATATTTTCACTTCTTTCACTACCTCTTTACGGTAGCCCTTTAGCCCGCAGTTGAAATCATGCAGACGAATACCGGTCATCACCGATGTTACAAAGTTGAAAAACTTCGATGGGATAGTTTTCGAAATCGGATCGCGACGCTTCTTCTTCCACCCGGAAACGAGATCCATCCCTTTCTTGAGTTCGTTAAGCAGGCTTGGGATTTCGTTCGGGTCGTCCTGTAAATCAGAGTCCATTGTAATCACAAATGTGCCTTCAGCTTGTGCAAACCCAACGGAAAGTGCAGCCGACTTTCCAAAATTGCGACGAAAACGGATGATCTTCACGCGGCGGTCCTTGTGCCGCAAATCCTGTAACACGCGAAATGATCCATCGGTACTGCCATCATCTACAAAAATAATCTCGTAACGACTTATTCTGTTTAACGCATACCTGATTTTGTCGTAGAGTTCACGGAGCGATTGCTCTTCATTGTAAAGCGGGATGACGATAGAAACTTCTAACCCACTCTGGCGATGGTGCTGTTGACCCTCTTGCCGCTGTCCCTGCTGCTGTGGAGGGCGCTGACGTTGTCGCGGCTGACGAAATCTACGATCTTGACCTCGCCCCTGCGGGCGCTGCTGCTGTTCTTCGCTTTGCGGTTGAGATTGCTGAATTGGAGGCGGAGGTTCTGGAAACTGCGGCACTTGTGGCTGTGAGGTTTCTGGAGGTTTCTGTGGAAATTCTTGTTCTTGTTCTGCCATTTCTGCCCTTTTTTTGATGACAAAATACGAAAATTTCAGAGAGAATCAAAGGGAGGAAATGAGTCACAGTAAACTAAATCTGTCTACTCATTTGGAAACGTTGAGTTGAAATAGGAAAAAAAGACTTTTGCCACCACCAACCCATAGTCCCTTTCGCAGCTGTAATGAGGTGCGTAGATGTTCAGATAAAGGCATTTCAACGCCGCCTCCATAAGGAAAATTCAAAGGAAGTCCGATATTAATACCGCTGCCCAAACCAGCTTGAGCAAATACATTAATATCGGAAATATAGTAACGCAGCTTCAATGCAACGCTCAACAACAAACTACCTTCTACCTGAGGATTATCTCCTTCTCTCGATTCCCACAAAGTAATCTCGATGGGGAAACTGGCGATACCTTGAATACGATATTCCCAAGCGATCAGTGCAGCCAATCTTTGATATAAAGGTCCTTGATTAGGATGTTGTGGTAATTCCTCATCAATGTGAAATCCCAAAGCAATGTTAGTCCATTGACCGGCATCTTTAGCCCAGGGATTATTTTCTTTATGCCAGGGTAATTTATTTTCATCCTGGGTGTTAACTGTATCAATGCAACAAAGGGCACAATGATGCAACACGAAAACCGATGAGATAACAAGCCAATATAATGATCCCGATTTTATATATGAGCACTTCATGAGAAGCACTTCAACAAAAAAACTTTTGTCACTTCTTTCCCAGCACTACAAACATCTGTGATGTTTTGGCAAACGGTTTACGTGCAAAGTCTATTGCGGCGAAGAATGCACCAAAGAGTGGAAACAACGGGTGATACATGACAGGACGTTGTTTTGTAATTGAAACCAAGCCGAGACGTTCCAACCAGAACAGCGTGCTTGATGCCCAGAACGGCGCACCTTGTGTGTAGGTGAACTGCTTCACGGAAAGACCTGCGCGTGCGGCAATATCAACAAAACTTTCTTTGGTGAAGATAACCCAGTGCCGCGGACAGTGGTATCCTCCCCAGTTGTTATGTCTGAACATTCTTGCATCGAACGTATCGTAGTTTGGCGTCTTAATCAACACACGTCCCTGAGGCGAGAGCATTCCGGCAATCTTTTTGAGAATCTCCAATGGGTTTTCTACATGCTCGATGAGATTGAGCATGAGCACGAAATCAAATTGTTTATCAGTGTGAAAATCTTCTATCCTTCCGCGGAAATACTCATGACCGTTTTTCTTGGCAAGCTCTGCGGCGGCGGGGTCGAAATCGACTACTTGCGTGAACTTCACGCGGGGGTCGCAGTCTCGTGCAATCGAAAGCTCCCACCCTGAGCCACCGCCGACATCGAGCGCATGCAACGATGTGCCCGGTATCGTGCGAAGAATATTTCTAAACAGACTGCCATCGAGACGCTTCTTGATGTTATTAACAAAAGAATCCTTTTGCGCAACAAACGAATAATAATTTTGCGGGTAAATCTCTGCAAGCCTGTCACGAGGAACGGGATCGATAAAAAGGACGCCACACGCGTTGCAACGATAGAGAGTAAATCGTTCATTAGAAGTTTTGTACTCGGCATCCTGTGCAGTTGCCCACTGCACAGCATTGGATGCACCGCAAGCAAGACAGCGTGGCGTTGCAGTCAAAGGCATCAATTACTGTTGTTCCGCACCGTAGGTGCGGAATGTTTATAGAATGAAATTTTGCCTCCACATCTGTAGCTCCGAAGGAGCGACATGAGATCAAACATGCCACCCCTATGGGGTTCTTGATGATCGTTTTGTAATAGTTCTATACACATTCCGTCCCTGCGGGACTTAACTGATTTCAATTCCATTTCCCATGCAATGTAAATGCGCTGCATCAGTTAATTATTAAAAAGACGGATAAACGTTTTCACATAGGTAGTTTGCCGGCTTTTGAGCGCATCAGCAAGTGGCGTGTCCATAAGATAGAGTTCGAGATCTTTTAATCGTGTATACGACACCTGTGGATCCCAGTGATGCAGAAGATGACGATTGAAACCCGCTCCGCCCAGCGTATCGGCAATAAGACCATCGCCAAACAGTCTGTTGATGACGCCGTGCGCAACGTTGTGGTAGTCGACATCTCGCTTTGCGTTCTCGTCGCGGTGTTCAAGCACCTGACGCACTGATGCAAAGAACGGAAAAACAATCAGCATACCTATCGTCCACGCCACAGCAAGCTCCCAATAATTGAAGTACAAACTGCCAATCACGATCGCTCCGTTCATCAGCGCACCGATGATAAACTGCAAGCCGATCATGGATTGTTTTTTGCCTGCATCGGTTTGCAGATTCTCTTCTCGTTTCGAGAGCACGCTCAACACCTTAATACCCAACAACGACTGCACGATAAATTTCGTGTCGAGCGGATCGAAGTAGGTCTGCTCGGTATCCATCGTAGAGCCAAGCCACTTGTGGTGCCCCCAATGAATTGGGCGGTAGTTCTTAATATCCTGTCCGACGATTGCACCGATAAACATATTTGCCAAGAAGTCGCTGGTGGATTTCTTTGCCGCAAGATTGTAATGCGCCGCCTCGTGAAAGAATAATTGAATGAACGCAATCGTATAGCCAAAAATAAAGCCACCCAGTAACGTACAGAGAAGTGAAACGCCTAATGAAGCGCCGACAAGACCGGTCAAGCCAAACGCTACGAGCACTAATACTGCATACGCCGAGAAAATATGCAGCCATACAACTCCGAATCTCGGCTCAAGCGTGCGGCGAAATTCTTTAAACTTCACGCCTGCATTGCTCTGGATAGATTCTTTGCTGACAGTCGCAAACTCGGCAGGAACAATGTAATCTCCGCTCGCTTGCTGCAACTCCATTTTTGTGGCTTCGTTCATTTATTTCAAGATTTTTGATGTGCTACATGTAAAATATAGAGAGATGGGGGATGAAATTCAAGAACGTAGAATCAGCTTATACACTTCCTGCGTCTTCTCCGCCACCCGTTCCCAGAGAAATTCTCTCTTGATGTGCTCTCGCAACGCATGATTTTTTTCTTTGTTTAATGCAGTCGTGATGCCGTGGTGTATCAGCTCCCACGAAGTTGGCTCGACGTATTCTGCATGGGTGCCGAAATATTCTTCCGTGCCGCCGTGTTTAGTAATAACAATCTTCGCACCGGCAAGACCGGCTTCGAGCGCGGCGATGCCCGGTGTTTCAAACTGCGAGGGTAATGCAAACACATCACAGGCTGCATACGCCGAGGCAAGAAGCGGTGAATCATTGGGAAGCGTATCGAGCACGAGCAAGCGGGGATTCTTTTTCGCTTCATCGAGGCACATCCTGCCGTAGTCGTTGTCCTCAATGCGGCCGATGATAACAGAAGGAACATTGATTTTCTCCAACGCTTGCACGAGTCGGAATACATTTTTGCGCTCAGGACCGATGTGCCCGACATTCAGCACGAAGTTTTCTATGCCATACTGCTTTGAGAAGAGCGAAGGATCGGCATCAGCGAATCGTGCCTCGACGCCATTAGGGACAACAGTGATTTTTTCCTTGCAAATACCAAGTCCCTTCTCGATCAATCGGGCTTCTCGTCGTGTGTTGGGTAAGACGGCTTTCGCCCATCGGCAAATCTCCGCAACAATCCCGTAATCGGTCCAAGTACCGCGTGCAACCGATCGCATGATGCTATCAGCAGCAAGCACCGAACGTACAAACGGCGGCGAGTGCCGTGTAAAATAAATCGGCGTCACGACCATCGGGATGCCAAGTTTGTGGATCTCCCGCGCAAAATGATAGGTGCCGATGTTCGCGCCGAAGAGATGCATAAGATCGATTTGGTCTTTCTTGAACTCATCCCACGATTGAAACAGCGAGACATTGACGCCAAGCTGTTCCAGGCAGCGTTTCGTCTGGAGAATCTGCGTGCGCGGTCCCCCTTTGAGCATCATGACAGAGTGGTAACTGGCGAGGCAGACGTTCATAAAAGCGATATGAGATATGAGATGTGAGGTGTGCGCATGTCTTAGGTTCTTGGGAAAAACATTCGATGAATGTAGTCTTCAACATGATTGATGTATATCCACGGATTAAATGTTCGGGCGCGATGGATATCATCGGGAAGCGGAACTGAAATGGGCTTTGCTTTCCATACGAGATGTTCAAGATTGAAACGGGGACTCTGCTGCACAAAACTCTCAGTTCCGTTTCCTTGAGTGATGTGAATCCAAACGTCATTGTGCAAATGCTCTGAGGAAACATTCAATACCGCGCCCTGCAGTTTAACATCGAGTGACACTCGTGAGCGTTCTTTCCACCACTTCGCGCAATCGATCATTCGCATCGAAGGAACATGTTGATGCTGGATATGTTTTATCATGTTCTCTAGTACGACTTCATGATGATTCTTCGGATGGTGATAAAATATCAGCGGTTCGCGTTCACTCATTTTTGAATCAATAATTTCGTTAAAATACGAATGCATCTCTTCCTCGTTGAAACCCTGACGCCGCAAACTACCGATGCTGATCGGATGAATCGGAACTTGCAGGGTGCTGCCGGCATGTTCGTCGAGTAACGGGTACGAAGGAAGATTATCATAATCATAGGAAAATTCCGAAGAATAATCAAAACGAAACGTATCGATTGCTCGCGCACCATCATTGTTCCAGCAGCCGTACGGCGCAGAGAAACTTCGCGGCTCCATGCCGTAAGTATGAAACACATTTATTGCTTTATGTATGTCATGTAACGCAGTTTCTTCCTGATCGTATCGCACATGATTAAAACAGTGAATGCCAATCTCATGATTGACCATCGCCTTGAACAATTGCAGAAACTTCTGTTGATGCTTCACATGCACAAACCACGAGAATGGCACTTGCAAATGTTGTGCAAGCGAATGTAAGCGGTCGATGTCTTGTTCATTTGCGAAATCCGTATCAATCCGTAATGCGAATATACTTTGCGCATCCCGAGGATAGTACCACGCATGAACATAGGGCAGTCCGCGGCGATGATGGAGTAACTCGAGTGTTCGCGAGATGAGCTTACGTATAGCCCCCTTCGCAACCAACGATACTTGCTCGTGCGGTAATTTCCTTCCCCTTGCATAAAACGATTTCGCGCCGATACGATGATCTCGCATCATGGCTCCGGCATCAAAGGGCAGAACAGCAATATATCCGCCGCCGAATTCTCCAAGCAACAGTGCTGAAGAGCCGTCATTCGTCCTAAGCTGATTTGCTGATGCCGGCAAAGTACAATCGCTATCGAGATCAATGATGCCGCATCCAATATAGACAGACTCCGGCTCAGGAATAAGATATCTTACGAAAACCCGAGATGAGGGATTGCTTGTCATACGTGTGAATGTCTGTCCAGCACAAACCACTGCTCCGCCATTTTTAAGGTATTGCTCAACTTTTTCAAAGGTACTTCGAACGACAGTATCACTCACAATCACTACACTGCATTGTTCAATATCTGATGCATCATGAAGAAACGAATGTGGAACTCCTTCTTGTTCGAGCAACGTGTTCCACCCTCGGTCATTACCAAGCACGCCAACATGGATGTTCATGCGCGCCTCACCAACGACATGATATCTGCAACGGTAACCGCCCGCATGATCAGTAACGTTGCCGCATATATTCCCCCGCCGAAAATCACCGAAACTACGATATGTGTCTGCGGCATGAGCAACAGCAACATTCCCATAAGACCAGCTGAGAGTATAATCAGCGGCAGCGAGCGAGGAAATGCAACATTCAAATCAACGTGAAATGCACGATGCATCAAGAACAGCGTAATAGCTTCTGAACAGACAACAGCTATTGATGCACCAATGACACCGAAAAACATCGTGCACACGGCGATGGAAACAACATAGATGACCGCACTTATCAGCATAACACGACTGTATTCTCTCTCTTTCTTTATTGCAATTGCTCCGGATGTATAAATGGTATGGATCATGGTAACAAGGACAAACCAGATCAATATTTGCAGGGCTATAGCCGATGATTGGTATTGCTCGCCAAAGACTATCACGATTATTCGATCGGCGAGCATCGTTCCGCCAAGACAAACCGGCAATGCTACCACGAAAATCCATCGCAGTGCTGTACTTAGTGTCGATGATAATGCCTCCGGGGCGTAGGCGTACAATCGGGCTGATGCAGGCAAGAGCAGTGTTGAAAGCACACGATCCACCATCAGAAGAAAGAAAACCATTTTACTCGCCGCACTGTAAAAACCTACATCGGCATTTGTCATAAGAATACCAATGACAATCGGAGGAAGATTGATGCTCACATGTGCGAGCAACGACCCCGCGCCAAGCGGAAACGCTTGACCGACCAACAATTTCCATCCTTTCATAGAGAAACGAAAATGAATACCCTTATTTCGCTTGCCGTAAAATACTATTAAGGCAGTTGTAGCGACAAGATCGCCAATGACGGCGGCAACGGCGACAAAAAGAAGATCAGACGAAGAGCGAACGACAAGGATGGTTAAGAGAAAATAGATAAATGCAGAGAGAAACCGGCTGACACCTACCGTTTCCATTTCTTCCTTCCCCAGAAAATACCATTCCAATAATACCGCCTGAGCAAACAACGAACAACAAAACACCAACATGAGCGAGGCAACAGTCGTTGATGAGATAAAGGCAAGAGCAATAATGCCAACGATAACATACATCAGAAGCGTTGCAACAATTCGCACACTCACAAGCGTGTTAACAAAGTCTATCGACATGCCTCTGGCAATTTCACGTGTACCGAATGTTATCAATCCGCCCGCACTTGCCATCAGCGCGTACGAAAGAACCGTAAATCCGATATTGATGGCGCCAAAATCTGCAGCGGTGATTGTTCGTGCAAGGTAGGCTATTGTCAAAAAACCCAAGAGCCGCCGCGCCATGTCGCTTCCGATGATAGATAAGAAATTCGACGTTAGCCGTCTCATCGTGCAAGTCCTCCAATGAGACGTTGAAGCTCCGATGTTCGCTTATTGTGCGGATATAACGCAACGATGCGCGCGCGCCCCTTCGCCCCAACATCATCTGGCATTTGCATTGCTTTGAGTAATCCGGCGACCAGCGCATCTACATTTGCAGGTGGAGTGAGCACTCCTATCCCGCTGACAGCTGTCGGCATACCTCCGACTTCGGAGGCAACCGGGATACAGCCGCAAAGCATTGCTTCACGCAAGGTATAGCACAATGCTTCATGAAGAGAGGGCTGACAATAGATTTTTGCAGACCTATACAATGGAAGTAATTCTTTCCTTGGAACCGCTGGATGAAACGTCATATTAGCTGGCGGATTTAGGTCGAACACGGCACTTCCATCTACGCCAACTATGTGAAAAGAGAACTGAGGCAGTCGCCGGGCTGATTCAATCAGAACATCAATACCTTTGACTCGCAATCTCTTCTGATTTGATGCGACAGCAACCGTGAGTATATGCTGCTCCTTTTCTCCCAGCGGTTTCCAGAACTCTGAATCAAATCCCGGCGGAACATACACGATATTGCCGCCTGAATATTCTGCAAGTCGTATTGCCTCTTTTTTCATCGATACGTCGCTGACAAGTACGCGATGAGCATTTCGCATTGCATAACGCACTAATTTTGCTTTCCACGGACTCAACCAGATACCGTATCCTAAGCGTTCATCCTTCGCAACATCAACACCACCAAGCACAATAATTGAAGGGATACCGAACCATCTCGCAACGATCACAGCGACAGCGGCATACGTCGACGCAAACCAACAATACACAACATCAGAGCGAAGAACTGCGACAGCAATCTTCACAGCGTGGATGATGCCATTGCCAATCATCGAACGGACCCGGTAGAGTTTTGATAATGTATCAAGGTCTTCCTGGATGAAGGGCGCCTGAAACGCAGCAACGAAGAGCAGATTGATTGGTTGTTTCAGTGGATGTCTCGCTTGGAAGTTATGAAGTGTGAATTCTTCGTTCTAATAAGGAAAGCGTTCGACGTGCAGCTGCGTCCCAGTCGAACGTTGCAGCCCACTTTTGCGCCGCATCAGCGAGCCGATTGCGAAGTACTGCATCATCTAGAAGCTGTATGATCTTCCCCGCAAGATCATGAATGTTGCCGTATTCATACAAGAGACCGGTACTGTTGTCTTTCACCGCATCACGAAGTCCGGGAACATTGCTTGCGATGACGGTTGTACCGCACGCGTTTGCTTCTATCACCGTTAAGCCCCACCCTTCTTTCGAAGAAGTGTTCACGGCAAACCAAACTCGCTGCAGCCAACGAACTTTTTCTTGTTCATCAACAAAGCCGGTAAATTGGACTGCTGAACTGAAACCGAGTTCATTAACAAGCACTTCAAGTGCCTTCCTATTATCTCCCTCACCAACGACAACAAGCTGGAGGTCAGGGTATTGTTTTCGGACTATGACAAGCGCGTGAAGGAGCTGTTCGACCGATTTGTATTTCTTGAGTCTGCCAAAATATCCGATTAATGGTTTCGTGCTTCGTTCTGATAGTAATGGCTTGTGAACATCGTGGTCAACGCAATAATTAATAACTTCCACACGATCGGTTTGAATACCGATATCGAGAAGCTCCTGCTTCGTACTTGGAGACCCGACAATAAACGGCATGTTCCGCGACTTACAAAGTCCAAAACCCAGTCGCTCTGTAAGATATACATACATTGCGAGGGGCCACGGCACTTCAAGAAAAATACTTTTGCCAAAGAGATGGTGTGTAACAATATAAAGGTGCTCTCGGACAAACATCGGAGTGAAAAAGGGAATCTTATTCACATCATCAATGATCAGATCGAATCGTTCTCGTCGAAAGCGCGTGAAGTAACGGAACGGCACACGAAAATTAAAGAGGTACCGCCCCCCTTCACGGATAACACGAATGCCGTTCATCATTTCCTCCGATGCGGCACCAGGAAACAACGAACAAAATAACGTTACATCGTGTCCCATGATTGCGATGCGAGAAAATACTTCGTGTAAATGAACTTCGGCTCCTCCTGCCTGGGGGTTTTTAATATCTTGCCAATTGAAGATGAGGATCTTCATGCGGATTGACGGAGGCGATCTTCCCAGTAGATAAGCAAATCGTTAAGCGTTTGTCGCAACGGGATGTTTGGCTTCCATCCCGTTGATGTTCGAAGACGTTCTGAAGCGCCCACGATCTTGGCAATATCGTTCAAGCGTGTGCGGGATTGATCAGGAACAATTGTAACATCAACGCCGCTCAGTTCACAGAGGAGATTAAGAATTTCCCGAATAGCAATCCCTTGCTCGGAACAAACATTGTACACCGCATACCGTTGTGGTTTTTCTAACAGTAGCATGTACGCCCGAACGACGTCGCGGACATCGGTAAAATCTCTTAAGGGCTCCAGATTGCCGACAAATAATTTCGGCTCCCGTCTCCCAAGCTTGATTTCAGCAATTTGTTTAGCAAATGACGAACCTACAAACGATTCATTCTGCCTAGGACCAATATGATTAAATGGGCGTGCGACAACTGCATCGACGCCAAATGTGGCGCGATACTGTTGTGCAATGAGGTCGGCGCATACTTTACTCACAGCGTAAGGATTTGTCGGATTTAGTGGAAATGATTCATCTATTGGCAGGCGATCTACCGGCACTACGCCATACACTTGCCCGCTGCTGATGATGAGTACGGAACATGATATCTGCTGCTTTGAGCGAAGCTGGCGTACAGCTTCAAGAATGTTTAATACGCCATCGATGTTGACACGGAAAGTATCACGCGGATGTTCAATCGCTGTGGGAACAAACGCTTGACCTGCGATATGAAATATCTTCTGCGGTTTGACTTCAAATATGACAGACTTTACTTCTTCAATATCTGTAATATCAGCTTGAAGTCGAGTAATCGATGAAGAATCCTTCTTATCAATTACCGGCGGTCTATTACGGATTGTTCCGAAGAGTCTCAGGTGAGATTGTGTCAACAAGGCATCGGCAAGATGGCTGCCGACAAACCCATCGATCCCGGTTACTAAAACATTCATTGGCAACACCTTGTCATACGTAGCAAGACAAAGAAAAAAATCATGCTCTCCTGAGCCAGGAATGATCAAGCGTTCTCATCGTATTACTGTGCTTTTGATGCGCTTGTATCAGCAGATCCGAGCTTCAATCGCTGTTCGTACTCCTGGATTTTGTTTTTCAATTCCGGCACATTAGGAAATTGAATGTCCGCAGCTCGCAGCGTAGTTAGCACAGAAGCATAGTCTTTGCGGGCATCATAAAGATCAATCAAATATCGATAAGGCATAAATGGATCGTTCTGGTCAACCTTATTCGACTGAATTAGATCTTGACATACCTTTTCCACTAAAAGAGAATACTTATAGAAGTTTGCCGTATCTCCCGCCTGATTGAATACACCCATAATATCTGCTGTCAAGCGCCAATCTTGATTTCTCACAACATTGATGGGAAGCACTTCTTCCATACGCTGCATGATTTTTTTTGCCTTCGAAATATTATTTTCATTTCGCATTGCATGAAATGCAAGTCGCATAAAGCTTGCACGATAATTCATCGACATGCGCTGAACGTTTTCATCATAATATACTTCCGGGTTGTTCAAGTTACGATAGAGAAATCCGTTTTGTGGTGTCTTTGAGGGTGTGATATTTTCACCGAGAACATTTTCTTCCATAACTTCTCTATCAATGCCACCGACAGGATCAGTAGGGGACACACGAAGAGGTTTGAGCGTATAGACGAGCCCGCGCATCCATAAATATCCATCGAGACCTATTTTAGAATCGGGGGAACATGTCACTGCAAAATGGATAGGGCGCACCCATTTGTTTGTCAGGATGATATCTCGAATCATGATGTCCTGTACACGCAAGATTTTAATATCCTGCGAAAAATTAATGCCATTCATCATGAAACTCATTTTACCCTGACTCAAAATGGTCGAATCCATCACACCGAATTTCTTTGCGACATCATTCGGCACAGGTATATCGATTTGCCTCGGTCTCCATTGTACCGGAGAAATTCTTTCAATCTGCTCATCGTTCAAAGAAATTGGAACCACCGGTGTTCCAAAGGGTGCATCATGCTTGAGTGCATGAACATACCAGTTCGTATTCACCAAACTTAAATTTACGATGCGAATATCGCGACGGACACCTTCCACATCCTGTAAATACCAAAGCGGGAACGTATCATTATCGCCATTTGTGAAGAGAATGCTATTAGGTTCACAGCTTTGCAACAGGTTGTACGAGTAATCCCATGCAATGTAGTTTTGACTGCGATCATGCTCATGCCAATTGATACGAATGAGATTCGCGGGAACGGCAATAAAGGCAACTGCAAGCACGCTTGCAACTGCCGGTTTAAATGATGACGACTGTTTCAGCGCATTTCGCAACATATCGGCAATACCGGCGATAGCAATACTAATCCATAAAGCAAGACAGTAATACGCACCAACATAAAAATAATCACGCTCTCGAGGCTGTGGATCTTGCTGATTCTGATAAAGATCCAGAACTATACCCATGATGATGAAGCCCGCCAAAAACACAAGCCCCATCTTCCAATCTTTTTTGAAATGAACATAGATGCCGAGAACCGCCAGAAGAAATGGAATACCCCATGTTTGCTTCCAGCTCACACCTGCATCTTGCCAATCACCTTCTGAGCCGACAAAATTCCACAGGACATATCGAATAAACATATGATTGACCTGATAACGCCAAAAGAAATCCGAATCACTCGTATACTCCGTTCGGGTTGGTTCGTGCAATGATTCTTTCGAATGCCTGCGGGGAAATAATTTTTCTTTGTACCCTTGTAAATCATTATCCCAACTTTCGCCTTTTAGCAATGGCGTATCGCCATACTGCTCACGCGTGAGATAGCTTGTCAATCGTGAAAGATTGTTTGGATTATTTTCCTTCATCGGCATGTCATCGACATTCGAGCGAATAATCACTTGCACATAAGTCGTATAGCCAAGAACAATCAGTAAGAACGACAGGCAGGCAATATGTAACATCTTTTGTTGGGTTTTAACCGTACGATACGCTCCATATGCTGCTGCAATAATACATACTAACGGAATGAACTGCAGTAATCCGCTCTTAAATCCTTTGAAGTCACCATCGAGAAACGAGGGAAGAAGCTGTACAATACCGGGATAGATAATGAAGAAACATCCGACCGAAATTAACCCAAATTTGATAAAACTTCCACGCGAAAATTCGTACTTCCGAAAGTAAATAATCATGAATATTGGGAATGCAACGAGAAGTGAAAGGACATGAACGCCGGTCGATAATCCAAGTATATAGGCAATAATCAATAAATATTTTTCATTATGCGGCTCGTCGGCTCGCTCTTCCCAGCGCAATGCTAACCATAAACACAGCGACACAAACAGCATCCCTAAACCATAAACTTCTGCCTCCAGGGCATTATCCCAATATGTAGTACTGAACGCTAACGTCAACGATCCAACAATTGAGGCACCATACACGATAATCCTATCGAAGCTGTCCTCTAATTTTTTATAAAATCTACTTATCACTTTTACGCCGATAAGATAGAGAAACATGATTCCGAGAGCGCTACCAATAGCAGAAATAGCATGCATACGCGCAGCAATATCCGGCAAGAACGGTACCAAAGAAACAAGACGTGCGATGAGTGTGAATAACGGAGCGCCGGGCGGATGTGGTACTTGGAGTAACCATGCAGCTGAACAGAACTCCCCCACGTCCCAGAAAACTACTGTAACAGAAAGTGTTCTCAAATAGACAAATGCGGAGACGAGAAACACCCCGACCGCTATGAGACGATTTATCTTCTTCTCAGTCATTCAATCCTCAAAAAATAATACAAATGAAGCGAAAAAACTATTTAATGCGCCTTAATATAGATGAAATTGCAAACAATCGCAAGGAGTATCATGAGCAGGAAATATTGGTAAGAAGGCGACGAGTGATTTCATCGCATAGTAAAAATCCTTTGTAGGTCAGGCGGAGGACAGCATTATCCAAAATTGCAAGACGATCGTCAATAATCGATTGAATAGTTGATCGGTGCGACGCCAACACATCAACTCCCAGCATATCATGAAGCCTGTGGAGATCGACACCATTGCTTCGTAAACCGAGCATAACGTGCTCATCCATGAGCTGGTTCCTGTTGAGATGTTCATCACCAACAACAGGCAGAATGCCCGCCGATAATTTCTCGCAATACGATCTGATGTTAGAAACATTCCACCATCTTTTTGTCGCCCAATACGAATGCGCCGATGGTCCGAATCCTAAGTAATTCGAATGATTCCAATAATTCATATTATGCCGTGAATGAAAACCCGGCTTACAATAATTAGAAACCTCGTAATGTTCGAAACCTTCTCGCTGCAGAACGTCCATCGTGAAACTATACATCTCGGCTTCAGTTTCTGAAGGAAGCGATGAAACTTGCTTTGCGCTGACCAAGCGCGCCAAGGGCGTGTTATCTTCTACGATTAAATTATAAGCAGAAATATGTTGTGTGTTCAGTTCAACAGCTCGCTGTAAGTTATCTTTCCAGCGCTCCATTGTTTGATTGGGAAGAGCAAAAATCAAGTCAACATTAATATTCGTAAAGCCAGCCTGTTTCGCCATACGCACGGCAGACGTTGCTTCTGATGAATTATGAATACGTGTTAGGAATTTCAATTCATCATCATGAAATGACTGTATACCAAAGCTAAGGCGATTCACATCAGCAGCTCTGTAGCCTTCGAGCTTTTGTTGGTCAACCGTTCCGGGATTTGTTTCGAGCGTTATTTCTGCATCCGATGATATGTTGAATGTTGCCGATAGCTGTCTTAATATATCACTCACTGTTGATGGGCTAAGCAACGAAGGAGTTCCACCGCCAAAGAATATTGTTTCAATTTTTTCTTTTGACCCGTAAAATGCATACAACTGGATTTCGCTTTTTAACGCTGCAAGAAATTGTTCCATTGGATCAAGCGATTCTATAGAATAAAAATCACAGTAGATACACTTGTGTTCGCAAAAAGGAATATGGAGATAGAGACTTGCCAAGATTAGTTCGTGCGTTGTGAGTGATAGTTCATGTGCTCAATGCTACCAGATCAGCGTTCCAATACGACCCCATCGAATTGACGAAAAGAAATCGCCCTGGTCATTTTCATCCGCTGGTTTATCCATTGACCAATAAACTACGGCTGCAAGTCCGATAACATTCTCCTCAGGAAGAAACCCCCAAGAACGGCTGTCAAAACTCTTCGATCGATTATCGCCAAGAACAAAAAGATAATTTTTGCTCACGGTATAGCTCGTTACAAGATGACCATCAATAAAAATTCCAAGTGATGGAATATGATCTATGATATGCCCCTCCCGTTTAATAAACGATTCCCAGTCATGATAGTTTTCTTCCGACAGATCAATAACATCACCACTCCTTGGAACTCGTACAGATCTGAAATCATTACTCGTCACAGATGGATACTCTTCAAGATGTTTGTTGCTCGGCAGTAAAACAGGTGAGCCATTCACATAAACTCTGCCATTGCGCATCAACACGTTGTCACCCGATCGCGCAATACAACGTTTGACAAACCATGGTGAGGCTGTTGTCTGATGATACTGCTCATCACTCGGAAGATGAAAGACAATCACATCGCCTTGTTCTACTTGCCTCAGTGCAGGAATATTCATCAACGAGGCCTCTGTAACCATAAGAGCATCATTTTTTTGAGATGAAGATCCGTGAATGAGCTTATTGACTATTACAAAATCACCGGCAATCAGCGTTTGTTCCATCGATGGCGATGGAATGAATACGGCATCAACAACAAACATCTTTAGCACGATCGCTAATACAAACGTTACAACGACTATGACAGCAGATTCTGCTATGTGCTGCTGTTTACGATTCAATGTATATTTATGAAAGAATAACATACATATATTTAGTGGACAAGGGCTCCGAAACGGCTCATTCGAATACTGGAAATTTTGTTGCCAACATCAAAGAGGGAAAGATCCGGATCCCACGACCAGTACACAATCAGCGGTGTCCCTATGACAGATTCTTTTGGAATAAATCCCCAGAACCTGCTATCGAGACTGTTATCGCGGTTATCTCCCATGCCAAACACATAATCACGCTCGACAGTATATGATGACTGTTCTTTTCCGTCAATCAATACTTTATCACCAAGCAGATCAGCAACATGCCCTTCGCGCCGAATAAATATTCTCCATGCAGGAAATGTGCTCGGATTTATTGTAATGATATCACCCTTCTTCGGGATAACAATTGGTCCATAATTATCTTCGTTGAATGGCGCGCCATCAGGAAAGATTCTTGGGTCAGGATAACCTGCTGGTTTTATAAGCGTCGTATTAAATTTCATATTGTCTGGGATAGGTGCCTGCTTTCCATTAATGTAGACAACCCGATTAATCACTTGTAACGTATCGCCTGCAATAGCAATACAACGCTTCAAGTAGTATGCAAAATCTGCAGGTGCAGCTTCATCACGCGTACCGGGAAATATAAACACAATGACATCACCGCGGTCGACATTCCACAATGCCGGCAGCTTAAACGAAGGAATTTGTTTTGATGTGAACGGTATTGTTTTTGGCGTCGTGCCTCCAAAAACAAATTTGTTGACAAGCAAAAAGTCGCCGGTCATAATTTCATTTTCCATCGAACCGGTAGGCACCTCGAATGAGGCAAGCACAAAACTATTTAAAACGAGAAACGCACCGAACACAATGGCGAATTCCTTGAAAAATGCTTTTACTTTTTCTATTGGAGTCTGATTTGAATTGCTTTCTTGTTCATTTTTTTTTGCCACACACTACCCCTTTATGATGTTCCTTCAATTGTTAATCTTCCATCGCAAGAACAGCCAAGAAGGCTTCCTGCGGAATTTCTACTCTGCCTACCTGCTTCATACGCTTTTTACCCTCTTTTTGTTTCTCGAGCAATTTTCTTTTACGCGAGATATCACCGCCATAACACTTCGCCAAGACATTTTTGCGAATAGCGGAGATTTGATCACGCGCTATAATTTTACTTCCTATGGCTGCCTGAATAACTACTTCAAACATCTGCCTTGGAATGAGCTTGCGAAGTTTTGCGCAAAGTTTTTTCCCCCACTCATACGATTTTTCCCGGTGAACAATTGTTGAGAGTGCGTCGACGGATTCACCGTTAAGCAAAATATCGAGTTTAACAAGATCCGATTCGCGGTTTTCGAGAAATTCATAATCGAGCGAGGCATAACCGCGTGAAGTAGACTTGAGTTTATCGTAGAAATCAAAAATGATTTCCGATAGGGGAAGCTCATAGCGCAAGTCTGCGCGTGTGGGATCAATATACGTTGTATTCTTGTACACACCGCGCCGCTCGGTGCATAATTTCATAATGTTACCGATATACTCTGAAGGAGCAATGATCTGCGCTTTGATAAATGGCTCCTCCACGCGTTCAATCTCACCGACGAGCGGCATATACGCAGGGTTATCGACAAGGACTACTTCACCATCAGTCTTTACTACACGATACTCCACGTTGGGAACGGTTGTGATAAGCTCTTGCTGATATTCTCGTTCCAGCCGTTCCTGGACAATTTCCATGTGTAGTAATCCGAGAAAGCCTGCACGAAAACCAAACCCAAGCGCAACCGACGATTCAGGTTCAAATATTAATGAGGCATCGTTAAGCCGAAGTTTCTCAAGTGATTCTCGTAATTCAGAAAAATTATCTGCATTCACGGGGTATAGCCCGGCAAATACCATGGGCTTAGCTACTTTGTATCCCGGCAACGGTCCATCAGCAGGATGCTGAACATTCGTAACTGTGTCGCCAACCTTCGTGTCGTGAACATCCTTGGCTCCCGGTATAAGATAACCAACATTGCCGGCAGAAAGTTCTTTCGTGCGAACACGCTGCATTTCAAGGATGCCGACTTCTTCCGCTTCAAAGATTTTATCCGTTGCGAAAAATTTCACTTTTTCCTTTTCCCGAAGTGTGCCGTCAACAATTCTAATATACACCACCGAACCGCGATAATCATCAAAAATGGAATCGAAGATGAGCGCTCTTAATGGCGCACTCGGATCGCCTTTCGGCGGTGAAATCCGCTTCACAACCGCTTCGAGGATTTCATCAACTCCCAATTTCATCTTCGCGCTTACCGGGATTATTTCATCTTCCTTGCAGCCGATCAAATCCATGATCTGATGCTTCACACTATCAACCATTGCGCTTGGCAAATCTATTTTGTTGATAACGGGAATAATCTCCAATCCGGCATCGATGGCGAGATACAAGTTGCTAATGGTTTGCGCCTCAACGCCCTGTGAGGCATCGACAACAAGGATCGCTCCTTCACAGGCAGCAAGGGAGCGAGAAACCTCGTATGAAAAATCCACATGACCCGGTGTATCGATAAGATTGAGAATATACTCTTTGCCATCATACGCTTTGTAATTCATTTGTATGGCATGCAGCTTGATGGTGATGCCGCGTTCCTGTTCAAGCTCCATATCATCGAGCACTTGATTGAATTTCATCTCACGGGCAGTAATGGTACCTGTACGCTCAAGGAGCCGGTCGGCTATTGTGGATTTACCGTGATCGATGTGGGCAATGATGCAGAAATTTCGTATATGATCCATGAAATGCTAAATACGTCTCAGAATAAAAAGAATCCCGACTGAATCATCGGGATTTCAATTAGAATATACCCATAAATGCTATGAGTTGCAAGGTATGACGACGACGCGTTCGCTACTTTATTCTCAATCTGTTTAACACTTTCCTAACGCTAAGGTTTGTTGGGTCGAGTTCTATTGATCTCGTATAATTGACGATTGCATTGCTTGTATCCCCTAAGCTTATGAATGCTTCCCCTAAGCTGTCGTAGGCATTGGAGGATTTTGGAAACTCTTTAACATTGAGTTTGAAAATCTCTAATGCTTCTTTGCGTTGATGCTTTCGAAGGAGTTGATAGCCAAGAGCATTGATTTCATCCTCTCTCAATTCATAATGAGCAGTGTCTCGTTTTAGCTCCGGATAACTCTGCAATGCAACAGATATTCCTGAATTAAGATAGCGCTTCCCGATGTTCTCTGCCAATGATTGTTTAGGAAGATCGTATGGAACGCCGCTGAGGATATTCATACATCCTAATGCCATAGCGATCAATCGCTCACGACCTACCAGCATGTTATTGAGAAAAATAAATGTTTGTTGCTTCTCCGGAACTCGGTAAATCAATGCGTTAAAACCGGTGATTGTTCCTGTGTGGTACACAACCGTGACACTATCATGAGCGATCTTTGTTGGCACTCTCTTCATTGACCATCCATAACCGTAGCTTGTCACCGAGTCAATAGTGATGGAGGGTGTGAATAACAGTTTACGATATTCATCTTTGAGTAATTTGTCCGTGTACAGCGCCTGATCCCACAGGAATAAATCTTCCACAGTGGAATAGATACCTCCAGCAGTATAGAGTGACGAACGATCCCAGATTCCAGCATGGGTGTTTGTAAGAATGCCTCGCGTATAACCAAGTGCACGCTTAGGCAACAATGTATATTGATCATCGAGTCCGGTATTCTTCATGTGCAGCGGTTCGAGAATATCCTCATGTAACAGATCTTCAAACTTTTTCCCGCTCGTTTTCTCTAGGATAATGCCAAGAAGAAAATACGCTGAATTGTTATACGAATATTTCAAGCCGGGCTCGAACTGCAGCGTTGAATCGCTGAACACGCTCAGCATTGCCTGCGGTGATGGGTACGCAGTCCGACTGATTACGCCGTCAAACGATGGAAGGTCGGTGTAGTTCGGTATGCCAGAGGTATGGTTCAGGAGATAATGAATCGTAATTTTATTGCCATTGGCTTTTGGGTAATCATGCAGGTAGTCAGAAATCTTCCCGTCTAATCTTAGTGTACCTTTCTCCATTTGTTGTAAGACAAGCATGGCAACAAATTGTTTTGTCACTGATGCTACGTTGTATTTTGTTCCAATTTCATTCGGCACATTCCATTCCATATCTGCAAATCCGAATGCTTTCTTATAAACGACATTTCCTTTCTCGGCAATGAGTACGGAGCCGTTCAGGATTCCATATTGATTATAGGTTGTGAGTAGCTCATGAATCTTGTCGGCTTTAGATTGTGCAATACTATAGTTAACTATTAAGATAATAGATAGCATGAACTGTAGGGCTAAATTTGTTTTCCTGAAATGTCTCATGGTGGTTCCTATAATATTTCTGCAAATGTACCAATTATAGAACAGACAAACAACCTGATATTTCCTGTTGACATCACCATTTTATTCTACTATATTATTCGCAATGTTAAACTATATCTGGTTAGCTCTGATTGTCATTGGGATTGGCGTTGCTGTGTACAGCGATGTGCATGACATTTCTTCCGACAAATATGGCAACAACAAAGCTGTAAAGATTGGCCTTGCGCTTGGTCCCGAATTCCGACCTCAGCGTTCTTCAGATACAAGAGAGGCACATCCATGTTCAATCTTTGTTGCTCCATCCGACTTCAATGCAGTATACGGGACCACGTTAGCGGAGACTGTGGCGCAACGGGCTGAGATCATTCCTATTCTTGAAAGAGACGAGATACTGCTCGGAGTTACCAAAGACAGTACGTGGCACTGGTCAGGAACCGGTACTGTTCACATCTTCGTCGACAATCGCACTCCACCGATCTGGAAAGAAATTGCAAATCTCCAGAAAGATCCCGGGGTTCTTACTGTTCATTATTATAGAGGGATGTCACACTCAAGGCCCGAAATAATCCTTGAGCCAATCCGCTTTGTAAAACTCAACGCTGTCACCAACGATGGTATCATCAAATATGCAAAAACGGCAGTCGAGCTTGCTATCGGGCTCATCGGCATCATGGCGTTGTGGCTGGGACTGATGAAGATCGCAGAGCAAGCAGGCTTGGTTGCAAAACTCGCCGCCGTGTTGAAACCTGTGACCACCAGACTTTTTCCTGACGTCCCGGCTGACCATCCCGCAATGGGCGCCATGATTATGAATATCTCCGCCAACATGCTTGGCCTCAACAATGCAGCCACACCGCTCGGACTGAAAGCCATGGAGGAGTTGAACAAGCTGAACAAGAAAGTCGGCACTGCTACGGATGCGATGGTGACATTTCTTGTCATCAATACAAGCAACCTTCAGATTATCCCTGCCTCCGTCATTGCAATTCGCGCCGCTTCTGGCTCTTCGAATCCTGCCGAAATTATTGGAGCCGTGATTGTCGCTTCAGCGTTGACAATGGTGATCGCGATTGTCACAGTAAAACTTATGGCGAAGCTCCCCAGTTATCGCAAACAACTTACTTCGACGGAAGACTGATGATGGAATCTCTCATAAATATCGTCGATGTCCTTTCCATCCTCGCCATCCCGGCGTTGATGCTTTTCATTGTTGTGTTTGGTGTGATCAAAAAAGTAAAAATCTATGAGGCGTTCGTCGAAGGTGCGAAAGAAGGATTTCAAGTAGCGGTGAGGATTATACCGTATCTTGTTGCGATTCTTGTTGCAATCGGAATCTTCCGAGCAGGCGGTGCTATGGAAATACTCTCGCGTCTCATTGCGCCTATTACAAATTTTATCGGGATGCCACCAGAAACTTTGCCGATGGCTCTTATTCGACCGCTGTCAGGAAGCGGCGCTTTAGGTGTTATGTCGGAAACAATTAACACGTATGGCGCAGATTCATTGATTGGCAGAATGGTCTCGGTGATGATGGGGAGCGGTGAAACAACGTTTTATGTTTTGGCTGTTTATTTCGGCTCCGTGAGCATATCCAAGACCCGGCATGCGGTTCCCGCTGGCATTATAGCCGATATTGTTGCTATTCTGATGTCTGTGTGGCTTGTGAATCTTATCTTTGGATAAAAGGGCTTGATTTTCAATCACTTCTTGCCTATATTTTGCAAATCATAAATTCAAACAAACCGAACACAACCCAATCGAAACGCTGGCTCGACATAAAGAATCAATGAATGTCCTGAACAAGCTCGTCGTTGCAACACTTCCCGCTATTCCCAAGCCGGTCGTACGCCAATTTGCCAACCGCTACATCGCGGGTGAAGAAATTGCTGATGCCGTACGCGTCGTCAAGCAACTGAACAGCGAAGGCATCATGGCAACGCTCGATGTGCTCGGTGAAGACATTCACCTGAGAGAACAGGCAATGGAAGCCCGCGATATTATCCTTCATCTGCTCGATACGATTGCGGAAAAAAATCTCGATTCCAATGTTTCCATTAAGCTCACACAACTCGGCTTGAAACTTGATAAACAATTCTGCCTTGAAAATATGAGGCATGTCATGCAGCGTGCAAAGGAACTCAACAACTTTATCCGTATCGATATGGAGGACTCATCGTGTACGGACGAGACTATTTGGGTATATCGTGAACTCCGAAAACAGTATGACAACGCAGGTATAGTTTTACAAGCATACCTCAAGCGCACATTGCATGATGTGGAAACAATGATGAAAGATGGGTTGAAACATTTTCGTCTTTGTAAGGGGATATATATAGAGGATGATAATATCGCCTTCAAGTCACACGATGCTATTAATCAGAATTTCATTGCCGTGCTCGAATTCATGCTGCACCAAAAGGCGTATGTCGGTATTGCGACTCATGACACCGACCTCATCGATGCGGCATGCTCGATCATTAACAAATTGCAACTGAAAAAATCAGATTACGAATTCCAGATGCTGCTTGGCGTACGACCCGACATACGAGAGAAGATTCTTCGCGCTGGCCACCGTCTTCGTATTTACGTCCCGTTTGGTAAGCAGTGGTATCAATATTCGATCCGTCGTTTCAAAGAAAACCCCAAGATCGCGGGCTATGTCTTCAAAGCTCTCTTCACACGAAATCAACTAAATTAACTTACTCTCACGCCACAAATCAGAGGAGTACTCTATGGCTGAATCTAACAACAAAACCACAGCGGCTGTTCAACCGTTTATTGCAGCAGACCGTTTGATTCCGGAATTTACTGTGAAAGCAATCATCCTGGGAGGGGTGTTTGGAATCCTCTTCGGAGCTGCAACTGTGTATGTTGCGCTGCGCGCCGGACTCACGGTATCGGCGTCTATCCCGATTGCAGTACTGGCAATTTCGCTTGGGCGAAAGTTTTTCAAGACTACAATTTTGGAGAATAATATCATTCAGACGTGCGGTTCGGCGGGTGAGTCGATAGCTGCAGGCGTTGTCTTTACACTCCCGGGATTTCTTTTTCTGACTGCCAGCTCGCAGGCGGATTACTTCAATTATTGGACAATTTTTTTCATCGCTACGTTCGGTGGCCTACTTGGGACGTTGATGATGATCCCACTGCGTCGTTCTCTGATTGTCCAAGAGCATGGAAACCTACCGTATCCTGAAGGCACAGCCTGTGCTCAGGTACTTGTCGCAGGAGAAAAGGGCGGTGACTTTGCTAAAATGGCGTATCAAGGCTTAGCATTATCGAGTATCTATGCTATTTTTCAGACTGTCCTCAACATCATCTCGACAACACCGGGCTATGTAACGAAACAGGTTAACAGATTTTTCCCGTCAGCGACAGTAAATGCAACAATCACTCCGGAATACATGGGTGTTGGCTACATCATCGGTCCGAAGATAGCCGGCGTATTAGTTGCCGGCGGTGTGTTGGGTTGGTTAGGACTCATCCCACTACTCGCTTCCCTTGTACCTGCCCCAACGATAGCGGAACAGCTTATTAAACTCGGCTATCTGGCAAACATCACGAGTGCTGGCGGACCCGGAGGATGGGATCCGGCAACACAGACATTCGCTAATACTGCGGTAGCCGTCTATCGCGCTTATGTCCGACAAATTGGTGCCGGCGCTGTGGCAGCAGGCGGTTTTATCACGCTGCTGAAAACTCTTCCCACCATCATTTCATCGTTCAAAGCCAGTCTCGCTTCTCTGAAAGAAAGAAAAGCAGGTGTTTCGGTACTGAGAACTGATAATGATCTTTCGTTTGTCACTGTGATTGTCGGCAGTATCGGACTCGTATTGATCATGGCATTCCTCCCAATGATACCCGGTGATTCCATAATAAGTAAACTGTTGATCGGCGTGCTGGTGATTGTTTTTGGATTCTTCTTCGTAACGGTCTCAAGTCGTATTGTCGGTATCATTGGGTCAAGTTCAAACCCTATCTCCGGTATGACAATAGCGACGTTAATGGGAACGAGCCTTGTCTTTATTGCAGTGGGATGGACGGGAAGTTTCTATGAGCCTATGGCATTGGTAGTGGGAAGTATGATTTGCGTCGCAGCAGCTAATGCAGGCGCAACAAGCCAGGACCTTAAAACAGGACAGCTCGTAGGTGCAACTCCACGATACCAACAAATCAGCTTGTTTATAGGCGCCGTTGTATCCTCGATAGTTATAGGGGCTACTGTGAAATTCCTCGATACACCAACTGCAGAGATGGCAGCACAGGGATTAACCCATGCGATCGGCAGCGACAAGTTTCCAGCACCTCAAGGCACGTTGATGGCAACACTTATTAAAGGCTTACTCTCATTCAATCTTGATTGGCAGTTCGTTCTTGTTGGTGTATTCCTCGCAGTCACGATGGAGTTATGTGGCGTGAAATCACTCTCGTTTGCAGTTGGCGCGTACCTGCCGCTCTCCACCACACTTCCTATTTTCGCAGGTGGTGCAATAAAAGGTGTTGTTGATTGGCAGACAAAGAAGAAAGGCGAGCATGTTGATGAAAGTGAGCTCAGCTCGGGCAGCCTTTTTGCAACGGGACTTGTTGCCGGCGGCGCATTGCTCGGCGTGATTACTGCATTGGTAGCAGCAACTGAAAAAGGTGGTGCGTTCCTCGAAAGTATAAACATAGGACCAGCAATTAACGGGGCTCTCGGGGATGGGGGATATCAGATCCTGGGTGTCATTTGCTTTGTCATTATGGGCGCAATTACGTACAAGGTTGCAAAGAAGAAACAACAGATGTAACTTTAATCAGTAAACAATCTAACATAAGGAGATTACATTGTCATCGGTAATCGAAGGATTAGAGCCTAATTCAGTTTGGAAATATTTCGCCGAGATTTCTCAAATCCCGCGTGGCTCAAAAAATGAAAAGGCTATCGCCGAGTATGTCATCGACACCGCGAAAAGGCTTGGGCTTGTCGCTAAACAGGATAAAACCGGAAATATCGTTGTAAAGAAACCGGCGCATCCTTCGTATACACACGTGAGAAGCATGGCGTTGCAAGGACATCTCGATATGGTCTGCGAAAAAAATACCGACACAATACACGACTTTACCAAAGACCCTATTGAGCTTGTCCGTAAAGGAAATGTATTGATGGCAAACGGCACAACACTCGGCGCCGATAACGGTATTGCAGTAGCGACAAACCTCGCAATCATGGAGGATAAATCAATCGAGCATGGACCTCTTGAGCTTTTGTTTACAGTCGATGAAGAGACAGGATTGACAGGCGCACAAAGTCTTACAAGTGATTTCCTTGAGAGCAAGACATTAATGAATCTCGACTCAGAAGAAGAAGGTGCGCTGTATGTAGGATGTTCAGGAGGAAGAGATACGTTGGCAACATTTAATATCTCATTTGAGAATGTTCCTAAAAATTCCATTGCTGCGTATCTGAGCGTGAGAGGATTAAAGGGAGGCCATTCAGGATTGGAGATTGACAAGAACAGAGGTAATGCCATCAAGATCCTTAACCGTGTATTGATGCGCATGACAGAACTTAGTATGAGACTTTCTCGCTTAGCAGGAGGCAACAAGCGCAATGCGATCCCGCGCGAATGTCAGGCACTCGTATTCATTCCTAAGGCAAAGCTAACTGAAGCTTATAAATTGGTGAAGGAAATGCAGGAAACAATCAAAGCAGAAATTTCATCAGTGGATCCCGACCTTATGATTACAATGGTAGAAACATCAATTGAAAGAAATATCAAAGTCATAAGGAAGACACAACAGAGACAGCTAAACAGTGCGATTTCTGCTCTCCCGCATGGCGTATTGAAAATGAGCTCTGATATTCCCGGTCTTGTGGAAACTTCTACAAATGTCGCGGTCATCAACACGACAAAGAAAGCCATAGTCATTGCAACAAGCCAGCGAAGTTCAGTCGCCTCAGAGTTGAATGAAGCAGTAGAAACTGTAAACGTAATTCTTGCGCTTGCCGGAGCAAAGGTTGAGTCAACGGACGGCTACCCCGGATGGAAACCAAATCTCAACTCTCCCATTTTGAAAACAGCTAAGGAAACATATCAATCGCTCTATGGCAAAGAACCAGAGGTGAAAGCTATCCATGCAGGGCTCGAATGCGGTATTATCGGAGAGAAATTTCCGAGGATGGATATGGTTTCGTTCGGTCCTACACTTGAAGGCGTACACTCGCCGGATGAAAAGATTTATATCGACACGGTAGAAAAGTTCTGGAAATTCTTGCTGGCAATACTGAAGAATGTGAATTGACCTAGTAGAGCCCGATTCCTAACAAAGCGAGCTGCATTAGAAGGGATCACTTTCTCAGTTTATCATTGTAATACTCACATACTTCATTCATCGGACATTCAGGACAGTAGGGATTCGTAGGTCGACAAATTTCTCGCCCAAGAAATGTCAAGCTCATCCCAAGCTGTCGCCAATATTTCTGCGGCACAGCGTCCATCAGCTGTTTTTCAATCTTTTCTGGATTTGTTCCTTTTGCAACACCGATGCGTGGTGCCACGCGCAGCACGTGCAAGTCAACGATTACTCCCTGCATCTCCGCTCCTGACTCGCTCATAATAACATTTGCCGATTTTCTACCGATGCCCTTAAGTGCAGTCAAACTCTCCATCGTCATCGGAATGTTCTTGTCATCTTTTATGGCTTTTGCAATGCCCGAAAGCCACGCAGCTTTGTTTGCAAAATTCATTACTTCACCTATGAGCGGATATAAATCTTCCGGCGTTGCTTTAGCAAGTATGCTCATTGACGGATACCGTTCAAACAAGGCAGGAGAAATCGCATTGATGTGCCTGTCCGAATCCCGTGCCGATAACACAACCTTCACAAGTAATTGATACGTGGTATCATGCGTGAGTGGATGCCGTTTCCCTTGATACTTTTTAAACAACGGCTTGAATGCTTCTACCCATTTTATCGAGGGCTTAATATTCTTCTTTGCCATAAATAGCTCCTTCATTCCAGAAATGTTCGTGATTTGTACCTGTATCCCCGAGACAATTGTATGAATAAGTAGAACAAGAATCAACCATTACTGTAAAGATTGTACATCCCACCTCATTTTGAATATCTCTCGAGATTTGCTTACTTTTGTTGCGTGACATTACGATACATCAACTTCTGATAACCTGTCCATGCTAACGAGCAAGCCCGCCGTACTCATAGCACTTCTGATGATAATAATTACCGTAATGGTTCTTGTAATGCTCGTCTCCCTCTCAGTTGTGCCGCTCAATCACGATGCTGCTCTGTATATTCAATGCGCGCAATTATTGTCTCAAGGAAATACTCCTTACATTGACTATGTTGAGCTCAATCCACCTATGGTCCACTATCTTCATGTTGTTCCGGTAATTGTGGCAAAGTTGTTTGGGTTGAATTTGGTGATGACATTCCAATTCCTCGTTGTCGCTTTTATTTTCTACAGCACCTTAACGGTGTTCCTCATCCTTAACGCATCAAAAACAATAGAGTCAGTCGCCGACAGGATATTTATTTTAGCGAGCTGGCTCATGTTTTCATTGTACGTCTATGTTTCTGGCAGCTTCGGTCAACGAGAACATCTTTTCATCCTCGGATACATGCCGTGGTTTTTTTGTCGAGTGGCTCGTTATCGTCAACGTGATATTTCTACCGCATTGTCGATCATTGTAGGTGTGATTGCTGCCGTCGTAACGTTGTTGAAGCCGCACTTTATTATTCTTGCTGTGCTGGTAGAAGTATGGATGCTGTATCGCACTCGAAGAGCTTCGGCACTGCGGTCTCCTGAGCTTATTGCGGTTGCAAGTGTTGCACTAATGTATGCTATGCATTTTCTTTTCATCCCATCATCGATGCGTGTTGCGTTCTTTTCGCGATGGCTACCGTTCATCGTCGCCCATTATCATGTGTACAATAATAGTTTGCAGAAAGTACTGTTTCTTGACACGCCTCTGAGAGCTCTTGTGCCGTTATTCTTCACGGTTATTATCGGAATAACGCTTGTACTCAAGAACCGCGTCTCCACACCGCAGCGATTTTTTCTGGAGAGTTTAATCATAAGCGTGGTTGCCGCGTTAGGAATCTACGTATGGCAGCAAAAAGGTTGGTATTATCAACTCATCCCATCCTTAGGCATGGCAGCAATGATGATAACGATGCTGGGACTTTACATAACCGAGAAATGGAAATCTTCTCTGTATGTTCTTGGAATGATATTTCTTCTGGCGTGGTATCCTCTCCTGTATCGTATTTCTACAAGATCGTCATCAGATGTAAACTTGCAGCAGCTCGTTACATTTATCCGGCAACAGACCGCCCACAGTGACCGCGTTGCATTTATTTCTACAAATGTCTATCCCGCTTATCCTTCACTTGTTAATGCAGAACGACTGCCAGGAACACGATACTCCGTGACATTTCCAATAGCATTTTTCTATGATGGGATAACATCGGCGAGCGATAGTATGTTTCAGTATCGGAGTTGGGTACAGGCATCGGCTGAAGAGCGTCAATTTCTTCAGGAGCTCGGCGATGACATACAAAAACTTCAACCTCAACTCATCTTTATCGACACCTCCGATGCCCAGGGATGTCCATCCCGGTTCACTGTTGACGACTATCTATACTATGTCGGTTGGAAAGAAAATTACCTGAATGAATACGAAGAAATACATCCCGTACAACAGTTCAGAGTGTATCGTCGGAAATACGCTGAGAAGCTAGAGCCCCAATATGCTTTTCTAGAATAGGGTGTAACTCAAGCCCAATGAGATGCTTTCTTTGACTTGCGTCTTTGGCGATACGCGTTTCTCATTGATTAAGTTAAGACTGAAAATCGCTGAAATATATTTATTCACCTTCCCGGTAATCGTTGTAGAGCTGCGAGCAACGATCTCATCAAGCCGCTTCATAGGCGCAAAGAGCTCCAGGTCTTCCTTCAATAAAATATTCTCTTCAAGCTGCCACTCGATATTCGTCACCGATTCAAGTCCTCCATCGATAGTCGTTTTTTCGATTTCAACAGTTGCCGGGTCATCGGTGTACTGATTGAATTGATTCGTAATAACCTCGCGAAACGCCAAACCAAGACGTGTCTTTACCTCCTTGATTGGCTGGTAACCTACGCCGATACTTTGTGTAAGATATGCAGGATCGAAAAATTGTGATAGTTGTACTTCAATACCTCCAGCACCATACGCGAAACCTTTAGCAATTTGGGTTTTCAGAGAAGCAGAAACATAGGGATTAACATACGTTCCGAGTTTATATGTGAAGACCGAGGAAAGATCTATATTGTCGTCAGTTTTTCTTAGTCCCTGGTTACCAAGGCGCGTCTGACCGAACGCTAACTTATACGCATTGATCCAATTGGAAGTCAGTTCATCGTTCACTGACTTACCATCAACGCTCAGCGTATAGGCAAGCGCATTTTCACCGCCTTGCACCCAATCTGTAAACGCTACTTGTGTCAGCGTTAATCCTGCGACCAAGCTATGCTTCCAGCCATACGGATATGGCGTTACAGGTGTCTCTTGTGCGTTGACGACAATTGTAGCGAGCAATATAACAACGGGTATAATCTTTTTCATATTCAGTTCTTCTCGTAATAAGTAATACACATGATGTTATCTGCCACCAAGCTGGGTACTGCAATGACCGCAGCGCTTCGCTTTGATTGGTATGGTCATCATACATTCCGGGCATTCACGTGTTGTTGCTGCTGCAACTGCTGCCGGCGCCTCGTCTTTCCTTCTGAGTTTGTTCATCGTACGAATCATCATGAAAATACAAAACGCCACAATAATGAAATCGATGATAGTGTTAACGAATACGCCGTACTTCAACATAACAGCAGGCGCATCTCCTGCCGCTGCTTTGAGTGTAATCGCCAGATTACTGAAATCCAGACCGCCAAGCATCATACCGATAGGTGGCATCAAGACATCACTCACCAGCGAGCTAACGATCTTGCCGAACGCTCCACCGATAATGACACCAACCGCTAAATCGACAACGTTGCCTTTCATGGCAAATTCTTTAAACTCTTTTATCATGGACATGGTAGACTCCTTTATGGTGAGTGAGTAAATGATTTAGTAGACTGCTTCAATGAAAAACCTTTATATGGGACGAAGGTATGCAACTAATATTTTTCAAATATACTAAGAGTGATTTATAAAGTCAAGTGCAAGGTTGTCTTTTGGACTTATGTGAATTAATATAGAGATTGGAATTGTACTTTGAACTATTTCAAATTAACAAAGAGGTAAGATATTTTTTTGAAATTTTATGAACTCAGAGTTCTCATTACAATATTCAAAAGTTCTTCGGGGTCATAAGGCTTGGAGATGAAATCCGTTGCCCCTAACCGGGCACACTCCTCGGCAGTCGAGAGTAGATTGACGGCGGTAATCACAATAACCTTGGGAATCCTCTGCATATGTTTCATTTTCTCGAGCAGCCTCAAGCCGTCCATACGTGGTAATTTCAGATCGAGCAGAACAATGTCATAGTGATTCTTTTGTATCTTTTTCAGTGCTGGAATCCCATCGTCTGCGGTATCAACTGTAAAGCCTTCTGTTTCGAACTGCTGCACCAGCCCCGTTCTCATATCTTTATCATCTTCAACAACAAGCATTCTAAAATTACGAGGCATATCAGATGAATTCTCCTATAAGGAAAGACATTGTTAACTTCTTAAAACTTGCTCAATGGTGGCAAGTAAATCTACAAGATCATATGGCTTTTCAATAAAGTCATCTGCGCCAAGCTTTTTGGCTTTAATTGCATTACTTAAGTCTGCGTAACCAGTTAGCATTATTACTTTAACGAGAGGGAAATTCTCTTTGATAAAACTCAGTACTTCAAACCCGTTAACTTCTGGCATATTTATATCAAGAAGGGCAAGATCAAAATGACTCTTTTTGGCAAGGGCGATTGCCTCAGACCCATTAGAAGCCAAAGCAACTTTATATCCAGTATCTAAAAGCCGGTCACTCAGAGAATCTCTCAGGATAGTATCATCCTCAGCAAATAAGATATTTCCCAGACTTCCCATTTTAACTCCTCTTAGTTATTTGCTCTTCAATATAACAGGAAAATATAGGAACAATTTTTGCGGACGCGCCGCCGATAATAACGCCAACTGCTAAATCGACAACGTTGCCTTTCATGGCAAATTCTTTAAACTCTTTCATCATGGGCATGGTAGTTCTCCTTTTAATAATGGATGTTCACTGCACATCAGCCAGCGAGTACGTAGATTTGATATATTTTTACTGAGTTAGAAAGGTAAATATGATTTATTGTGTATAGAATATACCCACGGTAAATATGAAAGTCAATCGATATGTTTTAAACAGAAAAGCTCAGCCATTCGACTGAGCTTTTTGCAACAAGTTTATATTTGATACTATTTATGGATTGTATCAAATGATACCA
>Ga0247727_10000317_pt1 | contig 116648 bp, 103 predicted proteins | sample WisWelCaveWW1625_FD_202498 | JGI IMG/M metagenome (GOLD analysis project Ga0247727, IMG submission 202498) | Biofilm microbial communities from Wishing Well Cave, Virginia, United States - WW16-25 | ecosystem: Environmental > Aquatic > Deep subsurface > Groundwater > Cave microbial mat...
ACACGCGTTTGAGTCGCTGCGCCCAGTTCATGGCGACGTGTCTGGGCGTCGCACGTTCGGTCGCGGTTGCGTGGCGGTGCGCACCCTGGCCGCGGCCCGCCGGATGGTCTCGCGTCCCTGCGATGGATGGATCTGCCGAAACTACGCCGCGGCGCGTGCCGGCCGTCATCACCATTCTTGCCAAAACGACCCAATTCGCCGCTCGGTTGCTTGCTGAAAGGCAAGGCCCCCTCGCGGGGGGCCTTTACGTCAATCGGTCGACGCCAGAAGGGACAGTCCCCTGCGGGGACAGTCCCCTGCGGGGACAGTCCCTACAGCAGCGGCACCAGCAACAGCGCGACGATGTTGATGATCTTGATCAGCGGGTTGATGGCCGGGCCTGCGGTATCCTTGTACGGATCGCCGACGGTGTCGCCGGTCACGGCTGCCTTGTGCGTCTCGGAACCCTTGCCCCCGAAATTGCCTTCCTCGATGTACTTCTTGGCATTGTCCCAGGCGCCGCCGCCGGTGCACATCGAAATCGCGACGAAGAGCCCCGTGACGATGGTGCCGATCAGCACGCCGCCGAGGGCGCGGATGCCGGCTCCGGGACCGAGCAGGAAATTCATGCCGAAGCCGACCACGAGGGGAATCAGGATCGGCAGCAAGGACGGCACGATCATTTCCTTGATCGCGGCGCGCGTCAGCAAGTCCACAGCGCGCGAGTAATCGGGCTTGCCCGTGCCTTCCATGATTCCCTTGATCTCGCGGAACTGGCGCCGCACCTCGATCACGACCGAGCCGGCCGCGCGGCCGACGGCCTCCATCGCCATTGCGCCGAACAGGAACGGCACCATGCCACCGATGAAGAGACCAATGATGACCGCCGGGTCGGACAGGCTGAACAATTCGAGCTTGCCGGCGATTTTGAGGTTGTGCGTGTAGTCGGCGAACAGCACGAGCGCCGCGAGACCGGCCGAGCCGATCGCATAGCCCTTGGTCACCGCCTTGGTGGTGTTGCCGACCGCGTCGAGCGCGTCGGTGATCCTGCGCACTTCCCGCGGCAGACCGCTCATCTCGGCGATGCCGCCGGCGTTGTCGGTGATCGGGCCGTAGGCATCGAGCGCCACGATCATGCCGGTCATCGACAGCATCGCGGTCGCCGCGATCGCGATGCCGTACAGGCCCTCGAGCGAATAGGCGCCCCAGATCGCGGCGCAGATCGCGAGCACCGGCAATGCGGTCGATTTCATCGACACGGCAAGCCCGGCGATCACGTTGGTGCCGTGGCCGGTCCGCGAGGCCTCGGCGATGTAACGCACCGGCTTGAATTCGGTTGCCGTGTAGTACTCGGTTATCCAGATCATCGCCGCGGTCAGGCCGAGACCGATCAGCGCGCAGAAGTAGAGCGGCATCGCTGCAGCGCCCAGCATCATCCTTGTGATCGGGTAATACGCGATCGCGGCGATCACGCCCGAGACGATCACGCCGCGATACAGTGCGCCCATGATCTTGCCGCCTTCCCGGGTCTTGACGAAGAAGGTGCCGACGATCGATGCGCCGATCGACACCGCGCCGAGCACCAGCGGGTACAGCACCGCTGCCTCGCCGAGCTCCTCCATCACCAGGCCGGCAAGCAGCATGGTCGCGACCACCGTGACCGCGTAAGTCTCGAACAGGTCGGCCGCCATGCCGGCACAGTCGCCGACATTGTCGCCGACATTGTCGGCGATCACAGCGGGATTGCGCGGGTCATCCTCGGGAATGCCGGCCTCCACCTTGCCCACCAGATCGGCTCCGACGTCCGCTCCCTTGGTGAAAATGCCGCCGCCTAGACGGGCGAAGATCGAGATCAGTGAACCGCCAAAGGCAAGACCGATCAGCGCATGCAGCGCGCGACTGCTGTCGCCGGTCAGGCGCATCATGAGCCAGTAGTAGATCGCGACACCCAGGAGCCCGAGGCCGACGACCAGCATGCCGGTGATCGCGCCGCCGCGGAATGCGACCTGCAGCGCCGGATTGAGGCCGACGCCTGCAGCATGCGCCGTGCGCACATTGGCGCGCACCGAGACATTCATGCCGATGTAGCCTGCCATGCCCGAGAGAATCGCTCCGAATGCGAAGCCGACAGCGGTGTACCCGTCGAGCGCAAGTCCCAGCACGACGAACAGCACGACGCCGACTAAGGCGATGGTCGAGTACTGGCGGTTCAGGTAGGCCTTGGCGCCCGCCTGGATGGCGGCCGCGATTTCCTGCATCCGCGCGTTGCCGGCGGGCTGCACGAGGATCCAGCGCGTCATGAAAATTCCGTAAAGGATGGCGGTCACGCCGGCCAGCACTGCGAGCCAGAGTGCGTCTTGCATTGACATCACAAACTCCCTGGAGAGAAAAGGATCATATCACGAAGGTCGTCTTCAGCCGCCGGCGCACGCGGGCGCCTTTCAATGTCGCGTACACCGGAATGCCGTCTTTGTAAGGAGGATAGGCTTCGCCGCCGATCAGCGGTGCGAGATAGCGACGGCAGGCTGCGGTGATGCCGAAGCCATCCGCCGTGATGTAATTGCGCGGCACCAACTTCTCGCGATTGGCGACCTTGTCGATCGAAACCGAGCCGATATCCCAGCGATACGGCTTCGACGACCTGCGCCGGATGACCGGCATCACGGCATTTTTTCCTGCGACCGCGAGTTCGACTGCCGCGCGGCCGACTGCATAGGCCTGTTCGACATCCACACGCGAGGCGATGTGGCGCGCCGAGCGCTGCAGGTAATCGGCGAGCGCCCAGTGGTACTTGTAGCCATGCGCCTCCTTGATCATGGCCGCAAGCGTCGGCGCGACGCCGCCGAGCTGCACATGCCCGAACGCATCGCGCGTGCCCATGTCGGAGAGGAATTTCCCGTCCGCGTCGCGCGTGCCTTCCGAGGCGACGATGACGCAGTAGCTTTGCTGCTCCACGGTCTGCCTGACGCGTGCGAGGAATCGCTCGCGGTCGAAGGCGATCTCGGGGAACAGGATCAGGTGCGGCGGTTCGCCGTCCCTGCGCGCGGCCAGCCCCCCCGCGGCCGCAATCCAGCCGGCATGGCGGCCCATGACCTCGAGGATGAACACGCGGGTCGAGGTGCGCGCCATCGACGCGACGTCCCGCGAGGCTTCGAGCGTCGAGACCGCAACGTACTTTGCGACCGAGCCGAACCCGGGACAGCAATCGGTGACCGGCAGGTCATTGTCCACCGTCTTCGGGATGCCGATGCAGGCCACCGGATAGCCGCTCTGCGCGCCCAGCTGGCTGAGCTTCAGCGCCGTGTCCATCGAGTCATTGCCGCCGTTGTAGAAGAAGTAGCCGATCTCGTGCGCGCGGAACACCTCGATCAGGCGTTCGTATTTCGCGCGATCGCGTTCGAGGTCCTTCAGCTTGTAGCGCGCCGAACCGAACGCGCCCGCAGGCGTGTGGCGCAATGCGCGGATTATCGCCGCATCTTCGCGGCCGATGTCGATCAGGTCCTCGGTCAGGGCGCCAACGATGCCGTCGCGGCCGGCGTACAGCTGGCCGATCCGGTCACGATGCCTGCGGCAGGCTTCGATGACGCCGAGCGCGCTCGCATTGATGACGGCCGTGACACCGCCGGATTGCGCGTACAGTGCGTTGCGCCGCGCGGGCTTTTCGCTCTTGCGTCTGGCCATCTTCCAGGTCCGTATTGCGGGCGGCGACACCGCCCCGTGGGGGGCGAAGCATAGCCGATTCGCCGCGGTTTGACGCGACCGGCAGGCCGGGGCAGGATGGTCGCCCTTTGAGGGTCTCCGGGCCCGCGGAGTGCGTTGGGATGAGGCTGGTTTTGCTCGGCGCGCCCGGTTCGGGCAAGGGCACGCAGGCGCAGAGGATGCAGGCGCGTCACGGCGTGCCGCAGGTTTCCACCGGCGACCTGCTGCGCGAGGCCGTAGCCGCAGGCACCGCACTCGGCCGCGCTGCGAAGATCGTCATGGATGCAGGGCAACTGGTGGCCGACGACATCATGCTTTGCATCATCCGCGAGCGCCTCGCCAGAAAGGACGCGGTGCGCGGATTCATACTGGACGGTTTTCCCCGCACGATCGCGCAGGCGGACGGCCTCGCCACGCTGCTTGCGGGGCTCGGCACGCCGATCGACGCGGTGGTGCTGATGGAGATTGATCCCGAAGTGCTGCAGAAGCGGCTCGCCGGCCGGCGCAGTTGCCGCCGCTGCGGGCGCGTATTCCACATCGAGACAAATCCGCCCAGACCCGGCGAGCTTTGCACCGACGGCAGGCCGCATGATCTGTTCCGGCGGCCCGACGACGACGAAGAAACGGTGCGCGAGCGGCTCTCGGTCTATTGTCGGCGCACCCAGCCGCTGATCGACTACTACGCGCAGAAGGGCATGCTGCGCCGGATTGACGCCGATGGCGCGCTCGACGAAGTGGACGCGCGACTCGAGGCCGCGCTTGCCGGCGGCTGAGCAGTTACAGCGCGGCGAGCAGCGGTTCGCCGATCATGGCCCTGCGCCAGCCGCTGAGGATCGGCAGCTCGCGTTCGCCGCGCAGTAGCGCGATCAGGTCGCGGCGCGTCGCCAGCACCTCCGGCTGAATCGCGAGTTCAGCAGCGATCGTCAGCAGCCGCTGCTGGAGATGCTTGAGCTTTCGCAGCTGTTCAGGACCCGGGCGGGACCCGTCTTCCACGATCAGTCCATCCGGCGCGGCCGGGTGACCGCACAGCATCTCGAGAATTTCATCGCCGGCGCGCTCGGTTGTGGCGCGTGGCACGCTCGCGAGCTCGACTAGGTCTTTGCGCGTGCGCGGACGCGCCTGCGCAATCTCGTAAAGCGCCGCATCGGGCAGTATCCACCCGCGCGGCAGGTCACGCTCCATCGCGCGTTCCTCGCGCCAGCGCGCGAGCGAACGGATCGCTTGCTGCGCGGGCGGCGGCAGCCGCTCCAGACCCTTGAGTCGGCGCCATGCGCCGGCGGGATCGACGCGATACAGCGAGATGTCGGTGAGCGCGGCCGATTCCTCGTCCATCCAGCCGCGGCGGCCGGTCGCCACCAGGCGCTCATCGAGCGCTGCCGCCAGTGCCGGTAGGTAACGCACGTCATCGGCCGCATACGCGAGCTGCTCCGGCGACAGCGGGCGCCGGGCCCAGTCGGTGCGCGCATGACCCTTGGCCAGTTCCACCCCAAGCAGCTGCTGCACCAGATCGGCATAGCCGATCTGGGACGCAAAGCCGAGCAATGCCGCAGCCAGCTGCGTGTCGAAAACGGGTGCAAGCGGCGCGCCGGTCAGCGGCAGCAGCGCTTCGATGTCCTGACGCGCCGCGTGCAGCAGCTTTGGCCTGCGCGGTTCGGATAGCGGCACCAGCAGGGCGCCCGGATCCGCGATCGCAAGCGGATCGATCAGCGCCAGCCGGTCGGCGACCGCAACCTGGATCAGGCACAGGCGCGGGTAGTAGGTTCGTTCACGGACGAATTCGGTGTCGAGCGCGAGCACGGCGCCGGATGGCCACGTGCCGACGACGGCACGCAAGGACGCTTCTTCGCCGATCAGCGCAACTGCGGTCATGCCGGTCGCCGGCTTGGATACAATTGTCATCGTCCTTATTATGCGGAACCCGCCGCCGCGGCCCAAGACTGAATGACGCAAGTGCTGATTTCGCTGATCGAGATCGCCCGGCTGCGGCGCGATCCCAGTGTCCTGCCGGCCTCGATCGCGCTGCTCGTCCTGATGGGCGTCGCCTACGCGGGCGGCAGCGCGGTGCAATCGTGGCTGGTGCACGAGGATGACCGGCTGCTGGCGCGCACGGCGGCCGATCTCGGCCTGACATTCGCGACATTCTGGCTGGTTCTGGCCGTGACGCGCCGCCTTTACCGCTACCGGCAGACCATGAATGCCGTGCTCGGCACTTCGGTGCTGCTGACACCGCTGCTGATGCTGCTGATTGCGCTGCAGCAGCCGGCCGACGTCTATTACCCGGTCAAGCTGCTGGCATGGGCGGCTTCGATCGCGGTGATCGTCTGGTACACGCTGATCATCGCCCATATCCTGAAGAGCGCGCTCGAAATCGGATTCGTGACCAGCGTTGCGATCGCGATCACCACGGTGATCGCCGGCAACGCGGTGCTGGTCAGCCTGTTCCCGGTGGCGGCCTGATGCAAATCCATATCATCGGGATCTGCGGCACATTCATGGGCGGCATCGCGGCGCTCGCGCGCGCCGCCGGCCACCGCGTGACTGGCTCCGATGCCAATGTGTATCCGCCGATGAGCAGCCAGCTCGAGGCGCTCGGCATCCGGCTGATCGAAGGATACGACGCGGGGCAGCTCGACCTGAAGCCCGACATCGTGCTGGTCGGCAATGTGATGAGCCGCGGCAACCCGTTGATAGAACGGCTGCTGGACAGCGGGCTCGCTTTCAGCTCGGGCCCGCAGTGGCTCGCGGAGAACATATTGCGCGGCCGCGAAGTAATCGCGGTTGCCGGCACCCACGGCAAGACCACGACGGCCAGCATGCTGGCGTGGATCCTCGAGCGGGCGGGGCGTGACCCGGGGTTCCTGATCGGCGGGATACCGGGAAATTTCGGCATCTCCGCGCGCGCGGGCACGGGCGCAGTCTTCGTGATCGAGGCAGACGAGTACGACACCGCATTCTTCGACAAGCGCGCGAAGTTCGTGCATTACCGGCCACGCCACCTGGTGCTGACCAACCTGGAATTCGACCATGCCGACATCTACCCGGACCTCGCCGCCATCCAGCGCCAGTTCCACCACCTGATGCGGACCGTGCCTGGATCCGGACGCGTCACCTGGAATGCGGCCGATCGCGCGCTTGCAGCCATGCTGGAGAAAGGCTGCTGGACACCCCGCTGCGGTTTCGCGAGAGACGCAGTGCCCGGGGCCGACTGGCAGATGCGGCTGCTCGAGGCGGATGGTTCGGCGTTTGAATTGCGGCATCGCGGCGCCGCGGCGGGCGTCGTGCGCTGGCAGCAGATCGGGCTTCACAATGTCGAAAATGGGCTGGCAGCCGTTGCGGCCGCGGAGGGGCAGGGCGTGCAGCCGGCGCAGGCTGCGGCCGCGCTCGCGGACTTTCGCGGCGTGCGGCGACGCCTGGAATTGCGCGGCGAAGCGCGCGGCATACGCATTTACGATGATTTCGCGCACCACCCGACCGCGGTAGCAGCGACCATTGACGCGATGCGCCGCCATGCCGGTAACCGGCGCATCATCGCCGTGTTCGAGCCGCGCTCGAACACGATGCGTATCGGCCATCATCGCGAGAGCCTGGTGGCGGCGCTTGCCGGCGCCGATCGCGTCTGGCTGTTTCAGCCGGCCAGTCTCGGCTGGAATATCGACGAAATCGCCGGAAAAATCGGCGCCAAGGCCGTCGTGACCGGCGACCTGGCGCAACTGGTCGCAATGCTCGCCGCAGAACTGAAGACCGGCGACGAGGTGCTGATCATGAGCAATGGCGGGTTTGGCGGGCTGCACGACAAGTTGCTGCAGGCGTTGCGGGTGGCGGCATGAGCACGGAAGTCCGCGAGCTCCCGCTGTTTCCGCTCGAAACCGTCCTGTTCCCGGGCGGACCACTGGCACTCAAGATCTTCGAACCGCGCTATCTCGACATGGTCAGTCGCTGCCTGCGCGAACACTCCGGATTCGTCGTCGTCCTGATCACCGAGGGAGTGGCAACGGCCGCAATCGCGAGCTTCGCCGCAATCGGCACGGAAGCCCGCATCGTCGATTTCGACAGCCTTGATGGCGGCCTGCTGGGGATCAGTTGCGTCGGGTGCGAACGGGTGCGGGTGCTCGAAGCGTGGCGCGAGGCCGATGGCATGAACCGGGGCCGTGTCACCGCAATCGCGGCGGATCCGGTACTGGCGGTGCCGACTCCGCATGTCTGGCTCGCCGACGTGGTGCGCCGCGTCCTGCCGGAAGCCGGGGACGCCTACCGTCATGTCGAGATGCGCGACGACGCGGCCTGGATCGGCAATCGTCTCGCGGAAATGCTGCCGCTGACACTGGCCGACAAGCAGGCACTGCTGGAACTGACGGATCCGCTCGAGCGCCTGTCGGTGCTCGAGCCGGCGGTCAGCCGCGCGGAGAGCTGAGGCGCTCAGGCGCGGCCGGGCAGCGGGTAGCGCCAGGCCGCGAACCTGCCACGCGCCAGATAAAGCGCCAGCAGGATCACGCAGCTCCAGCCTGCGACCAGCCAGCCGGTGAACCCGTCGAAATCGCTGACCAGGAATGACCAGCGCGATGGCTCGTCGTGGCGTGTCACGGTCGAGGTCGCCTTGATCACGCAGACCCAGCCCATGTGCAGCCCGACGCCGGCGGCAATGCTGCCGGTCCAGTGCCGCGCCAGGCCGAGCAGCATCCCGACCAGCGAAAGCGTGGTGAATGCGTCGGCGATCTCTGCCGGATGCGCAAAACGCGCAAGGGAGGATTCCAGCAGGGTCATGCCGCTGCTCCACACCACTTCGGTATGCGGGATCTTCGCACGCGCGAAGAAGTGGATCGCCGCATACAGGAATGCGGTGGTCAGGATCGCGGCCGCCGGCCCGGAATCGCGCAGCACGGCGCGAAACATCAGGCCGCGGAAAAACGTCTCCTCGACCAGGGCGACGACGAGACCGGTCATTGCGCCCGCGGCGATTCCCGTGAGCAGGATCGCTGCATCGAATTCCGGTACCGGCCTGCGGATGTCGAGCGCCACGATCACGATCGCCATCGGCAGCATCGTCGCGACGCCGCAGGCGAGCCCGGCGCCCGCCTGGCGCAGGAATCGCGCGCACGGCAGCCCAAAGCCCCAGTCCGCGGGGCCGCGCAGGCCGAGACGCCAGACCGCGGCTGCGATAGCGGCCAGCATCAGGAGCTGCCACAGGCGGCCGGCCACCTTGTGAAACTGCCAGTCGGGCTGAAGGTCGTGCACCAGTTGATAAACGGGCCAGGCGACCAGCGCCGAGAGCAGCAGCGTTCCTGCAATCGCCGCCAGGAACCAGCCGGTCGCGCGCATCAGCCCTCGGCAGCGATCGCGGCAAACGCGCTCTGGGCCGCTTCCAGAGTCGCCGCGATCTCGGCTTCGCCGTGCGCGGCGGACATGAAACCGGCTTCATAGGCCGAAGGCGCCAGATAGACACCGGCGTCGAGCATCCGGTGGAAGAATTTCCGGAAGCGGGCGACATCGCAGGCCATGACCTGGCGATAGGACTGCACACGGGGCTCGGCCGTGAAGAAAAACCCGAACATCCCGCAGACGTGATTGGTCGAGAGCGGGATCCTGGATTTCCGCGCTGCGGCGGCGATACCTTCGACCAGTCGCTGCGTCGAAGCCGCGAGCGCATCGTGGAAACCCGGCCGGGAGATGGCATCGAGTGTCGCAAGACCCGCCGCCATTGCGACCGGGTTGCCGGACAGCGTGCCCGCCTGGTAGACCGGTCCGAGCGGCGCCAGGCGCTCCATGACATCGCGCCGCCCGCCGAACGCGCCGACGGGCAGGCCGCCGCCGATGATCTTTCCGAGAGTCGTCAGGTCCGGTCGCACGCCGTAGAGCGACTGCGCGCCTCCCGGCGCGACCCGGAACCCGGTCATCACTTCGTCGAAAATCAGCAGGGCGCCATGCCGTGTGCACAATTCCCGCAGCCGCTCCAGGAATCCCGGGACCGGTGGCACGCAGTTCATGTTGCCCGCGACGGGCTCGACGATGACGCAGGCGATCTCGCTGCCGACCGCGCGGAAGCACTCGTCGAGTTGCGCGCTGTCGTTGAAGTCGAGCGTCATGGTCTGGGACGCGAGGGCGGCCGGCACGCCCGGCGAGGTCGGCACGCCGAATGTCAGGGCGCCGGAGCCGGCCTTGACCAGCAGCGAGTCGGAATGCCCGTGATAACAGCCTTCGAACTTCAGGATGCGCTCGCGGCCGGTGAAGCCGCGCGCGAGCCTGATCGCGCTCATGGTCGCCTCGGTGCCTGAATTGACCATTCGCACGAGCTCGATCGATGGCATCAGTTCCGTCAGCGTGCGAGCGACCTCGGTCTCGATGACGGTCGGCGCCCCGAATGACAGGCCGTCGGCTGCGCGGCGCGTGACGGCAGCGATGATCTCCGGATGCGCATGACCGAGGATCATCGGGCCCCAGGACCCGACATAGTCGATGAAGCGCCTGCCGTCCTCGGCCTCGAGCCAGGCGCCGCTGGCACGCTTGATGAACACCGGCTCGCCGCCTACGCCGCCGAATGCCCGCACCGGCGAATTCACGCCACCGGCGATATAACGGCTGGCTTCCTCGAAATGTGTCATCGGCATTACCTTCTCAGCGGCGATCGACGCGGAATCCGCGCTGCTCGAGCATGGCGGGCAGACCCCGATCCCCAACCAGGTGCAGCGCGCCGACCACGACCAGCACGTCATCCGGCTGCTTCAGGAGCGCCGCGACCTGGTCGGCCCAGCGCGCATTGCGCGCATAGACCAGTCGCTCGGCAAGCTCCGGGTAATCCGCGAAATCTTCCATCAGCTCCCGCGCAAAGGACTCGTCCGCGCCTTCCCGCCACGCCTGGTAGAGGCGATTGGTTTCGGCCTCGATATCGCTCGATTCTTCCAGCGACTGCAACAGCAATTTCAGCTGCTCAACAGCCGGCAGGCTGTCGAGTACTTCGAGCTGCTCGTCGAGCGTCTCGAGACCGCAGCCCGGCTTGCCGTCCCGTTCGGCAGCCCGCTGGATGACCCGCTCGACGCCGTGATCCGCGGCGTAACCATGTTGCTGCAGTGCCATGACCGCAACGCTGATGCCGGCAAACCACGGCTCGAACGCCGAAAATGGCGCGAGATCGATACCGGCCGCGGCGGCTGCTTCACGTACCCGTGGGGCCGAGGAACCGAGCAGCTCGAACAGCCCGCGGCCCTCCGGGTCGACCGCGCGCGCGAACGTCAATTCAAGCGACCCGGCCGGCGTCAGCGCACCGATGTCGACTTCGAGACAGACACGGTCGGCGTCGCGATAGGCGCTTTCCAGTTCGCCGGCGATCTCGAAGCCGCCCTCCGGCAGCAGATGCACGGAACCGAACAGGTAAACGGTGCTGTCCCCGCCAGTGACGGCCCAGACCGCCGGGTAGGCGGTTGCGGATCCGAATGGGATCAGCATTGCGGCGAGCGCGAACAGCGGCCACATCCTGCGCGGGCTGTCAATCATCCTGCGTCACCCATTCGATGCCGGTCTTCAGTCTGCCGTCGTCGCCGAGCTCGAGCCAGCGGTAAGCAGGCGGCCGCGTATCCACACTGAATTCCTCCGCGTCCGGCTCGAACTGCATGCAGGTCGATGGCGTGCCCATCAGCCGAATGCCGCCGCGCACCTCGTCGAGCGCCTGGTGGACATGCCCCCACAGGAGCGCGCGCACGCGCGGATGGCGCGCCATGACCTCGAACATTTCCGCGGCATTGTCGAGCATCAGGGCGTCGAGCCAGGGGCTGCCATGCGGCACCGGATGATGATGCAGGCAGACCAGGGTATAGGCGTCGGCGTTCTGTGCCAGCGTACGATCGAGGCGCGCGATTTCCGCCGCAGCGAGGTGGCCGTGATGCGCGCCGGGAACGGTGCTGTCCAGCATCACGATCAGCCAGTCGTCATAGCGACTCGCGAAATCGTGCACGAATGGCGGGTCCGCCAGGTCCGCCCGCAATTCGGCCGGCGAATCGTGATTGCCCGGCAGGCAGTGCACCGGCGCGCCGGTCTTGCCGAAATGGTGGCGCACGCGCGCGTAGCCGCCGCGATCGTCCTGCACCAGATCGCCGGTCAGCAGCACCGCATCGGGTGCCGGATGCCGCCGCGCAGCGTGCGCGATGCAGCGCTTCAGCGTCACATCGGTCGCAACGCCACGCACCTCGACCCCCGGGGTTCCGAGCAGGTGGGTGTCCGTGAATTGCAGCAGGCGCACCGGGCGGGTTTCAGTAGCGGTAGTGGTCGGGCTTGAACGGCCCGGCGGCCGGCAGGCCGAGATACCGTTCCTGCTCCGGCGTCATCACGGTGAGCCTGGCGCCGATGCGATCCAGGTGCAGGCGCGCAACTTTCTCGTCCAGTTCCTTTGGCAGCACATAGACCCGGTTCTGATAGCGGTCGCCATGGGCGAACAGCTCGATCTGCGCCAGCACCTGATTGGTGAAGGAATTCGACATCACAAACGAGGGATGGCCGGTGCCGCAGCCGAGATTCACGAGACGCCCCTCCGCCAGCACGATGATGCGCCTGCCATCGGGGAATATGACGTGATCGACCTGCGGCTTGATGTTTTCCCAGCGGTACTGCCGGAGCGACGCGATATCGATCTCGCTGTCGAAGTGGCCGATATTGCAGACGATGGCCTGGTGCTTCATCCGCCGCATGTGTTCGTGGGTTATCACATTCACATTGCCGGTCGCAGTAACGAATATGTCGGCCATCGCGCAGGCATCGTCCATCGTGACGACCCGGTATCCCTCCATGGCGGCCTGCAGCGCGCAGATCGGATCGATTTCGGTCACCCAGACCGTCGCGCCGAGCCCGCGCAATGACTGTGAACAGCCCTTGCCGACGTCACCGTAGCCGGCGACCAGGGCGATCTTGCCCGCGATCATCACGTCGGTCGCGCGCTTGATGCCGTCCACCAGCGATTCGCGGCAGCCGTAAAGATTGTCGAACTTGGACTTCGTGACCGAGTCGTTGACGTTGATCGCAGGAAATGGCAGCCGGCCTTCGCCAGCCATGCGATAGAGCCGCTTGACGCCGGTGGTCGTTTCCTCGGTGACGCCGCGGATTTCCGCGAGCCGCGCCGAATACCAGCCGGGTTGAGCCGCGATCTGACGGCGGATCGACGCGTACAGGGATTGTTCCTCTTCATTCGCGGGCTTGGCGATGACCGAAGCGTCGTGTTCCGCGAGGGCACCCAGCATCAAGAGCAGCGTCGCATCGCCACCGTCGTCGAGGATCATATTGGCGTGGCGCGCGCCCGGCCACTCGAATATCCGGTGCGCAAAATCCCAGTATTCGTCGAGGCTTTCGCCCTTGTGCGCGAACACCGGGATGCCGGCCGCGGCGATCGCGGCCGCGGCGTGGTCCTGGGTCGAGAATATGTTGCAGGACGCCCAGCGCAGCTCGGCACCTAGGGCCCTCAGCGTCTCGATCAGCACCGCCGTCTGGATGGTCATGTGCAGCGAACCGGCGATGCGGGCCCCGGCCAATGGCCGAGTACGCCCGAATTCCTCGCGCACGGCCATCAGGCCCGGCATTTCGGTTTCGGCAATCGCGATCTCGCGCCGGCCCCATTCGGCCTGCGTGATATCGCTGATCTGGTAGTCCTTGAACTTCGGATTCATCACGGCATTCATGGTCAATTCTCTCCTTTGCGAGCGAGAGCGCCGTTTCCTGTCGCAGTCCTCGAGCCTGGCAGGCGGGTGCCTGTTGCAACGCTCCTCGAGGATCGCGCCCCGCCGGGCGGGGTGCTCAAATTCCTGCAGCTTTCCTCAATACCTCGGCACGATCAGTGCGTTCCCAGCTGAAAGCGGTGAATGTCGAATGGCGCTGGATCCTGGCACCATTCGACTCCTCCTGCCAATGGTAGTTCATCTCGACCGGTTCGCGCCCGAAGTGACCATAGGCCGCCGTTGACCGGTACATCGGGTGAATCAGGTCGAGCATCTTCATGATGCCCCAGGGGCGCAGATCAAAATGTGCGCGAACCAGCTTTTCGAGACGCTGGTCGCTCAATCGGCCGGTGCCGAATGTCTGCACCGAGATCGAAGTCGGACGCGCCACGCCGATCGCGTAGGAAACCTGGATCTCGCAGCGGCTGGCGAGGCCTGCGGCCACCAGATTCTTCGCGACATAGCGCGCCGCATAGGCCGCGGAGCGGTCGACCTTGGAGGGATCCTTCCCGGAAAACGCGCCGCCGCCATGGCGCGCCATGCCGCCGTAGGTGTCGACGATGATCTTGCGTCCGGTCAGGCCGCAGTCGCCGACCGGGCCGCCGATGACGAAGCGTCCGGTGGGATTGATGTGATACTTCGTGCGCCTGCTGAGCCAGCGCTTCGGCAGCACCGGCTTGATGATCTCCTCCATGACCGCTTCGCGCAGGACATGCTGGCGAACTTCCGGCGCGTGCTGGGTCGAGAGCACTACGGCCTCGATACCGACCGGCTTGTGGTTCTCGTACGCGAAGGTCAGTTGACTCTTCGCATCAGGGCGCAGCCACGGCAGCTTCGAATTGCGGCCCTTGCGGACCTTGGCCTGGCGCTGGACCAGCTTGTGCGCGTAATGGATCGGGGCCGGCATCAGCGCCGCGGTCTCGTCGGTGGCGTAGCCGAACATCAGGCCCTGGTCGCCTGCGCCCTGGTCCTCCGGATTGCTGCGGTCCACGCCCTGCGCGATGTCGGAAGACTGCTTGCCGATGACATTGACGACGCTGCAGGTATGGCCATCGAATCCGATCGTCGACGAGGTGTAGCCGATGTCGCAGATGACGCCGCGCACCAGTTCCTCGAGGTCGATCCAGGCGCGGGTGGAGATTTCGCCGGCTACCACCGCGACCCCGGTCTTGACAAGGGTCTCGCAGGCAACGCGCGCGCGCGCATCGCGCGCCAGCAGCGCATCGAGCACCGCGTCTGAAATCTGGTCGGCGACCTTGTCGGGGTGGCCCTCGGAGACCGACTCGGACGTGAACAAGTACTGTCCAGGCATCGAAAAATTATACCGCATCGGAGACAATGAACAGCTTTCCAGGCAGGGGTACCTGATGCCGAACCGCCGTGAACTGGCCAATGCCATAAGAGCCCTCAGCATGGACGCGGTGCAGCGCGCCAATTCCGGTCATCCGGGGATGCCGATGGGCATGGCCGACATCGCGGAAGTGCTGTGGAACGACTTCCTGAAGCACAACCCGGGCAATCCCCGCTGGGTCGACCGCGACCGCTTTGTGCTGTCCAACGGGCATGGCTCGATGCTGCTCTATTCCGTGCTGCATCTCAGCGGCTACCCGTTGTCGCTGGACGAGCTGCGGAACTTCCGTCAGCTCGGTTCGCGCACGGCCGGGCATCCGGAGCATGAAATCGAAATCGGCATCGAGACCACCACCGGTCCGCTGGCCCAGGGGCTCGCCAACGCGGTCGGCATGGCGCTCGCCGAGAAGCTGCTGTCAGTCGAGTTCAACCGTCCCGACCATGACATCGTCGATCACCACACCTGGGTATTCCTTGGCGACGGCTGCCTGATGGAGGGCATTTCGCACGAGGCCTGCTCGCTGGCGGGCACCTGGGGCCTCGGCAAGCTGATCTGCTGCTACGATGACAATGGCATCTCGATCGACGGCGCCGTCGCAGGCTGGTTCACCGACGACACCCCGAAGCGCTTCGAGGCCTATGGCTGGCAGGTGATCCGGAATGTCGACGGCCATGATCCGGATGCGGTCGCGCGCGCCATCCGCCGCGCCAAGCGCGAGAAATCGAAGCCGACGCTGATCTGCTGCAAGACGGTGATCGGCTATGGCGCACCCAACAAGCAGGGCAAGGAGGAATGCCACGGCGCCGCACTCGGCGCGGACGAGGTGGCGCTGGCGCGCAAGACGCTTGGCTGGCGCCACGAGGCATTCGTGATTCCCGATCCGATCCGCGTGGCCTGGGACGCGCGTGCCAGAGGGCGGCGCGCGGAAAATCGCTGGAAACGGCGCTGGGAGGCCTACCAGGCGAAATATCCGGAGCTCGCCGCTGAATTCGAGCGCCGGAGCAACGCGCGGCTGCCCGCCGATTTCGAGATCAAGGTCGCGCTCGGAGCGGCGGCCGCACAGGCGGCCGGCCAGCCGCTGGCGACGCGGCAGAGTTCGCAGGCGGTGCTGGATGCGCTCGGCGTATGGATGCCCGAGCTGCTGGGCGGATCGGCCGACCTGACCGGCTCCAACAACACGAAGATCAAGGGCACCGCAGCCCTGACACAGTTGAATCCGACGGGCCGCTACATCCACTACGGTGTGCGCGAGTTCGGGATGGGCGCGATCATGAATGGCATCGCGCTGCACCGCGGTTTCATGCCGTTTGGCGGCACATTCCTGGTGTTCTCGGATTACGCGCGCAACTCGCTGCGGATGGCCGCGATCATCGGCAGCGGCAGCATTTTCGTCCTGACGCACGATTCGATCGGCCTCGGCGAGGATGGCCCGACCCACCAGCCGGTCGAGCACCTGGCATCGCTGCGAATGATCCCGCGCATGGAAGTCTGGCGGCCCTGCGATACGGCCGAAACCTGGGTGGCGTGGGCCGCGGCGATCCGGCGCCGCACCGCGCCTACGGTGCTGGCGCTGACGCGCCAGACACTGCCGCCACAGGCGCGCGATCCGGCGCAACTGGACGCGATCCGCCGCGGCGGCTACGTGCTCGCCGATTGCGCCGGCAGGCCGCGATGCATCCTGATTGCGAGCGGCTCCGAGGTCGCCATCGCGGTCGAGGCGGCGAAGCAGCTTGCACAGCGTGGCGTCGGGGCGCGGGTCGTCTCGATGCCATGCACCAGCGTGTTCGATGCACAGGATGCGTCCTGGCACGCGGCGGTACTGCCGCGGGACGTCGATTGCCGCCTTGCGATCGAGGCGGGCGCCACCGATGGCTGGTGGCGCTACGTCGGTACCCGTGGCCGCGTCATCGGCATGACGGGCTTCGGGGCTTCCGGCCAGGGCAAGGATCTGTTCCGGCATTTCGGCTTTACCGCCGAGACTGTCGTGCAGACAGTCGATTCGATGCTGAACACGGGAGACAAATGACCATGGCGATCAAGGTGGGCATCAATGGTTATGGCCGCATCGGCCGGAATGTGCTGCGCGCACTCTACGAATCGAAGCGCAATGGCGAGATACAGATTGTCGCGGTCAACGATCTCGGTGATGCGAATACCAACGCGCACCTGACACGCCGCGACACCGCGCACGGCCCGTTCCCGGGCCAGGTCGTCGTCGAAGGGGATCACATGGTCGTCAATGGCGACCGCATCCGCGTGCTGGCGGAGCGTGATCCGTCGAAGCTGCCATGGGGGCAGCTCGGCGCCGAGATCGTGCTCGAGAGCACGGGGCTCTTTGCCAGCAAGGAGAAAGCGTCAAAGCACCTGGCGGGCGGCGCGAAAAAGGTCGTGATTTCGGCGCCGGCCGAAGGCGTCGACGCGACCATCGTCTACGGCGTCAATCATGGCATCCTGCGCCGTGACATGACGGTGATCTCTAACGCATCCTGCACGACCAACTGCCTGGCACCGCTGGTGAAGCCGCTGCACGATTCCATCGGCGTGGTCAGCGGGATCATGACGACCGTGCACGCCTACACCAATGACCAGGTGCTGACCGACGTCTACCACAGCGACCTGCGGCGGGCCCGCTCGGCGACGATGTCGATGATCCCGACCAAGACCGGCGCAGCTGCGGCGGTCGGCCTGGTGCTGCCGGAGCTGAAAGGCAAGCTCGACGGCTTCGCGGTGCGCGTTCCGACCATCAATGTGTCGCTGGTGGACCTGACATTCACCGCCAAGCGGGCAACCAGCGCCGAGGAGGTCAATGGCATCCTGCGCGATGCCGCGAATGGCACACTCAAGGGAATCCTCGAGTACACGGAGGAACCGCTGGTCTCCGTCGATTTCAATCACAACCGGGCATCCGGTACAGTGGACGCCCCGTTGACCAAGGTGGTGGGCGGCACGCTGGTCAAGGTCTGCGCCTGGTACGACAACGAATGGGGCTTCTCCAACCGGATGCTGGACACGACGCTGGCCTGGGCGCGCGCGTGAGGTTCCGGCGCATGTCGGATCTGGATCTGGCCGGCAAGCGCGTCCTGATCCGCGAGGACCTCAATGTCCCGGTCGAGGACGGGCAGGTGACGAGCGATGCGCGGATCCGTGCCGCGCTGCCGACCTTGCAGCTGGCGATCGGGCGCGGCGCGCGCGTGCTCGTGATGTCGCACCTGGGCCGGCCCAGGGAAGGCATGCGGGACCCGTCCTTCAGCCTCGCGCCAGTCGCGACGCGCCTGGCGGAATTGCTGGGGCAGCCCGTGCGCCTGGCCGATCGATGGCTGGACGGCGTCGAGGTCGGGCCGGGCGAACTCGTGCTGCTCGAGAATGTTCGATTCAACCGGGGCGAGAAGGGCGATGATGAGGGTCTCGCAAGGCGCATGGCGGCGCTCTGCGACGTCTTTGTCATGGACGCGTTTGGCACCGCGCATCGGGCCGAGGCCAGCACCCATGGCATTGCCCGGTTCGCGCCTGTGGCCTGCGCCGGTCCGCTGCTGGCCCGCGAGCTCGAAGCGCTCGAGACTGCGCTCGAAAATCCCGCGCGGCCGCTGGTCGCGGTGGTCGGCGGCTCCAAGGTCTCGACCAAGCTCTCCGTGCTGGAAAAGCTGATCGAGAAGGTGAATCAACTCGTGATTGGCGGCGGAATCGCAAACACTTTTCTGGCGGCCACCGGCATGCCGGTTGGCAAGTCCCTGCACGAGCCGGCAATGATCGAAGTCGCGGGCCGACTGCTGGCTGTGGCGCACAAGCGCGGCGTCACGATCCCGATTCCGGCAGATGTCGTCGTCGCGAGCGAGATTTCCGCCGCCGCCGAGGCTCGCGTCCTGCCCGTCACCGCGGTCGGGAGCAACGACATGATCCTCGACATCGGGCCGCAGACGGCCGGGCAGATCGCGGGAATCATCATGAAAGCAGGCACCATCATCTGGAATGGGCCACTCGGCGTGTTCGAATTCGACCAGTTCGGCGATGGCACGCGGGCGCTGGCGCGGGCAATTGCGGGCAGCAAGGCGTTTTCAATCGCGGGCGGCGGAGATACTCTGGCCGCGATCGAGAAATTCGGCGTCGGCCGGGACATTTCATATGTATCGACCGGCGGCGGCGCCTTCCTCGAATTCGTCGAGGGCAGGACACTGCCGGCAGTCGCGATGCTGGAGCAGCGCGCAGCCGCCTGAGCGCCGACAGACGAGGCAATCATGACGAGGCGAACGAAGATCGTGGCGACGCTCGGGCCGGCAACCGACTCCGATCGTGCGCTCACCGACCTGATCGCGGCGGGCACCGACCTCGTGCGCGTGAATTTCTCGCACGGCGTCTTTGACGACCATGCGCGTCGCATCGGCCGCGTGCGTGCAGCCGCAACGCGCGTTGGCCGTGTGGTTGGAATCCTGGGCGACCTGCGCGGACCCAAGGTCCGCATCCAGCGATTCGCCTCGGGCAATGCAACACTGGTCGACGGCGAATCATTTGTGCTGGACCCGGCATTCGATCCCGACACCGGGACCGACAAGATTGTCGGCGTGGCCTACGAATCCCTGCCACGCGACGTGCGGCGCGGCGACACACTGCTGCTGAATGACGGCCTGATCGCCCTCGAAGTGACGAGTGTCGAGGGGACCAAGGTCCACACGCGCATCACGATGGGCGGCGAACTCACCGACATGAAGGGTCTCAACAAGCTTGGCGGCGGCCTGTCTGCCGGCGCGCTGACCGACAAGGACCGCGAAGACATCCGCATGGCAGCGGCGCTGGCGGTGGACTACCTGGCGGTGTCCTTCGTGCGGAACGCGGGCGACGTGCGCGAAGCCCGCGACCTGTTGCTTGCCGCCGGAGGCGAAGGGGGGATCGTCGCGAAGATCGAGCGACGCGACGCGATCGATCATCTCGAGGAAATCATCGATGCGAGCGCCGCCGTGATGGTCGCGCGCGGCGATCTGGGCGTCGAGGTCGGATACGCGGAGCTGACCGGGCTGCAGAAGCGGATCATCGGCCTTGCCCGCGCGCGCAACCGGCTGGTGATCACCGCGACCCAGATGATGGAGTCGATGATCCATGCGCCGGCGCCGACGCGTGCGGAGGTTTCGGACGTCGCAAATGCGGTGATGGACGACACCGATGCCGTGATGCTGTCCGCCGAAACAGCAGTCGGCAAGCATCCGGACAAGGTGGTGCGCGCGATGGCACAGGTCATCGAAGGCGCGGAGAAGTGGCAGACGTCGAACCGGTCCGACATGCAGCGCGCCGACGGGGATTTCGCCCGCACCGATGAAGCAATCGCGGCAGCGGTGATGTACACCGCCAATCACATGGATGTGCGGGCGATCGTCGCGCTGACCGAATCGGGCTCGACCGCCCTGTGGATGTCGCGCATCCGTTCCGACATCCCGATCTACGCATTCACTCGCCACGCCGCGACCCAGCGGCGCGTGACCATGTATCGCGGCGTCTATCCCGTCGACTTCGACGTCACGCACCCGGCGCCGGAACAGATGTATCCGTCGATATTCCAGCGCCTGATCGACCATGGGCTCGCCGCCGATGGCGACCTGATCATCGTCACGAAGGGCGAGTTGTCGGGCGTCTCCGGCGGAACCAATACGATGAAGATCATCAAGGTCCAGCGCCCCGCCGCATGATCCGGGCTCTCATGCGTGGCCTGCGTTACGTTCTGGTCGCGACGGCAGCGCTCCTGCTGCTGGCGCTGGCGGCGGGCCTGCTCGCGCTGCGCGCCAGCCTGCCGCGCATCGACGGCGAGGTGAATCTCAGGGGTCTCGCTGCCCCGGTCGCAATCGAGCGCGATGCGGCGGGCGTGCCGGTGATCCGCGGTGCGACGCGCGAGGACGTGGCGCAAGCGACCGGTTATGCGCACGCCCAGGACCGCTGGTTCCAGATGGACCTGCTGCGGCGCACGGCCGCGGGCGAGATGGCGGAACTGCTCGGGCCGGCGCTCCTCGATCACGACCGGCGCATCCGCCTGCACCAGTTCCGCAAGCGCGCCGTGCTTTCGCTGGCGGCGCTCGAACCGGCTGGTCGCGACCTGGTCAACGCGTATGCGGCGGGCGTCAATGCGGCACTCGCCGACAGCCGAATGCGCCCATTCGAGTACCTGCTGTTGCAGTCGAAACCGGTTCCCTGGCGCAGCGAGGATACGCTGCTCGTGGTCCATGCCATGTGGATCGACCTGCAGGGAGCCGAGGCGCGCAGCGAGCAGCAGAACGGCCTGCTGGCAGCGAGCTTGCCGGAGTCGCTCTGCCAGCTGCTGATGGGGGGCGATCCTGAATGGGAGGCGCCGCTCGACGGCAGCCGCTTGGCGCGGCTGCGGCTGCCGGATCCGGCGGAATTCGATCTGCGCCAGCTCGACCCTGCGCTGTTCAGCGCCAAGACGGCGATGGCTCCGGAACCTGATCCGCACGGCATGGTCGGCAGCAACAACTGGGCCATTGCCGGTCGCCACACGGCGAGCGGCCGCGCATTGCTTGCGAATGACATGCACCTCGGCCTGCGGGTGCCAAACATCTGGTATCGCGCGCGGCTGGTCGTCGAATCGGCGGGGCTCGACGTCAGTGGCGTCACACTGCCGGGCGTGCCGGGGATCGTCGCCGGCAGCAATGGCCACATCGCCTGGGGCTTCACAAACAGCTACGGGGATTTCCAGGATCTGGTCGTGCTCAGGCCAGCGGAGGAGGGTGGCGACAGTTACCTGACGGCGGACGGCCCGCGGCAGATCGAGACCGACCACGAAGTGCTGCATGTTGCAGGCGGCGCGGATGAAGACCTGCCAGTGCGCCGTGCGATCTGGGGGCCCGTCGTCGGCAAGGACCCCGAGGGTCGCGAACTTGCGCTGTCCTGGACCGCCCACGCGCCCGAAGCCACCGACATGGCGCTGCTCGCGCTGGCGGGTGCGCGGAATATCGATGAAGCGGCGGCAATCATCGGCGACGCCGGAATGCCCGGGCAGAACGTGCTGGTCGGCGACGCCAGCGGGCGCGTCGGCTGGGTATTGTCCGGTCGACTGCCGCAGCGGCGCGGCTTCGATCCGGCGCGTCCCGCCGACTGGAGCTCAATGGATGTCGGCTGGAACGACTGGATCGCCCGCCCGGACTCGCCGCGGATACTCGACCCGCCGGACGGCCGCGTCTGGAGCGCGAACGCACGCGTGGTCGGCGGAGAAATGAGCGCGCGGATCGGCGATGGCGGCTTCGCGCCGGCGGCGCGCGCCCGCCAGCTGCGGGATCGCCTCGCGGGCCTGCAGCAGGCGACCCCAGCCGACCTGCTTGCCATCCAGCTCGACGATCGCGCGGACTACCTGGCGCAGTGGCAGCCCGTCATGCTGCTGGCGCTTGCGCAAGCCGGCGCCACCGAAGCGCAAGCGCTGGTCGCCGCCTGGTCCGGTCACGCCGCGATCGACGATCCCGGTTATCGCCTGTTGCGCGAATTCGAAGCCGGCGTCACGGATCGAGCCTACGAAATGCTGACCGTGCTGCCGCGAAATCGCTGGCCCGATTTTCGCTGGCGCAGGCCGTCCCGATTCTCCGAAGTGGCCTTGCGCCTGATCCACGAGCGGCCGGAGCACATGCTGGATCCACGATTCGCCGGCTGGGACGTCTGGCTCGCGGATATCGCGAGACAGGTCGTCGGCAAGTTGCCGGATGAATGCGCGAATCTTGCAGACTGCAACTGGGGCCGCGTCAATGTGACGCGCATCCAGCATCCGCTGAGCCAGGCGCTGCCGTTCCTGTCGCGCTGGCTCGACATGCCTTTGGAGCCGCTGCCCGGCGACTGGTCCGTGCCGCGTGTGCAATCGCCGACATTTGGAGCTTCAGAACGCTTTGTGGTTGCGCCGGGTCTTGAAAGCGAGGGCTACCTGCACATGCCGGGCGGTCAGAGCGGGCACCCGCTGTCGCCGTTCTATCGCGCGGGGCACCAGGCTTGGGTCAACGGGGAACCAACGCCATTCCTTCCGGGGCCTGCGCAACATGTGCTGAGGCTGGTGCCGTCGAAATAGCGGGCGCGTTTCCCGCGCGGTACCGAGAGGTAGCGTTGGATCAAGTGAGTCAGCAGCGAAATCAAGGGCTTACTTTCTTGCCAGGTGATTAATAGGCCCAATTGACGTAAAACAAACAGTCATTCATGACATCCAATTGTAGTTATACCGCGCAAACGACGAACGGCAATCCATGACTACTTGGTCCCCTTGGCGCAAGTTCCCAGATCCCCGCGAACGCGGGGAACTCGTGGCACCGTTTGGACCCGGCGTCTACGAGTTGAGGCGCTTGGATACGGACTCTCTAACCCTCGTCGGTTCAGGAGGACATTGCGCTTCGCGCATGAGCAGCCTACTTCCGGAGCCCCTTGGCTGTGGCACTCGCAACAACCGGAAGAAGCGCGAGTATGTCCTCGCTAACTTGCCGACTATCGAGTATCGCGTTGCAGCATTCACCGATGTCGTCGAAGCGCGCGAGTTTGAAACGGAACTACGTCGTAACAACCAATACACCTTTCCAACTTGAGTCATGTCTACCAAACTCGCGCGGCATAACTACGCGTTGGGGGGTATAGATATATCCGCCACAAATAAACAGCAAGCTGACACGCACTCAAGACAGAGAGAGGAGATCGCGAGGTGAAGTCCTAAACTTGCTGTAAATAGGAGACGGGATGCATCCTCCGATTTGAACGTTTAGCGGCGTTCGGATCGAACCACCGAAGGAGCACCCCGTGAAGCGAAGGATACGCGCGTCGGCGAAGACGCGAAAGCAGTTGGAGGAGTTGTTTTCAGGTCGAGGCGGCAACGCGACCGAGCGGAGCGATCTGGTGAAGCTGGCGACGCGACTGATCGTCGAGGAAGCGCTCGAGAGCGAAGTCGACGACCGGCTTGGCCGCGGCTACTACGTCCATGGCGCCGTGGCCGGGCATCGCAACGGCTATCGGCCTGGGCGGCTCAAGACGGCCGAGGGTCGTATCGAGTTTGCGGTGCCGCAGGTGCGTGGGATGAGCGAGCCGTATCGCTCCGAGATCCGCCAGGCGTTCGCCAGTGGGCGCACCGAGGAACTGGAGCAGCTGGCGATTGAGATGTACGCCCGCGGACTCTCGGTGCGCGACATCGAGCGGGCATTTACCGATCGCACGGGATGCTGCGTGCTGTCGAAGTCGGCGGTGTCGGAACTGACGGAACGGCTGTGGAGCGACTATCAGGCCTTTGCCGGGCGCGATCTGGTCGCGCACGCCGTGATCTATCTGTTCATCGACGGGATCGCCGAGCGCTTGCATTTGGGTCAGCCGCGCGAAGCCGTGCTCGCGGCCTGGGGCATTACCGAGAGCGGCCACAAAGTGCTGCTCGGCCTCGCCCCGGGAACCAAGGAAGATACCGTTTCCTGCCGGGAATTTCTGCGCGATCTGAAGGCTCGGCGACTGCCCGACCCGCTGCTGGTGGTAACCGATGGAGCGCCAGGGCTCGTGCGCGCGGTCGAGGAGGTCTTCCCCAGAAGCCTGCGGCAGCGGTGTCTGGCGCACAAGATTCGTAATCTCGAGTCGAAGGTGCCCGCGGAGTTGTGGCGTGAGGTCAAGGCGCGCGCCAGCGCGGCCTACCAGGCCGCGAGCCCGATGCTCGCCGAATTCGCGAAAGAGGAGTTCGTGAAACGCTTCGAGCGCGAGCTCCCATCGGCGACCAGCTGCTTCCTCGATGACTTCGCGGCGTGCGTTGTGCAGCTGCGATTGCCGATTGCGCACCGCCGCGTCATCCGCACGACCAATCTTCTGGAGCGACTCTTTGGCGAGGAGCGCCGCCGCACCAAGGTCATTCCGCACGCGTTCGGCGAACGGGCGGTGCTGAAGCTGATGTACGCCGCGCTCATTCGCGCCAGCCAGACCTGGCGCCGGGTCGTGATCAGCGAGTTCGAGGTCAGACAGATCGAGGAACTGCGCATTGAAATCGATGCCGAGTTCAAATCCCGCACGGCGCCAGCCGTGTCACCCGCATCCCGTCCAAGAATTTACAGCAAGGGTTAGACTTGACCGATCGCGATTCGGCTCTCGATCAGCGTGCGAGGCGTACGTCCTTACGAGCTGACTTCTGTCAGCATCAAACGAAATACCGCCCATCAAACATGCTTTAGCGACAGTTGGGTGGCTTTTGTAAAGGGCAAGGTAGTTCGTCTTAACCCAGCGAAGAACGCATATATGCAATGGTGCCGTAGCCGAACTTCGGTGCTGTCTACTATCTAACTTGATTCCCATACAGTTCAGACAAATGCCTAAATACCGGGCGGCCTTAAATGACTTCAGGTCCTTATATTTGTCGAACTCAACTATCTCATCGTAGATCAGACGGCGGAGCTTAAATGAAATAATTTCTCGTGTTTTGCTTTCGTGATGCCAATCAAAGAGTTCCGACCACACAGTATTCCGAGGCGTGACGTTCACGGCCGAGGACACCCGGGGAGACTATGGCGAACAACGCTTTCTCACGCTGGGGTTGCTGGAAGACCAAGTAGTCTCAATAGCCCATACCGAACAGGGTGAGGAAATTCGCATCATTTCTATCCGGAAAGCCACGAAACATGAAGCGCGCTTCTACTTCTCGCAAATCACATACTGACCTCGCCAGGGTGCGGGCCCAGTCTTACAGCAGCATCGTTCGCGACGGTGACGCTCCGGAGTGGACGCCCCAGATGTTTGCGAAGGCAGTGGCTCGGAAGGGGCTGAAACCCGTACCGAAGAAATCCCTGTTGTCGCTGCGGGTCGATTCCGATGTCATCGCCTGGTTCAAGTCCCAAGGGGCTGGGTATCAATCCCGTATGAATGCCCTACTACGTGCCTACATGGAAGCGCACAAATGATCCGCGCTCTAACTATGCAGCGTTCGGCGCTGGTCGTCACGGCGCTTGCAGGGACCGCAAGCGGTACCCAGAGGCTTAGGTCAGCAAGCGGCGCACCGACTACGCGCCGCCGCTGATCGCGGACATTAAGCGTTACCGTCCAAGCACCCGCGAGCATCCACCATGCACACACGCCGTTCACTTGTACTCGTCTTCTCCCATCTTGTTGTTGCTGCCGTGGGGTTTGCCGGTGGTATCTATGCCTTGCCCATCCTCATCGCGCCGCCGGCCCCAGTCGTCGCCGAAATCGATGCCGTCGCTGCCAGAGCAGCATTCAAGGGTGAGTTTCGGCGCGAATTGAAGGGCAGCGACACGCTGCACTGGGGCGAAGGTTCGGTCGCGATCGCCGGTGACGCAATCTCCCTCATGGGCAGACTCGCGCCGGGTCCCGACTACAGGCTGTACCTGTCACCGGAGTTCGTCGAGACTGAGGCCGACTTCAATCGCCTGAAGTCGCGTATGGTGCGCGTCGGCGACGTCAAGACTTTCGAGAATTTCGTGGTAGAGGTGCCTCCGACCATCGATGTCGCCCAGTACAGCGCCGTCATCGTGTGGTGCGAGACCTTCGGCCAGTTCATCACCTCCGCCAGGTACAGGTAGACGCGCCGGAGGCCTGCATCACGAAGACGGACCCCACGGGCCAGTTGAAGTTGAAGGATTTCCCGACATGGTCGTGAAGTGGACGATGAGCAGCGACAGCGGAGGAAGCTGAGCCGCCGCTCGAGGCGCACATGGCCTGTGGAAGCCCGCTGAACGTACTTTCCTGTTCCTGCCATATATGCCAAGTGCCACCGGTCCTATTGCAGGGCCTTCATCGCGCGATCCAGTCCCTCGAGGGTCAGCGGAAACATCCGCTGTTCGAACATCTGGCGCGTCATCTGGATGGACGGCGTGAAGTCCCAGCGCTCGCGCAGTTCGGGATTGAGCCAGGCGTGGTGCGGGTAGTTCGTGAGCAGCCTCTTCATCCAGGCGGAACCCGGCTCCTCGTTCCAGTGCTCGATGCTGCCGCCCGGCTGCACGATCTCGTAGGGGCTCATGGTCGCGTCGCCAACGACCACGAGCTTGTAGTCGTGGCCGTAGGTGCGCATGACCTCGATGGTCTTTGTGCGCTCGGTTTGGCGGCGCCGGTTGTCTCTCCAGACCGATTCATAGACGAAATTGTGGAAGTAGAAGTATTCGAGGTGCTTGAACTCGCTGCGTGCCGCCGAAAAGAGTTCCTCGCAGATGCGCACGTGATCGTCCATCGAGCCGCCGACATCCAGAAACAGCAGCACCTTCACGGCATTATGCCGTTCGGGAATCATGCGGATGTCGAGGAGGCCCGCGCGGCGCGCGGTCGAATCGATGGTGCCGTCGAGGTCGAGCTGCAGGGCGGCGCCCTCGCGCGCAAAGCGGCGCAGCCGGCGCAGTGCCAGCTTCACATTGCGCGTGCCGAGTCCGATCGAGTCGTCCAGATTCGCGAACTCGCGCCGTTCCCAGACCTTGACCGCGCGCCGGTTGCGCGACTTGCCCTGGCCGATGCGCACGCCCTCCGGGTTGTAGCCGTCGGCTCCGAATGGCGAGGTGCCGCCGGTGCCGATCCACCTGCTGCCGCCCTGGTGGCGCGTCTTCTGCTGCTCGAGGCGTCTGCGCAACGTTTCCATCAGCCGGTCCCAGCCGCCGAGCGCCGCGATGCGGGCCTTGTCTTCGTCGCTCAACTGCAGTTCAAGGCTCTTTTGCATCCAGTCGGCGGGGATGTCGGCGATGAGCGCCTCGAATGCCTGTTCGATGCCCCGGAAATGCGCGGCGAACACCCGGTCGTAGCGGTCGAAATGGCGCTCGTCCTTGACGAGTATCGCGCGCGCGAGCCAGTAGAATTCATCGGCCGACGGGCCGATCAGGCGCGCCTGCAGCGCCTCGAGCAGGGCCAGGAACTCGGTGATGGACACCGCGACGCCGGCGGCCCGCAGCATCCGGAAAAAGCGGATCAGCATCGGCCGCGGGCAGCTTCAGCCGGGCCGGCCGGCCCGCCGGTTCAGGAACACCAGCTGCTCGAACAGGTGCACATCCTGCTCATTCTTCAGGAGCGCGCCATGGAGCGGGGGAATCGTGACCCTGGGGTCGTCCGAGCGCAGCGCCTCCGGCGGGATCTCCTCTGCCAGCAGCAGCTTGATCCAGTCGAGCAGCTCTGAGGTCGATGGCTTCTTCCTGAGACCGGGAATCTCGCGGATCCTGAAGAACGCGGTCAGCGCCTCGGCCAGCAGCTCCTTCTTGAGCCCGGGGAAGTGGACATCGACGATCGCCTCCATCGTCTCGCGGTCGGGAAAACGGATGTAGTGGAAAAAACAGCGGCGCAGAAACGCGTCAGGCAGTTCCTTCTCGTTGTTGCTGGTGATGAACACGATCGGGCGGTGCCGCGCCTTTACCAGCTGCCGCGTCTCGTAGACGTAGAATTCCATGCGGTCCAGTTCGCGGAGCAAGTCATTCGGGAATTCGATGTCGGCCTTGTCAATCTCGTCGATCAGCAATACCGCCTGGCGGTCGTTTTCGAACGCGCGCCACAGCATGCCTGGCACGATGTAGTTGGCGATGTCCTGGACCCTGGCGTCGCCGAGCTGCGAGTCCCGCAGCCGCGAAACGGCGTCATATTCGTAGAGGCCCTGCTGGGCCTTGCTGGTCGACTTGATGTGCCACTCGAACAGCGGCCGGTCGAGCGCAGTGGCGACTTCCTGCGCAAGCTGGGTCTTGCCGGTGCCGGGCTCACCCTTGATCAGCAGGGGCCGCGCCAGCGTGACGGCCGCATTGACTGCGAGCTTGAGCTCGCCGGTTGCGATGTAGCTGTCGGATCCGGCAAATCGCAAGGCCGGTCTCTTCAATCGGCCCTGGCGGTCGTGGCTTTGGCCGCCAGCTGCCGGAGGTCGGTCAACACGAGTTCCGAGTGGCCCTTGGGATTGACGCTGACGTAATGCCTGGCCACGCGCCCCTGTGGATCGATGATGAATGTGTCGCGTCTTGCCCGCTCGACCATTCCAATGTACTTCTTCAGCGTGCCGTAGGATGTCGTGACCTTCTTGTCGACGTCCGCAAGAAGCGGGAATGGCAGATTCTGTTCTTCGGCGAAGCTCTTGTGGGACTCCACATCGTCCACGCTGATGCCGAGGATCACGGCATTCAGTTCGCGGTAGGCAAAGATGTTGTCGCGGAATTCACATGCCTGGGTCGTGCAGCCTGGAGTGCTGTCCATCGGGTAGAAATACAGCACCACCCACTTGCCGCGGTAGTCTTTGATCGAATGCCACTTGCCGGTTTGGTCCTGCAGGCGGAAATTAGGCGCCTCGGCGCCGACCGCCGGCGAGTCCTGCGCGACAGCCGCGGTGCTTGATATCAGGGTCGTGCAGGCAATGGCAGCGCTCCGTAGCAGACGCATCATGACGGTATCTCCGGTTCGGCCGATTCGCTGGCAGTACGCTCGGTCGGCCACGGGTAGCATAGTATCGCGACCGGCAGCGAGAAGACCATGACGCGGCCCAAGGGTTCCCGATGACGAGCCAGGATCCAAGCGACGGGCGCGCGGCACGAGCGCGCATTGCGCTGGTGCTGCCGGGTGGCGGCGCGCGCTCCGCCTACCAGGTCGGCGTCCTGAAGGCGATCTCGGGCTGGTGCCGGCCCAATGCGCCGCTGCCATTTTCCATCCTGTGCGGCACTTCCGCCGGGGCGATCATTACCGCGATGATCGGGGCAGGCGCCGGCGATTTCCGGCATGCCGCCGCCGGACTGGAGCGGGTTTGGAGGGAATTCCGGGTCGGCCATGTATTCAGGAGCGGCGCGGTCGACATGTTGCGTTCCGGCACGCACCTGCTGCTGGCGCTGGTCTCGGGCGGCTGGCTGCTGGCCGTGCCAAAGGCGTTATTCGACAATTCGCCACTGCGCGCGCTGCTTGAGCGGGAAATCGATTTCTCGCGGCTTTCACACGCCATCAGCAGCGGGGCGCTGGAAGCGCTGGCGGTCACCGCGACCGGTCTCGGCGGGGGCGAATCGGTCACATTTGTCCAGTCCACGCGTCCGATAAACCCCTGGAGCCGCGCCGGCCGGCGCGGCGTTGCCACCGCCATCACCCTCGATCACCTGATGGCGAGTTCGGCGATTCCGCTGCTGTTCGCGGCGGTTCCAATCGGGCATCGGCACTTCAGCGATGGCGCAATGCGCCAGTTCATGCCGCTGGCCCCGGCCGTCCACCTGGGGGCTGATCGCATATTCGTGATCGGCGCGCGCAGTTCGCTGCGCGATACGCCGGCCCCTGACAAACCCCCCAATATCGGCGAAATGTTCGGTTTCATGCTGGACACATTGTTCATGGAAGGGCTGCATGCGGACCTCGAAGGCCTCGAGCGCACCAATGCCCTGCTGGACCACATGCAGGCGTGCCCGCCGCCGCTCGGCCTGCGACGGATCGAGACGCTCCTGATGCTGCCGCGCATCGATCCCCGTGAAATCGCGATCGCCCACCGGGACGCGATGCCGCGCTCGCTGCGCGCGCTGCTCCGCACGCTCGGTGTCGCGGGCAAGCGCGGCGGAAAGCTGACTTCCTACCTCATGTTCGAGGCGCCATACACCCAGGAGCTGATCAGTCTCGGCGAACAGGATGCTCACGCGCGTCGCGACGAGATCAGTTCATTCCTGGGCCTGGACGGTCACTTTGGCAAGGCGTTGTGACGCACGAGCAGTTGCGGGTAATGCTGCCTGAAGTGCGCTGCCAGGCGCTCGGTCAGATAGACCGAACGATGCTGCCCGCCGGTGCAGCCGATCGCGACGGTCAAATAACCGCGATTTGCGGTTTCGTAGTCCTTGATGCGGCCCTCGAGGAAACGGACGAGATCGTCCGCCATACGGTGCACCTGGGGGCTTGCCTCCAGAAACGCGATCACCGGACCGTCGCGTCCGGTCAGCGCCTGCAGCGTCGGCTCCCAGTACGGATTCGGCAGGGTTCGCGCATCGAACACAAAATCGGCGTCGCCCGGCGCGCCGTGCTTGAAGCCGAATGACTCGAACAGGATCGACAGCCGGCTCTGGCCCTCCGGTTCGACACGCTGAACGACCAGGTCGCGCAATTCGTGGACGCTCATGCGCGACGTGTCGATAACGAGGTCAGCGCTGTCGATCAGCGGATGCAGCAGGTCCCGCTCGTCGGCGATCGCATCGGCCAGGCTGCGCTCGGCGCCTGCCAGCGGATGGCGGCGACGAGTCTCGGCATAGCGCCGCAGCAGCACTTCATCCTCGGCGTGCAGATACAGGATGTCGCAACGCAGGCCGGCTTTCGTCAGGTCCGCGATCAGCGCGGGTATCGATGCGAGGTCTGCGGGTCGATTGCGCGCGTCGAGACCGACCGCCAGGCGGCGATAGATCGGCTCGTCGGTCTGCACGGAATGGGCAATCAGACCCTGCACCAGTCCGGCGGGGATATTGTCGATGCAATACCAGCCGAGATCCTCGAGCATGTTCAGCGCAACGCTCTTGCCCGAGCCCGACAGGCCACTGACGACAACGAGTCGGGTCATGTCCGGACGCTTTCCGGCTGCGACAGGTTCAGCCCGACCGGCCCCGCACCACCTCCGCTGCGTGGTGGTCGGTCAGCTTTTCCTTGTGCTTGCGCATGCGCCGGTCGAGCTTGTCGGTCAGCGCATCGATCGCCGCGTACATGTCGCCGTCGATCGCGTCGGCATGGATGACCGCCCCGCTGACCCCCAGTGTCGCCTCGGCCTTGTGCTCGAGTTTCTCGACTGTCAGCACGCAGCGCACGTCGATCACATGGTCGAAATGCCGCACCACGCGCTCCAGTTTCTTTTCGACATATTCACGCAGTGCCTGTGTGATATCGATGTGGTGGCCGGTGAGCGTCAACTGCATGGTGCACTCCTCTCTTGTTTCCCGATCTGCCGGCGTTCGCTGGAAGTCGGAATGCCCAGCGCTTCGCGGTACTTGGCGACCGTCCGTCGCGCAACCTGAACCCCGTCTGCGCAAAGCAATTCCGCAATCCGGCTGTCGGACAGCGGCCGTGCCGGTGATTCCTGCGCGATCAGCCTGCGGATCTTGGCACGAATCGCCGTGGATGAGACGCCCGCGCCGTCATCGCCCGGCACCTGGCTGGAAAAGAAATAGCGGAACTCGAAGACGCCGCGCGGCGTGTGCAGGTACTTGCCGGTGGTAACGCGTGAAACCGTGGATTCGTGCATCTGCACGGCTTCGGCGACATCGCGCAGAATCATCGGCTCCATGAATTCCTCGCCGCGGTCGAGAAATGCGGACTGCCGCTCGACGATCGAGCGCGCGACACGCAGCATCGTTTCATTGCGGATCTCGAGGCTGCGCAGCAGCCAGCGTGCTTCCTGCAGCTGCGTGCGAAGCACGGCGTGATCGGCATCGCGGGTGAGCATTCCGGCGTAACTTTCATTGAGGCGCACGCGCGGCACGGACGTGGAATTCAGTTCGACGATCCAGCCCTGCGGCGAGCGGCGCGCATATACGTCCGGCACCACGTATTCGGTGCGAACCGGCTGGATCGTGGAGCCGGGCCGCGGGTTGCAGCTGCGTACCAGTGCGAGAGCGACGTCGAGTTTCTCGCCGCTGCAATGCATCTGCCGCTGCAGCAGCGGATACTGCTGCTTTGCGACCAGATCCAGGTGCCCGTCGGCGAGGATGAACGCCGCGTCGAGACCCGGCGTGGCGGGGTCGAGCTGCCGCAGCTGCAGTTCGATGCATTCGCTGACGGATCGCGCCCCGACGCCGGCAGGGTCGAACTGCTGGATTACCGCCAGCACGGCCTCGACTTCACTTTCGCTGGCGCCTGCTTCCGGCGCGACGGTGTCCGCGATCGTCCGCAGAGTCTCGGTCAGGTAACCGTCGTCATTGATCGCGTCTATCAAAGCGCGGCCGATTGTCATCGCGGCGGCAGGCAGCCGCGCCATCTCGAGCTGCCAGTTCAGGTGTTCCTGCAGCGTCTGGCCGGTTTCGTCTTCAAACTCCTGGATGCCATCGCCGCTGCCCGACCACGACGATTCCGACCCGGCTGCTGCCGGTTCGGTCCAGTCGTCCCCGATTTCGACCAGTGGCGCGTCCGTCTCCGCGGAATCGATCTCGCTGCGGTCAATTTTCGCAAGGGCCTCGAGCGTTGTGGTGGGCTCCAGTTCTTCCTCGGCCTCGAGCATCACATTGGTCTCGAGCGCCTGCTGGATCTGGGCCTGCAATTCCAGGGTGGAAAGCTGCAACAGCCGAATCGCCTGCTGCAGCTGGGGCGTCATTGTCAGCTGCTGGCCGATCCGGAGCTGCAGGGCGGGTTTCATCATGCGTTTGCGCTTGTCCTCAGCGGCGCCGGCCGCGCGCGGGCGGCGAAACCCGCTCGGTCACAGCCGGAAATCCTGTCCCAAGTAAACCTTGCGGACCTCCGGATTTGCAAGGATCTCCTCGGCAGATCCGGAAGCCAGCACCGTGCCCTGGTTGACGATGTAGGCACGGCCGCAAATTCCCAATGTTTCCCTGACGTTATGATCGGTAATCAGGACCCCGATGCCGCGCACCGCCAGATGGCGGGCAATGCGCTGGATATCGTGAACGGACAGCGGATCCACGCCCGCGAATGGCTCGTCGAGCAGGATGAAGGCGGGGTCCGCCGCAAGCGCGCGGGCAATTTCGACGCGTCTGCGCTCGCCGCCCGACAGACTCATGCCCATATTGTCGCGCAGATGTGCGACATGCAGTTCCTCGAGCAGGCGCTCGAGCGCTTCTTCGCGCGCTGTCTGGTCGAGTTCGCGGCGCGTCTCGAGTATCGCCATGACATTGTCCGCCACGCTCAGGCGCCGGAAAACCGAGGCTTCCTGCGGCAAGTAGCCGAGACCGCGCCGTGCGCGTGCGTACATCGGCAGCCGCGTGATATCCTCGCCGTCGAGCTCGATTCGACCGCCGTCGCAGGGAACCAGTCCGACGATCATGTAAAATGCCGTGGTCTTGCCGGCGCCATTGGGTCCGAGCAGCCCGACGACTTCGCCACTCCCGATCTGCAGCGACAGGGAGCAGACGACCTGGCGCTTCTGATAGCTCTTTTCGAGATTAACGGCTGTCAGCAGGCTCATTCAGGCTGCTTCGGCGCGGGTGTCGAGTCGGGCGCCGGTTCCGGCTCGCGTGGCTTGATGGTGATGAGTACCTGCTGACGCGAAATGACTTGCTGGTTACCGGTACTGTAGACCAGTGTCTCGCCGGTGATTTCGTTGCGACCATCCGAGAGCCAGGCGCTGCCGGCGAGTTCCACGGTGCCACGTTCGAGGTCGTAATCGATGCGATCGGCATGACCCTGGGCGAGCTCGGCCTCGCGGCGCTGTTCGAATGTCGCCGGCGCCCCGGTCACCGTCGCGCTTTCGATCTCGCCCCTGGAAAAACGGACCCTGGCCGTGTCGCTGGCCAGTTCGCCATCGGTCAGCCTGATTTTTACGGAACCGCTGAATTCCCAGCCGCTGTCCTCGAAGTCGAGACCACTGGCCTTCGCCTGCGCGGCGCTGATGCGTACTTCGCCCTGCACGATCGTCACGTCGTTGAATACCAGCACGCTGTTCTTATAGTCGAAATCGGTCGAGCGCGCCTCCACGGTGATCGGCAGCCGGTCCCGGTCCTCTGCATTCGCCGCGCATGCGAATGCACAGACCACGGCAGTTGCGATTGCAGGCCTACGGAATGAAAAGGCCATGGACATTGGATTCTAGCCGCAGACGGCCTTCCTTCAAGTCGACCCGCAGTCCGCGGGCATGCATGATGTGGCGACCAAATGAGAGTGTGACGGCAGCGCGCGTCCTGGCATGTTCCTCGGCGGTGTCGAGAATCAGACGCGCGGTGCGCATTTCGCCGGGCTCTGGCAGTTCGCCGACCTGCCCGCTCATCCGCACGTCGCCTTCGAACTCGACGATCACGGCGCCGCGCGGCACGCGGGCCTCGGCCGAGGTGAGGCGCCAGCTCTGGCCCTCGAACGACTGGTAATCGACCACCACCTCGCGCAGCGTGACTGCGCCGCTGACCGGTTCCTCGTCGGCGGTCGCGGCCTGCAGCGCGAGTCGCGGATTTCCGTCGGCGCCGAAATCCTCGAGATTGATGCCGGTCAGGTAATAACCCGGGCGCTCGGCGTCTCCAGCCGGTGTCGTGACCTCGCGATCGAACAGCCGCCACTCGACCAGCACCGCGATGAGCGCGATAAATGCCGCCAGCAGGAGCAGTCGTCCGCTCATCGTTCACCCTGTGCTGCCAGCAGCCAGTCGCAGAATTCGCGCGCGGCGCCGTGTCCGCCCGGCGAACGGGTCACGTGAGCGGCTGCCGCCAGCACATCGGGATGTGCGTCGGCCACCGCGGCTGCGAGTCCGACGGCAGACATCAGTTCGAGGTCCGGCGCGTCGTCGACAAGGCAGGCAACATATCGTGATTCGATTCCGGTGCGCGCCAGCAGTTCACTGAGCGCCTGGGCCTTGTCGCCGACACCCTGCGCCACATCGGTGACACCGAGTTCGCGCATGCGCTCGGTGACGGCGGCCGAGCGCCGACCGGAGATCACCGCGACGCGGATGCCTGCTGCAATCAGCATCCGGATCCCGAGGCCATCGCGCACATGGAAAGACTTGAACGACTCGCCGTCGGGCCCGTACCACAGCCTGCCGTCGGTCAGCACGCCATCGACATCGAATATCACCAGGGCAATTCCGGCTGCAGCCGTCACATGACCCCCGCGCGCAACAGATCGTGGACATTGAGTGCTCCGACCAGCGCGCCGTCCCGGTCCAGCACCAGCAGGCCATTGATCGCGTGGCGCTCCATCATCAGCACGGCCTCCGCGGCGAGCTCCTGCGGTCCGATAGAACGGCATCCGGCTGTCATCACTTCCGCCATCCTGCTGCGATGCACGTCGAGCTCGCGGTCGAGCGCGCGCCGCAGATCGCCGTCGGTGAAGATGCCGACGACATGCTGCTTTGAATCGACAACGGCAGTCATGCCGAGGCCCTTGCGCGACATCTCGAGCAGGCCCTCCGACAACGGAGTATCGGGGCGCACCATTGGCAGGTCGGCTCCGCGGCGCATGACGTCGGCGACGCGTAGCAGCAGCCTGCGGCCCAGCGCGCCACCCGGGTGCGATCGCGCGAAATCGGCTTCCGTGAATCCGCGATGGCCAAGCAGCGCAACCGCAAGCGCATCGCCCATCGCGAGTGTCGCCGTCGTGCTGGCGGTCGGCGCCAGATTCAGCGGGCAGGCTTCGGCAGGCACACTGACATCGAGGTGCACGTCGGCTTCGCGGGCGAGTGTCGAACTGACGCTGCCGGTCATCGCGACGAGCGGCGCGCCCATGCGCTTTATCAGCGGCAGTATGGTCAGGAGCTCGGCGGTCTCGCCGGAGTTCGAGATGGCGAGCACCGTGTCGCCCTTGGTCAGCATGCCGAGATCGCCGTGACTCGCTTCGGCGGGATGCAGGAAGAACGAGGGTGTACCGGTGCTCGCAAATGTGGCGGCGATCTTGCCGCCGACGTGGCCGGACTTGCCCATGCCGGAAACGACGACGCGACCGGTACAGCCGAGAAATATGCGGCAGGCGGCGGCGAATTCTTCGCCGAGGCGCCCGACCAATGCGGCCACCGCCTGGGCCTCGACGCGCAGTGCCTGGCGTCCCATCTCGACGAAAGCGGTGGTGTCCGCAGGCTCATTCATTTGCGTCAGGTCATTGTCCGGGGCAGTCCGGCATCATACACCGGCATCCGGGACCCCCCGGTTCGGGCAGATCGTGCCGGCGGTCTGCATTGCCGGATAAGATGGCAGGCCATGCCGGAGCCCGATCGAATGACGCCAGAACAAGTCCGCCAACAAATCGAGAGAGCACTGCCGGGCGCGACCGTTGAAGTGCGGTCGGACGACAATGTGCATTTCGAGGCGCTGGTGGTGGCGCCGGAATTTGCCGGCCTGCGCACGATAAATCGCCATCAACTCGTTTACCGGGCGCTTGGCGCCGCCGTCGGCCGGGAAATCCACGCCTTGTCGCTCGATACGCCAACGCCCGAGGAATGGGCACGCCGCACGGCGGGCACGGGCGCTTAGGCATGGACAAGCTGCAGATTTCGGGCGGCATCCGGCTCGCAGGCGAGGTGCGCGCCTCGGGCGCCAAGAATGCCGCATTGCCGATCCTGGCGGCAGGGCTGCTGGCAGACTCGCCATTGACGATTGCGAATGTGCCGCACCTGCACGACGTCACGACGATGATAGAACTGCTGGGCCGCATGGGCGTTGGAGTGACGGTCGGCGAGGGCATGCGTGTGGAAGTCGACGGTGCGAGTCTGACGACACCGGTTGCGCCCTACGAGCTGGTCAAGACCATGCGTGCGTCGATCCTGGTTCTGGGCCCCTTGCTCGCGCGTCATGGCGAGGCGCGGGTGTCGCTGCCGGGCGGCTGCGCGATTGGCGCGCGACCGGTGAATCTGCACGTGGCCGGTCTGGAGGCGATGGGCGCGGAAGTCAGCGTCGAAGGCGGCTACATCCATGCCAGGGCCGGCCGGCTCAAGGGGGCGCGAATCCTGCTCGACACGGTCACGGTCACTGGCACCGAAAACCTGATGATGGCCGCGACACTGGCGGAGGGCCGCACCGAGATCGAGAACGCTGCGCGCGAACCGGAGGTGGTTGATCTGGCCGGTTGCCTCAATGCAATGGGCGCAGCCATTTCCGGCGCGGGTACCGATACGATCGTCATCGAGGGTCGCAGGCGTCTCGGCGGATGCGAGTATGGCGTGCTGCCGGACCGCATCGAGACCGGCACATTTCTAGTGGCCGGGGCGATCACGGGCGGATGCGTGCGGGTGCGCAGCACGCGGCCCGACCACGTCGACGCTGTGCTCGTGAAATTGCGCGAAACCGGCGCCATGGTCGAGACCGGCCCGGACTGGATCAGCGTCGACATGCACGGGAAGCGGCCCGTGGCCGTGGATATCCGCACCGCGCCATATCCGGGATTCCCGACCGACATGCAGGCCCAGTTCGCAGCGCTCGACGCGATTGCCGATGGCGTTGCGACGATCGTCGAAACGATCTTCGAGAACCGCTACATGCACATGCTCGAGCTGCGCCGGCTCGGCGCCGAGCTGCGACTCGAGGGCCACACTGCGATCATCCAGGGCGTGCCGCGGCTTTCGGGTGCGCCAGTCATGGCCACCGACCTGCGCGCGTCCGCAAGCCTGGTGCTGGCAGGACTGGTGGCCGAAGGCGTGACCGACGTCCAGCGCATCTATCACATCGATCGCGGCTACGAATGCATCGAGGAGAAACTGCAGCAGCTGGGCGCAAATATCAGGCGTATACCGGGCGCGCGGACCTGAGGTCGGTCAGGCGGCGGGAGCGGCGCCCACCTGCGCCGGCCGCTCGACGACTTCGATGCGGACATTGTGCTCGCGCAGCAGCCCCTCGAACGGCGGGCCTCGCCACAAACTGAGTTTCACGCGCTGGCCCGGCTTCAGCATCGCGACACGTGCCATCAGGTCCTGCGCGCCGCGCAGCCTGCTGCCATTGACTTCGGTGATGATGTCGCCGCGCGCGACGCCCTGCGCAATCGCCGGGCTTCCTTCATAGACCTGCCGGACCAGCACCGAACCCTCCGGAATGCCGAACTGCCCGGCCTCGTCCGCGGTCAGTTCCCGGGGCACGATGCCGATCCAGCCGCGCACGACCCTGCCGTCGCGCAGGATGGCGTCCACAACGCCGCGCACCAGGTCGATCGGGATGGCGAAGCCGATGCCCTCGATACCCAGCATCCGTCCTGCAATGGCGGTGTTGAGTCCCACCAGTTCACCTGCCGCATTGATCAGCGCGCCGCCCGAATTGCCGAAATTTATCGGTGCGTCGGTCTGGATGAAATTCTCGTAGGTTGATACGCCGAGCTTGCCGCGGCCGGTCGCGCTGATGATTCCCTGCGTGACGGTCTGGCCGAGACCGATAGGATTGCCGATGGCGAGCACCGGCTCGCCGACGCGGAGCCGGTCGGATCGACCGATCGGTATCACCGGGAGACTGGCGAGCTTGATGCTGAGAACCGCGAGGTCGGTGTCGCGATCCACTCCGACCAGCGTGGCCGAGGCCTCGCGACCGTCCTTCAGCTGCACATTGATCTGCGAGGCGTTCTCGATCACGTGGAAATTGGTCGCCACGTGTCCGCGCCCGTCGTAAATGACGCCGGAACCGAGGCTGCGTTCCACGCGCTCGCGGTAATCCGGCCACACGTCGCCAAACAGGCGTCCGATTTCCGGCGGCAACCTGCCTGTAGTCGGCACCAGCACGCGGCGCTCGGTGTAGATATTCACAACCGCCGGTGCCGCGCGGTCCACGGCGTCGGCATAACTCAGGAATTGCGGCTGCGGCGCGGTTGGCCGCGCGGCCTCCGGTTCGGTCTTCAGCTCGGGTGCCGGAATGGCCTGGGCGGAGGTCGCGGGCGCGGTCGACGCCGCATCATCGGCATTCGTGCCGCGCTTCAGCAGCACGACCGCAAGCGCCACCGCCAGCCCCAATGCGACCCACGGCGAAATCCAGCGCAACCAGCCCGGCAAACCCGACATCCGCGCGCCGACCTCCGATTGGACAATGGTGCCTGCGTGTATAATGCGTCAAACCACGCAACGAACGAAAACAGAACCGATGGGCGAAGAAATTGACCGTGGCCGGCGCCAGTTATTGACGGTGGCCACGACCCTCACGGGCGCGGTCGGCGTGGCATTCGCGGCCGCGCCATTCCTGGCCTCGTGGAAACCCAGCGCCCGCGCCAAGGCGCTCGGCGCGCCGGTCGAAATCGACATCGGCCGGCTCGAACCGGGCGCAATGCTGAAGATCGTGTGGCGCGGCACGCCGGTATATGTCGTCAGGCGCACGCCGGCGATGATCGCGTCCCTGGCCAGCAACGACGAGCTTCTGTCGGACCCGGGTTCTGATAAGTCCAGACAGCCCGCGTATGCGAAGAACGCCGAGCGGGCGCGGAATCCCGAGTATTTCGTCGTGCTGGGCGTCTGCACGCATCTGGGCTGTGCGCCGCAGAGCCATTTTGCCCCCGGCGACCCCGTGATAAGCCCGGACTGGCCCGGCGGTTTCTTCTGCCCCTGTCACGGCTCGAAATTCGATGTCTCCGGTCGCGTATTCAAGGGCGTGCCTGCGCCAACCAATCTCGAGATCCCGCCTTACACTTTCGCCGACAGCAGGCACATCCTGATCGGGCTCGATGAAGTGAGGGCCATCTGATGGCGATCGCGCGGTCGAATGCGGCGGCAGGCGGCCGGCTGAGGACATTCGTCGCCTGGATCGACGAGCGTTTCCCGATGACCGCGCTCTGGAAAGAGCACATGTCTGAGTACGATGCCCCGAAGAATTTCAATTTCTGGTACTACTTCGGCTCGATCGCGATCTTCGTGCTGGCGCTGCAGATCCTGACCGGCATCTTTCTGACGATGAGCTACAAGCCCTCGGACCTCGAGGCCTTCGGCTCGGTCGAATACATCATGCGGGACGTCGAGTGGGGCTGGTTGATCCGCTACCTGCATTCGACCGGCGCTTCGGCCTTCTTCGTCGTCGTTTACCTGCACATGTTCCGGGCCTTGCTGTACGGCTCGCACCGCAAGCCACGCGAACTGCTGTGGATCTTCGGCGTGCTGATCTATCTCGCGCTGATGGCGGAAGCCTTCATGGGCTACCTGCTGCCATGGGGAAACATGTCCTACTGGGGCGCGCAAGTCATTGTCTCGCTGTTCGGCTCATTCCCGTGGATCGGCGATTGGCTGGTCGAATGGATCCGCGGCGACTATTTCATTTCTGACATCACGCTGAACCGCTTCTTCGCATTGCACGTCGTCGCGCTGCCGCTGGTGCTGATCTTCCTGGTCGTCGCGCACATACTCGCGCTGCATGAAGTAGGATCGAACAATCCGGACGGCATCGAGATCAAGAAGCACAAGGGACCGGACGGCCGTCCGCTGGACGGCGTCGCGCTGCATCCTTACTACACCGTGAAGGACATCTACGGCCTGTCGATATTCCTCGTGCTGTTTGCGGCCGTCGTTTTCTATGCGCCGGAGATGGGCGGATTGTTTCTCGAAGCCGCGAATTTCGAGCCGGCGAACCCGGTGCTGACACCCGAGCACATCGCCCCGATCTGGTACTTCACGCCTTATTACGCGATGCTCCGCGCGGTGCCGGCCTTTGCCGGCACCCAGGTCTGGGGCGTACTGGTGATGTTCGCGGCGATCCTGCTGCTTTTTTTCGTGCCCTGGCTCGACCGGGCGCCGGTCAAGTCGATCCGCTACCGCGGCCCGATCTACAAGGTCGCGCTGATGCTGTTCGCGGCCACATTCATCATGCTCGGGTATTGCGGGATGATGCCCGCCGAACAGCCGTACACGGCGATGTCCGTGTTCGGCACGCTTTACTACTTCGCATTCTTCCTGCTGCTGCCATGGTACTCGCGCCTCGACAGCCACACGCAGGAGCCATCGCGGTTAACGTCTTGAGATTCGCCAGGGTCCTCGCGGCGCTGATCGTGGTTGGCTGGCCGCTTGCGCTGCCGGCCGCGACCGCCCGCTTTCCGCTGCAGAAGGCGAATACCGATATCAACAGCCTGGCATCGCTGCAGCGCGGCGCGCGCAATTTCGTCAACTACTGTCTCGGATGCCATTCGGCGCGCTTCATGCGCTACAGCCAGCTCGCCGACGACCTTGCCCTGACCAAGAACGAACTGCGCACCAACCTGATGTTCACCGGCATGCGCATCTACGACGCGATGCTGAGTTCGATGCCTCCGGAACTGGCGCGCGACTGGTTTGGGAATGAGCCACCCGACCTGTCGCTGATTGCGCGCAGCCGCGGCGTCGACTATGTCTACACCTACCTGAAGTCCTTCTATGAGGATCGCTCGCGTCCGACCGGCGTGAACAATGCCGTGCTCGCCAACAGCGTGATGCCGGACGTCCTCATCGAGCTGCAGGGCGTGCAGATACCGCGCTATGAGGAATTGCCGGGACCGAATGGCCATACCGTCCGGTATCTGGTCGCCCTCGAGCCCGGCATGCCGGGCGAGCTCAGCGCCGCCGAGTTCGATGGATTCGTGCGCGACACGGTCACATTTCTCGAGTATGTTGCCGAACCGACAAAGTCGCAGCGCCGCTCGCTGGGCGTCTGGGTCATCCTGTACCTGCTGATGTTCACGGTCTTCGCGTACTTCCTGAAAAAGGAATACTGGAGGGACGTGAAGTGACGCAAGCTGCGCTGCGATGAGGGCCTGATCAGATGGCCGCGCAGCGGACCTCGAGACGACCCTATCTGGTACGCGCGATGCATGAGTGGATGACTGACAATGGACAGACACCGCACCTGGTCGTCGATGCCGGCGTAGTCGGCACTGAAGTCCCGGCGGCCTATGTGCGCGACGGTCGCATTAAGCTGAATGTCGGCTGGCCAGCCACCCAGGGTCTCAAACTCGGCAATGAATGGATCGAGTTCGCCGCGCGCTTCGGCGGCGTGCCGACGCAGGTGCGGGTGCCGGTCGCCGCGGTGCTCGGCATCTACGCACGCGAAACCGGTCAGGGCATGCTGTTCCAGGACGAGACCGATACGATACCACCGGCAACACCCGGCCCCGACGACTCCGGCACCCGCCCGAAACTCCGCGTCGTCAAGTAACGCGTGGCACAACTTCGACTTCACTCGCCGCGATCGGGATCCGGCGGGGGTGTCTCCTCGCTGCGCCGGAACTCATGCTCCGCTCGGAGACACCCCGCCACCTCGATCGCGGCGAGTGACGTTATGCTGCGCCTCAAAGACTAAAAGCGCCGCGGATCAAGGTGCAGGCGAGGGCATCAGCGGGACCGGTGACTTCGACCACGTCGAAGCGCGCCGGCATCCGCGCGAGTGCAGGCTGCGTCGCGAGCAGGGCGCGCGCCGCGCGGATGATGCGCCGGCGCTTGTGCCGGGTGACGCTGGCGGCGCCGCCGCCGAAGCGCTCGCTCGCGCGGTAGCGGACCTCGACGATCGCAAGTGCCGCGCCGTCGATCGCGACGACGTCGAGTTCGCCCACGCGAGCCCGGAAATTGTTCTGCAGGATCCGATAACCGACCCGCTGCAGGTGATCAACCGCGGCCGCCTCCGCGGCGCGGCCGATCTCGAGATGCGTCGCCGCGTTCACGTGGCGGGGACGATGGATCCGGGGGCTGGCAGCAATACTGGCTTGCCGTCGACGACCTGGGCCCAGTCGAGTTGACGGTGGATGCGCCCGTCCCGGTCGATATCCAGGCGGCCAGTCAGCCCCGGCAATGGCATCCGATTCGGCCCGCGCAGGCGCTGCAACTGACCGACCAGGTGGAATGCGTCGTAGCCGAATGCATGCAGGCGGCCGAGCTGGCCGGCCCGTTCCGGCCAGAACCGCACCGCGGACTCGCGCGCGGCCGCGGCAGCGCCGTACGGATCGAGGACCCACGGCATGTCCGGAAAGATCACGCCATCCAGGTCCACATTGCTGATTCCCTGCGGGTCGTAGATGTCGGATATCGCGTAAACCGGCAGAGCGGTCGCGTAATTGAAGCGCAGCTGCGTGCGGATCAGCCTGCCGTGCAGCGGCTGCGCGGCGACGAAGATGAAACTCGCGTCTGCGCGCGGCGTGCTGCCGCGCAGGCCGCTGGTGCGCAGCAGCTTCCGCAACAGCTCATTGAAGTCGGAAGTGTCCGGCGAGTAGTCCGCCTGGTCCACCAGCTGCCCGCCGGCCGCAACCAGTTCCGCGGCAAATGCTGCCTGCACGCGCCGCCCCCAGTCAGTCTGTGGGGCCAGCGAGAGTCCCGCAACACGGCCGTCGGCGACCGCGCGGCGCGCCACCAGCCGCGCCTCGTCTTCGGGTGAAAGGGCGTATTGATAGAAGCGCTCCGGTACGACCACGCCGTCCGGCAGGAAATTCAGCGCGAGCGTCGTGGCGCGCCCGTCCGCGAGCGATGCCAGACCCGACACCTCCTCGCGCGTCAACGGGCCAACGACGAAATCGCTGCCGTCCGCAATCGCCTGCAAGTAGGACGAGGGCGCATCGCGGGCAGCCACGTCATAGATGCGCAGTCGCGGACGCGAGCCGGCTGACTGCTCGTAATAGGCGCCGAGAAAGCCGTCGCGCACCGCGATGCCTGCGGCCTCCGCACGCCCTGACAATGGCAGCAGGAGCGCGATCTGCCGCGGCAGCTCGTCGCTCCTGGTGAACCTGTCGGGCAGACCACGCCACAGTTCGTCCGAGGCCGGATGGGCCGGATAGCGCGAGCGCCAGATCTGTACGCGCCGCTGCACTCCGAGTGCGCCCGCCCTGGCGTCGGCGACGATGCGCCCGAGCTCGAGCCAGCCGGCCACCAGCGAATCGGCATCCGCCGGCGGCCGGGTATCCGCACCGCGGTTCTGCGCTTCGCTGATGCCGTCGAGGATCAGGCGCTGGTTGGCAGCCCGCGCCGCCGCATCGGTCAGCAGGCGATCGCGTGCAACAAGACTCGCGACCGCTTCCTGCACGCGATTGGCGTTGAACAGGATACGCGCGCGTGTCACAAGCGCAGACGCGTCGCCCGCATCCGGAATCTCGCGCATCAGCGCGACTGCGCGCTGGATCTCGCCGCGTGCCAGCGCAATTTCCGCCCGGATGCGCACGCGTTCCTGCGCTTCTGCCGTCGTGATCGGCGGCGCCAGCATGCCGACCGCGGTCTCGGCGGCAGCGGCGTCGCCGGCGGTCACCCACTCGGACGCGGCATGAAGCCACAAGCTGTTCTGACCGGCCGCCGCCGCGGTCCGTGCCGCCGCTTCGTAGCTGCGCGCCGCGGCCGCATGATCACCCTGGCGCGACTGGCGGGCCGCCCGTTCGGCGCCGGACTCCCGCCCGCCCATGCGGTCGAGACCGGGCATCTGGCAGGCGCTCGCAAGGCAGCCGAGCGCGCAGGCTGCGACGAGACTCCGGAGAATGCCTAGATTCACTTGCATCAGGAACTGCCCTTGGCGAGGATCAACCGGCCGCCCGGTGCGGCCGGGGAGGGACATTATAGTGGCGCAGGCGGGCGTGCTTTACGTGGTAGCGACGCCAATCGGCAACATGGGCGACATTTCCGCCCGAGCGCGTGAAATTCTCGCCGCCGTCAGCGTGGTTGCCGCCGAGGACACAAGGCATAGCGGCCAGTTCCTGCGCGGACTGGGCCTCGAGCGGCCGCTGCTGTCCCTGCACGAACACAATGAGCGCGCCCGCGCCTCAGAACTCGTCGCACGCCTGCGCGCAGGCGAAAGCGTCGCGCTGATCAGTGATGCCGGCACCCCGGTGATCAGCGATCCCGGCTACCAGCTGCAACGCGCGGCGCTGGCGGCGGGGATTGTCGTTTCTCCCATACCGGGGCCCTGCGCCGCGATCGCCGCGCTGTCGGCTGCCGGACTTCCCAGCGATCGCTTCTGCTTCGAGGGGTTCCTGCCCGCACGCGCTGCGGCACGCCGGCGGAGGCTGGCTGAACTCGCTGCCGATCCGCGCACGGTCGTGATTTACGAGGCCCCGCATCGCATCGCGGCGAGCCTTGCGGATATCGCCGCGGCCTGTGGCGGGACACGGCGCGCCTGCGTCGCGCGGGAACTGACCAAGCGCTTCGAGACCTTTTATCGCGGCAGCCTCGACGAACTGACTGCCCGCGCAGGCAGCGACGAGGACCTTGGCCGCGGCGAGTCCGTCATCATCGTTGAAGGCGCACCGGCCGGGCCGCCGGGCACCGGCAGGCTCGACGAGACGCTTGCAGTGCTGCTGCGGTTCCTGCCGCCATCCGCAGCGGCCGATGCGGCGGCGCAGTTGAGCGGCGTGCGCAGGAACGAGGCCTACGCGCGAGCACTCGAACTCAGGCCGCCGAAGCGCAGCGATTCCGCTTGAGGCGTCCGGCCGTTGCCACTATGTTGGTGGCGGGAGTCGGCCAGGCAACCGCCGTTTTCGCGAGAAAACGGAGGAAAGTCCGGGCTCCAGAGGGTGCGGCGCCAGGTAACGCCTGGGGGGCGTGAGCCCACGGAAAGTGCAACAGAGAGCAAACCGCCCAAGCGTGCGTAAGCACGACGGCAAGGGTGAAACGGTGCGGTAAGAGCGCACCGCGTCGACGGCAACGGCGACGGCACGGCAAACCCCGCCTGGAGCAAGGCCAAATAGGGAAGCATGCGGCGCAAGCCGCGGCGCGCGACCCGCGCGCGCTTCCGGGTAGGCTGCTTGAGGTGCACGGCGACGTGCATCCCAGATGAATGGTTGCCCACGACAGAACCCGGCTTATCGGCCGACTCCTTTTTCGATATCAAACAAGACCAAGAAAAAGAAGAAACAATCAGATTGTTGATAAGTCGCACGAAATGCGACCCGTAAGTAGCTGATTTGCAGGTCCTGTGGCGGACCCTTCCACACTTTAGGGATCGTCGCTAAGTCCCTGAAGCCGCACAATTTTTATTTGTGAGAACCGTTGACCACCGGTAGGGCCGTCCCTATAGTGGCAGCGAGTGGGAAAAAGTGGGAGGAAATGGGACGTGGTCCCATCCTGGAACAGTGTTTCGCGGCGCAACCAAAGTCACCCTCGATGCAAAAGGCCGGATGGTCATACCGACCAGGTATCGCGAAGAACTGCAGCAACGCGGTGCATCGCGACTGGTCGTGACGATCGATCGTGATCAGTGCCTGCTGATCTACCCGCTGCCCGACTGGGAAGAAATCGAACGCAAGCTGATGCGGCTGCCGACGCTCAACGAGCACGCGCGGCGATTGCAGCGGCTGATGGTCGGTCACGCGACCGATCTCGAGCTCGACGGGCATGGGCGCCTGCTGCTGCCGCCGAAGCTGCGCGAATTCGCTCATCTGGACCGCTCGGCGATCCTGATCGGCCAGGGCAATCGATTCGAGCTGTGGGACGAGCAGCGTTGGGACGAGCGTCGCGACAAATGGTTGAACGGCGAAGAACCGTCGGTGTCGTTGCCGGCGGAACTGGGATCGCTTTCGTTGTGAGTGGTGCGCCGTGAGCGGCGCGCCGGACGCGGATGCGGGGGGCGGGCAACACGCGCCGGCGCTGCTGCAGGCTGCGCTCGACGCGCTCGCAATTCGTGCCGATGGTCGCTACCTGGATGCGACCTACGGCCGTGGTGGCCACGCCGGGGCGATTCTCGGCCGGCTTGGAAAAAATGGGAGCTTGCTTGCAATCGATCGCGATCCCGATGCCAGCGCGGCGGCCGCCGGACATTTCGGCTCCGATTCGCGCGCAGAATTCAGGCAGGCGCGATTCTCCGAGCTGTCGCGGCTGGTCGCGGCCGGTTCGGTGGACGGCATTCTTTTCGATCTCGGCGTCTCGTCGCCGCAGCTCGATGACGCGCGCCGCGGTTTCAGCTTCCTGCGTGACGGGCCGCTCGACATGCGCATGAATCCGTGCCACGGAGAATCTGCAGCGCAATGGCTGGCACGCGCAACCGGGCGGGAGATCGCCGCGGTGATCGCCCGCTTCGGCGAGGAGCGTTACGCGCGCCGCATCGCGAGGGCCATCGTCGCGGCGCGCGCGGAGGCGCCGCTGACGACGACCGGCGGCCTCGCCTCCGTGATTGCAACCGCGGTTCCGCGCCGCCAGCCCGGAATGCATCCGGCGACCCGCAGTTTCCAGGCATTGCGGATTCACGTGAATTCCGAACTCGAGGAGATCGCGCTCGCGCTGCCGCAGGCGGTCGAGGCGCTGGCGCCGGGTGGCAGGCTGGTGGTGATCAGTTTTCATTCGCTCGAGGACCGGATCGTGAAGCGATTCATGCGTGCAGCCTCGCGTGCGGACCCGGCGTTCGCCGGCCTGCCGGAGCTTCCGCCGGGCGCGCAGCCCAGGCTCAGACTCGTGGGTCGCGCAGTATTCGCGGATGCGGACGAAGTCGGGCGCAATCCGCGCGCGCGCAGTGCCGTGCTGCGCGCGGCCGAGAGGCTCGCCGCATGAGCCGCCGCTGGCTGCTGGTTGCGTTGCCGGTGCTATGGCTCGCGGTGCTGGCTTCCGCGATCGTGGTGGTGCGCGCGCGGCATCAGGCGCGCACGCTGTTCGTGCAGCTTGAACAACTGTCGTCGGAGCGCGACCGCCTGAACATCGAATGGAGCCAGCTGCAACTCGAGCAGAGCGCCTGGTCCAATCACGGCTTCGTGGAACGTGTTGCCAGCGACAGGCTGCGGATGACGCTGCCTGCTCCCGACGAAGTGCGGATCGTTGCGCCATGAAGTGGCGTGCGGGCGGCGCTGAATTCGATGCCGGACAATTTCGCCTGCGCGCGCGCCTGCTGGTCGGCCTGCTCGCTGCATTCGCCCTCGCGCTGCTGGGCCGGGCCGTGCAGTTGCAGGTGCTGGACCAGCAGTTCCTGGCCGCACAGGGCGACATGAGGTATGCGCGGGTCGCAAAGATGCCGGCCCACCGCGGCTCGGTGCTGGACCGCTTCGGCGAGCCGCTTGCAGTCAGCACCCCGGTCGATACCGTCTGGGTCAACCCGCCCGAACTGGCGCAGGCGAGTGACGAAATTCCGCGTCTTGCGCGCGCACTCAAGCGCGACCGGCAATGGCTGGCGCAGCGCGTCACCAGCAATCTCGACCGGCAGTTCCTGTACGTCGCCCGGCACATGGATCCGGCCGAAGCCGCACGGATCAGGGCGCTCGGCATCCCTGGCGTGTACCTGATGCGGGAATACCGGCGCTATTACCCGAATAGCGAAGTCACCGGCCACCTGCTCGGATTTACCAATCTCGACGAGGCGGGCCAGGAGGGTCTCGAGCTCGAATATGACCAGTCACTGGCAGGCGCCGACGGACGCAAGCGCGTAATCCAGGACGGACGCGGCCGCATGGTCCAGAACGTCGAAAGTATCCGCGCGCCGCGGCCCGGCGAGGACCTGCACACGAGTATCGACCTGCGCATCCAGTACCTGGCCTATCGCGAGCTGAAATCCGCGATCCGCAAGCACCGCGCGCGGGCTGGCTCGGTGATTGTGATCGATGTCACCACCGGGGAAGTGCTGGCGATGGTCAACCAGCCTTCATTCAATCCAAATGATCGGGCGCAGTACGAGGTCGGCCGTTATCGCAATCGCGCCGCGACCGATATCTTCGAGCCCGGTTCGAGCATCAAGCCGTTCATCATCGCGGCGGCGCTGTCATCCGGCCGCTACCGGCCTGAGTCGAAAATCGACACGACTCCGATCAAGGTCGGCATCAAGACCATACAGGACAAGCAAGATCTCGGCGTCATCGACCTCCGGCAGGTGCTGGCGCGCTCGAGCAATGTCGGCATGGCAAAGATCGCCCTGTCGCTCGAGCCTGAGCAGATCCACCAGACACTTCGCGGGCTCGGCTTCGGCGAAGTGACGGCAAGCGGCTTTCCCGGCGAATCCGCGGGCCTTCTCAGCAGCGCCGCGCACTGGCGGCCGATCGGCATTGCGACGATGGCCTATGGCTACGGATTGTCGGTGACGCCGCTGCAGCTTGCTCAGGGCTATACGACCGTCGGCGCGCTCGGTCTGCACCGGCCGATTACATTCCGCCGCATGCAGGAAGTGGCGCCCGCGACGCGCGTGCTGGAGGAAAAAGTCGCTCGCGAGCTGATCGACCTGCTCGAGGCGGCCGTGAATCCGGGGAGCACCGGCGAGAAAGCGATCGTGCCGGGCTATCGCGTGGCCGGGAAGACCGGCACGGCCTGGAAAGCGACCGCCGGAGGCTATTCCACGGATCGCTACCTCGCGGTGTTTGCAGGCGTGGTGCCGGCCACTCGACCGCGGCTCGCCGTCGTCGTGATGATCGACGAGCCGGGTGGCGCGCTTTACTATGGTGGCGACATCGCCGCACCCGTGTTCTCGGCCGTGATGTCCGGTGCACTGCGACTGATGTCGGTGGGTCCGGATGATCTCGCGCAAATCGCGCCAGTGACGGTAGCCGCGTCCGCACCATGAAATCCGGGGCCGCCAGATCGCTCGATGCTTTGCTTGCCGGCATCGCGCCGGCACCGCCGCTTGCGGTTGCCGGTCTCGCGCTCGACTCGCGCGCCGTCGGCAAGGGCGATGCTTTCATCGCGCTGCGTGGCGGCAATCGCCACGGCCTTGAATTTCTGGGGCAGGCCATTGCCGCAGGTGCGGGCGCGGTGCTGTGGGACCCGGACGAGGGTCGCACGCCCGATGCCGTGCCGGATGGCGTTGTCGGCGTGCCGGTGCCGGCGCTGCGCAGCCGTCTCGGCGAGATTGCCGATCGATGCTACGGCGCGCCCTCGTCGCGGCTCGCGGTGGCAGGAGTTACCGGCACCAATGGCAAGACCACCTGCGCGTGGCTACTCGCAGGCGCCGCCAGCAGCGCCGCGCGCCGCAGCGCCTATCTGGGGACACTCGGATCGGGTTTCCCGCCGAAACTCGCGACTTCCGCACTGACGACGCCCGATGTGGTCACGCTGCACCGGCAACTGCGCGCACTGGCGGATGCCGGTGCGACCCACGTCGCGATGGAAGTCTCCTCGCACGCGCTCGACCAGCGGCGCGTCGACGGTGTGCGCCTGCGCGTCGCCGCATTCTGCAACCTGAGTCGCGATCATCTCGACTACCACAGCAGCGTCGAGCGTTATACGGCCGCGAAGCAGCGACTGTTCCGGCTGCCGGGGCTGGAGCATGCCGTCATCAACACCGGCGATCCCGTGGGGGCGCGATTCGCCGCGGCGCTCGCATCCGGGGTCGCGCTGACTTCCGTGACGGTCGGCGGCGAACGGCCCGTCACGCAGCGATTCATTCACGTCGCACAGGTGGATGCCGCAGCCGATGGCATCGCGCTCGTGATCGACGGACATTTCGGCCGCCGCCGGCTGCAGTCGCGACTGGTCGGGGAATTCAACGCCGAGAATCTCGCCATCACACTCGGCATGCTGCTGGCCTGGGGAATCGATGTCGACGAGGCGCTGACGGCGCTTGCGCGTGGCACGGCGCCGCCCGGGCGCATGGAGGGTTTTCGGCTTGCGAGCGGCTCGCTCGCGGTCGTCGACTATGCCCACACGCCGGATGCGCTAGCCAAGGTCCTGACCGCGCTGCGCGCGCATACAGCCGGCCGCGTGCTGGTGGTGTTCGGCTGCGGCGGTGAGCGCGATACCGGCAAGCGCGCGCTGATGGGTGCCGCGGCCGAAAGACTTGCGGACCGCGTCATCGTGACCGACGACAACCCGCGCGGCGAGGATCCGGATCGCATCGTCGGGATGATCCTGTCGGGTTTCAAGGTGCCCGCCGGCGTGCTGGTCGAGCGCGATCGTTCGCTCGCAATCCGCGCGGCGCTGGCAGAGGCAGGACCCCGCGATGTCGTGCTGATCGCCGGCAAGGGCCATGAGGATTACCAGCTGATCGGAGCCGAACGCCGCCACTGGAGCGACCGGGAATTCCTGCAGCGCCAGGCCGGAGGTGCGTCTTGAACGGCCGGATGTCCGAAGTCGTAGCCGCCACCGCGGGGCGCCTGGCCGGTGTCGATGCCGCATTTGCGGGTGTCTCGATCGACTCGCGCACGCTGAAGCCGGGCGAGCTGTTCTTCGCGCTGCGCGGCGAGCGCTTCGATGGGCACGCATTCGTCACGGCTGCGGCAGCGCGTGGCGCCGCCGGCGCGGTTGTCGAAAAAGCGGGTGAATGCCCGATTCCGCGGGTCGTGGTCAAGGATTCGGGCGCTGCACTGGCCGCGCTCGCGCGCGCCTGGCGCGAAAGATCCGGCGCGACGGTCATCGGCGTGGGCGGGAGCAATGGCAAGACCACGACCAAGGAGCTGCTCGCGAGCATCCTGGCGGCTGCGGGCCAGACGCTTGCGACACGCGGCAACCTGAACAACCACCTGGGAGTGCCTCTGACATTGCTGCGGCTGGAGCCCGGTCACCGCTTTGCCGTGATCGAGATTGGCGCCAATCATCCCGGCGAAATCACGGCGCTCGCCGCCATCGCCCGACCGGCGATCGCGCTGGTCACGAATGCCGGTGACGAGCACCTCGAGGGCTTCGGCGACCTTGCCGGCGTAGCGCGGGCAGAGGGCGAGATGTTTGCCGCGCTCCCGGCGGCCGGTGTCGCGGTGATCAACGCGGACGACCGGTTCCACGAAATGTGGCGGCACATGGCGCGGGGCGCGCGCCAGCTGCACTTCGGCATCGAGTCCGCAGCGGAGTTGCGCGCGACCGGCCTGCAGGGACGCATCGAATCCGGCGCATTTGTCACGGTATTCACGCTGGTGATTGACGCAGAGCAGGCGCGCGTCCGGCTCAACCTTGCGGGCCGGCACAACGTCATGAATGCACTGGCTGCGGCCGCTGCCGCGCACGCGGCCGGCGTGTCATTGGCGCTCATCGTCGCGGGGCTCGAACGCGTGAGCCCGGTCACTGGAAGGCTGCAGCTCAAGGCGGGTCCGCGCGGCTCCTGGCTGATCGACGATTCCTACAATGCGAATCCGAGCTCGGTGCGCGCCGGAATCGACGTGTTGTGCAGCCTGCCGGGCGAGCACTGGCTCGTGCTCGGCGAGATGGCGGAACTCGGCACGCACACCGAGTCGAGCCATACCGGAATCGGCGACTACGCGCGCTCGGCCGGTGTCACGCGCCTGTTCGCCATCGGCGCGGCCGCTCGACTTGCGGCGGCCGCATTCGGATCGCGCGGCACCTGGTTCGAAGACGCGGGGCGTCTCGCCGATGCGGTAGCTGCGGGACTCGATTCCGGCGTGACGGTGCTGATCAAGGGTTCGCGGATCAACCGGCTGGAGCGCGTTGTAGAACTGCTGATGCAACCGCTTGCGGCCGCCGGCAACGGCAACTGAGGACAGACACATGCTGCTGGATCTGTTCGAATGGCTGGCGGGTTACTACGGTGGCTTCAGGGTCTTCGGCTATCTGACGCTGCGCGCAATCCTCGCGGCACTGACCGCGCTGTCGATCGCGCTCCTGGTAGGGCCGTGGATGATCAACAAGCTGGCCGAGCGGCAGATCGGCCAGGTGGTCCGCGATTACGGCCCGGGTTCCCATCTCGGCAAGACCGGCACACCGACCATGGGCGGTGCGCTGATCCTGGTCGCAATGACCATCGGTACGCTGTTGTGGGCGGATCTCGGCAACCGCTTCGTGTGGATTGCAGTGGGCGTCACGCTGGCATTCGGGCTGATCGGCTTCTATGACGATTACCTGAAGCTCGTCGTGCGCGACCCGCGCGGTCTGGCAGCGCGCTGGAAATACCTGTGGCAGTCGGTGGCCGGGCTCGCAGGCGCATTCGCATTGTGGATGACCGCGCAGGGGGATGCCGAAACGGCCCTGTACCTGCCGTTCTTCAAGAATGTGGCGCTGCCGATGGGCGCGGCCACCTTCATCGCATTCACCTACTTCGTGATCGTCGGATCGAGCAATGCCGTGAACCTGACCGACGGCCTCGACGGGCTCGCGATCATGCCCTGCGTGATGGTGGCGGGCGCACTCGGCGTATTTGCCTACGTGACCGGTCACGTCAATTTTGCGGCCTACCTGCAGATCCCGTATGTGCCGGGTGCAGGCGAAGTGCTGATCTTTGTCGCGACGATCGTGGGCGCCGGTCTCGGCTTTCTGTGGTTCAACACCTATCCGGCGCAGGTATTCATGGGGGACATCGGCGCGCTCGCGCTCGGCGCCGCGCTCGGCGTCGTCGCCGTGATCGTGCGCCAGGAAATCGTGCTCGCGATCATGGGCGGGATCTTCGTGGTCGAAACAGTCTCGGTCGTGCTGCAGGTCGCCTCATTCCGGCTGCGCGGCAAGCGGATTTTCCGGATGGCTCCGATCCACCATCATTTCGAACTCAAAGGATGGGCCGAACCCAAGGTCATCGTCCGATTCTGGATCATCTCGTTCATGCTGGTCCTGATCGGGCTGGCGACGCTGAAGTTGCGCTGATGCAGCAGGCTGCAGACCGGCCCCTCAGCGTGATCGTTGGCCTCGGCCGCACCGGGGTCTCCTGCGCGCGCCATCTTGCGGCGCGCGGGCACAACCTGGTCGTGACCGATTCGCGTTCCGCGCCGCCGGGCCTGCCTGAACTGCGGCATCTGGTCCCCGAGGCGGCCATCGTGCTCGGCGGATTCGATGCCGCGGTGCTCGAGGGCGCCAACCAGGTCGTCGTCTCCCCGGGTGTCTCGCTGCGCGAGCCTTTCCTGCAGCAGGCGGCGGCACGTGGACTGGACCTCATCGGCGATATCGAGCTGTTTGCGCGCGAGGCGGGCGGGCGGGTGGTCGGCATCACCGGCACGAATGGCAAGAGCACGGTGACGACACTGGTCGGCGAGATGGCTGTGGCCGCCGGTATTTCCGTGCGGGTTGGCGGAAATCTGGGCGAGCCGGCACTCGATCTGCTGGCGCAGCCGCCGGCGGCGATGTACGTGCTCGAGTTGTCGTCCTTTCAGCTCGAGACCACGCATTCGCTGCAGCTCGAGGCCGCCGTGGTCCTGAATCTGACGCCGGACCACCTCGACCGTTATCGCGACGTCGCGGAGTACGCTGCCGCGAAGGCGCGCATTTTCGAGCGCTGCACGACAGCGATCGTCAATCTTGACGATGAGCTGGTCGGCCGGATGACGCGTCCGGGGCAGCGCCGGCTGGGCTTCAGCCTGTCGCGCGGCGACGCGGACTTCCGCCTCGTTGTGCACGACGGCAGGGACTGGCTGGCGGCCGGCAGCGAGACGCTGATGCCGGTGGATGAGCTCAAACTGCCGGGCCGGCACAATGCGGCCAATGCACTGGCGGCGCTTGCCGTCGGTACTGCCTGCGGTCTGCCGCGCGCCGCGATGACCGGCGTGCTGGCCCGCTTCGAGGGCCTGCCACACCGATCGCAGCTCGTGGCCGAGGCGCGCGGCGTGCGATGGATCGACGACTCCAAGGGCACCAATGTAGGCGCCACGCGGGCCGCGATCGCGGGCCTGCCGGGACCGCTGGTGCTGATTGCGGGCGGTGACGGCAAGGGCCAGGACTTCAGGCCGCTTGCCGAGGCCTGCCGCGGCAAGGTTCGCGACGCGTTACTGATCGGCCGCGATGCGCGCGTGATCGGCGCGGCCATTGCCGGCAGCTGCGAAGTCCACTATCCGGCGTCGATGGACGACGCGGTCGCCGCAGCCGCCAGTCTGGCGCGGCCAGGCGACATCGTATTGCTGTCACCCGCCTGTGCGAGTTTCGACATGTTTCGCGACTACGCGCACCGTGGCGAGGTTTTTTCCGCGGCCGCGCAGAGGCAGCTGCAATGACTCCCGGCGTGGCACTGCAGTTTTCGCGCTCCGCCGGGCGCCAGCCGCGACTGATACTGGATCCGGTGATCGTGGCCGCGACATTCGGCCTGCTGCTGATCGGCCTCGTGATTGTGGCTTCCGCTTCGCTGAATGTCGCGGAGCGCCAGACCGGCGATCCATTCTTCCACTTCGAGCGCCAGTTGCTGTCGGCGCTCGTCGGCTGCGCATTTGCATGCGGCTTGCTGCTGGTGCCGATCTCGCTGTGGCAGCGCGCCGCGCCGGCGCTTCTGATCGGGAGCTACCTGCTGCTGCTGCTGGTCCTGATCCCGGGGCTGGGCCACGAGGTCAATGGCAGCCGGCGCTGGATCCGCCTGGGTCCGGTCAATTTCCAGCCATCGGAACTGGTGCGCTGGCTGCTGCTCACCTACATCGCGATCTATGCGGCGCGCCACCAGGTGGAATTGAGGAGCAGCGCACAGGGTTTCTTCAAACCGCTCGCAGTTCTGCTGGCCGCCGCGCTGCTGCTGCTGCTGGAACCGGATTTCGGCGCCGCCGTCGTGCTGTGCGTGACCGGTACCGCCGTGCTGTTCGTCGCCGGCGCCCGGCTCAGGGATTTCATGACCATTTGCGCCATCGGCGGCATCGGCATCGCGCTCACCGCGATGTCGAGCGGTTATCGTCTGCAACGCCTGACGGCATTCCTGAATCCCTGGGCCGATCCCTTCGACAGCGGATTCCAGCTCACCCAGTCGCTGATCGCGATCGGCCGTGGCGAGTGGTTTGGCGTCGGCCTCGGTTCCAGCATCCAGAAGCTGTTCTACCTGCCCGAGGCGCACACGGACTTCGTATTCGCGGTGCTGGCCGAGGAGTTCGGCCTGTTCGGCGTGCTGGTTGTCGTGGTCGCTTTTCTGGCGCTGGTGCTGCGCAGTCTCAAGCTGTCGCGCATCGCTGCCGATGCCGGCATGCCGCTGCATGCCTGCGTTGCGGCGGCATTCGGTGTCTGGCTGGGCCTGCAGGCGTTCATCAACATCGGCGTCAACATGGGCCTGCTGCCCACCAAGGGGCTGACGCTGCCACTGCTGTCCTACGGGCGCTCCAGCATGCTCGTGACGCTGGCGTGGATCGGCATGCTGCTGCGCGTGCACCATGAGGTGGCGGCTTCCGGCAAGAGCGCGATCCCGGCCGAGGCACGGCCAAAATGACGCGGCCGGTCATGATCATGGCGGGCGGCACCGGCGGGCATGTGTTCCCGGCGCTCGCGGTCGCCGGAGTCCTGCGGCAGAACCGGCGCGAGATCGTATGGCTCGGAACACGCCGCGGCATCGAGGCTCGTCTCGTGCCGGCGGCGGGATTCGCGATCGACTGGATCGAAATCGAAGGCCTGCGCGGCAAGGGTCTGGCGGGCTGGCTCAGCGCGCCGCTGGCGCTGATACGCGCACTGTGGCAGGCGAGCAGGATCCTGCGCCGCCGCCGGCCCGGCGTGGTGCTTGGATGCGGCGGCTTTGCCTCCGGGCCGGGCGGCATCGCGGCCTGGCTCGCCGGCACGCCGCTCGTGATTCATGAGCAGAATGCCGTCGTCGGCATGACAAACCGCTGGCTCGCAAGACTCGCCGCGCGCGTCGCGGAAGGATTTCCCGGCAGTTTCGCGCGCCGTCACCGTGCCATCCATGTCGGCAATCCGGTGCGCCAGGAAATCGCGCAGCTGGCGCCGCCCGGCGAGCGCTTCGCGGGACGCATGGGTCAGCTGCAGCTGTTCGTGTTCGGCGGCAGCCAGGGCGCGGCTGCGCTGAATCGGCTGTTGCCCGAGGCGATCGCGGCACTGCCGCCAGCGCTGCAACCGCGCGTGCTGCACCAGAGTGGCGCCCGTGAATGCGAATTGACGGCTGCGGCGTACCGCGAGCTCGGCATCCAGGCCGACGTGAGAGCGTTCATCGACGACATGGCCGGCGCCTACGCTGCCGCGGATCTCGTCGTCTCGCGCGCGGGCGCGCTCACGGTCTCGGAGCTGGCGGCTGCCGGTGTCGCGGCAATCCTGGTTCCATTCCCGGCGGCAGTCGACGATCACCAAAGCCGCAACGCGGCGTGGCTGGGGCAGGCGGGGGCCGCGCGCGTGATTGCCGAGCAGGGCCTTGCGCCGGCGCGTCTCGCCGAGGAGCTGTCGCAGCTGCTGTCGGCGGGCCGGGCGAAGCTCCTGGCGATGGCGGAGTCCGCGCGCTCGGTCGCGATCACCGATGCCGCTCTGCGCGTCGCGGCGCTCTGCCTCGAGGCCGAGGGGGAGCGCACATGAGCGACCGGATGCGCCGCATCAGTATTATCCACCTGATCGGCATCGGTGGAGCCGGCATGGGCGGAATCGCCGAGGTGCTGATCAATCTGGGTTACCGGGTGCAGGGGTCGGACCTGCGTGCAAACGCCGTCACTGCGCGACTGCAGAAAATGGGTGTGCGCATATTCATCGGTCATGCCGCGGAGCAGGTCACCGGCGCCGACGTCGTCGTGGCCTCGACCGCGGTCGCTGCGGAGAATTCCGAACTGGTGGCGGCGCGTGCGGCGCGCATTCCGATCGTACCGCGCGCAGAAATGCTGGCCGAGCTGATGCGATTCCGTCAGGGCATCGCGGTCGCGGGTACGCACGGCAAGACCACCACGACAAGTCTGGTCGCGAGTGTGCTGGCCGAGGGCGGGCTGGATCCAACCTTTGTGATCGGCGGGCAGCTGAAGAGCGCCGGCAGCAATGCGCGTCTCGGCACCGGCCGTTTCCTGGTCGCGGAAGCCGACGAGAGCGACGCTTCATTCCTGCACCTGCAGCCGGTGATAGCAATCGTCACAAATGTCGACAACGATCACCTGGTCACGCATGGCGGCGATTTCGAAAAGCTCCGGCAGAGCTTTGTCGAATTCCTGCACAACCTGCCGTTCTACGGGCTGGCCGTTCTGTGCAGCGACGATGCCGAAATTCGCAGCCTGCTGCCACTGGTCGGCCGGCCGATGATCCGCTACGGGCTCGGCGAGGATGCCGATTTGCGCGCGCTCCGGCTCGAGCGCCTGGGCGCGCGCACCCGCTTCGAAGTGCTGCGCGAAGGGCGCCGGCCTCTGCGCGTGACGCTCAATCTGGCTGGGCTGCACAATGTGCGCAATGCGCTCGCTGCGATTGCGGTCGCGACCGAACTCGAGATCGGGGACGAGCCGATCCAGCGCGCGCTCGAATCCTTCGAGGGAATTGGACGCCGTCTCGAGACCGTCGCCGACGTGCAGACCGCCGTGGGGCAGGTCACGATAGTCGACGATTACGGTCATCACCCGACCGAGATCGAAGCGACACTGGAAGCCGCCCGCCAGGTATGGCCGGGCCGCCGGCTGGTGCTGGCCTTCCAGCCTCATCGCTACACGCGCACGCATGACCTGATCGACGACTTCGGCCGCGTGCTGTCGGCGGCGGATGCACTCGTCGTCACCGAGGTCTATGCGGCGGGCGAGGAGCCCATTCCGAATGCCGACGGGCGCGCCATCTGCCGCGCCGTGCGTGGCCGCGGCCAGATCGAGCCGGTTTTTGTGGAACATGTCGGCGAGCTCGCCGGCGCGCTCGCGGGCCTGATCGCGGACGGCGATGTAATCCTGACGATGGGGGCAGGCAGCATCGGCGGCATCGCGCACGAGCTGCCGGCGAGTCTGGAAGCGGGAGCACGGCGGTGAGAAATCTGGCCATACCAGCCGGCTTCGAGACCAGGGTGCTGCGCGATGAGCCGATGTCGCGCCACACTTCCTGGCGTGTCGGCGGGCCGGCCGACGCGTGGTTCGCGCCCGCGGACGTCGACGAGCTTTCCGAATTCCTGCGCCTGCTGCCGCCCAGCGTGCCAGTGACCTGGGTCGGTCTCGGCAGCAACCTGCTGGTGCGCGATGGCGGCATCCGCGGCGTCGTCATCTCGGTGCACGGGATCCTGAATGCACTCGAACGCGTCGGCGACCTGATGGTGCGCGCAGAAGCTGGTGTCGCCTGCGCGCGACTGGGGCGGCAGTGCGCAAAGTGGCAACTCGGTCCCGCCGATTTCTTCGCCGGAATTCCCGGCACTGTCGGCGGCGCGCTCGCGATGAACGCCGGCGCCTGGGGTGCCGAAACCTGGCCATTCGTCGTGCAAGTCGAGGTCATCGACCGTGGCGGCAAGCGGCGCACGCGCGTGGCAGCCGAATACAGTTTCAGCTATCGCAGCGTCACGTCGCCGGGCGCCGGGGAATGGTTTCTCGCTGCGACCTTCCGCTTCGAGTCACGTCCGGGTGCCAGCACCGATTCCATCCGCAAGCTGCTGGAACGGCGCCACGAGGCGCAGCCGATCGGCGACTGGAGCTGCGGCTCGGTATTCACGAATCCACCGGGTGGCCACGCCGCACAATTGATCGAGTCGGCAGGTCTCAAGGGCCACCGTATCGGCGGCGCCTCGGTTTCGACCAAGCACGCGAACTTCATCATCAATGAGGGCCAGGCGACCGCGACCGACCTGGAGGCGCTAGTGCGCCACGTGCAGGAGACGGTGCAGCGCATGCACGGCGTCCGGCTGACGCCCGAAGTACGCGTGATCGGGGAGGCCGCGTGAACCTCCAGTCGCACGTTTGGCATGCGGCTGGCGCGCACGAGATCGGGCGGGGGTGCGCGCTCGCAAACTCCGCCGGAACTTACGAGTTTGCTCGCGAGCACCCCGCCACCTCGTGCGCGCCGCCTGCCGCCGTCGGGCGCGCAGCGTGGCGTACGGCAGCCTGCGAGCGAGCGCGTAAGTTCCGGCGGCGCGAGCGAGCAGGGCTGCCGGACGCTGCGCACGCGCTCCTGCGGCCGGATGCGCGGAGAATCGCGTGAGCCGCCTGCGCGCGACCGGCACGGAATTCAGCCGCGTCACCGACCCGGCGGCCTTCGGCCAGGTCGCCGTTCTGATGGGCGGTCATTCGGCCGAGCGCGAGATATCCCTGCTTACCGGCGCTGCGGTGCAGCTGGCGCTCCAGGCGCGCGGCGTGAATGCGGTCGCATTCGATCCGTCCGAAAAGCCGTTGACGAAACTCGTCACCGCCGGCATCGATCGGGTCTGGATCGCGCTGCATGGGCCGGGTGGCGAGGACGGCGCCGTGCAGGGAGCGCTCGAATGGCTGGGCGTGCCTTATACGGGCAGCGGCGTGCTCGGCTCGGCCGTCGGCATGGACAAGCTGCGCACCAAGCGCCTGGCACAGGCGGCCGGCATCGCGACGCCGCCATGGGTATTGCTGACCGGGGCTGCGGATTATCCGCGCGCGATCGAGGAACTGGGCCTGCCGATCGCGGTGAAACCTGCGAGCCAGGGCTCGAGCGTCGGCATGAGCCGTGTCGAGTCGGCTGGCGAGCTGCCGACGGCATGGCGCACGGCAGCGGCGCTCGACCCGGTCGTGATCGCCGAACGCTGGATCATCGGGCGCGAGTATACCGTCGGGATTCTGCAGGGCGAGGCCTTGCCGGCCATCCGCATCGAGACGCCGCGCAGCTTCTACGACTATCAGGCCAAGTACTTCGCGGACGACACGCGCTATCTGATCCCCTGTGGGCTGCCGGCTGCGGCTGAGTCGGCGATGCAGGCCGCGGCACTCGCTACATTCTCCGCGACCGGCGCCACCGGCTGGGGGCGCGTGGATTTCGTGATGGGCGATGACGACCTGCCACTGATGCTCGAAATCAACACCGTCCCCGGAATGACGAGTCACAGCCTGGTGCCGATGGCGGCCGCCGCCGCGGGAATCGATTTCAACGAACTGGCATGGCGAATCCTCGAAACCAGTTTCGCGCGCGCGAGGACCTGAGCGGACATGGGACTGATACGCAAACGCAATCGGCACAAGTCGGGAGGCAGGCGCCTCGAACTGCCCGAACTCGAGTGGCCGCGCACCGGCCGCCTGGCTGGCGCCCTGCTTGCGCTCGGCGCGCTCGCGACGCTGCTGGCGATCGGCCTCGATCAGCCGGTGCGCAGCATCGTAATCGACGGCTCGTTCCAGCGCGTATCGGCGGTCGAAGTCGAGCAGGCCGCGCGCGGCGCGCTGAAAGGCGGCTTCGTGAGCGCCAACCTCGACCGGCTGCGCGGGGCCATAGAGCGGCTGGCCTGGGTGGACCGCGCCCGCGTGCAGCGGCTGTGGCCGGATCGCATCCACGTCGAGATCGTCGAACAGCAGGCTGCCGCGCGCTGGGGCAATGACGGCCTCCTGAATACGCGCGGCGAACTGTTTGCCGAAGGCGTGCGCCACGTGCCGCCGGAATTGCCGCGCCTCGATGGCCCGCTGCGCAGCGAATGGCAGGTCGCGCAGCGCTATCTGGCGATCCAGGGACAACTGGTCGAACAGGGGCTGCGGGTCGCAGCGCTCCGGCTCGATGCGCGTGGCGCCTGGGAACTGGATCTGTCGAATGGGGTGACCGTGCGGCTCGGGCGTCGCCAGGTCGACGAACGGATGGACCGCCTGGTGCAGGTTGCCGCTCAGGTGATTGCGGGGCGTGCGGCGGAAATCGCTTACGTGGACATGCGCTACTCGAACGGGTTTTCGATCGGTTGGCGGCGCGATCACAAGCCAGCGCGCGACAAGGCGGCTGCGCTTGCAGATCACAGGACGGAAGATCGGGAGACCGATGGCTAAGCGCTCCGACCGCAATCTGATCGTCGGCCTCGACATCGGCACATCCAAGGTCGTTGCCATGGTCGGCGAGATGCATGCCGATGGCAGCCTCGAGGTGATCGGCCTCGGCTCGCATCCGTCGCGCGGGCTCAAGAAAGGCGTCGTCGTCAATATCGACTCCACGGTGCAGTCGATTCAGCGCGCGGTCGAGGAAGCCGAGCTGATGGCAGGCGTCGAAATCCGCTCGGTATTCACCGGCATTGCTGGCAGCCACGTCAGGAGCCTCAATTCGCACGGCATCGTTGCGATCAAGGACAAGGAAGTCACCGGCGGCGACGTCGCGCGGGTCATGGATGCCGCGCAGGCGGTGCCGATCCCGGCCGACCAGAAGATCCTGCACGTGCTGCCGCAGGAATTCATTATCGACGGACAGGAGGGCATCCGCGAGCCGATCGGCATGTCGGGCGTGCGCCTCGAGGCGCGCGTACACATCGTCACCGGCGCAGAGAGTGCGGCGCAGAACATCGTCAAGTGCGTGCAGCGGTGCGGACTCGAGGTCGAGGACATCGTACTCGAGCAGCTGGCTTCGTCATTTGCGGTGCTGACCGACGACGAAAAGGATCTCGGCGTGTGCCTGGTGGATGTCGGGGGCGGCACCACCGATATCGCGGTGTTCTCAAGCGGCGCTATCCGCCATACCGCGGTGATACCGGTCGCAGGCGACCAGGTTACGAATGACATCGCGGTATCGATGCGTACGCCCACCCCGTACGCGGAGGAGATCAAGATCCGCTATGCGTGCGCGCTATCGCAGCTCGCGAATCCGGACGAAACGATCGAGGTTCCGAGTGTCGGCGAGCGGCCGCCGCGCCGCCTGGCGCGCCAGACGCTCGCCGAAATCGTCGAGCCGCGCTACGAGGAGCTGTTCACGCTGATCCGCGAAGAGCTGCGGCGCTCCGGATTCGAGGAGGCGATCGCGGCCGGCATCGTGCTGACCGGCGGCAGCGCAAAGATGGAAGGAGCGGTCGAACTGGCCGAGGAAGTCTTCCACATGCCGGTGCGACTCGGCAGCCCGCAGGGCGTGACCGGTCTCGGCGATGTGGTGCGCAATCCGATCCATTCGACCGGTGTGGGTCTCCTGCTTTACGGACGGGCCAATGTCGGCCAGCCGGCGCACAAACTCGTCGGTGACGGAGTCAAGTCGGTGGTCGAAAGAATGAAGTCGTGGTTCCAGGGTTATTTCTAGCGGAGGAGCGGACATGTTTGAACTGATGGATTCTTACAGCCAGACGGCTGTCATCAAGGTAATTGGCGTAGGTGGCGGTGGAGGCAATGCCGTCGCACACATGGCCAAGTGCGGCATCGAAGGCGTCGAGTTCATCTGCGTGAACACCGACGCACAGGCGCTGAAACATTCGCAGGTGAAGCACGCGCTGCAGATCGGATGCAACATCACGAAGGGTCTGGGCGCAGGCGCCAATCCGGAAGTCGGCCGGCAGGCAGCGATGGAAGATCGCGACCGGATCATCGAGCTGATCGAAGGCTGCGACATGCTGTTCATCACGGCGGGCATGGGTGGCGGCACCGGCACCGGCGCGGCACCGGTGGTGGCGCAGGTCGCGCGTGAACTCGGGATACTGACCGTTGCGGTCGTGACCAAGCCGTTCACGATGGAAGGCGGCAAGCGCCAGGCGATTGCCGAAAACGGCATCACCGAACTGTCGCGGCACGTCGATTCGCTGATCACGATCCCGAATCAGAAGCTGCTGGTCGTGCTCGGTGGCTCCACGACGCTGCTCGAGGCGTTCAAGCGCGCCAACGAGGTGCTGCAGGGCGCGGTGCAGGGCATCGCCGAGCTGATAACACGGCCGGGCCTGATCAATGTCGACTTCGCCGACGTGCGTACCGTGATGTCGGAAACCGGGCTCGCAATGATGGGCTCGGGTGTCGGCACCGGCGAGAATCGCGCGCGCGCGGCAGCCGAAATGGCGATTTCGAGCCCGCTGCTCGAGGACATCAATCTGGCAGGTGCGCACGGCATCCTCGTCAATGTGACCGCGGGTCTCGACCTGTCGATCGGCGAGTTCGAGGAGGTGGGCAATACCGTCAAGCAATTCGCGGCCGATGACGCGACCGTCGTGGTCGGGACCGTGATCGAGCCGGGAATGGAAGGCGAGTTGCGCGTCACCGTGGTCGCAACCGGTCTCGGCCGCGTCCAGGTCAAGGGTGCGGCACCGATCGTGGCGCCGACTGCGAAGACGGCTGCGGCGCGGCGTCCTGGCGACGTCAAGCTGGTCGCCGGTCGCGGCGGCGCGTCACCGCCGGACTATAGCCATCTCGACCGGCCGGCGATCCACCGCCAGACGCCACGCGCGGTCGGTGACGGGCTCCGCAGCGACTTCACATCGGAGGACGTGCTGGACATTCCCGCATTCCTGCGTCGCCAGGCCGATTAACGCCGCGGTCATCCGGGCGGGCAAAGCACGGGGCTTACGGGTCGCGCGCATGCGCCTGCGGGCGCGACGCAGCGCGACGGGTCGGCGCGCCGAACGGGCGCGCGCTGCCGGACGCCGCGAGTCCCCGACTTGCATCCGCGACGACAGCCGCCGGTCCTTCTCCGCTGGCCGGCGGCCCGTCGAATCCACTGATATGCTAGATTCCAGCCCAAAGGCGAACAATGGCACTCCAGCGAACCCTGGGTAATTCGATACGCGCGAGCGGCATTGGGCTGCACACGGGCCGCAAGGTCCTGATGGTGCTGCGGCCCGCGCCGCCGAATACCGGCATCGTGTTCCGGCGCGTCGATCTCGAGCCACCAGTCGACATCGCGGCGCGCGCGACCAATGTGACGGAAACCAATCTGGGTACGACGCTCGGGATGGGCAGCGCGGGCGTCTCGACTGTCGAGCACCTGCTGTCCGCGCTCGCAGGCCTTGGCATCGACAACTGCTTCATCGAACTGACAGCGGGCGAAGTGCCGATCATGGACGGCAGCGCAGGACCCTTCGTGTTCCTGATCCAGTCGGCCGGGATCGAGGAACAGAATTCGGCGAAGCGCTTTGTGCGGGTGCGGCGCCGTGTCGAGGTCGAGGATGGCGACAAGAGGGCGCGCTTCGATCCGCACGAAGGATTCCGTGTCAACTTCGAGATCGAATTCGACCACCCGGTTTTTCGCCGGCACTCGCAGCGCGCATCGATGGATTTTTCGACTACGACATTCCTGCGTGAAATCAGCCGCGCGCGGACATTCGGCTTCATGCGCGATCTCGAGTATCTGCGGGCCCGCAATCTTGCGCTCGGCGGAACCCTCGACAACGCGATCGTCCTCGACGATTACCGCATCCTGAATGAAGACGGATTGCGCTATGAGGACGAGTTCGTGCGCCACAAGATTCTGGACGCGATCGGCGACCTGTACCTGCTGGGCCACTCGCTGATCGGCGAGTTCAGCGGCTACAAGTCCGGCCACGCGCTCAACAACCGCCTGTTGCGCGCGCTTTTGGCCGATGCCAGCAGCTGGGAGGAGGTCAGCTTCCGCGATGGCGGCACCGCGCCCATTTCCTACACCGGCACCGCGCCTGCAACTGCCTGATCAGTCGTGATCGGAGCGGACCTTTACGACCACGCGGTCGATCGCAACGCCGAGTTCAGCCGCCAGCGCGTCCTTGAGGCGCGGTGCCTGGTAGCGCAGACGCGTCCCCCAGGCCGCCGAACGCACCAGCACGGTCAGGGTCTCACCGCTCATGGCAGCAGCCCAGACCTCCTGTGCGAGTTCAGGCGACAACTGGCGCCTGACCCCCGCGAGGGTTCGATCGGCCTGCACGGCGCCCTCCCGCAGCCGCCTGAGCATGCCCTGGCCCCCCGCCAGCAAGTCACTGATGGACGTCAGTTTTTTCATGGACAGGCGCTTCGGGCGGCCGCCAGACAACGAAAGTACTTGAGTTTCAAGGGTTTTTTTGGCACCTTGCGGCGGTTAAGGAGCTCTCGCGGGGTTCCGCGACCGGCAAATACGGCGCGCGCCAGCGAGCATGCGTCCCGACCACATAGTAACCGCCGGCCGGTTTTCAGGGAGGCGGCGAAATCTTGCAGAGCACGACGCCCATAGTTCAGGTCTGGCCTGCCAGCGCGAACAGATTCCGCTGGCGGAAGCCGCTGATTTTGGCCGGCATTGTCGCGCTGCTGGGACTCCTGGCCGGCGCCTTCATTGCGGGCAGCCGCTACGGCAGTCCTGGCCCGCTCGGAGAGTTCACGCTGGCGCGATGGAGCGCAGATCTCGCGGACCAGCAGGCGCTGCTTGAGAAGACCCGCATGGCGGTCGACGACCAGGTCGCGGCGCTGGCGACGCGGGTCGGCAAGATGCAGGCGCAGCTGATCCGCCTCGATGCGCTGGGCCGCCATCTGACCGAGATTGCCAAGCTCGATCGCGGCGAATTCGATTTCGACCGCCCGCCGGCGCTTGGCGGACCGCGCGCAGAAGCGGCGGGCCAGGGCCCGGTCGTGCCGTCACTGAACGAGATGCTCGATTCGGTGGATACGGCGATCGACGATCGTGGCCGCCAGCTGACCGCCCTGCAGAACCTGATCCTGACACGAGAGCTCGCGCGGCAGATCGTGCCGGGCGGTCGCCCGGTGGAATCAGGCCATATTTCCTCGCTGTACGGGCAGCGCACCGATCCCTTCGACGGCCGCAATGCATTCCATTCGGGTCTGGATTTTGCGGCCACCGATGGCACCAGGGTGCTCGCGGTGGCCGATGGCATTGTCAGTCACGCGGGCGCTGACGGCGGTTATGGCCGGCTGATCGAGATCACGCATGGCAACGGCTATGTCACGCGTTATGCCCATAATGCAAAACTGCTGGTGAAACCCGGGCAGACGGTGAAGCGTGGCGATCCGATCGCCCTGATGGGTTCCACCGGCCGCTCGACCGGAACGCATCTGCACTTCGAGGTGCTCCGTGACGGCCGCCCGGTCAATCCGCTGACATTCGTCCGGCGCTGAATCCCGCTGCCTGAACGAAATTCCCGAGGCCGGGTCGTAGTAAACTACCGGTTTTTTCCGGTGGCCCCAGCGGGAACCTGTCCCGACTGACCCTCCCGGCTCGAGGTCCCAGGCGCGTGTGGAAAGTCTTTACGCGGATATTCGGCAGCCGCAACCAGCGGTTGCTGCGTCAGTACGATCGCCGTGTGGCGGAGGCGAACAGCTTCGCAGACGCGCTCGCCGCGATGACCGACGCGGAGTTGCTGGCCCGGACGGCGAAGCTGCGGGCGCGCCTTGCAGCGGGCGAATCGATGGCGGATCTGCTCCCGGAGTCGTTCGCGACGGTGCGCGAGGCCGCGACGCGCACGGCAGGAATGCGGCCCTTCGATGTGCAGCTGATCGGCGGCATGGTGCTGCACGAGGGCAAGATCGCGGAGATGCGCACCGGCGAGGGCAAGACACTGGTCGCGACCCTGCCTGTGTACCTGAACGCACTGGCTGGCAATGGCGTGCACGTCGTGACGGTCAACGAGTATCTGGCGCAGCGCGACGCCGAGTGGATGGGGCCGATCTACCGTTTCCTGGGTCTGACCGTCGGCGTCATCACCAGCGGCCAGCCACCCGCCGATAAACGCGCAGCCTACGCCTGCGATGTCACCTATGGCACGAACAACGAGTTTGGTTTCGACTACCTGCGCGACAATCTGGCATTCCGTCTCGAGGACCGCGTCCAGCGCGGGCAGCACTACGCAATCGTTGACGAGGTGGATTCCATCCTGATCGACGAAGCGCGAACGCCGCTGATCATTTCGGGGCCAGCTGAAGAAAGCACCGAGCTTTACATCAAGATCAACGAATTGGTGCCGCGCTTCAGCCGCCAACAGGCTGAAGATGGAGAGGGGGATTACTTCGCCGACGAAAAGACCCGCCAGGTGCACCTGTCGGAGTCGGGATTCGAAAAAGCGGAGGAACTGATGCAGCAGGCCGGATTGCTGCGCCCGGGCGAAAGTCTTTATGACCCGGCCAGTATCCGGCTGATGCATCACCTGAATGCGGCGCTGCGTGCGCATGTCCTCTATCACAAGGATGTCGAGTACATCTCGCGCGGCGGCGAGATCATCATCGTCGACGAATTCACCGGCCGCACGATGCCGGGCCGACGCTGGTCGGACGGGCTGCACCAGGCCGTCGAGGCAAAGGAACGCGTAAGAATCCGCGAGGAAAACCAGACCATCGCGTCGATCACATTCCAGAACTACTTCCGCCTGTACCAGAAACTCGCCGGCATGACCGGTACGGCGGATACCGAGGCCTTTGAATTCCAGCAGATCTACGGGCTCGAGGTCGTGGTCGTGCCGACCGACAAGCCGATGATCCGCATGGACCAGCCGGACCTGGTCTACCTGAACCAGAAGGACAAGTTCGCGGCGATTATCGAGGACATCCGGGACTGCGTGAAACGCGGGCAGCCCGCCCTGGTGGGCACGGCATCGATCGAGACTTCGGAGCTGCTTTCCGGGCTCCTGCGCGAAGGCGGCATTGCGCACCAGGTCCTGAACGCCAAGCAGCACGAGCGCGAGGCGATGATCATCGCTCAGGCCGGGCGGCCCGGCAGCGTGACCATCGCGACCAACATGGCCGGCCGCGGCACCGACATCGTGCTCGGGGGCAATGTGCAGAAACAGATCGAGCAGTTGCGCAAGGACGCGACGCTCGAACCGGCGCAGCTCGAAGCGCGCGCGCGCGAGCTGGAGGGCGAATGGAAGCAGTTGCACGAAAATGTCATCGCCGCGGGCGGGCTCCACATCGTCGGCACCGAGCGCCACGAATCGCGCCGCATCGACAACCAGCTGCGCGGGCGGTCGGGCCGGCAGGGAGATCCCGGCTCGAGCCGCTTCTATCTTTCGCTCGAGGACAACCTGATGCGCATTTTCGGCGACCCCGAGCGCACCAAGTCATTGTTGCGCACCGTGGGAATGCGCGAGGGCGAGGCCATCGAGAGCCGGATGCTGTCGCGCCAGATCGAGAATGCCCAGCGCAAGGTGGAATCGCACAATTTCGATGCGCGCAAGAATCTGCTTGAGTACGACGACGTCGCCAACGACCAGCGCAAGGTGATCTATCGCCAGCGCACCGAGATCATGGCCACGGACGACATCGCGGGCGTCATCCGCGACGTGCGCACGGAAGTCGTGCACGGCCTGGTATCCCAGTTCATCCCGCCCGAGAGCGTCGAGGAACAATGGGATATCGCGGGGCTGGAGCAGGCCGTCGAGCGCGATTTCGCGGTGCACACCGATCTTGCGGCCTGGCTCGCCGAGAACCCGGACCGGCGCGGCGAGGAAGCTGGCGCGCGGCTGCTCGAGGCGATCGAGGCGGCCTATGACGCGAAGATCCAGCAGGTCGGCGAGCCGGTCATGCGCCACCTCGAGCGCGCAGTGATGCTTCAGCAACTCGACGGGCACTGGCGCGAGCACCTCGCGAGCATGGACTACCTGCGACAGGGCATCTACCTGCGTGCGTACGCGCAGAAAAATCCGAAGCAGGAATACAAGCGCGAGGCGTTTGCACTGTTCACCGCGATGCTCGACCGCATTCGCAGCGACACCGTGATGATGTTGCAGCGCCTGCAGGTACGCACCGAGGAAGAGATCGAGCGCGAGGAGACCGAGCGTCAGCGGCGGCTGCAGAGCCGGATGCAGATGCAGCATGCCGAGCCGCCAGCGATCGCGGCCGAATCGCAGCCGGCGGCGATGCGAGCTCCGGGTGCTGCGCGTGCCGCACCGGCGGCGCCGGCGGCGGCTGCCCCTCCGTTCGTGCGCGGCGAGCGCAAGATCGGGCGCAACGAGCCCTGTCCCTGCGGATCCGGCAGAAAATACAAGCATTGTCACGGGGCAATACAGAGCGCCGGCGGTTGAGCGCGATCAGTTCGAAAGCGGGAACAGCGTCGATGCCTGAGCCTGAGGAAATTCATGTCATTGCCGGCGCCTTGTACGATGCCGGTGGCCGCGTCCTGATCGCACAGCGCCCGCGCGGACGCCATATGGCCGGACGCTGGGAATTCCCGGGCGGCAAGCTCGGTGCCGGCGAGGACCGGTTCGATGGCCTCAGGCGTGAACTGGCCGAGGAACTGGGGGTCAGCGTGCAGTCAGCGCGGCCGCTGATCCGACTGCATCACGATTATCCTGATCGTCGCGTGTTGCTCGACTTCTGGCGGGTCATCGAATACACGGGCACGCCGCAAGGCCTCGATTCGCAGGCGCTGGCCTGGTTGAAGACCGACGATCTTCCGGGTCATGACCTGCTCGAGGCCGACCGCGCCATCGTTACGGCATTGCGCCTGCCGCAGCTCGCGCGCGTCATTTCGGGCTCCGCGCCGTTTGAGATGCCCGGCGCGGGCGAGCCGCAGACAATCTTCTGGCACATCTCCGATGCGGCGGCCCCCGGGCTCGACGCAGCGGTCGTTCAGAGCGCGCGTGCGGCGGGTCACCGCATATTTGCGCTAGGCAATGGTGTCGAGGCGATTCGCGTCGCCGCCGTGGCCGGTGCCGACGGCGCGGTATTGCGCCGGCAGGGTCAGAACCTGCACGTGGACAGTCATGGGGCGTTCCTGATCGGCGTGGTCTGTGAAGACCAGGCCGCCGCCCTCGACGCAATTGCGGAAGGCGCGCATTTCCTGGTGGCGGCGCCGAACAGCGGACCAATGCCGCATCGCGAACTCGCGCAACTCTGCGCGGTCAGCGGTATTCCGATATTCGCCGGCTGGTACCCGGATGCAGCCCTCCTGGACGAGCTGCAGCTGGCTGGCGCGCACGGCTGCGTTGTCGTCGCTGCGTCAGCGGGCGCCCGCTAGCAGCTGGCGATCGAAGAAGTCCAGAATCGTGTTCCAGCCGTGGATTCCGGTTTCCCTGAAGGTGAGCGCCCCGTGCTTGCTGCCAGGATATGGCATTACTTCGAATAGCCGACCCGCGGCGACCAGTTCCTTGATCAATAGCGTAGTGTGCGTAAAGAGCACGTTGTCGTCGGCCATGCCGTGCATCACCAGCAGCCGGTCGCGCAGCGACCCGGCGTGGGTCAGCACGCTCGCCTGCCGGTAACCCTCGGCATTGTCTTCCGGCAGACCCATATAGCGTTCGGTGTAATGAGTGTCGTAGAGCCGCCAGTCGGTCACCGGCGCGCCGGCGACGCCGGCCGCGAATGTGCCGGGTGACCGCATCATCAGCATCAGCGCCATGTAGCCGCCATAGCTCCAGCCGAGGACGCCAATCCGCGCCGGGTCCACGAATGGCTGCTGCCTCAGCCATTCGACGCCTTTGAGCTGGTCCAGGACTTCGACGCCGCCCAGGCGCCGGTAGAGCGCCGTCGTGAATGCCTGACCGTGTCCTCCCGCGCCGCGATTGTCGAGCGCGAACACAGCGTAGCCGCGCTGTGTCAGGAGCTGCACCGCCAGGCCACCGCGCCGGTCGCCCCAGCGGCGCTGCACGCTCTGGACCGTCGGCCCGCCGTAGACCAGCACGATCGCCGGGTAGCGTCGACCCGGCTGGAAACCTGCTGGCCGGTGGAGTTGCCACTGGAGCCGAGTGCCGTCCGCTGCGGGCAGCGAACCGAATTCCGGCGTCACATGCCGGTCGCGGTAGGGCGCATAGGGATGCTGGTCGTCGATCCGGTTCTCGAGCAGCCAGGCGAGCCGCCTGCCGGAGGCGTCGTGCAGCGACAATTGCGGCGGCTGCTCCGGGTCGTTGTAATTCAGCAGGAAGCGCTTCGCGTCCGGCGACATCGTGACGTTGTGCCAGCCGTCCTGTGACGTCAGCATGCGAGGCGCGCGCGCGATGCCTGCGTCGAGGCCGGTCACATGGAGCTGCCGCTCCAGCGGCGACTTCATGGTCGCCATGAAATAGACCCGGCCGCGTTTTTCGTCCAGGCCGCGGACGGCAGGCGATTGTGATTCGCCAATGACATCCCAGTCACCTGCGGTGACCGCGCCCTTCGGCCGCCCGTCATAGCCATAGCGGTACAGGTGATTGTGTCCGGTCCGCTGCGAGGCCCACAGGAGTTCCTTCCGGCCCGGCAGGAAATACAGGTCGTCGTGCAGCTCCACCCACGAATCACTCATCTCCGAGAACAGCAGGTTCCCGCTGCCGCCCGCCACCGGGATGCTGAACAGATCAACACGTTTCTGGTCCCGCGACTGGCGCTGCACCAGCAGCCGGTCGCCCTCAGGAAACCAGTTCACGCGCGCGAGATACTGGTCGGTAGCGCCGAGATCCGCCCAGGCGATTTCGCCCGTATCCAGCGCGAGAATGCCGAGCCGTACGTCGGCATTTGCGGCGCCGGCCGCCGGGTAACGCTGCCGCAGCACGCGGAATCCGTCCGCGTGAACCTCGAAACGCTCGAGTTCGGCGACCCGCGATTCGTCCGCGCGCGCGAACGCGACATGGCGCTCGTCGGGCGACCACCAGTACCCGGTATCGCGATCCATCTCCTCCTGCGCGATGAATTCGGCGACGCCGTGGCTGATCGGCCCGCCACCGCCGGTCGTCAGCCGCCGTTCCGCGCCGGTAGCGATCTCGACGGCATGGAGATCCTGGTCGCGGATGAAGCTGACATAGCGGCCCTTCGGCGAGTATTGCGGATCGGTTTCATATGCGGCAGTCGCCGTCAGGCGCTTGACGGCCTGATCCGCCGGCGCGGCAAGATCGCAGTGGTACAGGTCGCCGCCGAGCGGAAACAGCAGCGCGCGGGAATCCGGGGCCCAATGGTACTCGACGATGCCGCGCAGCGCCGCCGTGCGCTGGCGCTCCCGGCGCGCTTCCTCCTCGGCCGACAGGGTTTCCACGCTGGGCGCCAGGATTCGTGAATCGACCAGCATGCGATGCCGGCCCGCCGCGATGTCGTAGCCCCACAGATCGAAGACCTGCGGATCGTCGTTGCTGCCTCGCAGATAGCTGACAAGCGCACCATCAGGAGAAAATTTCAGCTGCCGCAGCGCCGGACCCTGCAGATCGGGCGCATCAAACAGGCGCTCGACAGTCAGGTCGCGGGCACCGGCAGCGGCGGTCAGTGCAAGGCCTGCAGTCAAACCAATCACGAATGAACGCATCGGTGCTCCGTCTTGTCGCAGATTGGAACAGCGCGGGCAAAGCGGTTTGTTAGACTGCGCTCGCCCGATCCGCATGGAGTGTAAGCACGGTGCGCATCTATGTCATATCCGGATTCGTCTTCGCGATGCTCGCAGCCCATCCGACCATGAGCGCGGCCCACGAGTCGCCTGCGCTCAAGTACCCTGCTGCGGCGCGCGGCACCGTGGTCGACAAATATCACGGTACTGAGGTCGCCGACCCATACCGATGGATGGAAACGCATGGGCCGGAGGTCGCGGCCTGGGTGGCGGCGGAAAACGCGCTGTCGCAGCCATATCTCGAAGCGATCCCCGCACGCGAAGCGATCCGCAAGAGGCTCACCGAACTCTGGGACTACGAACAGTACGGCTACCGCTGGCTCGACGAGAAGTTGCGCGTGCCGGCCAAGCGCGGCGGCAGATACTTCTACGTCGAGAAGGGCGGCAAGCAGAATCATGGAGTCCTGTACTGGATGGCGACGGCCGATGCGACACCGCGCGTGCTGGTCGATCCCAATACCTTGTCCAGCGACGGAACGGCATCTCTCGCCGATTACTCGATCAGTCCGGATGGTCGCTTCGTCGCGTACGCCGTATCGGATGGCGGCACTGACTGGGACATCTGGCACCTGCGCGAAGTCGAGACCGGGCGCGACCTGCCGGATCTGATCCGCGACACCAAGTTCACGGGCGTGTCGTGGACGCCGGATGCGGGCGCGTTCTACTACTCGCGCTATCCGAAAGGCGCGAACGGGCGCGCCGACGACCAGCAGCAGGTCAGCGTCTACCGGCATCGGCTCGGGACCGCCCAGGCAGCGGATGAGGTCGTCTATGCGACGCCTGAGAACCCGCGCCACAACCCCTATGGCCTGGTTTCGGAAGACGGTCGCTGGCTGGTGCTAGTCATCGCCTACGGCTTCGAGTCCAATGCGATCCACCTGCGCGAGTTGTCGAAACCCGACGCGCCGGTCATGCGAATCCTGGACAAGTGGGATGGGATATACGATTTCCTGGGCGTGGTCGGCGACCGGCTCTACTTCAGGACGACACAAGGGGCCCCACGTGGCCGCGTGGTCGCGATCGATCCGGCGCGGCCAGAACCCGTCGAAATCGTGCCCGAGGCCCCGGCCCGGCTCTACCAGGCGAGCCTGGCGGGCGGCCACCTGATCGCCAACTACCTGGAAGACGCGCGCTCGCGGCTGTTCGTCTACCGCCTGGACGGCGGCGTGCGCGGCGAGGTCCGCCTCCCGGGTCTCGGCACCGTGACCGGATTCCCGGATGCGCCGAGGGAAAACGAGTCATTTTTCGCCTACACGGATTACCTGACGCCGCTCGCCCTCTATCGCTATGACGTGGCCAGCGACGAAGTGAAACCATTCCGGCAGCCGCGGGTGCCATTCGATGCCGGCCCTTACCTGACCGAACAGGTGTTCTACAGCAGCAGGGATGGCACGCGCATCCCGATGTTCATCACGCGCCGGCGCGACGCGGTCATGAATGGCGAGAACCCCACTCTGCTGTACGGCTATGGCGGCTTCGACGTTTCACTGACACCGGTTTACGACCCGGTCTATGCGGCCTGGCTGGAGCGCGGCGGCATCCATGCGGTCGCGAATCTGCGCGGTGGCGGAGAATTCGGTGCGGCATGGCACGAAGCAGGCACCCGGACCCGCAAGCAGAATGTATTCGACGACTTCATCGCGGCAGCGGAATGGCTGGTCGCCAGGCGCTACACTTCATCTTCGCGGCTCGCAATTCATGGCCGCAGCAATGGCGGTCTGCTGGTCGGCGCGGTGATGGCGCAGCGGCCTGAGCTGTTCGGTGCCGCCTTGCCGGGCGTCGGCGTCATGGACATGCTGCGATATCACACGGCCAGTGCAAATGCCTACGCCTGGTCGAGCGATTACGGCACGGTCGAGGATCCGGATCAGTTGCGGGCACTGCTCGGCTATTCGCCGGTCCACAATCTGGCACGCGGCCGCTGCTACCCGCCGACGCTGCTGACCACCGCGGACCACGACGATCGCGTCGTGCCATGGCACAGCTTCAAGTTCGCCGCGGCGCTGCAGTACGCGCAAGGCTGCGCAAATCCCGTGCTGGTGCGAATCGAGACCCGCGCGGGTCATGGCGCCGGCAAGCCTGCCTGGATGCAGATCGAGGACTGGGCCGACCAGTGGGCCTTCCTCGCGAAGCATCTCGGGATGGCGGGAGGTAACTGAAAGGAACGACCCTTCCTTTCAGTGCTTCGGCGATTCGGGGTCCGCGTCGGGGATCTCCACCGATTCGCCGGGGATCGCGTGTCGTTCCTCGAGCCAGGCGCCCAGATCGATCAATCTGCAGCGCTCGCTGCAGAAAGGGCGCCACGGATTATCCTGCCAGTTGCACTGGCGTCTGCAATGCGGGCAGCTGATCAGTATCGCCATTGCGATCAGTAGCAGCTGGCCAGGACGAATCGAACATCCTCGGTCGCCTGCACCGGCCGGTTGTGCACACTGTTCCAGCGCATGAATCGCAGGCTGCAGCGGTGATGGCTGCCGCTGACTTCGGGGTAGAGCTTGGAGTTGCCTGGAAGCGCGAGCCGCACCAGCTGCACCGGCCGGTCGCGTTCGAAGGCTATCTGGTAGACACCACCCGAAGCGATCTCTTCGCGCGGCACCGCGTTTTCACGCGTGATCCACAGCAGTTCCGAAACCGATTCACACAGCGGGCGGATCGTGACCAGCCAGCCCGCCAGATCGCTTTCGCGCAGGTCGGGGTCGAGATTGAGCCAGTGGCAGTAGTCGGGCAGGTCGAATTCACAGGTGCCGCCCGGGATTGCGCTGCGGTGCTTGATCGCGTTCAGGAATTCGGACTCGCGCAGCCGCTGCAGGAAATTCGCACCGGCGGCATTCAGCTGATCGCGCCGGTGCGCCAGCCCCGCGATGACGGAGCGCAGGCGCGCACCGTCGACTCCGGGGCGGTTCTGGTAGTCGCGCATCGCCGACATCTGCCTTTCGAGCTCCTTGAGCACATCGGCTCGCGGGTCGCCGCGCGAGGTGATCGCGAGGATTTCAATCAGTCCCGCGATCGCGGCGCGGCTGGACCATGGATTCGGAATGCCGGCGTGATAGGAGATCTGCTGCCACAGGAACTCGAGCCGCAGGAATGCACGCATCCGCTCGTTGAGCGGCTGCTCGAAGTTAACGGATTCCGGGCGAGGCCCCGATTCCGGCACGGGCTCAAACATGCCCCTATTCTGCGGTACCTCTTCCGGCCCAGTAAACAACGCATCCTGTGAATTGCGGCGCGGTGCCATGCCAGAACCTCAGATTTTCGCCGCCAGACGGCGATATTCGCCGTCGAGCCCGGCCACTTCCGTGACGAGATTCGCAGGATCGCCTTCGTTGGAGACGATGTCGTCAGCGGCGGCCAGGCGTTGCGAGCGCGTGGCCTGAGCGGCGAGCGCGCGCAGGGCGTTTTCCCGCGTTTCGCCGTCGCGGCGCATCAGCCGCTCGATTTGCCGCTCCTCGGCGCAGTCCACCAGCAGCACCCGGTCCACCAGCTCGCGGTGGCCGCCTTCGATCAGCAGCGGGATGACGAGGATCTGATAGGGGCCGGGCGCAGCATCGGACTGTCGCCTTATCTCGGCGATAACGGCCGGATGCAGGATTCCCTCGACGATCCGACGCGTCGTGGCGTCACTGAATATGCGCCGCCGCAGGCGCTCGCGATCCAGATTGCCGTCGGCGTCCAGGATTTCGCGGCCGAGCGCCCGGATCAGGGCCGCGAGGACAGGCTGACCCGGCATCACCAGTTCCCGGGCAATCCGATCGGCATCGATCACCGTCGCGCCGCATCCTGCAAAAAGATCCGCGACAGTGGTCTTGCCGCTTGCGATCCCGCCGGTCAGGCCGATGCGCAGCGCCCTGGCCATGGTCAGCGCAGGCCCGCAATGCCGAGGTAATGCCCGGTCATGAATGGACCCCAGAGCATCCCGATCCAGCCTGCGCCCGCCAGATAGGGCCCAAAGGGAATCGGCACGTTGCGCCCGTGACGCCTGAAAACGATCAGCGCGATGCCGACCGCCGCGCCGACCACAGCGGACAGCAGCAGCACCAGCGGCAGCATCTGCCAGCCCAGCCATGCGCCGATCGCCGCGAACAGCTTGAAATCGCCGTAACCCATGCCTTCCTTGCCGGTCGCGAGGCGGAAAGCCTGAAACACGCTCCACAAGACCAGGTAACCGGCGGCGGCGCCGATCAGGGAATCAGACGGCGAGGCGGTGCCCGCTGCCGGCCACAGACTGATCAGCAGTCCGATCCACAGCAGCGGCAGCGTCAGGACGTCCGGCAGCAGCTGCCGGTCCAGATCGATGCCGGTCAGCGCGATCAGGTACCAGCTGAACAGCAGCGCAAACGCCGCCTGCCAGCCGAGGCCGAAGTGCCATGCGACCGTGGCACTCGCAACGGCCGTTGCCAATTCAACCAGCGGGTAGCGCAGGGAAATCTTCGCGCCGCAGGAAGCGCAGCGGCCGCGCAGCGCAAGGTAACTGAACACCGGTATATTGTGGACTGCGCGGATCTGCGCCGAGCAGGATGGGCAGCGCGAACGCGGTCTCCAGAGACTGAGCGCCTCGCGCGGCGGCGTCGCGGTCTGACCCGTGATGTCGGCGCATTGCGCGCGCCACTGGCGCTCCAGCATCAGCGGGAGGCGATAAATCACGACATTGAGGAAACTGCCGATTGCGAGCCCGAACAGGGCCGCGAGCGCCGCGAATGCGGCCGGGTTCGCCGCCAGCATGGCCCAGAGTTCCGGCGGCGCGGTCAGATCACGGCGCCCAGCTTGAAGATCGGCAGGTACATCGCGATGACAAGACCGCCGACCAGCACGCCGAGGATTGCCATGATCAGCGGTTCGAGCAGTGATGACAGACCGTCCACCGCGGTGTCCACCTCGAGCTCGTAGAAGTCTGCGACCTTGGCCGCCATTTCATCGAGCGAACCCGATTCCTCGCCGACCGCGATCATCTGCACGACCATGTTCGGGAACAATCCGGTGTTCTCCATCGCGCGTTGCAGTCGCTGGCCGGTCGCGACCTCGTCACGCATGCGCATGACTGCCTGCTCATAAACGATGTTGCCGGTTGCGCCGGCGACCGATTCCATGGCCTCGACCAGCGGCACGCCAGCCGAGAACATCGTCGCCAGCGTGCGCGCGTAGCGCGCGATCGCGGCCTTTACGAGGATCGGGCCGACCACGGGCAGTTTCAGCATCATGCGGTCCAGCAGGTGCCGCAGCGCCCGGGACCGCTTCTTGAAATAGAGGAATGTGAAAACCGCGCCGCCGAACAGAAGTCCCATCCACCAGCCCTGGTGCTGCACGAAGCGGGACAGCCCGATGACCATGCGCGTGAAGGCGGGCAGGTCCGCGCCGAAGCCCTTGAACAGTTCCTCGAACTGCGGGATCACGAACAGCAGCAGGATCAGCGTAACGATCACCGCGACCGCAAGCACGGCGGCAGGGTAGAACAGCGCCTTCTTGATCTTCTTCTTGAGGGCCTCGGTTTTCTCCTTGTAGGTCGCGACCTTGTCCAGCAGCGATTCGAGCGCACCGGCCTGCTCGCCGGCCTCGACCAGATTCACGTACAGGTCGTCGAAATAGAGCGGATGCTTGGCAAGCGACTCGTGCAGTGAACTGCCGCCCTCGATGTTGATCTTGATTTCGAGGATCAGCTTCTGCATCGCCGGCTTTTCATGGCCGACGCCCACGATTTCGAAGGCCTGCACCAGCGGGATACCTGCCGCAAGCATGGTCGCAAGCTGGCGGCTGAACAGCGCGATATCCATCGGGCTGACGCTTCCGCCGCTGCGGAACAGCGTCTGCTGCTTGCGGATCCTGACCGGTACTATGCTCTGGCGGCGCAGGTCCGCGCGCACCTCGTTCTCGTTCTTGGCCAGCAGGCGCCCGCGGACCTTGTTGCCCTTGCGGTCCTTGCCTTCCCAGGAATAGGGAATGTCTTTGACTGCGGCTGCGCTCGGCGCCATGGTTTTGCTCGTCCTCTGCCCTCAGCCGGGAATGTTAACGCCCGGCCGGTTCACTCAACTGTGACGCGGTTGACTTCTTCGAGGCTGGTCAGCCCGTCCATGACCTTCTTGAGGCCCGAGGTCCGCAGGTCCCAGACCCCGTCCTTGCGGGCCTGATCGCGGATATGGGGGGCGCTGCCGCCCTCGAGGATGATCCTGCCGATAGCCTCGGTGACCGGCAGAACCTCGTAAATACCGACCCGGCCCTTGTACCCGTCCGTGCACTGGCTGCAGCCGACTGCCTTGTGGATCTTGAAATCCCCCTTGTTGACCTGGTTCTGGCTGAAGCCTTCCTTCAGCAGCGCCTCCGCCGGCAGGGTGAGCGAAGCCTTGCAATTCTGGCACAGTCGCCGCGCCAGGCGCTGGGCGATGATCAGGCTGACCGAAGTCGCGATTGCATAGGGCTTGACCCCCATGTCGACCATGCGCGTCAGCGTCTGCGGCGCGTCATTCGTATGCAGCGTGGAAAGCACCAGATGGCCCGTCTGTGCCGCCTTGATCGCGATTTCAGCAGTTTCGAGATCCCGGACTTCGCCCACCATGATGACATCCGGGTCCTGGCGCAGGAAGGCGCGCAGCGCCGAGGCGAAAGTCAGTCCCACCTTTGGATTGACATTGACCTGATTGACGCCGGGCAGGACGATTTCCGCCGGGTCCTCGGCGGTCGAAATATTCGTGTCTTCGACATTCAGAATCGACAGCCCGGTGTACAGGGACACGGTCTTGCCGCTGCCGGTCGGGCCGGTGACGAGGATCATGCCCTGCGGCCGCTCGAGCGTCTTGAGGTAGAGCTCCTTCTGGAACGGTTCGTAGCCCAGCGCATCGATGCCCATCATCGCGGTGCTGGCGTCCAGGATGCGCAGCACGATCTTTTCCCCGAACAGCGTGGGGCAGCTGCTGACGCGAAAGTCGATCGAGCGATTCTTGGAAAGCCGCATCTTGATGCGGCCGTCCTGCGGAACCCGCCGTTCGGCGATGTCGAGGCGCGACATCACCTTCAGGCGCGCGGCGAGCTTGGTGGCAAGTTGCACCGGCGGCTGCGCGACTTCGCGCAGTACGCCGTCCACACGCAGCCGGATGCGGTAATACCTCTCGTACGGCTCGAAGTGGATGTCGGATGCGTTCTTGCGGATCGCATCCAGCATGATCTTGTTGACAAAGCGGACAATCGGCGCATCCTCGATGTCGTCGCGTCCGGTTTCGGCCTCGGTCTCGTCGGTCGACGAGATGTCGAGATTCTCGAGATCGAAGTCCTCCTCGGTGAGTGAGGGCATCGAGGTGTCGACCTGCTCGATCGCCTTCTGCACCGCGCGCTGCAGCTTGTCTTCCTCGACAATGACCGCTTCGATCGCGAGCCCGGTCTGGAACTTGATTTCGTCGACTGCGTGGAGATTGGTGGGATCGGAGACCCCGACATGCAAGCGTTTGCCGCGCTTGACGAGCGGCAGCACCCGGTGCTTCGCCATCAGCTTTTCGCTGACGATGCGGACCACGTCGAGGTCGATATTCACGGCGTCAAGATCCAGCAGCGGGACTCCGAATTCCTGCGCGGCGGCGATCGCGATGTCGCGCGCGGCTGCCAGATCGTGGGATACCAGCCAGCTCACCAGGTGCGTCTTGCGTTCCCGGGCGCTGACAATTGCGTCGAGCATGGCGGCCTCGTCGATCAGGCCGTCCAGGACCAGCCGCTGCGGCAAGCCGCTGAGCGCCGCCCGGAGCGAACCCATCATCGCGGCCGCGTTATCATTCATTCGATCGGACCTTCCTTGAATGGGCTTTCCCGCGCCTAGAATAATCTACCCGTAGGACGGCCAGCAGGAATTGTTAAATCGCGCCCGATATTCCCATAATCCAGTCATGCGACTGGTGACGTGCTTCACATTAGCGGTGGCTCGGAGTCGTCTGGCAGTTCGCCTCTGAAACGAGCCTGGAGCGCGGCCCAGAGGCGCGCAGCCTCGGGGTCGATCGCGGGGTCCGGCCGGCTCGTTAGCTGTCGTGGCCGCGGCGAATGGCGATTCGTGAACAGCCAGGACATGGAGCCTCCGGCCGGCCCCGGAATTGCCGCCAGCAACGCGTCGCGTGAAAACGCGGCGCGCTGTTTCTGCGCCATCAGGAATGGCAGGCGTTCGGTGCGGAATTGCACCCAGCCGCTGTCCGGATTGAGCTCGTAGAATACCGCTGCCTCGTCGATGATGCCGGATTCTTCGAAGCGGCCGGCGAGTATGCTCCGCGTGTTGAAATCGGTTTCGGTAAAACGCACGCGCCCATCGATGCTCGCTGCCAGAACCGGATTCGCCAGCAGGGGCAGCAGCGAGATTCCGTCGACATCGGACGGCGCCGTCCCGGTGACGATCTCTTCGAGGGTCGGACGCAGGTCCTCGAGTGTCACGGGCCAGTCATGGATTGCAGCGGCTCCCGGCAGCCTCGCGCCGCCGTATGCGCGCATCGCCAGCAGGACACCATACTGATGCGGACTCATGACGCTGGTGCCATGCCCCCACAGCGAATTCCAGATTTCCGGGCCGGTGCCGGTGGCACGAAGCATCGAGTCATTCCTGAGCCCCAACGCCTCGCCGTGATCCGACAGCACCACAACCACCGCATTCCCGAGCAGGCCCTTGCTTTTCAGTACCTGCATGACGCCCGCGAACTGGCGGTCGGCTTCCTGGACGGCTTCGCGATAGGCGGAGCGATATTGCTGCGGCGTGGTCGGTTTTTCCGACTCCGCCCAGCTATAGGGCCAGTGCGAGAGTGTCAGGTGGATCGCGATGAACGCGGGGCCGTCGCCGACGAGTTCATGTTCGAGCCGGTTCACGAAGTCCTCGGGTTCGTAAGTGACATGCGCGGCCCGATTCGCGTGATTCGACGGAAACAGCAGGCGTCCGGCCGCGGTCGTGGCCAGCATATTCACGAGCGGAATATCGCCCGCATGGCCCAGCAGGAAGTCCACGGCGCCGACCGGCGGCGTGATCAACTGGTCGAATCCGAAGGAACGGTCGAAGTTGGCGAATCGAACCTCGTCGGTCGCATAGGTCGCACGATAACCGCGGCTGCGCAATGCGTCCGGCAGCGTGATCCCCGCGTCGACCAGCTTGCGTGGCATCAGGTTGACCCGCGCGTTCGTCGTGACGGGATGCCGCCCGGTCAGGATCGAGACCCAGGCGCCATAGGTGCGGGCGAGCGGACTGGTGGCGTCGGAGAAGCGGTGGGTATCGGCGAGGAACCGGTCGATATTCGGCGTCAGGGCGGCACCGCTCCGCGACTCCGTGAAATCGCGGCGCAGCGAATCCAGCCCGACGATCACGATATTCGGCGACGCGCTGGCGCCGGGCGCGGATGCGGACGCGGTCATCGCCGGCGGCGGGAGCATACCGGCGAGCGGCGCCAGCGCGGCGGCGCACGCCAGACCGAGAACCAGGCGCGGCCTGCCGAGGTTCGGGCGCCGCACCGCGCGCAGTATCAGGAACAGGACGAATGCGCTGCACGCAAGGAGCAGCAGATCCACCGGCTTTCGGCCCAGGAGCTCGACTCGCAGCCAGGAAACGCCGCCCGCGAACATCGATGCCGGATGCCAGCTCGCATTGGCCGCAAGCACCAGACCGGCCAGCAGCGCAAACCACCCGCTGACCAGCCAGCCACGTCTGACGACGGCGTTCGTAAATGCCGCCTCGGTCAGCCGCGCGAGCGCGAACGCCGCGAGACCCAGCAGCAGGTGGCACAGCAGCGTCGCGGCGCCAAATGCGGCGAGCTGCCGGGCGAGCACGGAATCCAGCGCCTGCTCGACGCTGAACGACCCGGTGATGAGGTGATTTGGCAGCTGGAACTCGATCTCGCGCCACACTCCCCAGAGACAGACAGCGAGGAAGAGCAGCGCCAGCGACAGCGAGATAACCAGGCCCGACCATGCACCCGGCTTGCGATTCCTGCCGATGCCGATCATGGGAGTTCAGCGCGCATGAATGCGCAAAAAGCAAAGCCCCTGCGAACAGGGGCCCTGCAATTGCGACTCAGCCCGGTCGCGACCGGGGCAGCCTTTAGTTGCCGCCGAAGCCACTGCGGCAGGAGGCCGGCACGTGCTTGTCCGACAAAGTCGTCAGTGTGTCGCTGCCCGTTGACGTTGTGGTGCCTGAAACGGCGGACGCAGGCGCGATTGGCGCTACGGACATTCCGCAACGCCAAACGACGTCACCATTCTCATTGGTGAACGGCTGCAGCGCGAGTATGCTGCCGTCGATCCGGGTGTTGACGTCATGGCCGTAAGTAATGACAATTGTGCCGCCTGCAGCGTCGAGATCGATGCTTTCAACGTAACGACCCTGCTTGTCAGTACCGGCAGCGCCCGAACCAAGGCCTGCTTCGGTGAGGGTCGCGGGCCAATCGCCAACCTGTGCGGCGTACTCGGCTACGCCTGCCTTGATGTCCGAAGCGAGCGTCAGGCCTTCAGAAACCTGCGCGCGGATGGTGTAGTCCTGATACGCCGGGATCGCGATCGCGGCCAGGATGCCGATGATGGCGACCACGATCATCAGTTCGATGAGCGTGAAGCCCTTCTGGGTCAGTTTCATTTCTTCGTCTCCTAGGATTTCAAATCAAGCGCGGTGCAAACGCACCGATGCAAGATCAATGAAGCAAGGATCGTGCCAATTTCAAGGAATCGACATAAGTATTTGAAATATATATGTTCATGTGCCTGGAATCGGCTGCCTGCCAGAATCTGGCGATACCGATACTGACGCGGCGTGTCAGTAATTGACGCAGAGCGTCGGATCCAGGCTGCATCACTCGATGCCGAGCTTCTTGATGCGGTAGCGCAAGGCGCGGAAGCTGATCCCGAGCGCACGCGCCGCGGCGGTCTTGTTGTAACGCGCAGACTCGAGCGCGCGCATGATGGATGCGCGCTCGATGTCCTCGAGCCGGTGCGTCAGCGTGTCCGAAAGCGATTGCCGCGGCGCATCGCCCTGACCCGGCGATTCGCGCAGCTCGATGTCGCCCGCGCGGATCGCGCCGGCCTCGCAGAGCGTAAGCGCGCGCTCGATGACATTTTCGAGCTCGCGCACATTTCCCGGGAAGTCATGTCCCACCAGCAATTCCATTGCCTCGCCGGAAATCACCGGCGGCGTCATGCCCATGCGCGCCGCAAAGCGTTCGCAGATCGCCTTTGCAAGCTCCGGAATGTCGGACTTGCGCTCGCGCAGCGGCGGTACGCGCAACTCGATGACATCGATCCGGTAATAAAGGTCCTCGCGGAAGCGCCCCGCGGCAACCAGCTCGCCGAGATCGCGGTGGGTCGCGGAGAGGATGCGCACATCCACGGCCTGTTCGTGCTGATCGCCGATCGGCCGCACGGTCTTCTCCTGGATCAGGCGCAGAAGTTTCACCTGCATCGCGAACGGAAGATCGGCGACCTCGTCGAGGAAGAGGGTGCCGCCCTCGGCCGCCTGCACCAGGCCCGGCTTGTCGGCCACGGCGCCGGTGAAGCTTCCTTTACGGTGCCCGAACAGTTCGCTTTCCATCAGTTCCGACGGAATCGCGCCGCAGCTGACCGGCACGAATGCCTCATCCTTGCGCGGGCCGGTCTCGTGAATCAGGCGTGCGACCAGCTCCTTGCCGGTGCCGGATTCGCCGGAAATGTGCACCGGCGCCTGGCTGCGCGCCACGCGGCCGATCATGGCCCGCAATTTCTGCATCGGCTCCGAATCGCCAAGCAGTCTGCCGCCCTCAGCGCCGCGCCGGCCGTCGGAGAGTTTCAGCGCCTGGCTGACCAGCTTGCGCAGGTCCGAGATGTCGAGTGGCTTTGAGACGAAATCGAAGGCGCCGAGTTTGAGCGCGCGGACGGCGGCCTCCACATGGCCATGCGCGGTGATCACGGCGACCGGCAGGTCGGGCGCGTTGTTCTGGATCCATTCCAGCAGCTCTATGCCGTCGCCATCCGGCAGGCGCAGGTCGGTCAGGCACAGCGCATAGTCCGGACGGGCCTGCAATGCGCGCCGTGCCGCGGCAAGGTCGTGCACGGAATTCGATTCGATCTCCATTCGCGCGAGTGTCAGCGACAGGAGCTCGCAGAGATCCGGCTCATCGTCGACGATCAGCGCCCGCGGGTGTTCGATTGCCATCAGGACTGTTCCCAGCGCTGTGGATCAGCAAAAACAATCCTGAAGATGCTGCCACCGCCCTGGCGCGGCTCGAATACCAGGAGCGCGCCATTGCACTGGGCAAGCTCGCGCGCAATGAACAGACCGAGACCGGTGCCGCTGGTGCGCGAGGTGAAGAAAGGCTCGAATATCCGGTCGGCCGACGCCGGGTCGATGCCTGGGCCGCGATCCAGCACTTCCAGGAACGGCCGGTGACTGCCCGCGAGCCGGCCGAGGCGCAATTCGACGCGGTCGCTGCCGCCCCGAACCGCGTAGCGGAACGCATTCTCGCAAAGATTCCACAGAATCTGGCGCAGGTGCGACCGGTCCACGCGGACTTCCAGATCCGGTTCCGGCATCTCGAACTGCAGCTGCTCGGCCCCGTGACCGCCCGTCACGACGAATTCCTGGACGAAGTCACCCAGCCACTCGCCGAGCGGCATGCGCTCCGGACGCGTGGTCTCGCGCCGCGAGAGCTGCTGCACATTGCCGATAATCGTGCTGACACGTTCGGCATTCGCCTTGATTATCTCGGTCATCCGCCGGCCAGAATCCGATAGTCCCGTGTCCTCGGCAAGCAACTGCCCCGCATGGCTGATCGCCCCGACGGGATTGCGGATTTCATGTGCGATGCTCGCAGAAAGCCGTCCGAGCGCCGCGAGCCTGGTCTGCTGGATGCGGTCGTCCAGGGCGGTCAAGTCCTCGAGGAACACCAGCACCGGCGGTGGCCGGCTCTGGCCCAGCGGTGCGAAATGCGGCCGCACTTCCCTGAGACCGTCGGCGGCGAGCAGACTGCCGGTGGCAGTGTCCACATCCGGCAAGCCCTGGCGCCACATCGTCAGCAGGTAGAGCAGCCGTGGCGAAACCTCGCCGAGCAGCGCATTGGGGCCCGCTTCGCCGCCCAGGATTTGGCGGGCCGACTCGTTGATCAGGCGGATACGGTCCTGCTCGTCCACGACGACCAGGCTTTCGCGCAATCGCTCGACGATGTACTGCGAGAGTTCGGCGAGATTGGCGAGATCGATGTCGCGCTGGCGCACCAGCGCCTCGCTTTCGCGAAGCCGCTTTGCCAGCGGGGCGACCGCGAGCGCCGCGATGAATATCACCATGCCCAGCATGCCGGCCTGGGCCAGTTCCGAGGGATCGGCAATGCCGGCGATCGAAAGCAGGAGCTGCTGGCCGAGCACGAACAGCGCGGCCACCGCCGCGACCATCGTCGCCGTGCGGCTCGGCAGCAGCGTGCTGACGGCCGCGACCGGCAAGATCAGCAGCAATCCGACACCGCTGGTCGCGCCCGAGCTCGTCAGCAGCAGCAGCGTCACCGCGGCAACATCGAAAGCGATGTGGATGAAGGCCTGTGCCTGCAGATTCGGCCAGCGCGTCTTCAGCAGCCCGATGGAGATCACGCCGGTCGCGAACCATGCGGCGAGCGTAATGAAATAGAAGACGGAAAATCTGTGGCTCGGCGTCTGCGGCATCGAGGCCAGCGCCAGCATCACCGAGAGCACCGATGGGACAATCAGCCGGTAGAGATTCAGGAGTCCCAGCACGCGCCAGGCGAGTTCGGGATCGCCGGTCGTGCGCTCGATTTCGACCCGATCTGTCACGGGCGGCACTCTAGCATGTGAGGCAGCCAGCGCCCTTGCGGCCGCGCGCGAATGCGACGCGGTTCAAGCCTCCCGTTACAATGCCGCGATGAATCTCCACGAGTACCAGTCGAAGCGGATTTTCAGCGAGTACGGGATCCCGGTTCCGGCCGGCCAAGTTGCCGCCAGCGAGGCCGAAGCGGTCGCTGCGGCACGCGAATTGGGAGGGGCGGTCTGGGTCGTCAAGGCCCAGGTCCACGCGGGCGGCCGCGGCAAGGCCGGCGGCGTCAGGCTTTGCCGGTCAGATGATGAAGTCGCCCGCGCAGCCGCGGCCATGCTGGGGCAGAGCCTGGTCACGAAGCAGACCGGGGAGCAGGGCCTGCCGGTCAATCTGGTCTATGTCGAGTCCGGCAGTTCCATCGGGCGCGAGTTGTATCTCAGCCTGCTCCTGAACCGCGAGCACGGACGCATCGCCTTCGTCGCCTCGGCCGCCGGCGGCATGGATATCGAGCAGGTTGCCGCGCACGAACCCGCGAAGATCCTGCGCGCCGACATCGATCCGACCGCGGGGCTGCAGGGCTATCAATGCCGGCGGCTGGCATTCGGTCTCGGGCTCGCGGGCGAGCAGATTGTCGCATTCGAGGGAATTGCGCGCGCACTCTATCGTCTCTATCTCGACAAGGACCTGGGCCTGATCGAGATCAACCCGCTGATCGTCACCGCGGACGGCGGGCTCGTCGCGCTCGACGCCAAGATCAATGCCGAAGCGAACGCGCTCTATCGCCAGGAGACACTGGTCGCACTGCGCGATCCATCACAGGAAGACGCGATGGAACTCGCGGCATCCGAGCACGATCTCAATTACGTCTCGCTCGACGGCAACATCGCCTGCATGGTCAATGGAGCGGGTCTTGCGATGGCGACCATGGACCTGATCAAGCTGCATGGCGGCGCACCCGCCAATTTCCTCGATGTCGGCGGCACCGCGACCGCCGAGCGCGTAACCGCGGCATTCCGGCTGATCCTCTCGAATGCGCGCGTGCGTGCGGTGCTGGTGAACATCTTCGGCGGCATCGTGCGCTGCGACGTCATTGCCGAGGGCATCGTGCAGGCGGTGCGCGAGGTCGGCGACTCGGTGCCGGTGATCGTGCGCCTCGAGGGCACGAATGCGGACAGGGCGCGCAAGGTCCTCGCATCGAGCAAGCTCGCGATCACCGCCGCCAGGGACCTGTCGGATGCGGCAATCAAGGCAGTGCGCCTCGCGAAGCACGGAGCACGCCGATGAGCATCCTGGTCGGCCGCAAGAGCCGCGTGATCTGCCAGGGCTTCACGGGCAAGCAGGGCACCTTCCATTCCGAGCAGGCGATCGCCTACGGCACCAACCTGGTCGGCGGCGTGACTCCGGGCCGCGGTGGCAGCCGCCATCTCGACCGGCCGGTGTTCGACACCGTGCATGATGCGATGGCGCAGACCAGAGCCGACGTCAGCGTGATCTATGTGCCGGCGCCGTTCGCGGCGGACGCGATCCTGGAGGCCGCGGATGCCGGTATCCGGCTGATCGTCTGCATCACGGAAGGCATTCCGGTCAACGACATGGTGCGCGTCAAGGCCGCACTCGCGGGCAGCAAATCGCGCCTGGTCGGGCCGAACTGCCCGGGCGTCATCGCGCCGGGCGAGTGCAAGGTCGGCATCATGCCTGGCTTCATCCACAAGCCCGGCCGCATCGGTATCATCTCGCGCTCCGGCACGCTGACCTACGAAGCCGTGTTCCAGACCACGAATCTCGGCATGGGGCAGTCGAGCTGCGTCGGTATCGGCGGCGATCCGGTGCGCGGCATGAATTTCATCGACGTGCTGGCCCTGTTCGAGCGCGACGCTGCGACTGCCGGCGTCATCATGGTCGGCGAGATCGGCGGCAGCGACGAGGAGGCGGCCGCCGACTATATCCGCCGTCATGTCACGAAGCCGGTCGTTGCCTATATCGCGGGCGTCACCGCGCCTGCCGGCAAACGCATGGGGCACGCGGGCGCGGTCATCGCGGGCGCCAAGGGCACGGCCGCCGACAAGTACGCGGCACTCGAGGAGGCCGGCGTGCGCACCGTGCGGTCGCCGGCGGAACTGGGCAGCGGGATGAAGAAGGCGCTCGCCGCGGGACGCCGCCGCAAGAAGAAGCGCTGACGGCCCACGGACATGAGCGTCGGGCTACGCATTGCGCTCGCGCAGATCAATCCGACCGTCGGCGACGTGCCGGGAAATGTCGATCGTGTCATCGCACAGATCGGTCCCGCGCGCGCGCTGGGAGCGGGACTTCTGGTGCTGCCCGAGCTCGTGCTGTCGGGCTATCCGCCGGAAGACCTGCTGTTCCACCGCGGCTTCCGCCGTCGTATCGACAACGGGCTCGAGCGGCTTGCCGCGGCGGCGGACGGCATCGACCTGCTGGTCGGCTACCCTGAATATGCCGCCGGCACCATCTACAACACCGCGGCATTGCTGCGAGCCGGCGCCGTCATCGCGCGTTATCGCAAGCAGTCACTGCCGAACTACCAGGTATTCGACGAAAAGCGCTATTTCAGCGCAGGCACATCGGCAGTCGTCATCGAGATCGGGGGCATCAGGGCGGGACTGCTGATCTGCGAAGACGTGTGGCATGTGGCGCCAGCCGCGGCGCTGCGCGCCGCCGGCGCCACGCTGTGCATTTCGATGAATGCCTCGCCATTTCAGCTCGGCAAGCAGCCGGAGCGCGAGGCGATCATCGCGCAGCGCGTACGCGAGACCGGCATGCCATTCATCTACGTGAATCTGGTGGGCGGGCAGGATGAACTGGTGTTCGACGGAAATTCCTTCGCAGTCGACCAGGAAGGCCGCCTCGTGCATCGCGCCCCCGCATTCGTTGAATCGCTCAGCTGCGTCGATGCAAGCCCGCTGGAACGCGGCGCTATGATCGAACCGGAGAGCCTTGCATCGCTGATGGGCGCCGAGGAAAGCGTGTACCAGGCGATCGCCACCGGCGTGCGCGACTATGTCGGCAAGCACGGGTTCAATGGCGTGGTGCTCGGGCTGTCGGGGGGCGTCGACTCCGCGCTGGTGCTGGCGATCGCCAGCGATGCACTGGGACCGGACCGGGTGCACGCAGTCATGCTGCCCTCGCGCTACACCTCGAGCATGTCGGAGAAAGACGCCGCCGCGATGGCGCGCGCGCTGGGCGTGCGTTTTTCGGTGATCCCGATCGAGGGCATGTTCCAGGCGACGCTCGCGGCGCTGGAACGCGAGTTCCGCGGGCTCGCGCCGGATTCCGCCGAGGAGAACATCCAGGCGCGCTGCCGCGGCATCGTGCTGATGGGAATCTCGAACAAGACCCGGCGCATGCTGCTCAGCACCGGCAACAAGAGCGAGATGTCGGTCGGATACGCGACTCTGTATGGCGACATGGCCGGCGGCTACGCGCCGATCAAGGACTGCAGCAAGACCATGGTGTACCGGCTGGCGCGCTGGCGAAATGCAAGGTCATCGGTGATTCCGCAGCGCATCATCGACCGGCCGCCGACCGCGGAACTGCGCGAGAACCAGCTCGACTCCGATACGCTGCCGCCTTACGACGTGCTCGACCGGATCCTTGCGGCATTCATCGAGGATGACCGCTCGGTGGACGAGATCGTGGCGCAGGGATTTGACCGGGCGACAGTCGTGCGCGTGCTGGACATGGTCAAGCGCAATGAATACAAGCGCCGCCAGGCGCCGCCCGGCGTGCGCGTGAGCAGGCGCGCCTTCGGCCGCGACTGGCGCTATCCGATCACCTCAGGCTACCGGCCCGGCGAGTCCTGAAGCTGTCAGGCGCCCGCAGGATCCGGCCCGCGCGGTGACTGCGGTCACCAGAACGGCCACCAGTCGCGTCTGGCCTTTCGCTCGGGACGGTTCCCCGGATAATTCAGCGCATAGACCTGACTGGACTGCTGCGCGAGATCGTCGAGTCCCATGCCCCTGTAGGCCGAAATCATGATGTCGAGTGCGTCGCGCGTGGTCGGCGCGCCGTCGTAGTTCTCGATGCAATACCTGGCGCGCGCGAGCGCAGCGACAAAGGCCAGCCGGCGCAGGTAATAGTCGGCGATATGCACCTCGTACTCCGCCAGCCGGTTGCGCAGGAATATCATGCGCTGGCGCGCGTCATGCACGTATTCGCTGTCCGGGTGGCGTTCGATCAGTGTCTGGAAGGCCTGGAATGAATTCCGCACGTCCTGCGGCGGCCGTTCGGTCAGGTCGGTATTGAACCATCGCTCGAGGAAATTCGGAGCGCGCTCGAAGTAAACCAGGCCCTTGATGTACATGGCGTAATCCACGCGCGGGTGGGTCGGATTCTCGCGGATGAACTGATCCGCCGCGTCGATCGCCGATTCCTTCTCACGGCTCTTGTAATAGGAATAGATGATGTCGAGCTTCGCCTGTCGGGCCTGTTCACTGAACGGGAAGCGGGCCTCGAGTGCCTCGTAATAGCGTACGGCCCCGCGAAAGTCGCCAGCCAGCATCAATTTCTGGCCGCGCGCGTAGAGTTTTTCCGGCTGCATCTGCTCGGCCGAGCGATCGCGGCCGCCGCAGGCTGCAAGCATCAAGGCGCAGCACACAACCGCCAGGGCGCGCGCTATCGTGATTCGTCGAATCAAGGGACTGGACCCCGTGTGTTTAGCCGCCGCAGTATAGCGATTAAAGACCCGCCACGGCCCCCATGAGTTCCACCCGATACCAGCATGAATTGCGGTTGCCGCCGCAGGCCGCCGGCAGGCGGCTCGACCAGGCGCTTGCCGAGGCCCTGCCGGAGTATTCACGCTCGCGCCTCAAACGCTGGATCGATGCCGGGCAAGTGCGGGTGAATGGCCGCGTCCCGCGGCCGCGCGACACCATGACCGGAGGCGAACTGGTGCGCGTCGATGCGCCGGTCGAGGACGCCGTTGCGTCACGGCCGCAATCGATGGCACTCGCAATCGTCTGGGAAGACGAGAGCGTCATTGTCATCAACAAGCCGGCTGGTCTGGTCGTGCATCCAGGAGCCGGCAATCCCGACGGAACCCTGCAGAATGCGCTGCTGGCCTACGATCCTGCGCTGGCAAGACTGCCGCGCGCCGGCATCGTCCACCGGCTCGACAAGAATACGACCGGTCTCCTGATCGTCGCGCGCACGGCAGCTGCGCGCGATGCGCTGGTCGCGGCGCTGACCGCGCGCGGCATCCATCGTGAATACCAGGCGGCCTGCATCGGCGTCATGACGGGCGGCGGCACCGTGGATGCTCCCATCGACCGGCATCCTGTTGACCGGCTGCGCATGAGCGTGCGTGCGGATGGCCGCGAGGCCGTCACCCATTTTCGCGTCATCGAGCGTTTCCGCCGCCATACTTGGGCGAGGGTGATGCTCGAGACCGGGCGCACCCACCAGATCCGTCTGCACCTGGCGCATGCTGGATTTCCGCTGGTGGGCGATCCCGTCTATGGCAAGCGGCTGGTGATCCCGCGCGGCGCAACGCCGCGCCTGGAAGCCGCACTGCGCGGCTTCCGGCGCCAGGCGCTGCATGCGGCGAAACTCGGCTTCGCGCACCCGGTGGCGGGGCGGCAGGTCGAGGTCGAGGCCGCGCTGCCGGCGGATTTTGTCGAACTGGTCGCGGCGTTGCGCGAAGACGCCCGGGTCGAGCGCCGCGAGTGAGCGGGCAACCTGAATTCCTGATGCCGGACTGGCCGGCGCCGCCGTCGGTGCGCGCCGCGGTGACAACCCGCGGCGGCGGATTCAGCACGGGTCCCTATGCATCATTCAATCTCGCGGCCCATGTCGGCGACGACCTGCGCGCGGTCGCGGCGAACCGGCGGCGACTCCAGGAGGCGCTTTCGCTTCCGGCCGAGCCGCACTGGCTCGACCAGGTGCACGGACGCAGGGTCGCAATACTTCCCCAGCCTGTCGTTGGAGGTGCGGATGCCGCGGTCGCGTTTGGGCCGGGGCTGGTTGCCGCCGTGCTGATTGCCGACTGCCTGCCGGTGTTTTTTGCGAATCGGGCCGGCAATCGCGTCGGTGTCGCTCATGCGGGATGGCGCGGGCTCGTGACAGGCGTCGTCGAGGCAACGGTTGCCGCGCTCGCGACCGACCCGGCGGAGCTGATTGCCTGGCTCGGCCCGGCAATCGGGCCCGCGGCCTTCGAAGTCGGCGGCGAAGTGCGCCGGATGTTCGTCGCGACGCAGCCGGAAGCGGACGCGGACTTCCGGCCGGGCCGGGGACAGAAATATCTCGCGGACCTGCCGGGACTCGCGCGCCGCCGGCTTGCGGCCTGCGGCGTCACCGCCGTCCACGGCGGCGGCCAGTGCACGGTGAGCGATCCGCAGCGATTCTATTCCTACCGCCGCGACGGCCAGACCGGGCGCATGGCTGCATTGATCTGGCTGGCCTGAGACTGCAGGTCTCAGCCTGCGGCAGGCGCGCGGCTGGTGTAGGCTGGCGACCCCGCAAACCCGGGAGGCTGCTTGTCGACACTGGCGCTGATCGTCGTATTCACTGCTGCCTGCGGCGCGCTGTCGGCACTGATCGCCGGCAGCTTCCTGCTGTTGCCGGAGGCGCGCCGCAATGCAATCGTGCCGCATCTGGTGAGTTTCGCGACCGGCGCCCTGCTGGGCGCCGCGCTGCTCGCGCTGCTGCCGCATGCGATCGATACGGCGGGGCCGGCCGGCGCCCACGGCGTCGGCATCGCATTGGTGGCCGGCATCATCGCGTTCTTCGTGCTCGAGAAGATGGTGCTGTGGCGGCACTGTCATGCCGACCCCTGCGAGGCGCATGCGCCGCTGGAACGGCACCGCGCGCGCGCTTCGGCCACCTTGATACTGTGGGGCGACGCCTTCCACAACACGCTGGACGGCGTGCTGATCGCGGCGGCTTTCCTGACCGACACGCACCTCGGCATCGTCACGGCGATTGCCGTGTTCACGCACGAAATTCCGCAGGAGGTCGGCGATCTCGCGATCCTGCTGCACGGCGGCATGACCAGGAGCCGCGCGCTTGCGCTGAATATCGCCGTCAGTCTTTCATCGGTGGCCGGCGCCTTGCTCGCGTATTTCCTGCTGGCGCGCGCAATGCAGGCGCTGCCGTATGCCCTTGCGATCGCCGCCGCGAGTTTCCTCTATGTCGCGGTCGCCGACCTGATTCCCGGTCTGCACCGGCGCGTGGACGCGCACAGCTCGGTGCGACAGGTGCTGCTGATCGCGATCGGCATCGCGATCATCGGTGTTTCGCACGAATTTGCGCACTGACAGCGGCGGTGCCGATCACTGCTGGTTCAGCCTGAGCACCTCGCGCAGCCCGAGCAGCACCAGCTCCGGCACGTGCGCGTCGAAGACGCCTTCATCCTCGAACAGCCGCGCAAACCCTCCGGTGCCGACCAGGACCGTCGGGCGGCCGGCGAAATACTGCCCGCGCAGCTCGGCGCAGAGATGCCGGAGAATCGCGAGATTGCCGTAGTAGAGCCCGGCCTGGATGCTTTCGACGGTCGAGCGACCGACCAGTTCGGGCGGCTTGCGGATCTCTACTTTCGAGAGCCGCGCGGTCTTGGAGTAAAGACTTTCCATGGCGAGCCGCAGTCCCGGGATGATCAGGCCGCCGAGATAGTCGCGATCCTCGGTCAGCGCGTCTATCGTCGTCGCAGTGCCGAAATCGACGATGATTGCGTTCTTGCCGGGGAACAACCTCGCGGTCGCAATCGCGCCGGCGATGCGGTCGGAACCTACCTCGACGGGGTTGCGATAGAGGATCCTGAGTCCGGTGCGCACGCCGGGTTCCAGGATGAAGGGCCGCAGGCCGAAATACTTCATGCAGGCGTTGCGCACCGAGTGGACCATGTCCGGCACCACCGAGCAGAGCGCGATCGCAGTCACGCTGCGTGGTTCGAATTCGTTCTCGCGCAGCACCTGCCGGAAGAACAGGCCCAGCTCATCCGACGTGTACTCGGCGCGGCTGGCATGACGGAATTGCAGCCGCAGTTGATCCTGTTCGAACACGCCGCCGAATATCTGGCTATTGCCGATATCGAGAACCAGGATCATGGCTGTCCCCCGGGCGCGAAGCCCGCTCCGGTTTCACGGATGCGCGACATTGTCGATGAGTCTCACTCGTCCCAGCCGTACAGCGGCGAGCCTGCGCCCGTTGTAGTCCTCGATATATTCGACCGCAAACCCGGCGCGCTTCAATTCGGCGGCGACAGCGTCGGTGGACTGGCGCTCGGTTACGCTCCGCGCGAGCAGCCGGTGCAGGACCGGGGCGCGCTCGCGTTCCGGCGGCTCAAGCAGGCGGTTGAGCGAACTCATCGCGAGGCCGTCCGATTCGCGCATCGGTTCGCAGGGGACTATCTCGGTGTCGAGGAAGAAGGCCCGCGTCATGCCCTCGACCAGGCGCAATTGCTGGAAGTCCTTCTCGCCGAAGTAGGCTCGCCTGGGACGCGCCAGCATCAGCAGCTTCAGCACGATGGTAAGGACGCCTTCGAAATGGCCCGGTCTGCCGGCACCGCAGAATTTCAGGCTGAGTTCGGTCTCGGTTACGCGGTAGCGGTAGCCGTCGGGATAGATGTCTGCCTCACGCGGCAGGAACACCAGATCGACGCCCGCGCCGCGCAGCATGCCCAGGTCCGCGTCCAGCGTGCCGGGATAGGATTTCAGGTCCCGCGGGTCATCGAATTGCGCCGGATTGACAAAGATGCTGACCCAGGCCTCTGAATTTTCCGCGCGCGCACGCCTGACCAGCGACAGATGTCCTTCGTGCAGGGCCCCCATCGTCGGTACCAAGCCGCAATCATCGGCGCCGCGCGAGCGGCGTGCCGCCTGGAGCCCGGCGACGGACTCGACAACCCTCATGCCTCGTAGCTCTCCGCCCGGTTCGGAAATGCGCCGTCCTTGACATCGCGATCGAAGCGATTTACGGCGCCGCGCAGCTGCTCGAAGCCGTCGAGATAGGTGCGCAGGAACTTCGGGCGAAATCCATTCGAGAGACCGAGCAGGTCCTGCAGCACGAGCACCTGGCCATCGCAGCCCGAGCCCGCGCCGATCCCGATGGTCGGGATGCCGAGGGCGGCCGTGATGCGCTGGGCGAGGAGCGCCGGCACGCATTCGAGCACCAGCGCGAAACAGCCGAGTTGCTCGAGCCGCTGCGCCTGGGCCAGCAGCGACTGAGCGTCCTTCTCCGATTTGCCCTGTACCCGGAAACCCGCCAGCGAGTGCACCGACTGCGGCGTGAGCCCGATATGACCCATGACCGGCACGCCGGAGCCGGTAATCGCCGTGATCACGTCCTCGTGCCCATCGACACCTTCAAGTTTCACGGCCTGCGCGCCGGCCTGCATCAGGATGGCGACCGCGTCGAGCGCCGCTGGCACTCCCTTGCGGAACGAAAGGAACGGCATATCGGTGACCAGGAAGCGCGTCGGCGCACCGCGCCTGACGGCGGCGGTGTGCATCGCCATCAGCTCGACGGTTGCGGCGAGCGTGTTGGGATACCCATGCATGACCATCGCTGCGCTGTCCCCTACCAGCAGGCAGTCGATCTCGGAAGACTCGAGCACCCGCGCGAGGCTGGTGTCGTAACAGGTGACCATCGAAATCCGGCGTCCCGCGGCTTTCGCGTCACTGAATTCCAGCACCGATTTCATGCCCGCTCCCTCCCTGCGGCCGCGATCAGCGATTGGTAGGCGGTCGCGAGCGGGCTGCCGTCGAGCGCTTCGAGGTGGGCCCGTACCGTGCCGGCATCGCCGCGCGCAACCGGTCCAGTCAAGGCGCCATCGGTGGATTCGAGTACGTTCTCGACGACGCGGCGCGGATAGCAGGCGAGCTTTGCGCGCGGCACGTTCCAGCGCCCCGCCATTTCGGCGAAGAAATCCCGCCACAGGACGGCCGTCAGGCCGCCGGCGAGCGCGCACAAGGCGTGATAGAAGACCTTGTCATCAGCGGGCAGTGCGTAGCAGGGGTTCGGGAGCTGCGGAAACAGCGTGTGGAAGCGCCGGATCGGGTCGGGCCACTCCGGAGATTCCTCGACGAAGATCGGTATCTGGCGGTAGAACTCCGGGCCATAAAGCGCCACCCCGAAGCTCATCAGCGGATGGGTTCCCCAGGCGCCCGCGACCGAGCGAGCACCGCTGAAATGCACGAATGTGCGGTCGCGGAGACCCTCGGAGCGCAGGCGCTCGAGCACCGGTTCGATGGCGTCGTCGCTCACGGCGAGCAGCACAGTATCGCAGCCCGCAAGCGCCTGTGCGGGGCTGACGCTGCCTGCGGCACCAGGCTGATCCGCGCGCCGCCGTGCCCAGAATTTCCACGGGATGCCGAGGCTCGAGAAGTAATGGCGCCAGTGCCACGAAAGACGGCCGTCGCCGACGAATCCGAATGGCGCAGGCGCGGCGGTGCTGCCGCCCTCGGGTACCTGTCGCATGGATCAAGTCCCTCAATAACGATCGAATCACCAACTGTCGCGGCCGCACAGCAGTGCGGTCCGCGCGCAGGCCTTTTCTATCAGATTCAGGCCGTGCGGACTACCATGCTCGGCCAGGCCATTCGAGCGTCGAAGGAAATCGAGGAATTTCGCGGTGTTACAGCTTGAAACGACAGTAACCCGGCCTCATGCACCGGGCAGCCCGGAAAACGGAGTGCGGCCATGCGCCAGGATCGCCTGACCTCGAAATTCCAGCTGGCGCTGGCTGCTGCCCAGTCGCTCGCCCTCGGGCGTGACCACCAGTTCATCGAGCCCGTGCACCTGATGCTGGCGCTGCTCGACCAGCAGGGCGGCAGCGTGCGTCCGCTGCTCGACAAGGCCGGCGTCAATGTGAATCTGCTGCGTTCGCGGCTGCTGCAGCAGCTTGATCGCATCGCAAGCGTCGAAGGCACGGCGGGCGACGTGCAGGCATCCAATGACCTCAATCGCCTGCTGAATGTGACCGACAAGCTCGCGCACAAGCGCGGCGACCAGTACGTCTCGAGCGAGCTGGCGATGCTTGCGGCGCTCGAGGACCGCGGCGCGCTTGGCACGATCCTGAAGGACAGTGGCGCGGTAAAGGGCGCCATCGACATGGCGATCACCGACATGCGCGGCGGCGAGAAGATCGAGGACCCGAACGCCGAGGAACAGCGCGGGGCGCTCGAGAAGTTCACGCTGGACCTGACCGCGCGCGCCGAGTCCGGCAAGCTGGACCCGGTCATCGGCCGCGACGACGAGATCCGCCGCACCGTGCAGGTGCTGCAGCGGCGCACCAAGAACAACCCGGTGCTGATCGGCGAACCGGGTGTCGGCAAGACCGCGATCGTCGAGGGACTCGCGCAACGAATCGTCAATGGCGAAGTGCCCGAAGGGCTGAAGAACAAGCGCATCCTCGCGCTCGACATGGGCGCCCTGATCGCAGGCACGAAATTCCGCGGCGAGTTCGAAGAGCGCCTGAAGGGCGTGCTGAACGACCTCGCGAAACAGGAAGGCCAGGTGATCCTGTTCGTTGACGAACTGCATACGATGGTCGGCGCCGGCAAGGCCGAGGGCTCGATGGATGCGGGCAACATGCTGAAGCCGGCGCTGGCGCGCGGCGAGCTCCATTGCGTCGGCGCGACCACGCTGGATGAATACCGCAAGCACGTCGAGAAGGACGCCGCGCTGGAACGGCGTTTCCAGAAGGTGCTGGTCGGCGAGCCCTCGGTCGAGGACACCATCGCGATACTGCGCGGGCTGAAAGAGCGCTACGAGGTCCATCACAAGGTCGACATCACCGATCCGGCGATCGTCGCCGCCGCAACGCTGTCGCATCGCTACATCAGCGACCGCCAGCTGCCGGACAAGGCGATCGACCTGATGGATGAGGCCGCGTCCAGGATCCGCATGGAGATCGACTCGAAGCCGGAGGTGCTGGACCGCCTGGAACGCCGCATCATCCAGCTGAAGATCGAGCGCGAGGCGCTGAAGAAGGAGGACGATGAGGGGTCGCGCAAGCGGCGCGAGCAGCTCGAATCGACGCTGCAGACGCTTGAGCGCGAATCCGCGGACCTTGAGGAGACCTGGAAAGCCGAGAAAGCCGCACAGCAGGGCGCGGCGCACATCAAGGAGGCACTCGAGCGCGCGAAGACCGAGCTCGAAGCCGCGCGCCGCGCCGGCGACCTTTCGAGCATGGCCGTGCTGCTGCACGGGCGGATCCCTGAGCTCGAGAAACGCCTCGCTGCGACGCACGATGCCGATGCGCGCGAGCCCCGGCTGCTGCGCAACAGCGTGGGCGAGGAGGAAATCGCCGAAGTCGTCTCCAAGTGGACCGGAATCCCGGTCTCGAAGATGCTGGAAGGCGAGCGCGAGAAACTGCTGAAGATGGAGCAAGCGCTCGCGGCGCGCGTGGTCGGCCAGCAGGAAGCCGTGCGCAATGTCGCCGATGCGATCCGCCGTTCGCGCGCGGGCCTCGCCGACCCGAACCGCCCGAATGGCTCATTCCTGTTCCTGGGCCCGACCGGTGTCGGCAAGACCGAGCTCTGCAAGGCGCTGGCCGAGTTCATGTTCGACACCGAAGAGGCGATGGTCCGCATCGACATGTCGGAATTCATCGAGAGGCACTCCGTGGCACGGCTGATCGGCGCGCCGCCGGGCTATGTCGGGTACGAGGAGGGAGGCTACCTGACCGAGGCCGTGCGCCGCCGCCCGTATTCCGTGATCCTGCTTGACGAAATCGAGAAGGCGCACTCGGATGTATTCAATGTGCTGTTGCAGGTACTCGACGACGGCCGGCTGACCGACGGCCAGGGCCGCACCGTGGATTTTCGCAACACCGTCGTCATCATGACCTCGAATCTGGGTTCGCAGGTCGTCCAGGAGCTTTCCGGCGAAGCCAATTACGAGCGCATGAAAGCGGCGGTGCTCGAGATCGTCAGTGAGCATTTCAGGCCCGAGTTCATCAATCGGATCGACGACATCGTCGTGTTCCATCCATTGGGCACCGAGCACCTGCGCCGGATCGTCGAGATCCAGGCCGGCTACCTGCGCCGCCGGCTGGCGGAGCGGGATTTCCGTCTGGAGCTCGACAAGTCGGCGCTCGACCTGCTGGGCACATCCGGATTCGATCCGGTCTACGGCGCGCGACCGCTGAAGCGCGCGATCCAGCATCAGCTCGAGAACCCGCTGGCGCAGCGGATTCTCGATGGCAGCTTCGTGCCGGGCGACACGATCAGGGTCTCGGTGAAGTCCGGCGAGCTGGTTATGCGAAAATAGCTGCATGCCGTTTTACGAATACCAGTGCTCGTCCTGCGGGCACCACCGCGAGGAATTGCAGAAGGTCGGCGATCCCGCGTTGCGCAAGTGCCCGGACTGCAAACGCAGCACCCTGAAACGGCTGGTCTCCGCACCGGTGTTCCGGCTGAAGGGCGGCGGCTGGTACGAGACCGATTTCAAGGGCGGCAAGGACGAAAAGCGCAATCTGGCGGGGGACAAGGAACCGGTTGCCGCGAATGCCGCGGAGGAGAAAGCCGCCCCAGCAGCGGCCGAGCCGGCAGGCAAGCCAGTCGAGCCCGCGAAGGTGGCGCCGCCCACGACCGGCAAGCCGAAGACCGCTGCCAGCAAGACGCCGCCACCGCGCAAAACCACGACGCGGCGGCCGGTGCGCAAGTAGACTTGTCGGCCGATGCGCACACATTATTGCGGTGAAGTCGGCGAATCCCTGACCGGCCGCACCATCGAGATCGCCGGCTGGGTGCACCGCCGTCGCGATCACGGCGGCGTGATCTTCGTGGACCTGCGCGATCGTTCCGGCCTGCTGCAGGTCGTCTTCGATCCCGACACCGCCGATGCCTTCGCGCTCGCGCAGCATCTGGGTCGCGAGTTCGTGATTCAGGTTCTCGGCAGTCTGCGCGCGCGCCCCGCGGGAACGGCCAATCCCGCGCTGCCTTCCGGGCAGGTCGAGTTGCTGGCCCGGAAACTGGTCGTGCTGAATCCATCGGCGACTCCGCCCTTTGCGCTCGACGAGGAAGTCAACGAGGAGCTGCGGCTGAAGCACCGCTACGTGGATCTGCGGCGCGACTTCATGCAGGAACGGCTGCGCCGCCGTCACGCAATCACGCGCGCGATGCGCGAATACCTCGACAGCCATGACTTCGTGGACATCGAAACGCCGATGCTGACGAAGGCGACGCCTGAGGGGGCGCGCGACTATCTCGTGCCCTCGCGCACTCATCCGGGAAAATTCTTCGCGCTGCCGCAGTCCCCACAGATTTTCAAGCAACTGCTGATGGTCAGTGGCTTCGACCGCTACTATCAGATCGTGCGCTGCTTCCGCGACGAGGACCTGCGCGCCGACCGCCAGCCCGAGTTCACGCAGCTCGACATCGAGACCTCGTTCCTGACGCAGGACCAGATCATGGCGCTGATGGAAGGCCTGATCCGCCACGTCTTCTCGCGCGTGCTGAAAGTACGGTTGCCGGATCCGTTTCCGCGCATTGGCTATGCCGATGCGATGCGACGCTTTGGATCCGACAAGCCGGACCTTCGGATCCCGCTGGAATTCGTCGATGTGGCGGACCTCGTGCGTGACAGTGAATTCAAGGTGTTCTCGGGACCGGCCGCGGACGCGGCGGGGCGGGTTGCGGCACTGTGCGTGCCGCGCGGGGGCGAGTTCACGCGCAAGCAGATCGATGAGTACACCGCGTTTGTCGCCCGCCACGGTGCGCGCGGTCTGGCCTACATCAAGGTCAACGATGCGACACGCGGTCGCGAAGGCCTGCAGTCGCCGATCCTGAAGTTCCTCTCAGATGCGGCGATCGCGGGAATTCTCGAGCGCAGCAAGGCCGCGGGCGGCGACCTGATATTTTTCGGCGCCGACAAGGCCAAGGTCGTCAATGACGCGCTCGGGGCGCTGCGCTTGCTGCTCGGCCGCGATCTCGGCCTGGACGAGACCGATTGGCGTCCGCTGTGGGTCGTGGATTTTCCGATGTTCGATTGGGACGGCGAAGCGAAGCGCTGGATCGCCGTGCATCATCCATTCACCGCCCCGGTCGATCCCGACCCGGCGGCGCTCGCAGCCGCGCCCGGTGACGCCATCGCCCGCGCCTACGACATGGTGCTGAATGGCTCGGAAATCGGCGGCGGCTCGATACGCATCCATCGCCAGGACCTGCAGAGCGCCGTGTTCGGCCTGCTCGGCATATCCGCGGAAAAGGCGCAGCAGAAATTCGGATTCCTGCTCGAGGCACTTGGCTACGGCGCGCCGCCGCACGGTGGCATCGCTTTCGGTCTCGACAGGCTCGCCATGCTGATGTCGGGCGCTGAAAGCATTCGCGACGTCATCGCATTCCCGAAGACGCAGTCGGCGTGGTGCCCGCTGACCGATGCGCCATCCGGAATTGACGAATCTCAACTTGCCGAGCTGCACATCCGCGTCAAGCTGCCGGTGCAGCCGCCTGGCTGAACGCTGACCACGCGCGCCATCCCCGTCGTCGTCGTGCATGGCCTGTGGATGAACGGGCTGGAGTCGATTGTGCTGCGCAATCGCCTGGCTCAGGCCGGATTCGAGCCCTCGGTTTTCCGCTATCCAAGCACGCGTGGAGATATCTCCGAGGCCGGCGCAGCGCTTGCCGCCCACCTCCGCAGCTTCGACGATGTTCATCTGGTCGGTCACAGTCTCGGCGGCCTGGTGATCCTCGCGGCGACCGAGTCCGGGCGCGCACTGCCCGCGGGGCGGGTCGTGCTGCTGGGATCGCCGGTGCAGGGTTCGCGGGTCGCGCGCACGGTGGCGGGCTGGTCAACCGGGGCGCTACTGATGGGGCGTCTCGCTGCAGTGGAACTCACGCGCCACGACACCCGCATCTGGCGCTCGCCGCGCGAACTCGGAATCATCGCCGGCTCGCGATCCTTCGGCATGGGGCGCTTGTTTGCGGAATTGCCGGCGCCGAACGACGGAACGGTCTGCGTGGACGAAACGAACGTGGCCGGCGCGAAGGAACGCATCGTTCTCGACGTCAGTCACACGGGCATGCTGATCTCGTCTGCTGTCGCCCAGGCGACCAGCCGGTTCCTTGCGCAGGGGCGATTCTGAGCAGCGCGGGATCAGGAGCCGGACTCGAGATCCTTCGTGAGTTCGTAGATCATGACCAGCGCCTGCCTAGCAGTCAGCCGGTCCGGATCGGTCGCGCGCAGTTTTTCGATGACCGCGGCGCTCTGATCCGCGGCGGCAAGCGGCAGCGCCGCCTGCGGGCCCGGCGGCGCAGCGCGCTGGTGCTGGCGCTCGATCTTCTCCAGGTACGCCCTTGCGCTCGCGATCACTTCGCGCGGCACACCCGCTTTCTGCGCTACCTGCAGGCCGTAGCTGCGATTCGCCGGCCCGGGCCGCACCGCATGAAGGAAGACGATGCCATCGGCATGCTCGGTTGCATCGAGATGCACATTGTCCACTTCAGGAAGCTCTTCGGCGATCTCCGCCAGTTCGAAGTAATGCGTTGCGAACAGCGTGAACGCGCGCAGACGCCGCGCAATGTGGCTCGCGCAGGCGAATGCCAGCGACAGGCCGTCGTAGGTGCTGGTGCCACGGCCGATCTCGTCTATCAGCACCAGGCTCCGGTCGGTTGCAGAGTTCAGGATCACCGCGGCCTCGGTCATCTCGACCATGAAGGTGGAACGGCCCCCGGCGAGGTCGTCCGAGGCGCCGATGCGCGTGAAAATCCGGTCGAATGGCCCGATCACGGCCCGGTCCGCAGGCACGAAGCTGCCGATCGAGGCGAGCACGAGGATGAGCGCGGTCTGGCGCATGTAGGTGGACTTGCCGCCCATGTTCGGGCCGGTGATGACCAGCATGCGCCGGCCATCGCGCAGTTCGAGGTCATTCGGCACGAATGGGTCCTCGAGCACGCGCTCGACCACCGGATGGCGGCCGCCCTCGATGCGAAGCCCCGGCGCGTCGGCAAGTTCAGGTCGCACGTAAGACAAGGTCAGCGCGCGCTCCGCGAGATTGGCGATCACGTCGACGAGCGCGAGCGCTGCGGCCAGGCGCTTGAGACCCGCGAGTTCGAGTGTCAGCGCGTCCAGCAGCGACTCATAAAGTTCGCGCTCGCGCGCAAGCGCGCGGTCGCGAGCGCCCAGCATGCGGTCCTCGAACTGCTTGAGTGCCGGCGTGGCGTAGCGCTCCGCGTTCTTGAGGCTCTGGCGGCGGTGGTAGTCGGGGGGTGCGCGGCCCGACTGGCTGCGCGGCAGCTCTATGTAATAACCGTGCACGCGGTTGTATCCGAGCCGCAGCTGCGAAATGCCGGTGCGGCGGCGCTCCTGCTGTTCGAGCTCGAGCAGGTGACGGTCGGTCCCGGTCGCGATGGCCCGCTCGTCGTCGAGCGCTTCGTCGTAACCCGCCGCGAACACATCGCCGTCGCGCAGGAGCGCAGGCGGCGATTCGACCAGCGCGCGCGCCAGCAGCGCATGCAGCCCGGGCTCTGCCGCCAGGTCGGCGGCGGCATCCGCGAGCAGCGGCGAAGAGAGCCCGGCCAGTGTCCCGCTGACCGCGGGCAGCGCCGCGAGCGCGGCTCGCAGCATCACGAGGTCGCGCGGCCGGGCCGAGCGGAGCGCGATCCTGGCCAGCACGCGCTCGATATCGCCGATTCCGCGCAGGCTCTCGTGCAGCACCGGCGCGCGTCCGGACTCGATCAGTGCGGTGATGGCCTGGTAGCGGCGGCCGAGTTCCCGGTGATCGCGCAGTGGCCGCTGGATCCAGCGCCGCAACTGCCGTGCGCCCATCGCGGTCGCGGTACGGTCGATCACGCCGGCGAGGGTGTATTCGTCGCGGCCGGCCAGGCTGCGATCGAGTTCAAGATTTCGCCGCGTGGCCGGGTCCATCGAGAGCGCCTCGTCGCGCGACTCGCATGACAGCCCGGTCAGGTGCGGCAGGGCTCCGCGCTGGGTGTCCCGCACGTACTGAAGCAGGGCACCCGCGGCGCCGACTGCTGGACCCAGATCCCCGGCGCCGAATCCCGCCAGGTCCCGCGTTCCGAACTGCTGGTTCAGCGCACGGCGCGCCGAATCGAGCTCGAAATGCCAGGGCGGGCGCTCGACGATTCGCGTCTGCACTGCCCCCGCCAGGCCACCGGCCGATCCCTCCGCCAGCAGCAGCTCGGCGGGACGCAGGCGCTCCAGTTCCGAAAGCAGGGACTCATCGCCCTCGCACTCGAGTACGCTGAAGCGGCCGGCGCTGAGATCGAGCCATGCGAGGCCGAACGACCCGCCGTCCACCGCGATGGCCGCGAGCAGGTTCTCGCGCTTTGCATCCAGCAGCGCATCGTCGGTCACCGTGCCCGGCGTCACGATCCGCACGACTTCACGCTCGACCGGCCCCCTGGACTTGCCGACTTCGCCGACCTGTTCGCAGATCGCGACCGGCACGCCCTGTTTCACGAGCCGCGCAAGGTAGCTGTCGAGCTTGTCCACCGGAATGCCAGCCATCGGTATTGGCGCGCCGGCCGACTCGCCGCGCTGCGTCAGCATGATGTCCAGGAGTTTCGAGGCGCGGCGCGCATCCTCGTAGAAAAGCTCGTAGAAATCGCCCATCCGATACAGCAGCAGCAAGTCCGGATGCGCGGCCTTGATGCGCAGGTACTGCTGCATCACCGGCGTATGGGATTCGAGACCCGCGAACAGGGACTCGGTGGCGGGTGGGCGCTCGGAAGCCGTCATTTGAGGCATTATGACGATCCGGAGGATCGACGACATATGAGCATCGGCTATCAGCTCGAACAGGGCGTGGCGACCCTGACATTCAACCGTCCCGACAAGAAGAATGCGATCACCGGCGAGATGTATGAGGCGATCGTCCGGCATCTGCACGCGGCGGCAACCGACAGGACGGTACGTGCCGTCCTGTTTGCGGGCGCGGGGCAGGTGTTCACGGCCGGCAACGACCTCAAGGACTTCGGCGATCCGAAGTTTGCGCGCCCTGATTCGCCGGTCCTGTCCTTCATGCAGGCGCTCGCAACCTTCGACAAGCCGGTGGTCGCAGCCGTCCATGGCGTTGCGGTCGGTATTGGCGTCACCATGCTGCTGCACTGCGACCTGGTCTATGTCGCGCAGGACACGACCCTGTCGATGCCCTTCGTGAATCTTGGTCTGGTGCCCGAATTCGGCTCGACACTGCTGCTGCCGCTGGTCGCCGGCAAGACGCTGGCGGCGGAAAAGCTGCTGCTCGGCAGGCCATTCAGCGCCGCCGAAGCGCTCGCCATGGGGATCGCGAATGCGGTGCTGCCGCCGCAGGCGTTGCTGGCCCACGCACAGGCCGCAGCGCGGTCCTTCAATTCCCTGCCGCCGGGCGCAGTGCGGGACACGAAAAAACTGCTGCGCCAGGCCCTGGCGAGGCAGGTGCAGGAGGCCATCCTGCGCGAGGCGAGCCTGTTCGGGCCGCGCCTGGCGGGTCCGGAGGCGCGTGAGGCGATCGCCGCCATTCGCGAGAAGCGCGCGCCCGATTTTTCGAGGACCGGCTGAAGGTGCCGGCAACGGGCGACAGCGCGCTCTACCGGCTCGCGGCACGCGTGGGCAGGCGCCTGCACAAGGCCGGTGCCTCCATCGCCACCGCCGAGTCCTGCACCGGCGGTTTCCTGGCCAAGTGCCTGACCGACCTGTCCGGGAGCTCCCATTACTTCGATCGCGGGTGGATAGCCTATTCCAATGCCGCCAAGCAGAAACTGCTGGGTGTCAGTGCGCGGGTCCTGGCGCGGCACGGTGCCGTCAGTGAACCGGTGGCGCTCGCAATGGCCCGCGGGGCGCTCAAGGCGGCGGGCGCGACAGTCGCGGTCGCCGTCACGGGAATTGCAGGCCCGACCGGTGCGACAGCTGGCAGACCCGTGGGAACGGTCTGGATTGCCTGGGCGCGGCATGAACGCGGCCGCATTCTGACGCGGGCAGAACATCACCGTTTTGCGGGGGATCGCGATGCAGTACGGCGCCTGACGGTTGCGGCGGCGCTCGCGGGGCTGCTGCAGCCATGAGCATGCCGCTCGACCTGCGCGAGAATTCACGACGCCTGTTCTTTGCGTACTGGCCCCATGCGAAAACGCGCCAGGCCCTGATCGAAGAGACCCGTGCCGCGGTTGCTTCCATTGACGGCCAGCTGGTCACCGCCTCCAATCTGCACGTGACGCTCGCCTTCCTCGGACGGGTGCCGGCCGCGCGGATACCGGAAGTCATCCGCGTCGGCGCGCGCGACGATTACGAGTCCGCCAGGCTCATATTCGACCGTCTCGAGTACTGGCCGCGACCCAAGGTGGTCTCGGCCCTGGCGGAGTCGATTCCGGGCGCTGGCCAGAAGCTCGTCGATGCCCTGTGGGAGCGCCTGCTACCGCTCGGCCTGGAGCGCGAAAATCGGCCCTGGCGGCCGCATTTCACGCTGGTGCGCCGCGTGCGCCGGCCGCCGCCGAAACTGACGATTCCGGCCATCCAATGGGACTGCAGTCGCCTGGCGCTGGTCGAATCGGTGTCCGGCCCGGACGGCCTCCACTACACGCCGCTCGCCGAATGGCCGCTGGGCTGACGCTGGAATCCGGGAGCGCGAAGGGGCTGGGTCGCGGCCTGAGCCACCCGGTGCGGTAGTCTCTCCCTGAAACTGGAATTCGAGGTCAATGCAGGACAAATTCTGCGTGCGCCGCGGGCCGGTTCTTTGTGAAATAATCGTCCGCATCCAGGAGGCAGAATCGCAATGGAAGACAACCGCAAGAAAGCTCTCGCCGCGGCGCTGAGCCAGATCGAAAAGCAGTTCGGCAAGGGCTCGGTGATGCTGCTCGGTGAGCACCCGGCCAACAACGACATCGAAGTCGTGTCGACCGGATCGCTGGCCCTCGACGTCGCGCTCGGCGTCGGTGGTGTGCCGCGCGGCCGCGTGGTCGAGGTATACGGGCCGGAGGCGTCCGGCAAGACGACCCTTGCGCTTTCCATCATTTCGCAGGCGCAGAAGCTCGGCGGCGTGGCCGCCTTCGTGGACGCCGAACATGCGCTCGACCCCATCTACGCCGAAAAACTCGGTGTCAATGTCAAGGAATTGCTGATTTCGCAGCCCGATACCGGCGAGCAGGCGCTCGAGATCACCGACATGCTGGTGCGCTCGGGGGCGGTGGACATCGTCGTGATCGATTCGGTCGCGGCGCTTACGCCAAAGGCCGAAATCGAGGGCGAGATGGGCGAGATGCAGATCGGCCTGCAGGCGCGGCTGATGTCGCAGGCGCTGCGCAAGCTGACCGGCAACATCAAGCGCTCCAATACGATCGTGCTCTTCATCAACCAGATCCGCATGAAGATCGGCGTGATGTTCGGCAACCCCGAGACCACGACCGGCGGCAATGCGCTCAAGTTCTACGCTTCGCTGCGGCTCGATATCCGCCGCATCGGCGCGCTGAAGAACGGCGAGGAAATCATCGGCAACCAGACCCGCGTCAAGGTGGTCAAGAACAAGGTCTCGCCGCCATTCCGCGAGGCGGAATTCGAGATCCTCTACGGGCACGGCATCTCGCGCGAAGGCGAGCTGGTCGACATGGGCGTGCTGCACGGCCTGGTCGAGAAGTCCGGCTCCTGGTATGCCTACGATGGCGAACGCATCGGCCAGGGCAAGGACAATGCGCGCAGCTACCTCCAGCAGCATCCGGAAATCGCCGCCAAAATCGAGACGGCACTCCGGACCCGGCTCCTGCCGGTGCGCCGCCCGGTGGCGGTTGCGAGTGAGGCGGCGGAAGCCTGATAGAGCCGCCGCGGCGGCACCGGACGATCAGCAGGCTGCCCGGCTGGCGGCGCTCCGGCTGCTGGGCCGGCGCGATCACGGCGCCCGCGAACTCCTGGAGCGACTCGTCGAGCGCGGCTTCACGGCTGCGGCGGCGCAGGCTGTCGTCGACGACCTGATCCGGGAAAGACTGCTGGACGACGGCCGTTTTGCCGAGCATTTCGTCGCGTATCATGCCAATCGTGGCCAGGGCCCTGTGCGCATTGCGCACCAGCTCAAGGAGGCCGGCGTGGCCGCGGAACTGATCACGGTCGCGGTGGATGCGCAGTCCGCTGAATGGCGGCGGCGCTGTATTGAGGCCAGGCGCAAGCGATTCGGCGCACGCATTCCTTGCAGCTGGTCCGAGCGTGGCAGGCAGGGACGGTTCCTGACCCAGCGCGGCTTCAGTTCGGAGCAGGTGCGCGCGGCGATCGGCGGCGATCCGGACGGGGAATGATGGCATCGAAACGAAAGCAGGCGATGACGAGCGCGGAACTGCGCAGCGCCTTCCTGGAATTCTTCCGGGCGCGCCAACACGCGGTCGTTGCCTCCAGTTCGCTGGTGCCGGGCAATGACCCGACGCTCCTTTTCACCAACGCCGGCATGGTGCAGTTCAAGGACGTTTTCCTCGGCAGGGAAGAGCGCAGCTACCGTCGCGCCGCGAGCTCGCAGCGCTGCGTGCGCGCGGGCGGCAAGCACAATGACCTCGAGAACGTGGGCTACACGGCGCGCCACCACACGTTCTTCGAGATGCTGGGCAATTTCAGCTTCGGGGATTATTTCAAGGAGGACGCGATCGAGTTCGCCTGGGATTTCGTGACCGGCACGCTGAAAATCCCGCCGGCCAAATTGTGGGTAACCGTTTTTCGCGACGACGATGTCGCCGCGGACATCTGGCTGAAGAAGATCGGTGTCAGCCAGAAACGCTTCTCGCGGCTCGGCGAAGACTCGAATTTCTGGGCCATGGGCGACACCGGCCCCTGCGGGCCCTGCTCGGAAATTTTCTACGACCATGGAAGCCGCGTGAAGGGCGGCCCGCCAGGTTCGAAGAACGAAGGCGGAGACCGTTTCGTCGAGATCTGGAATCTGGTGTTCATGCAGTACGAGCGCGATGGCAGTGGCCGCATGGTGCCCTTGCCGAAGCCCTCGGTGGACACCGGCATGGGTCTCGAACGCACGGCTGCCGTCGTGCAGGGCGTGCACTCGAATTACGACATCGACCTGTTCCGCGGCCTGATCGACGCCGCCGCGAGGGCGACACGCCAGAAAAGGAAGACCAGTCCTTCACTGCGCGTGATCGCGGATCACATCCGGGCCTGCTCGTTCCTGATCGTCGACGGCGTGATACCCGGCAATGACGGCCGCGGCTACGTGCTGCGGCGGATCATCCGGCGCGCAATCCGCCATGGCTACAAGCTCGGTCAGGAGCAACCGTTTTTCCACCAGCTCGTGCCCGCGCTCGCGGAAGAAATGGGCACGGCTTATCCGGAGCTCTCAGAATCGGCGACCCATGTGGCAAGGGTCCTGCGCCAGGAAGAGGAGCGCTTTGCCGAGACGTTGGCAAACGGCATGCAGCTGCTTGAAGTGGCGATCAAGAGGATGAAGGGAAAGACCATCGCCGGCGAGACGGTCTTCAAGCTCTACGATACCTATGGCTTCCCGGTGGATCTCACCGCCGACATCGCGCGCGAACGCCGGCTGTCGATCGACCAGGCGGGATTCGAGATGGCGATGCAGGACCAGCGCGAGCGCGGCCGTGCGGCGAGCCGTTTTGGCGTGGACCTGCGAGCTCAGGCCGAAATCGAAGCCGAGAGCGAATTCTGCGGCTACGACTCGCTGGTCGGCGAGGGCAACATCCAGGCGATCCTGAAAACCGGTGCCGAGCAGAAAGTCGCGCATGTCGGTGACGAAGCGCAGATCGCGCTCGACCGGACACCCTTCTATGCCGAGGCGGGCGGGCAGGTCGGCGATGTCGGCGTGCTCGAGAATGCGCATGCGCGATTCAGGGTGACTGACACGAGGAAACTGGGCGATGCGCACCTGCACATCGGCGTCCTCGAGTCCGGCTCGCTGAGGCTCGGCGACAGGTTGACGGCGCGCGTGGACGAGAAGACCCGCCAGGCGACCGTGCTGAACCACTCCGCGACGCATCTGTTGCACGCCGCGCTGCGCAGGGCGCTCGGTGCGCATGTGGTACAGAAGGGTTCGCTGGTGGCACCCGACCGCCTGCGCTTCGATTTCTCGCATATGCAGGCCGTCACTGCGGAGGAACTCGATACCATCGAGCGCATGGTCAATGCCGAGATCCGCCGCAATTCGCCCGGCTTCATCCGGCAGATGCCGTTCGACGTTGCTGTCAAGTCGGGCGCGATGGCGCTGTTCGGCGAGAAATACGACGATGTCGTGCGCGTGCTGTCATTCGGCGATTTTTCGATCGAACTCTGCGGCGGCACCCACGCAGAGCGCACCGGTGACATCGGATTTTTCCGCATCATTTCCGAAGGCGGCATCGCGGCCGGCATCCGGCGCATAGAGGCTGTCACCGGCGAGGGAGCGCTCGAGGCGGTGAAGGCCAGCGAAGGAACGCTCAGGCGCGTTGCAGCAATCGTGCGCGCCACGCCGGCCGAGGTCGAGGACAAGGTGAGCCAGCTGCTGGAGCGCCAGAAAAAGCTCGAGCGCGAACTGACGGGCCTGAAATCGAAGCTCGCCTCGGGCGGCGGACAGGACCTTGCGGCGAGCGCGGTCCAGGTCAGGGGCCGGAATGTGCTGGCGGCGAAGATCGAGGGTGCCGACGCAGAGACGCTGCGCGAGGCGGCCGATCGTCTGAAGGCGAAACTCGGCACCGGTGTGATCGTGCTGGGCGCCGTCAGTGCTGAGGGCAAGGTAAGCCTGGTCGCGAGCGTGACACCGGATCTCACCGACCTGATCAAGGCAGGCGAGCTGATCGCGAGGGTCGCGGCGCTCGTCGGCGGTCGCGGCGGCGGCAGGCCGGATTTCGCGCAGGCCGGCGGCAACGACCCGAACCGGCTCGACGCAGCGCTTGAAATCGTTCCGAAACTGGTCGCCGAGAAACTCGGAGGAACCTGAGTCTCCACTGCCAGTCGGAGATATTGTGCTTTCCTACGTGCTTTCCGCTGCGTTCATGCTCGGACCTGGTCTGGGGGCCGAGAACCCGGCTTCCGCCGAGCTGAATGAGTTGACGGTCACCGCCCCCGAGCCGCGCTTCGTGGCGCCGACCCGTCGCGATCGCATCGGGCGCATCTGGGCCCCGGTCGAAATCAATGGAAAAGGGCCATTCCGGCTCGTGCTCGATACCGGCGCCACCCATTCGGCTGTCACCGCCAAGGTCGCGGCGGCGCTCGGTCTCACACTCGACTACCCGGGCACCATCACGCTCCGCGGTGCAACCGGCACGGTGAAGGTGCCCGCGATCCCGGTCGAATCGTTCGAGGTCGGCGAACTGCTGATGCAGCCGAAACATCTGGCGATCGTGCCGGATGCGCTGGGCGGCGCCGAAGGAGTCCTCGGCACCGATGGCATGCTCGACAAGCGGATCACCATCGAATTCCGCCACGACCGAATCACGATCATGCGCTCGCGCAATGAGGTGGCGGAGCCGGGTTTCGTCACGATCCCGGTGAAAATCATTCGCGGGCGGCTGCTTTCCGTCGACGCCTGGCTCGGCGGCGTGCGCACCAAGGCCATCATCGACACCGGCGGCCAGGCGACACTTGGCAATCTGGCGCTGCGCGATGCACTCGCGAAGCGCCGCTCGGCCCAGCCGTCGGTGCCCGACGAGGTGACCGGCGCGACGCTCGACGTCCAGACTGGCGACCGCATTTCCACGCCGGCGGTCGTGATGGGCGAAATCCTGATCAGGAACCCGGCGATGACATTTGCCGATTTCTCGATATTTCAGCACTGGAAGATGACCGACGAGCCGGTCATGCTGATCGGCATGGACGTGCTCGGCCTGATCGAAACACTGATCATCGACTATCGTCGGCGCGAACTGCAGGTCCGGCTGCGCCGCAGCTAGGAGTCCTCGAATGTTGCGAGCCTTGCGACTCGTTCTGTTGCTTTGCGTGCTGGTGGCGGCCACCGCCTCCGCGAGCCCCGTATTCATCGCGAGCTACCCGGCGCACAGCAGCCAGGAACCGCTGCAGGGCCGGCTGATCCTAATTTTTGCGCCGGGCGGCGAGCAGGAACCGCGCTCGCAGGTCAGCTGGGACCAGGATGCAATCCCGATATTCGGCATGGATATCGAGGGTTGGCAGCCGGGCGAGACCCGCGCATTCGACCGGAGCACATTCGGTTTTCCGCTGAAATCATTCGACGAGCTGCCGGCCGGCAAGTATTTCGTGCAGGCCCTGCTGAATCGCTACGAGACCTTCACGCTCGCCGATGGCAGGAAACTGAATCTCCCGCCCGATCGCGGCGAGGGTCAGATTTGGCACAAGAAACCGGGGAATCTCTATTCGATGCCCCAGCAGATCGAGATCGCCGCGGGGCAGGATGGAACCGTGGCGCTGCTGCTCGACCAGGTGATCCCGCCGGTCAAGGCCTTCGAGGAGTTCGAAACCGAATACCTGAAGTACCTGAGGATCAGAAGCGAGCGCCTGTCCCGGTTCTGGGGACGCGACATGTATCTCGGCGCCTGGATCACGCTGCCCTGGGGCTATGCCGAGCACCCGGATGTGCGCTACCCGCTGGTCATTGCGCACGGCCATTTTCCCGGCCAGCCGGACATCTTTCGCGAAACGCCGCCGGATCCGGACCTGAAGCCCGAGTACAGCAAGCGCTTCAGCCTCGAGGGCTACAACCGCACGATGCAGGAATACGGCTGGCAGACCTTCCAGGACTGGAAATCGCCGGGGTTCCCGCGCGTGCTGCTGGTCGAAATCCAGCATCCGACGCCGTTCTACGACGATTCCTACGCCGTCAATTCAGCGAACAACGGTCCCTACGGCGATGCGATCGAATACGAGCTGATCCCGGAGATCGAGAAACGCTACCGCGCGATCGGCGCCGGCTGGGCGCGCTTTGTCTACGGCGGCTCGACCGGCGGCTGGGAAGCCATGGCGGTGCAGATGTTCTATCCGGATCATTACAACGGCGCCTGGATCGCCTGCCCGGATCCGATCGACTTCCGTCATTACCTGACGGTGAATATCTATCGCGACACCAACGCCTATTACATGAACGAGTACAAGCGCACGCCGAGGCCGGCGTATCGCAACTGGCTCGGCCATGTGTATGCGACGGTCGAGGAGAACAACCTGTGGGAATACGCGCTCGGCACGCATGGCCGCTCCGGCGACCAGTGGGACGCCTGGGAATCCATCTATTCACCGGTGGGTCCGGATGGCTATCCGCGGCGCATCTGGGATCGCCTGACCGGCGTGATCGACCGCGAGACCGCCGAGTACTGGCGTGAGCGCTACGACCTGTTTCATATCCTGCAACGCGACTGGCAGACGCTCGGGCCGAAACTGCAGGGCAAGCTCCGCATCTACGTCGGCGACATGGACAACTACTACCTCAACAATGCCGTCTACGACGTCGAGAAATTCCTCAAGAGCGCGAACCCGCCGGCGGACGCGGTGATCGACTACGGCGACCGCGACGAACATTGCTGGAATGGCGACCACGAGCGGGCGAACGCCTATTCGCGTCTGCGCTATCCGCAGATGGTGCTGCCGTGGACGGTGGAAAGGATGCTGAAGACTGCGCCGGCGGGCGCCGACATCAAGAGCTGGCGCTACTGACCGGAGCCGCTCAGGCGGCGCGCCGCTGGCGTGCGGGGAGCGATTTCTCCGCGGGCTGGCGCCGATTCACGATCATGCGGTCGTGCAGCTCGCCGATGGTATCGCTCGCCTTGGTGCAGAAAAGGCCCGGCAACAGGGCATGCACCAGGCACACCAGGCCGCCGCCGATCATGCGCAGACCGAAGCGCGAAGAATTCACGAAGTGCTGCAAATAGCTTTCGTTCACCGTCGCGGGGTGCTCGGTGAAGAGCTGGCTTAGCATCGACATCGGTATCACTCCCGCCGGCAGTCGTCAGGGCATCTTATGCTCTTGGAATGGGTAAATGATCCCAATTGCTGCCACAAAGTGGATCGATTGTGGGAAATTTTGCTATTATGCGGATCATGATGAAGATGGATGCACTGGACCGCCAGATCCTGGCGCTGCTGCAGGATGACGCATCCCTTCCCATCCAGCAGATCGCTGACCAGGTCGGGCTATCGGTCAATCCCTGCTGGCGGCGCATCCGGCGCATGGAAGCCAAGGGCATCATTCGCGGCCGGGTGGCGCTCGTGGACCCCGAAAAGGTCGGCCTTGCGCTCACCATCTTCGTGCGCGTCAAGACCCGCGAGCACAGCGCCGCCTGGGCGCAGAAACTCGCCGAAGTCATTGCGTCAATGGACGAAATCTCCGAATGTCACCGCATCGGCGGCGACGTGGACTACCTGCTCAAAGTGACCGTGCCGGACATCGCGGGCTATGACCGCGTCTACAAGGAGCTGATTGCGCGCGTGCCGAATCTGACCGATGTCAGCGCGCTGTTCTCGATGGAGCGGCTGAAAAGCTCAACCCGGTTATCGATACCCGGATGAGCCTGATCGTCCAGAAATACGGCGGCAGCTCGGTGAGTTCCGTCGCGCGCATTCACACGGTCGCCGGACAGATCGCAGCGCTCGCCGGTCAAGGGCACCAGGTCGCAGTCGTGGTCTCTGCGATGGGCGATACCACCGACCGGCTGGTCGAGCTGGCGCGCGAAGTGGCGGCCGAGCCGGATCCCCGCGAACTCGATGCGCTGCTCGCGACTGGCGAGATGATTTCGACGGCGCTGCTCGCGATGGCGCTGCAGGGCCTGGGACTCAAGGCGCGCTCCTGGAACGCCATGCAGCTTCCGATCGAAACCACGTCCCACGCCGGGCGCGCCCGCATCGTGCGCATCGAAGCCGGCGCGCTGCGCCATGACCTGCGATCCGGCATCGTTCCGATCGTCACGGGCTTCCAGGGCCGCGCCGCGAATGGCGACTTCACCACCATTGGCCGCGGCGGCTCGGACACGACCGCGGTGGCGATCGCCGTCGTGCTCGAGGCCGACGAGTGCCAGATCCTGACCGACGTGGACGGTGTCTACACCACCGACCCGCGCATGGTGCCCGAGGCGCGGCGCCTGTCCCGCATCAGTTTCGAGGAAATGCTCGAACTCGCGGGGCAGGGCTCGCGCGTCCTGCACTTGCGATGCGTCGAATTCGCGGCACGCTACGGCATGAAGCTGCGCGTGCTCTCCAGTTTCAAGGCCGGGCCAGGTACGCTCATCTGCCAGGAGAATCTTAAAGTGGAAGCCCCCGTCGTTTCCGGCATTGCCTTCAACCGCGATGAAGCCGCGATCACCGTGACGGGCGTACCGCACCGCCCCGGTGTCGCCTACGCCATCCTGGATCCGATCTCGCGCGCCGCGATCGACGTCGACATGATCGTGGTGAATGCGCCGCGTGAGGAGAGGGTGGACTTCAGCTACACCGTGCACCGCGACGATTACCAGAAGGCCCTCAAGCTGGCTCGCGAGGCGAGCGCAGCATTCGCAGGCGCGAGCGTCGCCGGCGACGATCGCGTGGCCAAGCTTTCGGTGGTCGGGTCCGGCATGCGCGCTCACGCTGGCGTCGCGACCCGGCTGTTTGAGACCCTGGCGAAGGAATCGATCAATGTGGGGCTGGTCTCGACCTCCGAAATCAAGATCAGCGTGCTGGTTGCGGAAAAAGACCTGGAACGCGCGGTGCGGGCCCTGCATCGCGCCTACGGGCTTGAACGCGAGTAATCTGCTTGATTTAACATAAGATAACGCCACCACTGCCCCGTGCTATCATTTTTGCGACAGGGGGAGTCCGCAAGGACTCCGGGGGACACAAGAACATGCTCATACTCACCCGTCGCGTGGGAGAGGCACTGATGATCGGTGACAACGTCACCGTCACCGTGCTCGGCATCAAAGGCAATCAGGTGCGCATCGGCGTGCTGGCGCCCAGAGAAGTCGGCGTCCACCGCGAAGAAATCTATGAGCGCATCTGCCACGAACGGGATGGCGAACCCGCGGCGGACGCGCCAGCCGTCGCAACCGCCTGATTCTTGCGCGGTATCCGACCTTTACCGGGGCCACGCCCGGCCAGTATCATTTGCGCCCCTTCCGGGTGGGAGGGCGAACGCCGGAGAGATGGCCGAGTGGTCGAAGGCGCGCCCCTGCTAAGGGCGTATGGGTCAAAAGCTCATCGAGGGTTCGAATCCCTCTCTCTCCGCCAATTTTTTGGTATCGGCCAGGCTAATACTCTCATTTTCGTGCGAGCAGGTCAGCGCGGGTTTTCGGTTAAATCTAGTCGATACCTGGTGGGTATGAGGGAAGCAAACTTCTAGATCCGAGTTGTGGAGTTGACCCGCTTTTGTGGATACATCATGTTCACAATAGGAGGGTCAAGCAATGGGTCGGAAGATCAAACGGTACACGCCGGAGTTTCGGCGGCAGATGGTCGAGTTGCATCGGGGCGGGCGCT
>Ga0247727_10000318_pt1 | contig 116424 bp, 104 predicted proteins | sample WisWelCaveWW1625_FD_202498 | JGI IMG/M metagenome (GOLD analysis project Ga0247727, IMG submission 202498) | Biofilm microbial communities from Wishing Well Cave, Virginia, United States - WW16-25 | ecosystem: Environmental > Aquatic > Deep subsurface > Groundwater > Cave microbial mat...
TCCTTTTACAAAAAAGCGAGCTCCCATATTTACGCCTCTTGCAAACTGGATCCAATCATCGAGTTCATTATTTCCGATGTCAACAGGAATACCGGGTTGATCATACTTTTCGCGTTCATCAGGAGGTAAAGCCAGGAATTGTTTCAAGTCTGAAATCGGAACTCCGAAACTGGTCATCAACGCAAAACTGTTTTTTTCTTCATCAGTTAAACCTAGTTTGAACTGCTCATCCATTTTTTCAATCAGATTGAGACGATCAAATTTTCCGGCCATGTCAAAAAAAACGCGACCATTATCACTCAGGGAAACAGTGATCATGTTGTCTTTGGAAACTTTGATATCATTGGTTGACGAAGGCATGTCAATCTCCACTGCTTCCTTCGCCACGAATTGAGTAACCAATATGAAAAATGTAACAAGCAAAAAAGCCACATCCACCATCGGTGTCATGTCGATGGAAGGATTTGACCTGTGCAGTTTTATATGAGCCATAATTGCTTAACGGATTATTCAGTCAATTATTTGTTGCGCGATGCAAAAGTCTGGCTGATGATAAATCCTGATTCATCAATATTATAAGTGATGCGGTCGATGATCGTAGTAAAAGTGTTATAGAAAATAATCGCGAGGGTTGATGTTCCGATTCCGAGAGCAGTATTAAAAAGCGCTTCAGAAATACCATTTGCCAAAGCTGCTGCATCAGGTGCACCCTGAGTTGCCAATGCACCGAAAGCGCGAATCATTCCGAGCACCGTTCCGAACAAACCGAGCAACACTGCAACGGAAGCGATCGTAGAAAGTATCACGAGATTTCTTTCCAGTCCCGGAAGTTCAAGCGAAGTTGCTTCTTCCAATTCTTTCTGAATGGCTAAAACTTTTTGATCTCTGTTCAGAGTAGGTTCATTTTCCATGTTCTCATATTTAATAAGACCTGCCAACACCACATTTCCTACTGATCCTTTCTGACGGTTGCATTCAGCTTTGGCAGCAGCAACATTTCCTGATTCAAGATGCCCTTTAATCTTACTCACGAAACTCGACATGTTGCCGCGTCCGGTTGCCAAAATGATGCTGATTATTCTCTCAATGGAAACAGTCAACATAACAATTGCCGTTGCAATAAGAATCGGCACAATCGGGCCACCTGTGTACATGCGTCCCAGAAAATCAATAGGCTCATTATGATTATCGCCTAATTTGAAGTGGCTGCCATTACCTAGAACTAATTTGAAAATGAGAAAACCTGAAATACCGGCCAGGATGATCACAATCACTACAAATGCTGATCGTAGTGTGGTTACCAATGAACTTTGTTGATTCGCCATAGGAATAAATCGCTTTTAATGATTAGAATATGAGTTATCAAAAGGGTTTAAAAAAAATTTGGAGATGCAATGCTATAAAATATTTGCCGGAAAGTTAAAACCGGTTATCAGAATAGTTTGTCATGGGATTGTAAAATTCATTTTTCATTTTCATGTAACGTCACTATTTAGGAGTGAACGAAGGGAGAAATCATCCATGTTAAATCTCTGTTAAGTGCCTCGCTAATGATGCTCACTATATTTGAATAATGAAGTTCCACAAGCTGATTTACCTTTTTACGATACTTCTGCTCACCACGTGCAGTCCGAAAACCGGTGAGAAAATTTCGGATAATGACGATGTTCAAATTCCAATTATTGAAAAAAAAGATGCTCCGGTTTTACCTGATGAACCCGCTATTGAATATGATATTGATGTTGTTTTTCGCGATTTTGTTTATGATCCCAATATCAAAACAGTTTTGCTTCATCCTGAAGGAAGATATATTGATCTCCCTGTTTATGTTCTGAACAGCCAAACACAACTTGAACTTTCTTTTGATGATCTGAATGGAAATGTGGAGGACTACAATTACACATTCGTCCTCTGCAATGCGGACTGGACTCCGAATGATCTTTCTCCTTATGAATATATTGACGGATTTACCGAGCAATATTTTTTCAACTACAATTATTCATTCGGTACGTTGCAGGATTTCACGCATTACAAACAATACATTCCATCCAGCGATATGCAAATCACTAAAAGCGGAAATTATTTATTGAAAGTATGGCGGGGTGATGATGAAGAAAATGTGGTGATCACCAAACGGTTTTATGTGGTGGATGAAAAAGTGACCATCAACGGAAAATCAAAACGTCCATCATTTGCAGAATATCACACCACTCACCAGGAAATTGATTTTGACGTAGTGCTTGATGATGCCGAATTGCGCAATGCTTTTCAGGAAGTGAACGTGAGTGTGATGCAAAACGGAAGATGGGATAACGAACTCATGAATCTGAAACCGCTTTTTGTGCGCGATAATGTTTTGATTTACGATTACAGCACAGATATAATTTTCCCCGCAGGAAAAGAATTCCGCTATGCGGATTTGCGTAGCCTGAGGATGAACAGCGAATCAGTAGCAAGCACACTCATCAGTTCGCAGAATGATTTGTATCTCTATTCCGATCCCGTGCGATCTTATCAGCAATATTTTTATCGAACGGACATCAACGGAAATTATTTTGTTGAAACAAAAGATCAGGGCGATGATGAACTGGAAGCAGACTATTGTTGGGTTCATTTTTATCTTCCGTTCACCGCGCCTTTACAAAATGGTGTTTATGTATTCGGAAAATTTTCGAACTGGGATTTGCTTCCCGGAAATAAAATGGAGTACAATGTTGCCGAGCAACAATATGAAGCAACCATCCTTCTGAAACAAGGCTATTACAATTATGAATACGCAGTCTGGATGGATGACGGAACATTTGATCAATCCATCATGGAAGGAAATTATTTTGAAGCGGAAAACAATTATACCATCATGGTTTATTATCGTCCGTTTGGTGAGCGCTATGATCAGTTGATCGGAATTCAGACGATCAATTCGCTTTACCAGTTTTAAAACGTTGAGTTAAAGATTCCGTAATTTCGAATCACCACCCGATCAGGAAAGCTGAGATATTTTAAAAGAGTCTTTGAAAAAATGAAATCAATTGCCACCAAAGCACTAAAGCACGAAATCAACACCAAAAAAAATTAGTGGTATTTGGTGTTTTTGTGCTTTAGTGGCGAATTTTTTTCAAGGAATTGAACTTATCAGAATTTCATAAAACTCAAAATCATGAGTAGGAAAATTTTCAGCATCGCATTTTCTTTTCTTCTTTTTATTTCAAATCACATTAACGCGCAACAGTCGGATTATGTGCGCGGAGAATTTCTCGTTCAGATAAAAGCCGGACATTCTGCCAATGAATTAGTAAATGATCTTTCCCGTCAAGCGGAATTTTCCTCTGTCTTCATCAAAAAAGAAATTGCTCCTGTCATGCGCGTTTGGCTGATCGGTTATGATGCATCAGCGATTGATGAGTACAAAATATTTATCGCCATCGCCAATCATCCCGCAGTAAATATTATCCAGCGCAATCATGTTTTTGAATTGCGGAGCACGGTGCCGAACGATCCGATGTACAATCAACAATGGCAATATGATAACACAGGACAAAGCGGTGGAACCGCAGGCGCTGATATTGATGTCGATCTCGCGTGGGATATTACAACCGGTGGTGTGACCGCCTTGGGCGATACGATTGTCGCGTGTATTGTGGATGATGGTCTCGATCTCACTCACGATGATTTTGAAGACAACCTTTGGGTGAACCATTATGAAATTGCGAACAACAATATTGATGACGACCTGAACGGATATGTGGATGATTACGCGGGTTGGGATGCCGCATCAGCAGATGATGACATCAGCGGTGGCGGACACGGAACTGCGGTGACAGGAATTGTTGGCGCCAAGGGAAATAATAATCTCGGAGTTTCCGGTGTGAACTGGAATGTGAAACTCATGATCGTGAAATACGGAAGCGCAGATGAGGCTCATGCGATTGCCGCGTATTCATACCCGCTGACGATGCGGAAAATTTACAACGAAACCAATGGGGCTGAGGGCGCTTTTGTGGTCGTCACTAATTCTTCATGGGGTGTTGATTTCGGGCAGCCGGCTGATGCACCGCTGTGGTGCGCCATGTATGATTCGATGGGGAAATACGGAATCATCAGTTGCGCGGCAACGATCAACGGAAATCAGAATGTGGATGTGGTGGGCGATTTGCCTACCGCCTGCGCGAGTGATTATCTCATCACCGTTACGAACATGGATGATGATGATGTGAAAGTTACTTCTGCGGGTTATGGCGCTACCACGATTGATCTCGGTGCTTTCGGGGCGAATGTTTACACTACAGATTTCGGAAATGGTTATGGAGGTTTTGGCGGCACATCGGGCGCTACTCCGCATGTGGCGGGAACGGTGGCGCTTTTATATTCCGCACCATGTCCGCAGTTGATTGCGGATGCAAAACTTTTTCCTGATTCGGTGGCGCTGCTGATGAAGCAATTTATTTTCGATGGAGTGGATGCCAATGCAAGTCTGCAAGGCATCACGGTGACGGGCGGAAGACTGAATACTTACAACGCTTTGCTCGAAGCGCTTTCTTACAACTGCAACAGCGGTTCGTGTTTTACTCCTTTTAATATTGACGCGGAAAATGTGATTGACACCACAGCAGAAATTATCTGGGATGCGCTCAGCGGTGCTTCTGCTTTTAATCTCCGGTGGAGAATGCAGGGCGATACGGTTTGGAATTATGACACCACCGCGCTGATGAATTATTCTTTGATGAATTTGCAGGCATGCAGTTTTTATGAAATAGAAATTGAAAACGATTGCGACACCGCAACCAGCGGCTACTCTCCCACTTTTGTTTTTAAAACGGACGGATGTTGCGAACCACCAACAACACTTGGTGTTGACACGGTTACTGAAAATTCTGCAACAGTTTTCTGGTCTCCTGTTCTTGCAGCCAATGTATATAACGTGAGGCACAAAGAACTATCCTCCTCCAATTGGATTCTTGATAGTTCCATCCCTGCAACCGAATTATTACTTGATACATTTCCTCCATGCACAGATTACGAATTTCAAGTGCAAACAGTTTGCGATACAGGAACAACAAATTGGAGTGCATCACAATTTTTCAAAACAAAAGGTTGTATTAATTGCAGTGATGTAACATATTGCGATGCTTACGGACAGAATTCGAGCTATGAGTGGATAGAAAGCGTCTATTATCAGAATGATATAAATCCGTGGATATATTGGGACAATAATTCTGGAAACAATAATGGTTATGCTTTTTTTGATTCGTTGGGTATTTTGTCTGGACCTCCAGCAATTGTTCTCTCTAACTGCCCGAATACTTTAACTATATTCCCAGGGTTCAGCGGGACTGCCTTTAACGAATATTTCAGAGCATGGATTGATTTTAATGCTGATGGTGATTTTGATGATGCTGATGAATTGGTGTTTGAAGAAGGTCCATCAACTGGACCTATCTCGGGAACTATGAATATTAATGGTTGGTGGGCGACAGAACGAACAGTGATGCGCATTGAGATGATGTTTGATCAGTTTCCTGATGCTTGTGGCTCCTTTGATTATGGCGAAGTGGAAGATTATTGTATTATAGGTAGCAGTTGTAATGGCATCGAAAACAATTCCTCCCTTTCCTATCTCAACATTTATCCAAATCCCTTCACCTCCCAACTCGCCCTAAGTTTTCGTTCATCAAAAAATACAGAAGTGGAAGTTTCGGTGATGAATCTTTTGGGTCAGCAAATTCTATCAGAAAAGTTTGAAGCGGTGAATGGCGAAAATCATTTCAGCATAAATATTCCTGTTGATCTTGCTTCGGGTGCTTATTTATTAATGGTGAGGGATGGGGATGGGGAGGCGGTGGTGAGGAAAATTATCAGGAATTAAAACACACCCCCAACCCCCTCTCGCCAACTCACAAGCCTACCCGCAGAGGGGGCTCAGCGCGATTGATCATTTATCGTAAATGTTGAACGGAGCAAAGCCCCCTCTGCGCGGGGATTCTTTGAGCGCCAGAGAGAGGGGGTTGGGGGTGTGTTCTTTGTTCAATAACTACATCACAAATACTTCTATTTTTATACAACATCAATAAATTTTCAATATGAAGCCTCAACACGATTTAGGAAAACTGATTCTTCGCCTTGCCGTTGCCGGGCTGTTGATTTTTCACGGCATTTCGAAATTGCAGCACATGGATGCGTCCATCGGTTGGATCAAAGGTTTGCTGGATGAAAAAGGATTGCCCGGCTTTTTGGCTTACTGTGTTTTTATTGCCGAAGTCATAGCGCCTGTGCTCATCCTCATCGGTTTGTATGCGCGCCTTGCTGCGCTCACGATTGTCATTAACTTCCTCGTGGTTTTCTACCTCGTGTTTAAGGACTCCACTTTAAAACTGAGCGAAGGCGGCACTCCCAACGCGGAACTGGAATGGTTTTTTCTGCTTGGTGCGCTCGCCATCTTCTTCCTCGGCTCCGGAAAATTTTCTGCAAGGGGCGGAAAGGGTACATGGGATTGATTAAAACTATTCAGCAGATAGAAATACTTATTCAGGTTTGCTGATCAATATTTCAGTTTTATCATAATTTTATTCAGATTTCAAATAACTGTTTTCTGTTTTGTTAAGAATTATTTAATTCTGAAACCAAAGTATTTCTGACTTTATCTAAAAGTTTTCAGACTCTTATTCATATATTTCAGAAATCAATAAAAAATATCATATTTATTATTTACTGGACAGTTTATATTGTTTATTGAATAAGTTATTAATATAGCTTAATTACTTTATATAAAATCAGAATATATTCTTTCATTATCTGATTAATATGAGAATAAATCAGTATCACTTATTTACCTTTACAGATAAAATATATTTTGAACATAATAATTGAATTACTTTTCAGAAATATTCTAATCATATACATGTTTAATTTTAGTACTTTTAACCCATAAAACAATCAAAAAATGAAACTTCGCGATTTCAGGATTGAAGATCCCGATGTGCTCCAGTTCGCCCGAGTCATTCGCCAGCATTTTATTAATAATATGGCTGATTTCACGCTTTTAGACTCTGTGTTCAACGCTGGTTATTCTACCTCTTTTCTCAATGCTATTACATCAGCAGAAGGTCAAGCCACGGATGAAACCACGCTGGACGGTCAGCAGGTGCTAACCGCGTATGTGGACGTTGCGACCGCCAACTGCCTGAAGGCAACAGGCGATCTCCGGTATTATGCCGAAAAAGCATTTGGCGGAAAATCTGCGCTTTATAAATCTTTCTCGCTCAACCGCGCCTGGAAAGTGAGCCAAACCACCGGCAATTTTATAGTGTACATGAAAGTGAATCATAAACTCGCTACCGTTGCCGCCAATCAGGCTGCCTTGATAGCACAGGGGATGACACTCGCCAAAATCACGAACATAAAAACAACGGCAGATGCACTTGACCTGGCGGAACAAAATCATGAACTCGGCAAGCGCCAGCGCCTGAGCACCACCGCCACAAGGGTGGATGCTTTTAATGCCATGTGGGTTTTTATAAGTCAACTGAATGCGGCTGCGCGGGTGATTTACCGCGAAGTGCCGGAGAAATTAGGTTTGTTCAGGATTCCGTATAAGAAGAGGAAGAAAAAAGAAATTTGATGATTTGATAATTTGATGATTTGTTGATGGAAGAATAATTAATCCTGCGAATCCTGATTCAGACAAAAAAAAGACCTTGAAGCCATCCTCCAAGGTCTTTTTGATTTTGTCGCGATACGCAATACGCGATTCGCAATACTTTCCTACTGCTTCACAAATTTACCAATTGAAATTTCAGCATCCGTTCGCAGTTCATAGAAATAAACTCCGCTGCTCAAACCACGCGCATCAAAAAGCAATTGATGATGAGAAGAAATATTTCCCAAATTTTCCTCCTTGATGATCCGACCTTGCACATCCGTTACTATGAATGTTGCATCACCACCGGTTGAATTATTAAATGAAATAAAACTGTTTGCCCCAACCGGATTTGGAAACATTGAAGCAGAAGTAACCGCTTGATTTTCTATCGAGCTTGTTCCATCCTCATACTCTTCATAAGTATATAAATAACGGTATAAATATTCCCATGCACCTGCATTCCAAACAGAATAATAATAAGACAACCATTGATTATAACTGTTGAATGAATTATCAATTTTAATAGTATTTTCCCACGCGCCCCCTATCCAATCCTGATAGGTAGCGTTTGTTGCATTGCCATTTGCATCGCGCGTATAAAGGGTTCGGCTCACTTCAACCCAATTGGAGCCATCCCATTGATAACTTGTAGAAGAAGCAACATAATTATTTGCATCGTAGGTATAGCCATAGCGGTAATATTCAACCCAATTAGCGCCATCCCAGTTGTAAAATGTTGTGGTTGTTACCAAATCATTCGCATCGTAGCTGTACACAGATTTGGTAACATTTTCCCATGCACCCGCAATCCAACTCTGACCAATAATGTCTGTAACCAGATTATTGGCATCATAGGAATAAAGAGCTTGGTAACTGTTATCCCAGGCGCCAGCATTCCATACGTGGTATTGATATACTGTCACCTGATCATTGCCATTGTAGGTGTATTGATAACGAACATCATTTTCCCAGGCACCGGCTACCCATTGCTCATATGTCTCGTCCTCATGTATCCACCCTGTGTTATCGTGATAAACTACTGAGTAACGTGAATTATTATCCCATGCCATGGTTACGACATTCCATACATAATAGGTTCGCTGGGTGTATCGGTTGTAACTATCCCATAAATATGAATTGCGGTCGGCATTCTCCCAGACTCCAGCATTGTAAACATCATATTGATATAAGGTAACCTGATCGTTTGCGTCAAATGTTTGAACTGACCTCGAACCGATATCCCAATTGCCGGCATTGTAATAAGTATACAACTCCAAATCATATTCCCATCCCCAATATGGGTCATTGCCGCGATTTCCGGTGTAAGTAAAACTGGTTGAATCGTCTGACTCCCAGGAACCAGCGATGTAATTATCCGAATGATATCCCAACAACCGCGAATTAATTACAGAAGAAGTTTTTGATGATGCCGTAGCTTCCATAGCTGCCGGATGATGATGTTGCGCATTGACCGGAAGATCATTACGCAACAATTGATTTTCAAACGTTTGAGAAGGTACTATCAGTGAAATAGCAGATTCACATGGCAGAGCAATGATGTTCTGATGATGTTGATTTTGGGCTGATACTGAAAAAACGATCAGCATAATCATGGATAGTAAATGAGTTTTCATAATTTAAGATTTTAAACGCATGAAATTACGAAGTATTGCTGACAGCCCATGAACTATTTTGAACCGTTTTGTTGATGGATGAATGAGGAAATTAAAAAGACCTTGAAGAAATCCTCCAAGGTCTTTTTGATTTTGTCGCAATACGCGATACCCGATACCAGATACTTCTTACTGCTTAATCAATTTCTCCGCAATCAACATACCGTTCTTCTCCGCACGGATTAAATACATGCCCGCAGGAATATTGGTGAGATCAAGAATATTTTGTTTGTTCAAAGGATGATTGATGCGCATGATCTCTCTGCCAAGCATATCAGTCAAAACAATTTCATCAACGGATGATTGCGAAACCGTAACCTTCACCATATCATGTGCAGGATTAGGATACAGTGTGAGATCGGTGGCATTAAAAATATCCTTCACGCCTATTGTATCGTCATCAGGAATTGAATCGAAAGCAAACGGAAGCATTTGATAACCCGCACAATCAGTACCTGCGTCAAACTGAGTTCCTATGCCGCGGATATTAAACGTATCTGTAGGTGCCGGATCGTTATAGAATGACATTTGATTGTCAATGCGAATCGCAATAGTTTCTGTTCCGTTGGTAAAGTCAACAGTAAAACCCGGACCGGCTCCGGTCAACCAATCCAACGGATCAACTACCCATGCATTTGCAAAAACAATATGCTCAGATTCGGTTGACTCATCAAGCGCAGTAACCGTATCGGAAGGAACCAAAGAACTTCCTGATGCATTGACGATAATCGTATCCACCATAATTTCTGTAAGCCCATTAAATTCTGCAATCACGCCCGTCACATCGATATCATCACCCTCGGTCACCACATATCCGTCTGGATTAGCGAAATTGAATACGTTGATTCCGCCCGTATTATCAATGATATAAAACTGCAATCCGGTGGATGAATAATTAATTCCATGCACTACACCGTTGAGCGTGCAAACCACACCAACTGAATCTGAAAAGCAACTCGCGTTTATATTATTAGTTACCTGCGCAATCACATAAGCCGGAATCGGAGCGGTTTCATTATCCATGATGGTTTCGATAAACGTGTCATCAACAATGACAGCACCGTTGGTAGCGTTTGCAATTTTTATCACAATCGTTTCATCAATTTCAAGAATGGCATCATCAATAATACCGATCCCAATATATTGAGTATAGGCACTGTCAGCCAAAAAGGTAATTGAAATTGGAGCATAGGTAAAATCCACTCCGTCAATGGCGGTGGAAGATCCATCAATGATCACATCCACCGTATGCGATAATGAATCGGGTTGAGAGATGGTAACGCTGATGCCGAGTCCTCCGATATTTTCCATGTGCGTATCATCACCGGTGATAATGGTAATTACCGCAGGAGGAGAAGCACCGCAAGCAAGAATCGTATGCGCACCCAATTGTGTGAAATCATTTTGAGCAAAACCTACCCAATGTCCTGCGCTCACATTCCAGTCTGTTTCGCCCTGGCGAACAATATCCTCGCGCACCAGTGTAGTACCGGAGGTTGAACCGTTGGGATAACCCGCTGGCCAAAATAATCCGGGATCAACACCAATATCGCCAATCGCATCTATCAATACATTATTATGGAATAATCCGATTGCATCGTTGCCGGTCCAATTAAAAAACGGGGAGGTAATATCCGCCACTGCAAGCACCGCAGCATCCGCATTCGGATTAGCCGCAACAAATACACCCGTGCTTAGCAACGTACCGCTCAGCGCAACCGTGTTGCCGGGTGATGAAGAGCCGTTGTAATACACTCTTATTTCATATGCCGATAAATCTGCGTCAACAAAAGTCGGATTGTAGAGTTCTATTGTCTGATCATCCGAATAGGTATGTATATATTCAGAGATGATCAGATCAGCGCATTCATTATCAGTGGTAATCGAATCATTGTCATAAAAAGTAAACGTGATAAATGAATCAATGATCGTGGCATTGTTCGTTGGATTAACCAACGCGAATGTGACCCACTCAATACCTTCTACAATCAAATCATCAGTGATAAAAGCACAGAAACTTTGATTGCCGGTAAAATTTGCCGGAAATACAACAGGCGTGCTCCATGTATAATCAACGCCCGATGTCGCAGTGCCTGCCCATGCTACTACATCAACCGTTGTTGCAGTGCCCACCGGATTGATAATACTTACAGCAGGACAAAGCCCACCAACGGATTCCATATAGGCACCGTTCGTAGTTGAAAACATGGAAATGATCGGGTCGAGAACAGGACCACATGGAGTCATACTGTGCGCACCATAATGCGTAAAATCATTTTGCGGATAAACATCCCATTCATCATCACCGAGCGTCCAATCCGTTTCGCCCTCATTAATGGAAACCATTCTCACCAAAGTAAATTCTGATGTAGCACCGCTGCCTACCGGCCAGTTTACTCCCGGATCAACACCCACTACGCCAATGGCATCAATAGTCGTGTTATTATGAACAAGAATCAAAGCATCGTCACCATTGTAAAATGTGACGGTGTGCGTTGTGTCTGCAAGAGCTAACAATGTCGCGTCAGCACTTGGATTAACCACGCAATAAACATCACCTGGATTTAACATTCCCTGAGGGGTCAGACTGTCACTAATAGGGTTACCATTATTAGCACGATAAATAGTGTATTCACTCAAATCAACAGCGGCTGAAGTAGGATTGTAAATTTCAATCGCCTTATTGTTTGAAGATCCTTCAATATACTCAGAGAAGAAAAGATCAAGACACGGACCAGCAGGAGGTGGTGGTGGCGGAGTCGGTGCCACATTGATCGTGCCGCTCATACCAAAACCATGAACCCCGCAATGGTAAGGATTGCTCCCTGCCGTATTGAAAATGTGTGTATAGCTCCAAGGGGATGAAGCACCGGGACCGCTGGTGAAACTGTTGTCATCCGCAAGAACACTGTGAAATCCCTGCGTACAATTCCAAATTACTGTATCGCCTTCAACAACGTTTAATGTTGCAAGAGTGAATACATTGTTAGTTACTGCTACGTTATAGGTTGCAGCAAATGAATGAGCAGCAACTAAAACTGTTGCCATTAAGAGTAAATACTTTTTCATCTCGATTTGATTTTTATTTATGGAGAAACAAAGTTCGTTTTTTTATTAATAAAATATTAAACTGAAGTGGATTTAATATTGAATTTACTTTCCGCTGTTTAAACATTGTTGATTAATAAAATGGAAGCCCATGAAATTATTCATGCCGTAAACGCATTTTTACTTTTTCATGACAATTATTTTATGCTGAAAAAAACTTTGGCGCAACGATTGACGTACAATACATAAGTAAACGAAACGAACATGAAGAATCCATCTCCTGAACATGGTCAGCTTCTCATCTCCGAACCTTTTATGCTCGACCCTAATTTCAAACGCTCTGTGGTTTTACTATGCGAAAATCACAAGGAAGGCGCTGTAGGCTTTATCATTAACAAACCTATTGAAACCACTTTGCAGGATGTGCTGCCTGATTTCGATTCTTTTAATTCACAACTCTATTATGGAGGGCCGGTGGAGCCTGATACGCTTCACTTCATTCATAAACTCGGAAACCGGATTGATGACAGCATTGAAATAATGAAAGGTGTTTTTTGGGGAGGAAATTTTGAAACACTCAGATTGCTGATTGATACCAAACAAGTCAAGGCTTCTGATTTCAGATTTTTCCTTGGTTATTCAGGATGGTCAACCGATCAGCTAAAAGATGAAATGAGTGAAGACTCCTGGTTTATCGTAGAAGGAAAAAAGGATTACATCTTCAACAAGACACCGAAAGATTTATGGAAAACAATTCTCCAGGATATGGGAGGAGACTATAAACAAATGGTGAATTATCCAGAACATCCTTCACTTAACTGATCATCTTGTCAACACCACGTAATCGTTAATCAGGGTATTAAGAAATTCAATATTGTCTTTTGGTATTTCGCCAATCATGAGTTGTTCCTTCAGCTTCAAAACCATTTCGTTCAACGCTTTTTTGTGAGCGGGATTTGAATAAGTGCGGTATCGCGAAACCATACTCTTCACCAACAACATGTCATCTTCTGACAGTCTTGTTACCTCCGGATATATCGGTTGATAATTCTGAACCGAATGAATTTTTAAAATATCATCCAGTTTGATCGTCATGTTCGGTTTCATGCGGATTACAACCGTTCCTGCGAGAATATCACCCAACCTTTGTGATTTTTCGCTCGATGAAATCAAAATAGAACCCATCGAAAAAACAGAGAAATAAATATCAATCAAACGAAAAGTCCAGCGAAGAAAATAATCACTGAGCGTTGGAAGTTTGCCGTTCAATTTCACCACTTTAATTCCCACTGCTTTTTTCCCGATCGTTTGTCCATGAAAATAAATTTCCCAAATCAGCGCATACCCGACAAAAAACGGAGCTACAAAAAACAGATTGAGGATATAATATAAATCCGAACCGAAGGGTGCAAAGAGTGTGACCAAAATTTGTGATAATCCAAGAAATGCGGAAAGAACAATCAGATCAATAAACAAAGCAACACCGCGATCACGCAAGTTCGCCAACTCATATTGAATGGTGACATTTTGGGTGGTGTTGATCTCAATTGTTTTCATCCGGTTGATGAATTAGTTACTTTTAGCCGGCACTTTTTCTATGCGCGAAACTTCTTTTATTGAACAAAACAAGAACAAATGGGCTGAATGTGAAGAGCTCATTTCCAAAGATCAAACGGATCCTGATAAACTCAGCAATTTATTTGTTCAGGTAACGGATGATCTCTCCTACTCACGATCATTTTATCCATCGCGTTCAGTTCGCTACTATCTCAATTATTTAGCGCAAAGTATTTTTTACAACATCTATAAAAACAGGCGCAACCGGAGAAAAAGATTTGTTGCATTCTGGAAAGAAGATTTACCTGCCATCGTTTATCAATGCAGAAAAGAACTGATGTTATCACTGATCGTTTTCATTTTCTCTGTTACGATTGGTGTGGTATCGAGTGTTTATGATCCCGAATTTACCAGTGTCATTCTCGGGGATGATTATGTTGAAATGACCAATGAAAATATTGAGAACAGCAATCCGATGGGTGTATATCAGGACTCGAGCGAGTCATCCATGTTTTTCATGATCACCTTAAATAATATCCGCGTGGATTTTCTCACATTCATTCTCGGATTGATCGCCTCTATCGGTTCCATACTCGTAGTACTTTACAACGGAATCATGGTTGGAACATTTCAGTACTTTTTTTATGAACGCGGAGTTTTCATAGAGTCATTTCTCACAATCTGGCTGCATGGAACATTGGAAATGTCCGCCATGATTATTGCCGGTGGCGCAGGTATCACACTCGGTAAAGGTTTGTTATTTCCAGGAACTTACACACGATTGCAGAGTTTTCAAATTTCAGCACGCAGAGGTTTGAAATTATTAATCAGCATTTTGCCACTCACCATTTTTGCTTCCATCATTGAGAGTTTTGCAACGAGATATACAGGAGTACCCACTTTACTCAAGGCCGGAATCATTATCGCCTCTCTGATTTTTGTCATCGCCTATTTTGTTTGGTATCCGATATCCATGCATCGCAAACGTGGTGCGGAAGAAAAACATGATACAGCCATTCCCGCCACCAAGAATTTTAAAACCGACACAACCAACATCCTGAATCACGGAGAAATATTGTTCGCCACTTTCATGCTCTACAAAAAGTTTTTCGGTAAAATATTTCTTCTCACTTTGGGTAGCGTCATTGGATTCACCTTTTATGCATACTCAATTGATCTGCACAAACAAATAGTGATCAATGTTGATGACATGTTCGCCAATCTCTTTTTCTTTTTCAAGCTGTTCCAATATGATTCTTCGGTAACACAGTTATTAGTCACATCCGGGATATTGAGTATCGTCCTGTTTCTTACCGGAAGATTATTGTTAAAAGAATTTGATGTTTTTCCCAAAACATTTGGAAAAATATTTCTGCTGAATCTGAAAGTTTTCTTCGTCACGTTTTTTCTCGTCACTGCCTTAAACTTCCTTTTGCTCAAAGGCAACGGATTTCTTGTACTCGTTTACTTCGCACTGACACCCATTGTATTAACCGCAATCTTTATAAGCATTTATGAAAAGAAAAATCTCATTGCTGCAGTACAATCGTCTTTCAGCCTGGTGACACATTCCATCATGTATGCTTACGGATTGTTCTTTACAATTTTAATCATGAGTCTTTTTTATCAGCTCATCATCAACTCCCCATTGCTGTATATCTACATCGATTTTGTAAACTGGAATCTTTCCCTCTCCGAACAAACAATGGAAACGCTCGTTCAAATCACAAGCGTTATCATCACCGTGCTCACATTCTGTCTTATTCTTCCTCTGTTCTTTATCTCAGCCGGAGTTCAGTATTTCTCTCTCCGGGAAATCAAAGAGGCTAATCATCTTACCGAACGTATTCAGAAAATCGGTCTCAAAAAAAGAAGCTATGGCTTTGAAGAGTAGAATATTTTTTCTCGGCTTCTCGTTTATGTTTTTGTTTGCGGCAAAAGCAATTTCTCAAAATTCCAATGAAGAAAATTTTCATGTAACTGAACATTCATTTGATGAAGCGAAATGGAAAGACGCAACCGAAGGATTGAATTATTCCAATGAGAAAGAGCAGGAAATCAACTTCAAACCGCGGAGATATTCTTTCGGCTTCAACAGCAGCATCATACAGATCATTTTATTTATTGCATTGATTGTTGTTCTCGTCATTGCCATTCTGTATTTCCTGAGAGGGAATTCTTTGTTGGGAGATAAAAAAACAAACCAAGCCTTATCTGCAGATTCCGAAGACCCTGAAAAAAATCTTCATGAAGCTGACATTGACCGTTTACTGCATGAAGCCATTCAATCCAAAAATTTCCGTTTGGCTTTGCGTTATTCATATCTTAAAACCATCAAAGAACTTTCCATTCGAAATTGGATTAATTGGAAACAGGATAAAACAAATCGCGAGTATCTGGTGGAAATGGGAAGCAGAAATGAATTCATCACGTTTCGCAATGTGACCTTTTTGTATGAACAGGTTTGGTATGGTGAAAAAAATATCGGTGAAGAAGAATTTATTGCGCTCAGTCCAGCTTTCCGTTCCTTTTTCGAAAACCTGAAGAAATAGAATGCGCAACAAAAATCTTTTCATTGTCATTGGAATTCTTGTCGGACTTATTGTTTTGGCTGGCGTCATTTATTATACCCAAAATGGAAGCTCAAAGAAAAGATATTCCTGGGTTGAAACATATAAGGAAAACAGCAAGCAACCGTATGGTTGTTCCGTGATTGCAGAAATGCTGAGCGAATATTTCCCTACTCATGATTTCCATACTATCAAGAAGAATTTTGAAAACGAATTTGATCAGGACGATGCGGAAGGTAATTATGTCTTTATAGGAAACAGTTTCGATCCGCCAACTGAAACTGCCGATGCGCTCATTCAATTTGTTGACAGCGGAAATGGTGTATTTATTTCTGCAGGTTCAATTTCAGATTACTTTCTCACCCGCCTCTACGCCTTTCACAGTTGCGATCAAATAGGCTCAATTGGTTATGATTGGCAACTTGAAATGGACTTTAATCTCGCACTGCCGGAATTAACAGATGACTCCTCCTATCATCTGACACATCTTTATAAAAATGTTCGGGATGATTATCAATGGGCGTATTTTACTTCGTCCAACAGCTTGTGCGAAGATTTTTCAGAGCCGTTTGTTCTCGGGACTCACGCTGACGGGGAAATTAATTTTATCAGAATAGAATACGGAAAAGGAAATTTCTTTCTACACACTTCTCCCCTTGCTTTTTCAAATATCGCCCTGCTTGATAAACCCATGGCTGATTATGCCGGAAAAGTTTTTTCCATGCTCAAGCCCGGTGATATCTGGTGGGATGAAGCAACCAAACTTTATTCAGCTCCGAAAAATTCTATGCCTCTGAGCCAAAGTCCGTTGAAGTTTATTTTGTCGCAGAAAAGTTTGCGATGGGTTTGGTATCTCATTATTCTTTTTGCTGTGATCTATGTTTTATTTGGCGCAAGAAGAAAACAGAAACCGATTCCTGTGATTGAACCCAATACAAACAGCTCTCTGGAGTTTGTGAATACCATCAGCGAAATGTATTATCAGAAACGCGATCACGGTTCAGTGGCTAATCACATGTTTCGTTTGTTCCTGAGTTTTCTTCGCAACCGTTATTATCTCCCAACCAACACGATTGATGAAGCGATGGAAAAAAGAGTTGCTGAAAAATCAGGTGTTGCATTAGATCGCGTTCACTCGATCTTTGCTTACAGCGAAATGATAAAAAAATACAAAGGCATGGATGACGATCTGCTGATTGATTTTCATCTTGCCATTGATCACTTTTATAAAAACTGCAAATAAATATTGTTATGGAAGAGAGCCCGTTTATGCCGCAACCGCAACCGAATGATGATCTGCAAAAACTGAATCAAACGGTCGCGCTGCTCAAGCTGGAGATTCATAAAATCATCATCGGACAGGATAAAATGATTGAACTGATGCTTGCCGGATTATTCAGTGGTGGACATTGTTTGCTCGAAGGCGTGCCGGGAATTGCCAAAACATTAAGCGCCAAACTTCTTGCCCGCGCTCTCTCGGTCAGATTTTCCCGCATTCAGTTTACGCCAGATCTGATGCCGACCGATGTGATAGGCACAACGGTCTTCAATATGAAAACTTCCGAATTTGTTTTTAACCGCGGACCGGTTTTCTCCAATATCATTTTGATTGATGAGATTAACCGCTCACCGGCAAAAACCCAATCGGCACTTTTTGAGGTGATGGAAGAAAGACAAATCACCGTGGATGGCGCAACTCATCTGCTTGATTTTCCATTCATCGTTCTTGCCACACAAAATCCAATTGAACAGGAAGGCACTTACAAATTGCCCGAAGCACAACTCGATCGTTTTATTTTTCGAATTAAAATTGGTTATCCGAGTCTGGATGAAGAGCGGATGATCCTCACGCGATTCAAAGATGATTTCGCGATGCACAATGTGAATCAACTGAATCCCGTTATGAATGCTGCCGAGATCAAACACTGCTGCGACATCATCGAAAAAATATTTATCAAAGATCAACTGCTCGATTATATTGCGAAGATTGTTCACGCCACACGCAATCATGGTGACTTATTTCTTGGTGCATCTCCTCGTGCTTCGCTTGCAATTTTGAAATCATCCAAAGCCATTGCTGCGATGAGCGGAAGAAATTTTGTTACGCCTGATGATATTCAATATGTTGCTTATCCGGTTCTCAATCACAGAATCATCCTCACACCTGAACGCGAAATGGAAGGAATGCAAACCGAAGATGTGATCAAATCTATTATTCAGGGAATAGAAGTGCCGCGATAATGAAATTTATTTTCAGACTCTTCCGAAACATTCATTTCACGCTTCGGTTTTTTAAATTGGGGGGTGGGGTGATTGGTTTTTTTGCATTGAGTTTTGCGTTTCCTTTTTTGTTTTTCGTTTCACAGATTTTCCTCTGTGTGTTGCTCGCTTTTCTGTTTGTTGACATCATTTTGCTTTTCAACCCGATGCACAAAATGGAGTGCAACCGGATAGTTCCACGTGTGATGTCACTCGGAGATGAAAACAAAATCCGCATTACGGTGTTCAACCGCTTTCGTATTCCATTGAACATTTCAATAATTGATGAACTTCCCGGTGCTTTTCAGATCCGCAATTTTTCCATCAAAGAAAAATTGGACCCTGGCGAAAAAAGAGTGTTTACCTATGAGCTCCGACCGGTAACACGCGGTGAATATTTTTTTGGGAATGTGAATATTTACTCCCGGTCTTTTTTATCACTGATCGAAAGAAGAATTCCGTTCGAGCTGCAAAAAACAGTGGCTGTTTATCCTTCCATCATCCAAATGAAAAAATTTGAATTGAAAGCGTTCACGCGTATTTCAAGTTTTGAAGGAATAAAAAAAATGAGACGCATCGGTCATAGTTATGAGTTTGAACAGATCAAGAAGTATGTGCGTGGAGATGATTACCGAAGCATCAACTGGAAAGCCACCAGCCGCAAAGCAGAGTTGATGGTGAATCAATACGAAGATGAAAAATCTCAGCAGATTTATTCCGTCATTGACAAAAGCCGAACGATGCATATGCCGTTTGATGGATTGAGTTTACTTGATTATGCGATCAATTCTACACTGGTGATTTCAAACATCGCACTACGCAAACAGGATAAAGCAGGGCTACTTACATTCTCCGATAAAATAGGAGTAATTGTAAAAGCCGAACGATCACCCAAGCAGCTCAATCAGATAATTGAATCTCTTTACAGGCAGAAACCGCGTGCGTTCGAGTCCAATTATGAATTGCTTTATTCGGTGATCAGAAATCAAATCAAAAGTCGTAGTCTCATTTTTCTGTTCACCAATTTCGAGAGCACCTATGCTTTGGAAAGAGCGCTTCCAATTCTCCGGAAAATTTCCAGACTTCATTTGCTGGTAGTGGTATTTTTTGAAAACACAGAAATTTCAGGATTGCGCGAACAGACTGCCGCTGTGCTCAGCGAAATTTATCTGAAAACAATCGCGATGAAATTCACCGATGAAAATCATGCAATTGTTCAGCAACTGAGGGCTTATGGTATCCAATCGATCCTCACTACACCCAACGAACTTTCACTCAATACTGTAAATAAATATCTGGAACTGAAATCAAGAGGAATGATTTGAATTCTGATTTATGAATTGTGAATTATGAATCGCGGTTCTAATAAATAATACTTTTAGATTCACAAAAACATATAAAACCCTCGCAATGGAAAACCAAATACTCGATCAAGGCTCAACGGATCAATCATCTTTTAATTTCGATGAACGTATCCAAAAACTTCAATCCGAAGGTTTTTCTTTCGAACTCGGCAGATACATCAGCACCGGAAACAAAATTTTTCTGAAAAACGCAGGTCCGTTTATCGGTTTTCTCATTGTGTACTTCCTGATTCTGGTCGTTGCGGGATTAATTCCACTCATCGGGCAGGTTTTGAATTTTGTTCTCGCACCGGCACTTGTTGCTGGCTTTACCATTGTTGCAAGAAAAGTTTATCACGGACATAATTTTCAATTCGGAAATTTCTTTGACGGATTCAAACAAGTGCTCCAGCTTGCTTTAAGCAAACTTGTTCAGTTCGTTGTCATCATAGGCATTTTCGCTGTTTATTGTCTCCTTGTTGCCAAATCCGAAATCACTACGCTTATTGATATGTACATGGAGCTTTTACGCGGAAATCAAATGAGTGAATCCGAGGCGATGGAATTTATTGAGGTCTTCAAATCCTTCGTAGTCAAAGCCATACCTATCTTCCTTGTTATGATGATTTTGCAGGGCGCGTGGATTTTATCCCAGAACATTATTGTGTTTGCAAAGAAAAATTTTTGGGAAGCGATGGGTATCAGTTTCAAACTCATGCTGCGCAAAGTCCCGATGCTCATATTATTCTATATCGTCATCGGATTGATCAATGCACTTGGTGCGCTCCTGCTTATTGTTGGTTTGTTCTACACCGTGCCTATGACTTTCTGTGCCATGTATGCGATGTACGAACATATCATCGGTACTGATCCTGCGGATTACTCGGTGTGAAAATTTCTTACGCGAGGCGGAGATAAAAAAACTTATGATCGCACCCGGCTCTCACCGCCAAAAATCTGAGTGAATAATACCATCAATCCAGCAAACAGGAACATATTGGTAAATCCTCCGGCATTAAATCCAAAAGATGCGATTGCCCAAACAGTCAACAGGACTGTGGCAATGAGGTAAAGTAGAGTTCCCATGATTTTGTATTTCTGATTGTTTAAAAAATTTAACGATGTAAAAATCCGAACGCTCTCTTTCCAAACCATTACATAATTCCTGAATTGAGTTATATCATTCACACCGGAAATCAAAAGTCACACCCCCAACCCTCTCTCGTCATTTCATATAGCCCACCCGCAGGGGGGCTCAACACGACAAATCATTTCCGGTAAATATTGAACGGAGCAAAAGCTCCCTCTGCGTGCAGGTTCTTTGAGCGCAAGAGAGAGGGAGTTGTGGATGTGTTCCATAACCCCACTCAAAGTTTGTAATTTTCAATCTGCAAATACTTTCAGCATGTTCGATCAATTGGCAAAATATATCGTGCAGTATGTAAGGCTCAATCCCGAAGAATTGAATGAAGTATGCAATTGCTTCACTCAGGTTGAATTGAAGCATGGCGAATATTGGGTGAAGGAAGGAAGGCTTGCACGACATCTCGGGTTCATTCAAAAAGGATATATGCGCAAGTATATCAATGAGGAGCAGGGAGAAAACACCATCCATATTTCTCCTTCGGGAGAATTCATCATTCCTTTCTACAGTTATTTTTCACAAAAGCCTTCGCATGAAAATGTACAGGCGATTACGGATTGTGAATTACTGGTGATCACTCAACAATCAGTTGAAAAATTGTATGAACTGATTCCGAAGACAGAGCGGTTGGGAAGACTCATCATGCAGTATCATATTCTGCTGAAAGAAGAAAGAGTGATTTCATTTGTGCGGGACACTAACGAAGAGCGATATAATTCTTTAATGGACAAACACGCTGATTATTTTCAGTTTATTCCGCTACAATACATCGCCTCCTATCTCGGAATGACTCCTGAAACATTAAGCAGAATAAGAGCGAAGAAAAAATAAGCAGAATGAGGTAGAAATGATTTCTTGATTATTGTCAAGAGGAGAAGGAAAAGTGACAATCACCTTTGCATCAGAATTAATTATTCATTAAATAAAAAACTTAAAACAATGAAAACAAACCTATTCACCAGCGCAAGAATTTTCGCTTCAGCGGGAATCATCGCATTTTTTGCATTTGCAACTTTAAGTTGCACTGCGCAAACACTCCTTCTGCCCAATGGCGATTTTGAATCGTGGGCTGCAGGCTATCCAAACCAATGGCTTGGACCTTCCAATCCCAACATCGCAACAGTAACAGAAGTAACAGGCAATGGTGGTGGCTCAGCCGCCCGTTGCGAGGTGATCGACAGTTCATCTTCGATTTTTGATGTATGTCGCCTAGTTAATATGGGTGATGGCGATTTCACATTCCCTGTGGATCAGAATTATGACTCCTTAGTTTTCGACTACCAATTCCATAATGAAGATGTGGACTATCTTTTTGCAATGATGTCTTGTACGGATATTGATACAAATGATGTCGCCTTTGCAACATTTTTTGTGACTAATGAAGTTACCACATGGACCACTGCAACAGTTGCAATTCCCGATACAAGCGGAGGCACAGCAACCGATTGCCAGGTTGTGTTTTTTCTCTTCAGCAATGGCGGCACTGGCGATTGGCCTGCAACCGGCTCTTACTTTATGTTGGATAATGTGAGGTTAACTAATGATCCTACCGGAATAATGGAACATCCAAACAACCCTGTAGTACAGGCAACTGTATTTCCAAATCCCACCACCGGAATTTTTACAATCGAATCTTCAGAAAATATTTCTGCAATTGAAATAATGAATCTGAATGGAGAAAAAGTGTACTCAGAAAAAATGTTGAATGCCAAATCTGAAATTCTGAATCTAGATATTCCAAACGGAATTTATTTTCTTGAAATAACAACTGAGCAAGGTATTGCGATGAAGAAAATAATTATTGAAAAATAATATGCACTAAGAACAAATCGAAACTTAACGAAAATGATTTCTTGATTTTTGTCAAGCACACGTGAAAAAACAACCGTCACCTTTGCATTACAAAACAAAAACAACCAATTATGAAAAAACTACTCATCATCGCAATCAGCTTAATGCTAACCTCTTCCGTGTTTGCTCAAAATGAAGAAGGCATGCCGAAGAACACATTCTGGTTCAAACCAACACAAATGATCCTCAGTGAATTCAACATTGGTCTGGAAAGGAATTTTGGTAAAAAAAACAACCAAAGTATCGGCATCAACGGTGGGTTTATTGTACGCGGCAATTCAAATCAGATAAGAATCGGTGGTTCTGCAACTGTGCAATGGAAAAACTATTTCACACTCAGCAACTCGGTCGGAAAAAAAGACGGCAAACATTCCTTTTCGCTTTTCTACATGTCGCCTTATCTCTCCTATCGTTATATGGAAGACGTAACGACTACCGTTATCGGTTATGATTCCTCCTACAATGAGATTACTCAGGAAAATAAAGTTCTGGTCAACACTTACGGTGCGGGAATATTATTCGGACTGAAATTCATCATCTCCGAAAAATTCTCCTTTGATTTTTATTTCGGGGGCGGTGCACAGTATTCCGTTTTATCTGATGACTCTTTCTCCGACTACTATTACGGCATCTTCTCCTACGGCTATACAGGCATTTTACCCAAAGCAGGCATTCAGTTCGGAATGAATTTCTGATCACATTAATAACAATCATCATGAAAAACTCTTTGTTGATTTTCATTGCATTGTTTGCGCTCGTATCCTGCAATCGCGAAACATCCAAAGTCAGCAGTACTTCAAATCGCTGTATTGAAGTCGGAACAGGAAGAGCTTCTTCTTTTGTAATCGCTCAAAATCCGGAAGAGATAAATCTTCAATCAGAAGGCAGTGAAGAAATAATAACGCAACGAGAAGTACTCCTCGCGGCAAACGATCAGGAATTTGATCTGCCGGCAATGATTAATCAAATTGCTGATGAACAGAACTCAAAATTCACTTCTAAGCTGCTCAAAAAGGGAGCAGTGAAAATTCAAAATCAAGAGTTCAGCAAAAAGCAAACATGGATAGCAAAAAAAATAACACAGTTTGCGGCAAAGAAATTTGATGATGATGATCTAAATCCAAAAACCGAGACGGCAAACTTATTCTCTCTCCTATCTCTGATATTCGGAATAGTTGGTGTTTTGACTTTCTTTATCGGTCCGTATTTCTCGATAGCCGCCATAGTCCTTGGTATTCTTTCATTAAAACACACGGAAAAAAAAGTGATGTCTTGGGTCGGTATAGGGCTGGGAATTCTCGTGTTGCTGGTCTATATTGCAATTATTGTTCTCTATGTATGGCTGCTGACTACGTTATGATTTATTTACCGCTGGTTTATTCCTGATAAAAAAAGGCTGAGAAAATTTCTCAGCCTTTTTCATTTCATCATGCCGGTGGCAACGGTGGCTCTTCCGGCTCACCGGTTGCTGTATCATAAATTACGTAGTCATTGTATTTGGCTTCATCGGTTGAAAACCAAATTGACTTTCCCGTATCTGCGTATTGTACGCGGCAAGAATAGGAGCCGTCATTCCGTGCAACGTAAATTTTACCATGTCGCGAAATATAAACATTGCAATACCGCGACAAATTTCAACCAGCTTATCGTAGCTGAAGCTGAATTTCTTTTTAACTTCTTTTTTTGCCATGACTTTAAAATTTTAAGTTTTTCGAATTCCCTTCGACAAGCTCAGGGTGACAACATGCCTGCTGTGGGTGACAACATGAGCGCTGTCATGCTGAGCCTGTCGAAGCATACTATATGAACGAAGGCTGTTTTGGATTTATTGTGTGCGGCAAGAAAATATTTTTCATCCGCCAACGGGACATCAAAAGTCATTGCTTCAAGAGAAACAAGTTTATCTTTGGTTTAACCGATAATTCATAGACCGCCTCACCAAAAAGGTAAGGCGGTTTTTTATTGCATCCAATAAATGAACAGAGCCAAATGAAAAAACATCTACTCTTATCCTTCCTTTTCCTGTACTTTTTTTCCCTCTCATTAGCGCAAAGCACATTTCAGAAAACTTATGGAGGAGCAGGAACAGATTATGCCTATTGCGTGGAGCAAACCAATGACGGGGGATTTATTCTCGCGGGTTACACCACGAGTTTCGGAGCAGGAAATGAAGATGTTTATGTAATCAAAACAGGTTACAGCGGAGATACCTTATGGACGAAAACTTTTGGAGGCAGCGGAGAAGACAGGAGTAACTCCGTTCAGCAAACTTCTGATGGCGGATTTATTATTGCAGGCACGACCACAAGTTTCGGAGCAGGATTGAGTGATGTTTATTTAATTAAGACCAATGCCAGCGGAGGCACACTTTGGTCAAAAACGTATGGCGGTACTTTAGTTGACAAGGGAAATTATGTTCAGCAAACCACGGATGGCGGTTACATTATTACCGGCTATACCTTCAGCTTCGGAAGCATGAATAGTTATGGTGATTTATATTTAATAAAGACCGATGCAGGCGGAGATACACTCTGGACAAAAACTATTGGCGGATCGGGAGGAGGGTATGCAGGTAATGCACTTGAGCAAACCACAGATGGCGGATATATTATTGCAGGTGATGCTTATATAGGATGGTATACTGATATTTATTTAGTGAAGACCAACAGCACCGGAGATACACTTTGGACAAACCGTTTTAACGGAACAACTGCCGCCACGCCTTATGATGATGCATATTCCGTGAAACAAACTTTTGATGGCGGATATATTATCACTGGCGCTTCAGGAAGTGCTGCAGCAAGCAATGAAGCCCTGCTGCTCAAGACCGATACAAACGGAAACTTGGTTTGGGCAAATGTGTATGGCACACCAACTCCTGAATTTGCTTATTGCGTGCAACAAACATCCGACAGCGGATATATTTTTTGCGGTAACCAGGGCGCTTACGATTTGTATGTCATTAAAACAAATGACATCGGAGATACGCTTTGGACAAAACTTTACGGAGGACTCAACCAGGAGTATGGCTATTCCATTCAGCAAACTAATGATGACGGATATATTATCGGAGGCGTTACCAATAGTACCGGAGCCGGGAACTGGGATGTGTATTTAATAAAGACCGATGCCAGCGGAAACAGCGGATGTAATGAAACTATTCCGCTAACCATTGTCTCCGCAGCACCTTTGGCAGTTGTAAGTTTTTCGCCAACGTTTTCGTCAGGCTGTACAGTAGCTGCTGCTGCTACTGCTGTTGGCAGCGGTGGAATCGTTAACACACAATGTTTATTCTGCAATCTTACCGTCAGTTTCAGCGGATTACCCGATACCGTTTGTATAAATGGTACTACCTCAACATTAACCGGCAATCCTGTGGGTGGAATTTTCACCGGATCCGGAATGACCAATAATATTTTTGATCCTGCAAGCGCGGGCGCAGGGCTCCACGACATCATTTATTCTTTCTCCGCTTCGCCAAGTTGTTTCGACTCAGATACTTTTTCTGTATTTGTTGATATATGCGCTTCAATTGATGGATTGTATGAGCATTCTGCACTCAAAATTTCTCCCAATCCGTTCACCACCGAATTTGTTTTAACCGGAACAGCCGCAAAAGGAGAATTGATCCTCTTTGATATTCTTGGAAATGAAATTCTCCGTCAACAAACTATTTCTTCCGAAACAAAAATTAATACTGAAAAATTATTGCCGGGTGTTTATCTGCTACGCTTCAATTCGGAGAACAGAACACTTATAAAATTTTAGAAAGAAATTCCGGGGAATTCAGTCCTTCTGTATTTCCGTTTACTCAACCTACTATAAAAACAAGCATATCATTACGGCATACTTTTTTGTTAATCCTACTCCACAAAAAAACACGAAGCAGTTTCCAGATTTCTTTCTGCACCACGTTTCTGTCTGGAAGTATCAATGAGTCTTATGCCCGATCAACCGGTGGTTCTTCAGGCCCACCGCTCGGTGTATCATAAATTACTTAGTCAGTGGTTAGTGTGAGTGTTGCCCTTAGTTCCCTCACAATAAGAGAAAGGAATTATGCAATTTTTTTCTGGAATTGTGTAACAACCCGAGAGTTTTTGCATCCTACTTTTGTTTACTGTGAAAGTTCATTCACACTAAAAAAAATAAGGATGTCAGAATTAAAGAAAAAAGAGTTTGGTGTATGGATGGATTCTCATAATGCCATCATCGCAGGCAGAGAAAGTATTGATAACGGGGATTTTATTATCCTGGGACATGTGAAAAATCCAGACCCGGATAAGAAATCGAGAGAGAGTACTTCCAACCATAAGGAAGTTGACTTAACTCATAAATTCTTCAAACAAATAACCGGTATAATGGTTAACGTTGATGAGGTGCATGTTACGGGAACAGGCCAGGTTCAAGAGCAATTTATAAAGCACCTTGCAAACACACCGCAGTATAAAAATGCCGTATCCAGCCAAAGCACCTCCAATAAAATGGATGAGCAGCAACTCCTCGAATTTATGACCAAACATTTTAATGAGGATTCTTTGTCCCGGCAGTTTCACTCCGTGTAAAGCTTTTGTAAATCAGAGGAAGCTGCGTTGAAATAAAAATCCTCTCATGAACAATCATTCCAACATCAATCTTCTCATCTACATGCTCGAAGACATCCGCAGGGTTACTCTGAAAGGGGTAAGCGGGTTAACCAAAGAGCAACTGTTTCGCGAGCCGGTGCAGGGTGAGTTCTGCATCGGTTCCTATTTAATGCATCTGGCAGAAGTTGATTTGGGGTGGCTTCAGATAATGAACGGAAAAGAAATTGATGAAGAACTCAAACTCAGAGCCTACTACGGAACATGGTTTGATTCGGACACAGCTTGCAAACCACCCACCGAACCGCTTGAAATGGAAGAATACCACGATACAATGGCTCAATGCCGCGCGAAAGTGATTGAGTACATTAAATCCCTGAGCGATGCGGATCTTGAAGAAAAGTTTACCGTGCTGCGGAAGTACGGAGAAAAAGAAGTGAAGAAAGAATATACCCGCAAGTGGATTATCTATCACCTCATCGAGCACGAAGCACACACCCGAGGGCAAATGTTTCTGCTCATCCGCAAAGCATGGTTCAAAGCAAAGGGAGAAAATAACTGATGATATTTTTTTTCCGGCAGTTTTGTCCGGGCAACTTCACTTCATGCATGGGTTTGTGCTGAGCAAGGAAGTTGCGTGAACGCAAAAGCATTATTGTTTACCTTGCAAGGTAAGTGACAGCAGCGTCATCAACAACACGACTCAATCTTCTCCTTCCCATCTCCTCAAAGGTTTGCTGATCAGGATATTGTTTTCCGATCATTTTTTTTTTGATAAAAAAACAAAAGGTGTGAATGATGTAACTTATTTCCAAAGTTGTGTAACCCTTTCCCTATCATGTTGTTCATCTTCGTGACGAAAATATTTAGTAGCCTCGTTTCAAGAAATAAATTGCATGGCAGAATTAAAAAGGACTTTAGGGCTGGCGGAGTGTGTATTTTTTGGCGTTGGATCTATACTGGGTGCAGGTATTTATACGCTTATTGGTAAAGTGGCGGGGCTGTCGGGTAATTTTATCTGGCTTTCGTTTTTGATAGCCGCCATTTCTGCCTTGTTTACCGCTTTCTCTTATGCCGAGCTGAGCGCAGCATTTCCAAAAGCAGGAGGCGAATACGAGTATGCCAAAAGGGCATTCGGCAAAAAAACAGGAATTTTTTTGGGCATTACCATTTCGCTGAACGGAATGATTAGCGGTGCCACCGTTGCCGTGGGCTTTGCCGGTTATTTGATCGGGCTTATAGGGGTTAGCTTACTGATTGGCGCGCTTGGAATAATTGCCGTTGTGTTTATAGTAAATGCTTCGGGCATCCGGCAGTCTTCCGTAATCAATATCATTTTTACACTGATAGAGACAGGAGGTTTGGCATTTGTAATTTTCGCTGCTTTCCCTTCCATAGGCAAAGTCAACTATACCGAACTGGCTCCTGCAGGGGCGAACGGTATTTTAGCGGCATCAGCACTTGCTTTTTTTGCTTATATCGGTTTTGAAGAAGTGGTAAAGCTGGCGGAAGAAACAAAGCATCCGGAAAAGAATATTCCGAGGGCTTTATTTATTGCCAGTGCTGTTGTAATAGTATTGTACGGTTTGGTGACGGTTTGTGCCGTAAGCGCAATGCCTTATGCCGAGTTAGGAAAATCAGCAAGCCCTATGGCAGATATAATTGGCAGCCGGTATGGCCAAACCGGTGTTATCATTATTTCGGTAATCGCACTTTTTGCAACCTCCAATACTATCCTTTCTAATATGCTTGGAAGCTCGCGCGTGTTACTCAACATGAGTAAAGAAACAAAAGCACTTCAACTGTTTTCTTATGTTTCGCCTAAACGCAAAACTCCTTTAGCCGCCCTTGGTTTAATTCTGATTATTATGAGCGGCTTTGCCTTTATCGGCAATATTGAAACCATTGCCCGTATAGCCACTGTTTTCATTTTCATCACCTTTATAGTAGTCAACCTTTCAGTTATTGTTTTAAGGGTGAAGGAGAAAAAACTGAGCCGCCCGTACCGCATTCCGATGAACATAAAAAACATTCCGGTCATAAGTTTATTGGGAATACTTACAACCCTGGTGCTGCTCGGTTATAGTATACATAGTTTACTGGTATAAAATTGTAAATCTTCAATTGTCCGCGCAGCTTCTCCCGTTAAATATCGGGATGAAACCACCGGAACTCTACTCAATCTTCTCTTTCCCCATCACTTTTTGTTCGATGAAAAAAACAAAATGTGTGAATGATGTAACTCAATTTTAAAATTGTATAACGCATTCCTTCTTACGGCTTCTCAACTTTACATCATAAAAATTATTTCACCATTAAACAAAAAGTAAAATGAACAAAAAGCAAAACGACCAGCGCCATCAGAAATCTGACCGCAGATCAAATCAACAAACAGCACCGGGCAACAAAAAAAAGGAAACCAATCCTGATAATCCATCAGGAAGCCAAAGCAGAAATCAAGGTTACATGGAGCAACAATATGGTTTGGGAATCCAAAAGAAAATGTATACTGCGTTTGAAGACATTGAAGGGTATTGAGAAAAAGCCTGACTGTAGCGCAGAGCAAAATGTGTGAATGATGTAACTCAATTCCAAAATTGTGTAACGCATTCCTTCACACAGCTTCTCAACTTTGCTTCGTGAAAATTTCTTCACAACTAAACAAAAATCATGATGGATAAGAATCAAAACAACCAGACCAACCCGAATAAAACCGGTAATCTGACAGATGAAAAAACAAATGAGGATTTCAACAATAAGAAACCTCTTCCAAATGACCCGGAGCTAAAAATGCCAAAACCTGAAACGGAATTTCCGATTGCGCCTGACAACGATAAAGAAACAGAAGAGGAAATAACAAAAGACGAAATTGAAGGAAATACAGAAGGTTCTGATGCCGGGCAAACGGAAAAGAAAAAAGAAACTCAACACGCCAACAGCGAAAGTCTATAATCATAACCGCAGTGTTTTCAAATGAACACTAAATCCCGGGAATTGCTGTGACTTAAAAAACAAAGGAATGGCGACAGACAAAAAAAGCCTTACTCAAAAGAGCGAGGCTTTTTTCAGTTTACAAGCGGCCATCAAATTCGCGCTCTCAACGTCATCATAAAATTTCTTCCCGGTGCAGCCATGTTGGAAGCAAAAGAATGATAGTGCGTGTCAAGAATATTTTCTACCGCAACCTGAAGCTGGATGTATTTATTGATCTGATACGCAGAGCGAACATTCAAAGTCATCCATGAAGGCGATCCTTTGAGTGTGTACTCATCGGTAGCCGCGTTGTAAGTATAGGCAGCGGTTGCCTGGTTATCTTCTCCACTGTCAGAATAATCTTCCGCTTTCTTCCAGCCACTGTATAGGGTAAAAAATTCTCCCTGAAATTTTTTGATATGAAGATTAAAAGCGGTGCGTCCGAAAAATGGTGGAATATGATCGAGCGGAGTTTCTGAAGAGTCCACTACCCTTCCATAAGTGAAGTTGCCGCTTGATTCAATGGAGAAATGATCGGTTACATCCGCATTAATGATTCCACAGAGTCCATAAATAAATGCATTGCCTGCATTGGAATTCATTAACACCTGACTAAGTGTGTCCTCATATTCTACAAAATCAGAACCGTTGAATGTGCCCGGCCCGGTGACAATTTTATTGTCGTACAAAGTGTAGTACGCAATGCCCTCGAAATGAATGCGCTCGTCAAATGTTTTAGCGATGGAGATTTCACCGTTGTAAGTGTACTCTGGTTTGATAACCGGATTCGGAACAATCAATGTTCCAGGAGCGGATTCAAAAACTTTAGCAAGGTCATCTACGTTTGGAGCACGGAATCCGGTTGAACCGAGCATCGCAAATCGCCATCCCATACCCGCTTTGAAAGTGATTCCGACAATTCCGGTGAGTGCCGTACTGCGCTGATCAATTTCAGTAAATGGAAACGGGAAAAAGGTGGTGTCGCCAAAATCAGAATGCAAACTCACATAGCTGAATCGCAAGCCTTCGTTAAAGATGAGTTTTTCATTGGCTTCATAAGTATGAGTTGCGTACGCAGCAAATGAATTCATCGAAGAACCACCATTAGGATATCGGGTAATTGCATCACCGATTAAGCTGTCTGCGTCCACATCCCAATCAGTCGCAAGCGAGCTCACTTTATTATAGGTGAATTCAACTCCATAACGCAGTTCATTCTTATCCAATCGCTTTTCAAAATCTGCGTTCAAGGTTAACACCTTCACCTTTTCTATTTGTGACTTCAAAATACTGCTCTTGAATTTTCGCGTGTTACGGCTTTCTTCAATATCCTGGAATGCAAGGGTGATATTGGCGAAGTCATAAGGACCAGTTGCTCTTTTCATGCTGCACAAGTAGGAACCAAACAATCTTTTCTGAGGCCCATAATACCATTCAGCAAAACGCAGTTCATCATTACGATATTGAGTTAGCCGGTCATATCGCGGTATATCAGAGGAATTGGAAAACTGGAAATTCAAAGTGTGCGATACATTTTCATTTTGTTGAAATAAAATCTTCTCCATAAAATCATACTGACTGTAACCGGAGCCAACCAACCTGTTTGGATCAGCGTTTATTACAATTGAATCTTCTCCGTTGATCGTGTTGATATACTCATTTCGGAAATCAAAATCAATATAGTTTGTACCATCTCCGAAAGAATAAAACGGGTTGCGGATGTTGCCTGAACGCAGATCATCAAAATCAGAAAAAGTGAAGGAAGTGAGAAAGGCAATTTTCTTCAACCCGATATTGAAATCAACATGAGCAGTTTTTTCATTGGCTGCTGTACCATACCGCACAGTAGCATTGGTACTGAAATATGATTTACCATCACTGCCTGCCAACAAAGGTTTGCGTGTGGTAAAATGCATAACACCACCGAGCGCATCCGAACCGTAAACAACTGATGAAGGTCCGAAAACAATTTCTACATTATCCATGATAGAATTGTCAAGCGTGATGATGTTTTGCAAATGCCCTGCACGGTAAATCGCATTGTTCATGCGTACACCATCAATAACAATCAAAACACGGCTTGCTTCAAAACCGCGGATGATTGGCGACCCTCCGCCTAATTGACTTTTTTGAACCATCACCAGACCGGTGTTTTGCAGCACATCAGCCGAGGTAGCTTGATTCATGAATCGCAAATCTTTCATACTGATTTGTTCAACCTGCTGAGGCATGTCTTCCTTGCTCTCATCAAAACGAGTAGTAGAAACAACCACCGCGTCAATGGAATAGGAAGTTTGAGTAAGAGCAATGCTGAAACTCCTTGTTTCAAGTTCTTTGAAAGTAAATGAAGCAGATTGATAACCGATGCTGCTGATCGTAATCTGATCTGAAGATTTCATGGAAGAAATATCCGCCTGACCTTTTGCATCAGCGAGTACAGCAACTTTCGATTTTTGATCAAGAACCGTTGCGCCAACCAAGGGCTGCAATGATGACTCATCCAATACTGTTACTGTTTGCGAAAATGAAAAGAAAGGAAGGGTGAAAAGAAGAAGGAGAAAATATTTTGTCATTCAGGTCGCGGATTGAGCAATAATCATGCTTAAAAAAAGCCCCGGAAATTTCCGGGGCTGAGTGGGAGCTACAGGTTTCGAACCTGTGACCCCCTGCTTGTAAGGCAGGTGCTCTGAACCAGCTGAGCTAAGCTCCCATTTTTTTGAGCGCACAAACATATTGCAATTGCTGAAGAAACAAAAATCGTGTTGAATTCTTCTTAAAAATTACTTGTGCAGAGAAATACTTTTGACTGCAGATTTGAGTTTACATATCATGCATCAGGAAATTCAGCAAAAGTCTTTGTCGTCAGTTTCACCAAATCATATGCGCTGGCGAAATTTGCTCAGGTATTTTCTCATCTCTTCGTCATGCATAGTTTTCATCATTTTAGTCATGCTCCTGCTGGTCACTACGGTCTATCAAAAAAAAATTACAAACCTCGTTGTGGGTGAATTGAATAAAAATCTGAAATCAGAATTGGTAGTAAACGGGAAAGTGAAACTTTCTTTATTCCGTCATTTTCCAAATGCAACAGTCAGTTTGAATGATGTGGTGCTTGGTGATGCCTTTCGCAACCTGGAATCGCCATTGGTTGAAGTAAAACGCGTTTCATTTGTTTTTGGATTCTGGAGCTTGTTCACCGACCATATCAAAATCAAAACCGTTGAGTTCGAAAATGGTATCATTAATTTGATGGTCGCAAAAAACCTTGGAGCCAACTACAACATCGTTAAAAATAAAATCAGCTCAACAGACACCGCTGCAACAGATCTGAAATTTTCAATCGAAAATGCAATACTCCATCATGTTTTTGTTCGATATAAAGATGAAGTATCCGATTTTGAACTTAGTGGAATGGCAGAAAACTCCAAGCTCTCCGGAGTTTTTGGTGATGATGAATTCGATCTCAAAATTGAATCCGATTTGATTTCACACAAAATATTTTTTAAGGACACTGAATTTCCGGCAGAAAAAAATATTCTTCTGGATCTGGTGCTCAAGGTTGACAACAAGAATGAGGAGTACCATTTTAAGTTCGGAAAAATTATGGTTGATCATAATACATTTTTAGTTGAAGGAAAAATTACAGATCGCGATGAAACCCATCTCGATCTTTCGTTGAATTGCGAAGACGGAAGCCTGAATGAAATGATTTCACTTCTCCCCGATGTGTATCGCGAACAAATTGGTTTTCTTTCAAGTAATGGATATTTTTTCGCTCATGCCGAAATCAATGGTGAACTCTCATCCACAAAAAATCCAGGTATCGAAATTGATTTCGCTTTAAGCGATGGTTCACTGGAACTTGAGAAAATAAAAGGTGAATTAAACAATGTTGAATTCGAAGGAAATTTCAGCAATGGAGGGTCTCATACTTTTAGTTCATCATCCTTTTCCGTCACTTCTTTTCGAGCTGAATTGAATGATCAATTGGTCAAAGGTTCATTGGACATTAATAATCTTGCCGATCCGTTTATCATTCTCAAACTCGATGCGGATATTGATCTTTCGAAAATTTATCCGCTGTTCGGATTAAAAAATGTTAGATCAATGGACGGCCAAATAACTGTCTCCGATTTTTTTTTCTCATCAAAAATGAAAGAATTGAAAAATCCCAATGGTTTCAAAAACTTTCTTTTGAAGGGAAAGGCGGAATTGATAGACGTGGATATTGAAACAGAACACGAAATCTACCGGAATCTGAATGCCACCTTGTTTCTCGAAAACAACATGATGATGGCTTCTGATTTTTTGGTGGAATATAAAAACAGCGATTTCAGATTCAATGGTGAAATCATTGATCTGATTTCTTATTTGCAATCATTGAATGATAGCACATTGTTAAAAAGTGTGCCCCTGAAAATCACCGGTGACTTGGTTTCAGAAAATTTTGTGCTTGAAGAAATAATGGCTCCTTTATTGGAATCTGATGAATCGTCAGACGGCCTGAGAGATCTTGACCGTTTGCTTAATATCCGCGTTGGATTGAGCATTCAGATAAATAATTTTCACTACAACAAAATTGATGCAACGGAAATGACAGGTAGCTTTTATATGAGTAACCAAACAGTGATATGCAACCGGTTAAAATTCAACACGATGGATGGCTCGATGATTCTGACTGGTGATATATTTATTTCCGATAAGGGAGAAATCAGCTCTGATTTGTTCATTGATGCTGAAGGGATTGATATTGAAAATCTTTTCTATCAGTGTGAGAATTTTGATCAAACTGCAATCACCAATGAACATCTTCGCGGAACATTGAATTCTGTTTTTAATCTGAAAACTTTTGTTGATAAGCAGGGAGTTTGGGTTGAAGACTCGATTTACGTTTTTGGTGATGTGACGATAACGGATGGGAAATTGCTCAATTATTCACCCTTGTATGATCTCTCGAAATACATTGAAATGTCAGAGTTGCGCGAAATTAATTTCAGCAAAATGGAAAATACCATTGAAGTAAAGAACCGGATTGTTTTCATTCCCCTTATGACGATTCAATCTTCAGCCATGATCCTTGATATTTCAGGTACACATAGTTTTGACAACGAAATTGATTACCAAATAAAAGTCAACATGATGCAAGTGATGGCACGCAAATTCAAGTTTAAAAAGATGAAAGAAGAGGACTATGAAAAAACTGATAATGGCGGTTTGAATCTTTCCATCACCATGAAAGGAACGGTGGATAATCTCGAAATTGCTTACGACAAAGTTTCCGTAAAAAATAAACTGAAACAAGATATCAATATGGAAAAGCAGGAATTGAAGGAAGTTTTGCTCAATGAATTCAAAAGAGATTATCAACCGGAAAATCCAATTGAATTTCAAAAAGAAGATGAAGACGAAGAACTTGAAGAAATTGATTGGGACTAAACAATAAGCAGTGAGCGGTTGGCATAAGAGCGCAATGGCGAATTCCAATGAATGACATTGCACGTTGACCATTGGGATCAGGCCATCGCCAATAAAAAACATTTTAAGCATTCAATTCTAAAATCAAACTAATTTTCCAAACGTGTTCAACCTCTACGACCGCAGACAGTGGCTTAAAATTGTATTGCTTAATGCAGGAGTATTAATCATTCTGGGTACTCTTTATCTCACGAATCGCCTGGTTCATAATATTTCGGAGCAGGAAAGAATCAAGGTTCAACTTTGGGCTAATGCATATCGCTATCTCAATAATGCCGATGATATGAGCGACATCAGCTATCAATTGGAAGTGATTAAAAACAACAAGAATATTCCGATCATTCTTACCGATGATGAAGACAACATTCTGGATTACCGGAATCTTGATTCCTCACGCATAAAAAATAATCCTGACTATCTGAAATCTCAGCTCATCGTGATGGAAGAAAAATATGATCCGATACAAATTGAAATTGCACCAGGAGAATTCAGTTATATCTATTACAAGGATTCAAAGCTCTTAACTCAGCTTAAATATTATCCTGTGGTTCAGCTTGGGTTCATTGCCATCTTCATGATCATTGCTTTCACTGCATATCGCTCTACGCGAAGAGCAGAACAAAATCGTGTTTGGGTTGGGATGGCAAAAGAAACTGCGCATCAACTGGGTACTCCGCTCTCTTCACTGGTGGCATGGGCTGAATATTTTCGTCCGCTGGTTCCACCCGAAGAGTCAGCAGAAATTATCGGTGAATTTGAAAAAGATATTTCGCGGTTGCAGTTGATTGCTGAACGATTTTCAAAAATCGGTTCACAGCCGGATCTGCAATTTGTAAACCTGCATGATCAGCTCACCAAAAATGTAGATTACATGCGCAGGCGTGCATCTGATAAAGTTTCTTTTGAATTGTTGGGTATGCGCAACGTGATAGCAAAAGTCAACCCTTCGCTTTTCGATTGGGTGATTGAAAATCTTTTAAAAAATGCACTTGATGCAATGGAAGGTGCCGGATCAATCGTTCTTCATTACGAAGATCATGGTGATACGGTGAATATTGATGTCACTGATACAGGAAAAGGAATCGCAAATTCAAATCTTTCCCGAGTTTTTGAACCGGGTTTCAGTACCAAAAAACGCGGTTGGGGTCTTGGTTTATCACTTTCCAAAAGAATTATTCATGATTACCACCGAGGAAAAATATTTGTGAAAGATTCTGTCATCGGAAAGGGAACTACTTTCAGGATCGTTTTGAGGAATCAGCAGTAATAAAATTTTTTGGATTATTTATTTTCGGTTTATGATTTTGAATGCTACTCTCTGCTTGATGAAACAAACTTCAAAAATTTTCAAAAAAATATTTATGAAAACTATTCTTGGTTTATTAATCGCTGCTGCAATTTTTGCAGGATGCGGTTCTTCACAAAACGCTGATGGTGTACAGCATTGGATGAATCCGCAGGATTACAATTACCGGAAACTTGCTGAAATAGACCCGAATCAGTTATTTGCCTCTGCAGATTCCAGTGAAACGGTTGAAGAACGCGTCATTATTTACAATGCAGATTTAAGATTGAATGTTAAACAACCTGATAGCATGAATGTGAAGCTGACCGGCATCGCTAAAAAATATGAGGGATACGCGCTCACTCTTGGAAACACAAAGGCAGAAATCAGGGTAAAAGCTGATTATCTTGACAAAGCGATTAATGATATCTCACAGCTCGGCAAACTCAAATACAAATTAGTTTCCGGTGAAGATGTAACCATTGAGTTTATGAACTACCAAATACGCCTCGAAAATGCTTATCAGGCCAGAGACCGTTATCTCGAGTTGCTTGCTCGAGCTGAAGATGTTAAATCGGCTTTGGAAGTTGAAAAAGAATTAGAACGCCTGAACGGTGAAATTGATTTGATCGAAGGTAACCTGAATAGGCTGGTACATTTGGCGGCTTACTCCACTATCTCCATTTATTTTGAAGAAAAAGTAAAACCCGGAATTCTCGGTTATGTTTTTATCGGGCTGTATAACGGAGTCAAGTGGTTCTTTGTAAGGAATTAATCAACTCCCCATCTTCACAATCTCTTCAAACTCTTCCTTCTTAACAGGCTGAACAGAGAGACGACCAATCCTGAGTAAGATCATATCCTTGAGTTTTTTGTTGGTCTTTACATCATTCAGCGTTACAGGATTTTTGAGTTTCTTCACCGGTGCGACTTCAACAGCTACCCAGGGATTTTCACCTTTCACCATATCTTTTGAAGTTAGATCAGGATAATGCTCCTTCACCACTTTTGCAATCGCGACTACTGCACGGTCATCACCGCTGTGGTAGAACAAAAGCAGATCATCCACTTTCATATTTTTTAAATGACCACGTGCCGCATAGTTGCGCACTCCATCCCATTGGTCCTTTCCTTTTTTCACGAGATCATCCCATGAAAAAGTTTCGGGTTCAGTTTTTACGAGCCAATAATTCATAAATCAACGAATAACGAATTTACGAATGAAGAAAAAATTAGGAAAATGCAAAAGCGAGAGATCAAATTCATCCCTCGCTTTTGTCTTCTTACTGCTAACTGGTCACTGCAAACTGCCAACTGACAAGTAGCGAGAGGGAGACTCGAACTCCCGACCTCAGCATTATGAGTGCTGCGCTCTAGCCAGCTGAGCTACCTCGCCATGCGTAAAAACGAGGCGCAAATTTATTCTTTTCAATTTGGAAATTATATAAGCTCATCAAGTTTGAAAATCTGATCTTCTCTCACACCTCTTTCCGTTCTTTTTAACGAACAGCATTCGTTCAACCGATCGTGTTCAAAGAAGAGATGATAATTATTGTCAACCGCTTCATTAAGAAAACTTTTTTTCTCTTTCAAGGAGATCAGCGGTCGGACATCATAAGCCATCACATAAGCCAGAGGGAGATGAGCAACCGAAGGCATTAAGTCAGCCATGTAAACAATGGTTTTGTTTTGGTAATTGATTTTTGGAAGCATCATAGATTCAGTATGTCCATTCACAGAAAGAAACGAAAATCCATCGAAGAGCTGATCGCCTTCATTCAAAAACTTGAGTTGTCCGCTTTCCAGCAAGGGTAAAATATTTTCTTTCAGAAAAGATGCTTTCTCGCGGTCGTTTGGATTGGTTGCCCAATTCCAGTGCGACTGACAACTCCAATATGTTGCATTTCTGAAAGTCGGAAAAAGTTTTTCATCCCATGATTTGCTGATGGCGCCTCCACAATGATCGAAATGAAGATGTGTTAGAAATACATCGGTGATATCGTCAAAATTGAAACCGTGATGAAGAAGAGATTTCTCCAATGAATCATCTCCATGTGGTTGATAGTAACTGAAGAATTTTTCGTTCTGTTTATTTCCCATTCCGCAATCTATCAGGACCAAACGATTTTCTTCTTCAACCAGCAAACACCGCATTGCCCAGGTGCAAAGATTATTTTCATCAGGCGGGTTCAGATTTTTCCAAATTGATTTCGGGACCACACCAAACATCGCACCCCCGTCAAGTTTGAAATATCCTGTATTGATAGTGTAAAGTTTCATTATTCAAAAATGGCGCAATGAGCTGACATACTATTGCTGTTTCCTGAAACCTGCCGGTTCTTTGTAAGTAAACGATTTAATTATCGAAACCATTTTGATTGCCGTATTTGCGGCTTCAATTCCTTTGTTTCCCGCTTTTCCTCCTGCACGTTCGTTTGCCTGTGCCAGATTCTCCGTGGTAAGTACTCCAAAAATGCAAGGAGTTCCGAATTTGAGATTGAGATTCATCAAACCATTAGCAACCGCCTGCGCAATAAATTCATCATGGCGCGTTTCTCCTTTAATGATACAACCAAGGGCAATCAGCGCATGAACATTTTTTGTTTCAATCAGAGTTTGTCCGGCTTGAGGTAATTCAAAACTTCCGGGAACATGAAGGATGAAAATATTTTCATCTTTCGCACTATGCTTTAAAAGTGTTTCCTTGCAGCCTTTGAAAAGTTCATTGGTAATTTCATGATTCCATTCAGAGACTACAATACCGAATTTGAAATCCGCGGCATCAGGAATGATTTCACTATCGTGAGAAGAAGAGTTTTTTGTTGACACAAATCAAAATGATTCGTTGATTAGAAAACAATTAGTTCGAAATAAAATCCTGAGCGTTTACTCTACAATTTTTGTTTCAGCACGAACAATATACTTGTCAATGTCCTTGGCAAACTCGCTGTTCGGAAAGTCCTCTTTGATTTTTGTATATGTATCAGCCGCATCGTCATTTTTGTTCAGCCTTTCATAAAGAATTCCTGCTCTCATCAGATACATGGGTGATGTAAAATCATTCGGATTTTTTGAGGCTGCCTTCTCGTACTTGTTGATGGCAGTTTTATAATCGCCTTTTTCTGCATATGCATCACCCTGACAACCGATTGCCATCGCACTGACATAGGTATCGCTGCCTTTGTATTTTTTCAAATGTTTGATCGCATTATCATAGTCGTGAAGATTGAGATAACAAATCCCTGCATAATAATGAGCAAGGCGTTTTGTTTTTGTAAAACGATAATTTCCCTTGCCTATTATTTGCAAAAAACCCGGGTAGAGGCTATCACCATCAAGCGCAGTCTGGAATTGATCAAACTTGAAATACTCCTCCGCTTTCCAAATCGCCAATTGAGCTTTCTCATTCTGTTTAGGAACATACCATGTCTTCATCAGAATGATGACTGCAATAATCAAAACGATCGCAGAAACAGCAATATTGATGAGTCGTGTGTTCTTGATATAGAAAGATTCTATTCTGGTATAAGTAGCAACCATTTCGTTGCTTTCCTGTTGTTTCTTTTCTGACATGTTGATTTTATTCTTTATTAATCGGTGATGAATGGGTAATCGCTTTGAACGTAAATATCATGATATAATTCTTCAACTGCGGGATATGCAGATTCCTCTGCAAATTTCACACATTCATCTATCTCAGCAGTAATTTTTAAATCAATCGCATCAATTTCTGATTGTGTTGCAAAATTCTTGGCTAAAATTGTTTTGAGCACATCCTCAATCGGATCTTTTGTTTTGTAATCTTCTACTTCTTCTTTCGAGCGGTACTTTCCCGGATCGCTCATGGAGTGTCCTTTGTAGCGATAAGTTTTTATCTCCAGAAAATAAGGACCTTTTCCGTTTCTGCAATGAGCAACTGCGCGAACCATCGCATCATGCACATCTTCACATTTCATTCCGTTCACCGCTTCGGAAGTAATGCCGTAGGATTCCCCCTTTTTGTAAAGTTCGAGAATGGATGAAGAGCGTTTCACCGCAGTACCCATCGCATAATGATTGTTCTCGCAAATAAAAATTACGGGTATATCCCAGAGTGCCGCCATGTTTAAGGTTTCGTGAAATGCCCCCTGATGGATGGCTCCGTCACCAAAAAAACAAAGACAAACATTATCGGTTCCTTTATATTTTTCGGCAAAAGCAATTCCTGCACCGAGGGGAATATGCGCGCCAACAATTCCGTGGCCGCCAAAAAAATAATTTTCTTTCGAGAAGAAATGCATCGAGCCGCCCTTACCTTTTGATACTCCAGTTTCTTTTCCGAACAGTTCAGCCATACATGCTCTGGGTGATATTCCTTTTGCAATTGCCAAACCGTGATCGCGGTAAGCCGTGATGATCGGGTCTTCTTTGCGAATTGCGCTGATGGTTCCTGCCGCAACCGCTTCCTGCCCGATGTAGAGATGACAAAACCCTCGAATCTTCTGCTGTCCATAGAGCATACCAGCTCGTTCCTCGAATTTCCGGAGCAGCACCATTGTCTCATACCACTGAAGGTAGGTCTCTTTCCCTATTTTTGACTTCGCCACTTTTTTTCAGATGTGGCGCAAAAATATCATTTTTTGATTCTCACACTCTCCCTTCGTGTACCTGAAGTCGCTGCTGCTCAACCAATTTAAAAATTATGAAAAACTGACTCTTGAATTCGATGCAAATCTGAACTGCTTTACGGGAGACAATGCTGCAGGAAAGACTAATCTGCTTGACGCGATTTATTATTTATCTATCAGTAAAAGTTATTTCAACTCGATTGATCACCAGTTGATTTTTCATGAACAGAATTTTTTCACTGCTGAAGGAATTTTCTCTGTCAACGATCAGAACGAAACCATCAAATGTGTTTTACAGCGTGGTAAGAAAAAAGAATTCTTTCGAAATAAAGTGAAATACGATCGGCTGTCAGATCATGTAGGATTGCTCCCGGTAGTGATCATTACTCCTGATGATGTTGATTTGATTCATGGCGGCAGTGAGGAAAGAAGAAAATTTTTGGACAACACAATTTCGCAGGTTGATCATTCATATCTTGAAAATCTGCTCCACTATGCCAGAGTTTTATCACAGCGTAATGCAGCATTGAAAAGCTTCGGTGAAACAGGCAAAGTTGATCAGGCGCTCATTCAGGTTTATGATCGGGAGTTGGTTGTTTATGCACAATCTATTTTTTCTTCCAGATTAAAAATGATTGAACAATTTATTCCTGTTTTTCAGAAATACTATTCATGGATTTGCAACGAGAAAGAAAAAGTGGATTGTCCGTTTCATTCTGATTTAAGCAAGGGAAATTTCGCGGATCGGCTGCAAAAGAATTTTCAGCGCGATTGCATTCTTCAGCGAACCACGTCAGGCATTCATCAGGATGATCTGGTTTTTGAGATTGACGGTTATGCCGTAAAAAAATTCGGATCGCAAGGGCAGCAGAAATCTTTTTTGATTGCGCTGAAACTTGCTCAATACGAATTTCTTTCGCGCAGCCGAAACATCAAACCGCTTTTATTGCTTGATGATATGTTCGATAAATTGGATCAGTACCGCGTGGAGCGGTTGATGGAATTAATCTCAGGTGAAGAAACCGGGCAAACATTTATCACTGACACCAACAGCCAAAGAATTGAACAACTTTTACAAAAAGTAAATAGAAAGGCGAAGATGTTTAACATTGAACAGGGTAAAGTTTCAATAGTTTAGCATCGTGAAAAAATCAAACGAGCAAACAATTAAGCAGGGCATCGACCAGATGATTGATTCTTTCGGTATACGTAAGAAATACAACGAACATCTGCTCATCAGCTCATGGGAAAAAACAGTGGGTAAAACCATTGCTCGTCATACCCGCAGTCTTTACGTGAACAGCGGAACACTTTATCTTACCATTGACAGCGCACCGGTGAAAAACGAATTGCATTATTCCCGCGAGCAACTGCTCAAACTCATCAACGAACAATTTTCAGAACCCGTGATTCATGAGATCGTTATCCGCTGAGATTATTTTTTTTCTGTTAGTTTTTATCTGCTTCAGCAAAACCTCACGTGCTGAATCATTTAAAATTCCTAATCTAAAATTTAAAATTTCTTCAACCGACACACCACGAACTGACGAAGAAAAACTCCTATATCAAATAGAAAAAAAAGAAGAAAAGGCGATCAAAAAAATAGATAAAAACTGTGCCCATCATGTCAAGAAAATTAACAAGCAAGTTTTGAAAGACCGGAAGAAACTGGAAAAATATGTAGAGAAAAATTCGCAGAATTCATTTGCTGAAGACCTGAGCATCTACGATCCGATAGCTATTGGACGGAACACCGTGAAAAATGAAAAAAACAAAGAGGCTGAAATTGATCCGCTCAACATACCGGTAACTGAAGAAGACAAACAGAAAGCACAGTTTTACTACGCCCGTGCCAAACAAAAAATTGATCTCGAAGATGTGGGCAGCGCCATCAACTTCCTCACCAAAGCAATCAAAGCTTATCCTGCTTATCTCGATGCCTACATCCTTCGCGCAGAGTGTTTCGGCATGCAGAAAAATTTTATCGAAGCACTGAACGATTACACCAACATCCTGAAAATCGACAGCCTCAGCGCCAATTTTTTCTACAACCGCGCGGTGTGCGAAGTGCAGTTAGGCGATCATCTCAGCGCCATCGAAGATTTCACCATGGCCATCAACCTCGATGAAAAGTATCTCCTCGCCTATCAGGGGCGCGCCACCTCGCGATCCTACACCAGCGATCAGCACGGAGCCATTGATGATTACTCAGCAGTCATTGATCTCAACGATTATTTTATCCCCGCCTACAAAGGGCGCGGAGTGTGCATGTGGCTGCTCGCAGATTACCACAACGCCATCCAGGATTTTGATTTCATCATCAACATAGACCCCGGTGATGCATTTGCCTATTATTACCGCGCCATTTCCAAAATCTCCTCAGGCGAAATGATTGACGGCTGCCTCGACCTCGAAAAATCCGCACAACTCGGTTTTGATGCCGCCATCAGGGAGCTGGAGGTGAGTTGTAATTGATTTGATGATTTTTTTTTCTCCCCTTTCTTTCTACCTTTAATATCACCAAAGGTCTGCAACCGGTTTCTTGAACCTCCCAACTCAACCTGCCTGATTAAGACTTTGTTTTCAGCGATTCGATTTTGTGATGAGGATTTTTGGGTTGCTGAAAAATTTTAATGACAAGCAAATTTTTAAAAATGGAATTAAAAAAAATTCTGAAACGGCCTTGGTATAAAGAATTAAAATGGTGGGTAATTATTCTCGCAGGCATTATAGGCGCTGGTTGGGGCGCTTCGCAAATGTTGAATTTTAAAATATCACTTGATATTTCGAAAAGAAAAAATAGCCAACAGCAATCGGGCAATCAGGAAAATGCTGTGCAAATTCAAGGCGATAATTCCAACGTTACGATAAATAACAAAGATCAAAAAAGCGCAGAGTTATCAGATGAAATAAAATCGATAATAGCAGATGTTAAGCAGTTATCTGATGATGGAAAATATGACGATGCCGAATCATTGCTTAATAACTACATACAAATATGGGCTCCAAATGTCACAGAACTTTTTTACCGACTTGGCAAGGTCAATAAGCTCAGAGGTAACTACGATAAAACGATTGAGTTTTACAAAATCTGTTTAGCAATTGATAAAAAAATATATGGAGAAATACATTCTGAAATAGCGATAGACCATACAAATTTGGGATCGGTATATACTTCCAAAGGCTTATTCCATAAGTCAATTGCATACACCCAAAAAGCTCTCGAAATGGAATTAGGACTTCCTGAAAAAGATACTTCGGCCATTGCTGCTCGACTCAATAATCTCGGATATGCTTATGACGGTTTAGGTGATTTAAAAACGGCATTACAATATTTTGAATCTGCATATAATCTTGCTAATGAAATATGGGGGATAGAAGATCAGAGATTAATTATTGTTGAAAATAAAATTGATGAACTAAAAATGAAAATTAAAAAATCAGAATCTAACAAAAAGAAATAACAAAATGACAATGAATTATCCGTCAACTCCATTCGCCCAATCAAAACCACTTCTTTCCACCAAATCCACCCATCTTTCCACCATTTCCCCCACTCTTTTTAAGTCTTCCGCCTTACAGTATCAAGCATTCCGGCATTTGGAGGCTTTGGCGCATGGTGTTGTTGGATCAGCACGGGTTATTTTCAAATCAATCTGCCATTTGTTCAATAAAAAATACAGTATTTTCATCAAAAAAAATGTTATTTTTTATTTGCATAATTAAATTCCCATATTAATTTTGTATCCAATAACACTAAACCTCAAACTTCAAACCTCAAACTGATATATGAGCTTACCAACCCACAAACGAGATTACCGCCTCAGTGATGGAAATCTTATTCTCACGGGCACACGCATCATAGCCGCAGCACGCAGAGATGCCGCGGACATCCTGAGCTATGGATGGACTACCATTAAAGTAAATGGCGTTGAAACGCTGCTCAATACGTTCATGGCTGTGCGCACCGATCAGGAGTTGAGCGCACTGATGCGCGTGGCTACCGAAACAAAAAACACATTCGAAAAAACTTCGATTGACTATATCAAGAAACAAGTGATGGCACGCGTGGCTACCAAGTACGCTCCTGGTTCGCCTACCTATGACCGTTTCGGCACCAAGGGCATTGATAACATGACCGATGCCGAGTTGATCACTTGCTTTTTAGCAGTTGGCAGGCAGGCGGCTGCGCTTCAGGTGGACCTTGCCGGAGCGGGTTTAACGCCTACTATTGTTACCGCAGCGCAGGCTTTGGCGCCTAATTACCTGACACAAATTAACGCGCAAGGCACCGCCATTGACAACCGCGACCGCGAAGTGGAAACGCGCATTAGCGCGGGCAACCTGGTGTTTAAAGATTTATCCGACCTCGCGGAACTGGGCAAAAACATCTGGCAGGGAGTGAGCGAAGCCAAATACAACGACTATGTGATTTATCCTGGCGGCACACCTGCGGCAGATCAAATTCTGGAAGGACCGATCAACGCAGCCGAGGTCATCAATGTGAGCTCAACCGGCATTAATGCTTCCACTCCTATCGTGCTTACTGCCGTAACGGGCGACATTGTTTTCGGGTTCGAGAACCTTGGAACCGATCAACCCGCGCATGGTCAGCAAACCGTTACCGCTGGCAACAGCGTTACCGTAGTGGCATCCGACATCGGATTTGTAGCCGGAACTCGTGAGCGCTTTAATGTTTACAGCGTGGCGGGTGGAAGCTATAGGATTGAGGTGGGGGGATAAGAGATGGATCCGAAATATGGAGATTTAGTCGGCAAGTACGTGTATCTTGTTACAGACAAGATGCCAATTCATTGTACAGGTCCTTACAAACTTGATGAATTGAAAGATCAAAATCAACGCAATGTTTATTTGGTAAAACATTATCATGACTGGGTATTTCAATTTGAACAAAAACCACGAGACGATAAAATGATCAGCTATGTTTTTATCAATTCCAAAAACATGGTTGTAACGATCAGAAGAAAATATTAAAAAAAAATACCAATAACATTATGGGAAAAGGTAAAGGAGCAAAATGTCCTCAATGCAATGCAAAAACATTTCATGATAAGGGAAGCCATAGTCATTGCACCAGTTGCGGAACAATTGGCTGGGGTTGGAGCAATCCCGTAATAAAGGTCGGCAAGGGCAAAGGCAATATTTGTCCTAATTGCGCCTACTCTACACTGCACGACATCACTCACTTCATGGGAGAAATTCAAATCAGGCGATGTAGTACATGCAACTATAGCGCAATTATCAGGTTCGGCTATGGCATATAATCATTCTGCCCCATCCGTTTAACCTGCAGTTGGTATCCCCGCCAACCCACCTCAAATAAAAAAAAGCGAGAGATAAAAACCATCTCCCGCTTTTTATTTTCAAATCGTCTTTTTAAAACCGCTCGATCATCGAGAAGAAAAAGTCCCCTTCAATTTTTGCGTTTTCATCCGAGTCGGAGCCATGCACTGCATTGCGCTCAATGTTTTCTGCATAGAGTTTACGGATGGTTCCGTCCGCGGCATTGGCAGGGTTGGTGGCGCCAATCAGTTTGCGGAATTCCTCAATCGCATTTTCTTTTTCAAGAATAGCAGCCACGATTGGTCCTTCGGTCATGAAATCTATCAGCCCTCCAAAAAAAGGTTTTGAATTATGAATGGCGTAAAACTCACGCGCATGTTGAGGAGTAAGGCGCATGTGTTTCATCGCCACGATGCGAAAACCGGATTTAGTAATCATGTCGAGTATCGCACCGGAATAACCTTTCGCCACCGCATCGGGTTTGATCATCGTTAATGTTCTGTTGGTTGCCATTGGGAGGAGTTGTTTTTTTTCGAGCGGCAAATATAGTATCACGTATTGAGTAGTGAGTATCGGGTATCAAGAAAACAGAAGACAATAGGCTGCATAGCTGATTTGTAAATTCGTAATTGGTAACTATTGAGAAATCAAAAATTAAAAAATCATCTTTGCAAACTCTTATGCTCACGTTAGAAGAAGTAAAATCCCTGCTCTCCACACAGAAGAAGATTGTGATCACCACGCATTATCATCCTGATGGCGATGCGATGGGTTCAACACTTGGGCTTTGGCATTATCTGAAATCAAAAGGTCATGACGCAGTTGTCATCACCCCAACCGATTATCCTGATTATTACAAATGGATGCCGGGCGATGCTGAAGTAAAAATTTATACGCAGAACAAACCTGCCTGCAGAGAATTAGTAGCGCAGGCTGAAATTATTTTTTGCCTTGATTTTAATTCAATGAGTCGCTTGCAGGAATTTGGTAAACACACGGAAGCATCCTCAGCAAAAAAAATATTGATAGATCATCACCTTGAACCGGAGCGTTTCCCTGACTTTATGCATTGGCGGACGGAGGCAAGTTCAACTTCTGAGTTAATTGTTGAATTCATTGATCTATTGGGAGATAAGAGTATGATCAGCAAAGAATCCGCGGATTGTTTGTATGCCGGAATATTGACGGACACCGGATCGTTTCAACATTCCATCTACAGCCCGAATGTGTTTCATATCGTGGCAGATTTGGTTGAACGGGGTGCCGATGCAAAAAAAGTTTACGACAAAATTTACAACAGCTATACACCCGACCGCCTCACCTTCTTTGGTTTTTGTTTAACGGAGCGAATGAAATTATTTTCAGAACTGCGATGCTCTGTAATGTCCATCTCCCTCGCTGATCAGGAAAAATATCATATCGAACTGGGCGATACGGAAGGACTGGTGAATTATCCGTTGAAGATGAAAGGATTTATTTTTAGCGCCTTAATTATTGACCGCAAAGAAGTGAGAAAGATTTCACTCCGTTCCAAAGGAGATGTTGACGTAAACCGTTTTCTTCGCGAACATTTCAACGGTGGCGGACACAAAAATGCGGCAGGAGCAAACACCAACATGAGCCTTGAAGAGACAACCGAAAAACTGATTAATCTATTACCTCAATATACAAATCAATTAAACCAACAACAATGAACATGAAAATTGTAAGCTTTTTCTTCGTGTGTTTTATTGCTATTACGCAAGTAGCATGCACACAAAACAAATTTGAAGGTGGCGATCCTGAAATTGACAAATACCTCAACGACAATAAAATCAAAAAGAAAGACGTAGAAAAAACTGCCAGCGGTTTATACTACACGGTTACAGAAAAAGGCACTGACAGGCAGGCGCAGAAAGGCGATTTTGTACGAGTGCATTACATCATAAAGCTGATTGATGGTACACTGATACAGTCCTCTTACGATAGCGGCCAGCCGCTTGAATTTACCATCGGTGACGGAACGATGATTGCCGGCTTTGATCAAGGCATTCCGCTCTATAATATAGGAGGCAAGGGTACTATTTATGTTCCTTCTGAACTCGGTTGGGGCGAGCGCGGAGGGGGAGCACAGATTCCTCCGAATGCGGATGTGTATTTTGAAATTGAACTGGTGAGCGCGATGACAGCCGAAGAAGCGCAGGCAGAAAAACTAAAAGCAAATCAAGCACAAATGGATACAGAGAATAAATTGATTGAGGAATGGTTGACAACAAACAACCTCACCGCACAGAAATCTCCTGATGGAATTTATTACATCGTGGAGCGCCAGGGCACTGGTGCTCAGCCGCAAACAGGGCAAAATGTTTCCATTCATTATATCGGCAAATTGCTCGATGGATATGAGTTTGATCAATCGTATAAGAGAGGAACACCACTTACATATCAACTCGGAGCATCAAATATTATTGCAGGATGGAATTTGGGAATTCCGCTCTTTAATGTGGGCGGTAAAGGAAAAATTATTATCCCCTCACCACTTGGCTACGGACCCGGAGGAAACCCTCCTGCCAAAATACCCGGTAACTCTCCGCTGGTGTTTGATATGGAAGTGATGGATGCGAAATAAGATTCATTAATTACAAAGAAGAAAATTCCGAAGTGTTAACGCGCTTCGGGATTTTTTTTATACAGACTTCAATTCAATCACCGTAATCTCCGGAAGAATTCCCACCCGACCGGGATAGCCGATAAAACCAAATCCGCGGTTAACGTTGATGTATTGCTCACCTTCTTTGTATAATCCTGCCCACTGTTTGTAAACCCATTGCGCGGGGCTCCATTTTATTCCCGGTATTTCTACACCGAATTGAAATCCGTGAGTATGTCCTGAGAGGGTTAGGAAAATATCAGGATGTTTTTCGGTTACTTCTGCATTCCAATGCGAGGGATCGTGGCTCAATAAAATTTTGTGCGGAATATTTTCTACTCCTTCCAATGCTTTCTTAAGATTTCCGTATGACTTGTATCTTTTGCTGCGGCTCCAGTTTTCAACTCCGACAAATACAAGTTTTTCTCCTTCTTTTTCAAAAACATAATTTTCATTCAGCAAAAGTCTCCAGCCCAGATCACGGTGAACATGAGTAAGGCGTTCAAAATTCTCCTGCTTGGATTTTTCGTTATCCCAAACCGCATAGTCACCATAGTCATGATTTCCGGTGATGGAAAGAATCAATGATTTGGATTTAATGAGCTTGAACAAATCCATATAATCATCCATTTCATTTGCCCGATCGTTGACAATGTCACCGGTAAAAACAACCAGGTCAACATCTTCGTTGTTGATCATTTCAATTCCCCGCAAAACAGGTTCCTTATTGTAAAAACTTCCGGAATGAATATCTGAAATCTGCAGAATTCTGAAACCATTAAATGCTGCCGGCAAACCATTGACGGAAACCGTGTGGCGATAAATTTTATAATGATATGCCTGTCGCAGCACTCCATAAATAAATGAAACAAAAGGAAATGCTCCCAACAATAAAATGGAGCGCCCGATAAATTGCGAGCGCTTGATTTTTTCTCCCGGGAATTTCCATGTCCTGGCAGCTTCACCCCCAGCGCTGGCTTGTGTAGTGCGGGGAAGCTGCGATCGTGAAAACAACGAAACGATCCAGCGAATTAATCTGACGAAATCCTCGATGAGTAAAAAAACAGCGATGAAAACTTTCGTGATGATAACGATAGTCAGATAAGCGCCCATGAACGCGCTCAATGCCCTGGACCATGATCGCATGGCAGTAGCAAGAGCCGAAACAATAAATACGACAACGACCGCAGATAAAACCCAATAGACAATTTGAATGATCAGTTTTTTACGCGGAGAAATATTTTTGAATGCCGAGCGAAAAGCCTGATATGCATAAATATCAAACAGCAGATATACTGCTACCGGAATAATTATTGATAAAAAAGATGATTCCATCAGACTTCAAGTACTGCTACAATTTCACAATCTTTTTTGTTGAGCGATAAGAGGGCGTGGAAATTTCAACAAAATAAATTCCTGAGGACCAGTTTGAAGTTTGGAGTTCGAAATTTGAAGCTTGAAGTCGTGATAAAAAAATTTCCTGCCCAATCTGATTATATATTTTGATCATTGCATTTTCTTCATCTGCCAACTGCCAACTGATAACTGCGAACTGATTTATCGGATTAGGATATACTTCAAATGACGATTCATCCATCTGCAAATTGTTGAAGCCCGTATTTAAAATGCTGCTGTCCAAAACAATATCTTCATCACCATCTTCATAATAATCATAGGTGATAAAGCACATGAACATTTCAGATTCGGTGGTTGATCCTGCGTAAACATTTTGCGGAGGACTGTTCGGATTGTCAGGATTGTTCACCGTATTGTCATAAACACCTTCGCTCTTAATGGTTGATCCTGCAGGAATTACCTGCATCATCTGAAACGTGTAATACAATTGCCAATGAAAACTCCATTGAGGAATATCGATCAGCGGAATGGAATCACCTGCCGGATTCTCAAACCAAATCTTGAATGATTTCCCAACCCTGTGCATGTGAGGACAAATGGAAACAAGTGAAAGATCATTGGATGTTGTCCATTCATGATGAAAAGTTCGAACCGTATTTGCAGGAATAGCAAGTGGCCCATCAACAATATCATCATGATTTAAAAGCCAGCCGGCACTGATAGCACGAAAATCTGTATCACTTGTAAATTTCAAATTCATTTTCGTTGTGTCCGTTTCTCCCTGATGATCGGGTCCGTAATGAATTTCCAAAACAAAATCTGCACCGGGCGGAACGGCAACTCCCCAGTTCGTTGGATATCGCATCACATCAGCTCCCGCCATCCATGCATTTATATAATGACTGTATGTAGGTCCACCGGTACTGCTGTTAAATCCTGAAAGCGGATCCTGCAAATCATTTTGCAACGAATTTCCTGTGAGGTCATAAGAAATATCAGCATGATGAACTGATTCAGGCAAACCGGGAATAACTTCTATCGCATTGAGATAAACCGTATTCGGAAAATTTGTTTCAATCACAAACCAGCGGTATTCATCCGTATTGTATTGAAGCGTGTAAGGTTCAATTTCAACCACAAAATCAATTTGCTCAAGTTGAGAGCCGCTAGGAGGAAAAACAGGTGGCGTTGGCTCATTCAGAATATTTCCATGAGGTGTTCCTCCCGCAATCCAATCAAGAATGGTGTTGATCTCATCATCGCTCAAACACGCTTCATCTTTAAAATGACGATAGTCAGGATCAGCGGGCCAGGGTGGCATGTGTAGCGCAGCAACATGTTCTTCCATTTCCGATGACTGGTCAACTGCATCCTGATAACTCATCAGAGTAAATGGACCAATGGCACCTTCATGATGACATTTTGAACAATTGTTGTAAACGATTACTGCAACGTCATCGCTCCATGTTGGAGTTTGCGCAAATGAATGGCAAGCACAGAAAAAGAATATCGCTGACAGAATTTTTTTCATTCGTTACTCAAATCTAAAATTAAATTATCCCTCGTTTGACGAGTGCCGTTACACTTTCCTCGAAAAACTTAAATTGCTCTTGTATACAAAGTTTATTTTCGTTCCCTGATATTTTCAAAATAACCACTCAACAATGAAACAATCAAACAATCTTCTGCTGTCATTGATTATTATTTTCTGTTCAGCATCTGCTTTCTCACAAGGATTGATGGACCCAAAAATAGTTTTCACCCATGCGGATACTTTGCGCGGAACCTTGCGTGATGAACGCACCTGTTATGACGTTACGTTTTACGACCTCACCGTGAAGGTGAATCCTGAAACAAAATTTATTGAAGGATCATGTACAATCACTTACAACGTGATCGAAGATTTCACCCGCATGCAGATTGATTTGTTCCAGGTGATGAAGATCAATAAAATATTATTTAACAACATTGAATTGAAATACACCCGCGAGGAAGCTGCTGTGTGGGTAGATTTTCCTGATGTTCAAAAGAACGGAACACACGGAGCCATCACCATCACTTACAGCGGCAATCCCATCATTGCGAAAAAAGCACCGTGGGATGGTGGTTTTGTTTTCACCAAAGACAAAGAAGAAAAGACATGGATCGGTGTGGCATGCGAAGGCATGGGCGCTTCCAGTTGGTGGCCCTGCAAAGATCACCTGAGCGATGAACCGGATTCCATGGCGCTAAACATTATTGTACCATCCGGTTTAAAAGCAATCGGCAACGGATCTATGCGTAAGGTAAATGATCTGGGTGATGGATACACTGAGTTTGAATGGTTCATCAGCTATCCGATCAATACTTACAACGTTACGCTCAACATCGGCAACTACATATATTTTAATGATTCGTATCAGGGAGTCAATGGCTATCTTGATCTGGAGTATTATGTGATGCCATATAATTTGGAGAAAGCGAAAAAACAATTTGCGCAGGTGAAACCGATGATGGAATGTTATGAGAAATTTTTATCACCCTATCCGTTTTACAAAGACGGCTACGCACTTGTTGAAACTCCGTATCTCGGCATGGAACATCAGGGAGCCATCGCTTACGGCAATGGTTACAAAACAGGTTATGCGGGCATGGATTTTTCAGGTATCGGTTTGGATTTCGATTATATCATCATCCACGAAACGGGGCATGAGTGGTGGGGTAACAACGTGTCGATGGCGGATATTGCTGATATGTGGATTCATGAAGGCATCTGCACTTATTCAGAAATTATTTATGTGGAATGTATTCACGGTTATGAAATTGCCTGCGATTATGCCGTGGCGCAACGCAATGGAATCGGCAATGAAGAAACTTTGATCGGTCCTTACGGAGTGAACAAAGAAGGATCGGGCGATATGTATCCTAAAGGCGCCAACCTGATGCACACCCTCCGTCATGTTTTGGATAATGATGACAAGTGGTGGCAGATTGTGTATGGCATTCAAACTGATTTTGCAAAGCAAACGGTGAGCACTGCGCAGATTGAAAATTATATTTCAGAAAAAGCGGGAATGAATTTTTCAAAAATCTTCGATCAGTACCTGCGCCATGCTGCCATTCCTGTTTTTGAATACAAACTCAAACAAAAAGGAAAAAAACTGACACTCAGTTATCGCTGGGTGGCTGATGTGGCGGATTTTAATATGCGTTTTAAAGTCACCACATCAAAAGATAAAATGGAGTTCATCTCTCCCACTACCGAATGGCAATCCATGTCCCTCACTGATATGATTGCGGAAGATTTTAAAACTGATGTACGGTATTTTTATGTGACGATAAGGGAAGTGGAATAATAGCCAGCGAATATTTCACAGCTTCTTCAACACATCAATTGTTTTCTCCAGCATCTCATCCGTAAAATCGAGATGAGTAACCATGCGAATAGTTGACGGACCAAAAGGAACGGCAAGAATATTTTGAGCTTGTAGTTTTTGTAAAAAAATATCCGCAGAATTTTCTTCTTTTAAATCGAAGATGATGATATTGGAAAAAACATCCATCACATTTTTCACAAACGAACAGGATTTCAAAACCTCTCCTATTTGTTTCGCGCGGTGATGATCATCTTTCAATCTTTCAATATGATGGTCGAGTGCATAAATACATGCCGCAGCCAAAATTCCTGCTTGCCTCATTCCGCCACCCAGTGCCTTGCGGAATTTTCGCGCGCGTTTGATATCAGCCGCATTGCCCATCAACACTGAACCAACTGGCGCACCCAATCCTTTTGAAAAACAAACTGAAATGGTATCAAACAAACCATGAAGATCAGAAACTTTGTTACCACTCGCGTGTAAGGCATTAAAAATCCTCGCTCCATCCAGATGCAACCGCAAATTATTTTTTCTGCAAAACGCAGAAATATTTTTCATCTGTTCCAGCGTATAAAAACTTCCGCCTCCTTTGTTGCAGGTGTTTTCAATGCAAGCCAACTGGGTGTTTGGCATCCAGTCGTGATCAGGATTTATGGAAGCTTTCAATTGTTCAACACGGATAATTCCACGATCACCCTCAATCAGTTTTAAAGCAAGTCGCGCATGAACGGAGTATCCGTGATTCTCATAATTAAAAATATGCGAGAGTTTGTCAACGATTACTTCATCCATCAACTGAGTATTGATGAGCAGCGCAATCGTATTCGTCATAGTTCCTGAAGGACAAAAAATCGCAGCATCCATTCCGAACAGTGCGGCAATTTTTTTCTCCAGTTCATTAACCGTTGGATCTTCGCCAAAAACATCATCACCCACTTTGGCACTCATCATCGCGTCCATCATTTCTTTTGTCGGGCGGGTAACGGTATCACTGCGGAGATCAATTATCATCACGGATGAGTAATTTGTTCAAGAAAAAATTTGACGAGATCAGGTTTAAGCGCGATGGTAAATAAAAAACCGAAAACAGCTCCGTAAAAATGTGCATCGTGATTAATACGGTCTCCGCCCTTTCGCGACATGTAAGATGAATAAACCAGATAAAGTATGCCGAGAATAAACGCGGGAATTTTTGCAAACGGAAAAAAGATAAAAGTCAATCCTTGCCAAGGTGCGAAAAAAATAAACGCGAACATTACTCCTGAAACTGCACCGGATGCACCAAGGCTGGCGTAATAGCGGTCGTTGTTGTGTTTAGCATAAGTGGCGAGATCGGCAAAAATCATCGCCCCAATATAGAGTATAAGAAAAAATAATTTGCCTTTCGTTCCAAATAAAACCACGTAAACATTTTCCACCGCCTCACCGAAAGTATAAAACACGAACATGTTCATCGCCAGATGCATGAAATCAGCATGAATAAATCCGCTGGTGATAAACCGATACCATTGATTAGAATGCCGAACGTCATAGGGAGTAAACAATAATTTCCCCATCAGGTTGCGGTCATTAAACGCGAGCAGCGAAATAAGAATTGTTATGATGATAAGTGTGATGGTCAGCGTCATGCTTCAGAAATCAGGCGTGGTGATAAGGTTCGCGATGGATGATGGTGAATGCCCGGTAAAGTTGTTCCAAAAAAATCACTCTCGCCATCTGATGAGAAAAAGTCATTCTAGAAAGACTTATTTTTTCACTTGAAAGATTGATCAGCGATTCATCAAATCCATATGCACCACCACAGACAAAAACAATTCGTTTGATTCCTGATTGCATTTTCTTTTCCATCAAACCTGCAAATTGAACAGAACTCAATTCTTTTCCTTTTTCATCAAGCAGAACAACCAGATCACCAGGTTTGAATTCCTTCATCATGCTCTCCGCTTCTTTCCTTTTTCTGATCGGTTCATTCAATTTTCCGCTATTTGGAACATCGGGTAATTCAATAATCTGAAACCGAATATATCGCTCCAATCTTTTTGAATATTCTTCTATTCCAAGTTTGATAAATTGAAAATGCGATTTACCGATCAATAAAAAAATTATATTCATGGTGTCTAAATATGTCAGTTACAATCCACATCCGTTGAAAAAATAGTTGCACTCTTATTTTGACAGTTGAGGAACAATCCTACATTTGTGTCTGAAATACAAAAATCAAATTTTTAACCCACTTAAATTCAAACAGAATGAAATTATTATCAAGTTTATCAGTATTCGCTCTTGCTTTGATCGTACTTGCAAGTTGCGGTGGTGGTGGCGCTGCTGGCGTTGCTAAAAAAATGTGTAAATGTTCAGAGCCTTTGGTGAGCATGCAACAAGATTTAAAGGATGCCGGAGATGACATGGCAAAAACTCAGGAAATCATGGCAAAGTATGAAGAGGAAGGTGCCAAGATGGAAGAGTGCATTGGTGAAGCTGAAGAAATGATGGGCGACAAGAAAGATGATGAAGCTTATGGCAAGGAAGTTCTTGAGGCAATGAAGGACAAATGTCCTGAGGTCTATGAAGTAATGAATGGTGGTATGTAATCTCATTCGTTCAAAAAATTCAAATCCCGTTTGCTCTGCATTCGGGATTTTTTTTTGCCCGATCAGTCCGAAATGCAATTAATTTTGTGCCCCTCAAAATAATTTAATGGATTGGTTTTTAATTATCTCCATCCTGTTGGTTGGAATCATTTTTTTGTTGGTGGAAATTTATCTTCTTCCTGGAACCACTTTCATGGGAATTCTCGGAGGCATTATCGTAATAGCCGGTGTCTATCTCACTTTTAAAAATCATGGGAACACAGCAGGCTTAGTCACCCTGCTTGTTACCTTGGGCATTACAACCGTTGTCTTTATTATGGGATTTAAAACCATCACTTCAAAAAAATTCACTATTCAGAATTCAATTGACGGCAGAGCAAATGTGTTGGAAGAAGATATCGCCCAGGTTGGTGACAGGGGTAAAACCATCACGTATCTTCGCCCCAACGGAAAGGCGTTGATCAACGGGAAAAAATTAGAAGTGTTTTCAATAGGAGATTATATTCCGGTTGAAACATGGGTTGAGGTAGTTAAAGTGAGTTCACATCGCATTGAAGTAAAAATTGTAATCAGTTAACTTAAAAAAAATTAGAATATGGAAGGCTCACAAGTTGGTATTTATTTGCTTATTGCCGCAGCGATTTTGGTATCGCTGATATTTTTTCTTTACCTCGTTCCACTCGGTTTGTGGTTTCAGGCATTGTTATCTGGGGTGAGAATTTCGCTCATCCAGTTAATCGTTATGCGATGGAGAAAAGTGAATCCGAATATCATTGTAGGATCGATGATTACCGCGTCTAAAGCCGGAATTCCATTGCAGCGTGATCAGCTTGAAGCGCATTATATGGCGGGTGGTCATGTTCAATCAGTTGTCAAAGCGCTCATTTCTGCAGATAAAGCAAATATTCCGCTGAACTTCAAACTTGCCACCGCCATTGATCTGGCAGGGCGCGATGTTTTTGATGCAGTGCAGCTCTCTGTGCTTCCGCGAGTGATTGATACTCCCCCGGTATCTGCTGTTGCAAAAAATGGTATTCAGCTTATCGTCAGAGCACGTGTTACGGTGAGAACAAATATCAATCAGTTGGTTGGTGGTGCAGGCGAAGAAACAGTGTTGGCGAGAGTGGGTGAAGGAATTGTAACAACTATCGGTTCAGCACATGATCATAAAGCAGTACTCGAAAATCCGGATACGATTTCAAAAACTGTTTTGTCGAAGGGACTGGATGCCGGAACAGCATTCGAAATTCTTTCTATTGATATTGCAGATATTGACGTAGGAGAAAACATCGGAGCTAAGCTTCAGACGGAGCAGGCTAGTGCCGATTTGAAAGTAGCTCAGGCAAAAGCTGAAGAGCGCAGAGCGATGGCTGTGGCTTATGAGCAGGAAATGCTTGCAAAAGCACAGGAAGCACGCGCCAATGTGATTCAGGCAGAAACTCAAATTCCTTTGGCTATGGCAGAAGCATTCAAAGCCGGCAATCTTGGAATCATGGACTATTACAAAATGAAAAATGTTCAGTCAGATACTGAAATGAGACAGAGCATCGCAAAATCATCCGGTGGAAGTTCACCTGAAAAAGAAAAATAAATCAACGAATAACGAATCTCATCGAATTAACGAGATAGAATGATTGATTCAATTTCAGAATTTATTTTTGTGCCCAAAATGCTTTAACTCATAAATCATAGTTCAAAAATTTTTATTGGCCCCGTAGCTCAACTGAATAGAGTATTTGACTACGGATCAAAAGGTTACAGGTTTGAATCCTGTCGGGGTCACAAAAGCTACTTTTTGAGTGGCTTTTTTTATTTCAATACTACGCGTAAATATCTTTCTTACGATAAACAAAAAATGTGGAAACAAAAAGCACAGCTGAAATACCAAGAAAGAAAAGTACCCGCCACCAGGTAAAACAATAATCATTATTGTAAACTCTGAAATCAACAAAATAAAATGGACTGAAATAGCCGAGCCAATTAATAGATTCATTAATTTTTGAAATAGATTCGAGAATAAAGGTTCCGAGTACAATCCCAACTCCTGTTCCTACAAATGATTTGCCTCGCTTAATAAGAATGGAACAAAACAAACCCAGCGCTCCGAAGAAAATATTTTCCATTTATCCGTAAGAAACCATTACGAGATATTTACTCAATGAGTATTCATGAAGTCTACCAATCAGGCTAAATAGTATTTGACTTACTGCAACAATGACGAAATGCAGAGAAATTATCAAAGTGAAATAAGCAAGCAACTTAGAAGCGACAACCTGATCGCGGGTAACCGGGCGCGTTAATAAAAAATCCGCGGTTCCTTTACCCTCCTCTTTGGCAACCATCGTTCCGGCAACGATGATCGAAAAAATGGTGGAAAGAATCGTGATATGAAACGTATAATAGGTAGCAATATAGTTGAGCACATTCGACCATTGATCCGGTCGCATGCCGATTGCTTTTTGCAAATTCTTTGGAACCATTTTCATTGAATTGTCAATCAATTCCTGATTTCCAGCTACAGATGGATAAAACGAGATGATTAAACAGCAGAACACGCTGAGTATGGCTGCCCACAACAAAAATTGTTTTCTATTGCGCTTAAGCTCTTTGAAATAAATATGCTTGTTCATACGTAGTAGTGCATGAAAATTTCTTCAAGCGATGGTTCGTCAATGGAAATATTCGTGAGATCAAGCAAGGCAAGTTGCGCGATCAGTTTTTTTGTATCTCCCGAAAACATGAACTCTGCAGTGTGATTCGTGATTGTTAATTCCTTAATCCCTTCAAAACTAAATTGCTCCGCGCGTGGCAAGGCGGTCAAATCAATTCTGCATTTTTTCAAATGTTTGTTCCGCATCGACTGAACATCTTCCAGCGCCACAATGCTTCCTGCTTTTATGATAGCCACACGTCTGCACAATTTTTGCACATCACTCAGCACGTGTGAAGAGAAAAAAATCGTAACGCCATTTACATTTTCTTCTTTCAGCACTTCAAATAAACGCGCCTGCATCAACGGATCGAGACCATTCGTAGGTTCGTCAAGAATTAAAAGTTTCGAACGGTGGAGCAGGGCTTGAATAATTCCCACCTTCTTCTTATTGCCCATGCTCAGATCCTCAAATTTTCTTGAAAGATCAATCTCAAAAATTTCTACTAATTTGTTGAACCGTTCATCGCGCGGAGTTTTGTAAAACGAAACTGAATATTCCAGCAGTTCAAAACCTGTCATTCCTTCGTAATAGTTTACATCGCTCGGCAGATAGCCGATTTGCTTCTTAATTTCCTTTGAATCTTTCACGATATCCAAACCAAAAACCGTAGCGCTTCCACCCGTGGGGAACAGAAGCCCGAGCAAGGTGCGAATGGTGGTTGATTTTCCGGAGCCGTTAGGTCCTATGAATCCAAAAATTTCGCCTTCATCAATCGAAAGGTTTACATTTTCAATTCCCCGCGATCTGCCGTAGTACTTAGTGAGGTTGTAGGTTTGGATTAGAGGCATTGATGACGCATCTACACGAAACAAATATCGTTACAAAATCACAGCGGTCTGCTACAATATCCATGCATGAATTTATTTCACATTGTGAAATGTGTATTTTCCGGCAAAAGAGAGTTCATGTAGATTGAACAGCAATAAATCCATTTTCTCTCTTTTTGCTTCCGGTAATACCTTTGCCCAACCAACAAAAAATCATGACCGGTCAGTTAATCGAATGCGTTCCTAACATTTCTGAAGGCAGAGATGAAAAAATAATTGCTGCCATCACTAATGTGGTCGGGCAAGTGGAGGGTGTAAAACTGCTGGATGTTGATCCGGGCAAAGCTACCAACCGTACGGTGATCACTTTTGTAGGTGAACCACAAGCAGTTTGCGAGGCTGCGTTTCGCCTGATGAAAAAAGCGGCTGAGTTAATTGACATGAGCAAACACAAAGGCGAACATCCGCGTATGGGTGCAACGGATGTTTGCCCATTGATTCCGATTGCGGGAATTACAAATGATGAAACAGCGGATTATGCAAACAAACTTGCTGCGCGTGTTGGCAGTGAGTTGAAGATTCCTGTTTACCTGTACGAACATTCGCAACCAAATAAATCAAGAAGTAATTTGTCGGTAATCCGCGAAGGTGAGTACGAGGGATTTTTTGAAAAAATAAAAAAACCTGAATGGAAACCTGATTTTGGTCTGCAGGAATTCAATGCGCGAAGCGGAGCAACGGTAATAGGTGCGCGTGATTTTCTTGTTGCATTCAATGCAAACTTAAACTCTACTTCAGTGCGCAGGGCAAATTCTGTGGCGTTTGATGTGCGCGAAAACGGACGCTTGGTGAAAAATGAAAAGAGCGAAGACGTTCGCGTTTCGGGAAAATGCAAATCACTAAAAGCAATTGGTTGGTACATTGAAGAATACGGAATTGCGCAGGTCTCTATGAATCTGACGAATATCAATATCACTCCCGTTCATATTGCATTTGATGCCTGTGTTGAATGCGCGGCAAATCGTGGAATGCGTGTCACAGGCTCTGAATTGGTGGGGTTGATTCCGCTTAAGGCGATGATAGAAGCGGGAAAATATTTTTTGAAAAAACAAAAACTTTCATCGGGCGTAAGTGTGGGGGAGCTGATCAGGATTGCGATCAAATCCATGGGGCTTGATGAGTTGGCGCCTTTTGATCCGGAGAAAAAAATCATTGAGTTTATGCTGCAGGACAAAAAATCTTTTCCGCTTTTGAATATGAATCTCCGCGAGTTTGCGGATGAAACAGCGAGTGAATCACCTGCACCAGGGGGCGGTTCTATCGCGGCCTATCTCGGTTCGCTTGGAATTTCATTGGGCACGATGGTGGCCAATCTTTCCGCGCATAAAAAGGGATGGGAAGATCGGTTTGAAGAATTTTCCAACTGGGCAGAGAAAGGTCAGGTGCTGAAAGATAATTTGTTGATGATGGTGGACGAAGACACGCGTGCGTTCAACAAAATCATGGATGCGTTCAAACTGCCGAAAAATACGGATGAAGAAAAAGAGGCGCGAAAGAAAACCATTCATGATACTACGATCAATGCAATTGAAGTTCCGTTCAAAGTGATGAAGCTTGCATTTGATTCGATGACAATTATCAAAGCGATGGCGGAAAACGGAAATCCAAATTCAGTTTCGGATGCGGGAGTTGGGGCACTATGTGCAAGAAGTGCAGTTATGGGCGCTCATCTGAATGTCAAAATCAACGCAGCGGGATTAAAGGATAAATCGTCTATCGAAAACATTTTGAAAGAAGCAGAACAAATCGAGCAGAATGCCGTTGCGATGGAAAAGGAGATTCTGACTATAGTGAATCAAAAGATTCTTGCTTCGTAGTTTTACAATTATTCAACAAACAAACAATGAAACAATTCTTCAGTAATTCAATACGTTTAATACTTGTATCCACGGTAATTATTTTCTTGTTTTCGGGTTGTTTCATTTTCAAACCCTGCGATTGCCCAACAAAAGGCGGATTTTCATCTGAGAAAAATGATGACCAAAAAGAGCCAGCAGAATTTTACAGTCGCGTGACAAACGAATTCACCGCTACCATGTAACTTGCCGCGTAATGCACGCGATCACTCTTCTTTTATTGCTATTTAATCAAATCAACTCATCATCTATTGTCCTCATCAAAGGAAAGGTGGTGGATGCGCAATCTCAAAGACCTGTTCCGTTTGCCACTGTTTATCTTCCTGAAAAAGGAGGAACCTACGCGGACAGTGCTGGAAATTTTGAGTTGTTGCTGAACGATCTTTCTTCCACAGATACATTGATTGCTTCCAGTTTAGGTTATGAAACAACATATATTCCTGTGAGCGGTACAAATTTTTCTGATCTCACAATTCCGCTTCAGCGTAAATCTGAATTTCTTGATACAATTATCATTTCAGATAAAGAGGCAATGAATAAAGTAATCAAAGCATTGGAAAAAATTCCTGATAATTTTCCGACACAACCTTTTTTGATGGATGGGTTTTATCGTCAAACACATCGCGAGGACGGACATTGGTGCAGGTTAATTGAAGCACAGGTTGATATTTACGATGAAAGTTACGGACCTTACCGTGGAACGGAATTGCAGGAATTTCTATTGGTGCGCGATCTGCGCAGAAGCAACGTGAACGAACAAAACGGGTTTAAACATGGAGATCATTTGGTTGACCTTCTGATAGAAAACATCGTGCGCTACCAAGGCGGAAGATTTACAAACCCTCCGGCAACTGATAAATATGAGTTTGCATTTGATGAATCAACTTCTTCTTCTGTTTACGTGATTCAATACACCAACAAAAATTTGTTAGAAGAAATAATCAGAACAGGAATTATTGAAATTGAAACAGGAACTTTTGCCATTCACCGAATCACTGAACTCAGTTATCCGAATCCAAATTACAAACCGTCATTTAATGAACCGCAGGACGATTGGATTTTCAAAGAAGGATTCAAGGAAATAAAATTTGTTAAGAAGGATGAAAAGATGTGGCTGTCAGAAATTCACCAGTATTACAAGCATGATATTTTCAATTTTCAGTTTTACGGGGTGGAGCATGCGGTGGAAGAATATTTTGATATGTGGATAGTCGATGTCGGATTTGTGAAACCGGAAATGAACAACGGTTTTACTAAACAAGGAAATCTCTATTCAAAGAAGTATTCATATAATAGTGATAAATGGAATCTTGAAATTCTCAAACAACATCCGTTGGATATTAAAATCAAAAATTCACTTGAGCGATTTGAATCGCTGGAAGAACAATTCGATCAAAATGCGCAGTAACCATCGGATATTGTACTGCAATAATTCACTAACTCTTTGCTGATGTATCTCGCCCATTTCAATTGATTACTGATATTATCAGGATCCGAAATAATATCTTCCCACATTTCAAGTTGTTTGCAATACCAACTGAATTTTACATTCTCCACGATACGATTTAATTTTTGTGAATCTCGGGTTTTAAATTCCCGCCCATTCAACTCGTCCAACAGTTTGTAAGCGTACAGTGCCGTTAGGTCAAAATTCATTTGCTGCCAGAAAAGCATCAACGTAGTTTTAGCTCCTTCATGCACCCATGACTCTCGCTCATTGAAAACCGGATAAACCCTGAAATTGAGCATCTCTCCGTCATCATCATAGAAGCAGATGATATCAGTTGATGAGCACACAAATTTTTCATCTTCATCACAAGTTTCGGCTTTGAAATTTTCCCAGGAAATTTTGGAAGTGGAATTCCAGGTAATGAAACCATCAACCTTGTTAAAGTCAGGAGCTGTGAAATAAGCACTGAGCAATTGAAATTGCGAGGATGAACCGGAACTAAATTCAGAAGTAAGGGAATTGTTAATGATGTCCGATTTATTTTGTGCATTTGCATTTTCTGCAAACAGGAAAAACAAGACGGACACTATAAAAATTTTGTGTATTAAGTTTTTCATATCGTTTTGATTTAAAATCATGTTGCAAAAGTGAGCCTGCTCATAACAGGAACGGTTACACATTTACAGATATGACTTACATCTTTCACATGTTCTTTTCAAAAAAAGCATTGCGAAAGAAGATTAGAAACTGATTTTTACAATGTCTACAAAATATGAAAAGTTGATATTTGGAGATGAGCTGTTTCGACAACACTCAGTGGATATTAAAATCAAAGATGTTTTGGAGAAAGTTGAACCGCTGAAGTGCAGTTCAAGAAAAATTGTGAATCACTATTCGACATCAGCAACTTCCGGAAAGAGATTCGCTTTCAGTTCTTTCGGATTATAGCCCACTTTTGAGGCCCATTTTTTAACATGTTTGAAATCATTCGTATAGTGATTCATTTCAGCAAAAAAATCAAGTTGCGTCATTTGCCAGTCATACTTGATCTTACTTACCGTCTTATTAAATTTTTCTTCATCCTTTGCCGCAAAGTTGTGATTGCTCAAAGCATCAGAAAGTTTGTAAGCAAATTGCGCAGTGAGGTCAAAATTCAACTGCTGCCAGAACAAAGTAACCGGGTTACGGGCGTCATCTTTAACCCATGATTCATCTTCATAAAAAACAGCACTCACTTGATAATGAATCAAGCCATCATTAATTGAGTAAAAACAGTCAATATCTGTATATGCAAATGCAAAACCTTTGTCCTCTTCAGATGCTTCAGCTTTGAAATTGTTCCATGTCAACTTATTTCCAGAGTTCCAATCTATAAACCCATCGTTTTTATCACCTCCTCCCCTAATAGAATTTCCGTTAACGGCATTCCCAAGAAAGATCAAAGCTGTGAATAAACCCGTTGACAAAATGTGTGTAAATCGTGTTTTCATGGCAATAGATATTAAAGGCAAACGTCTTTACGGTGTGTTACGATGATGGTTGCATTTTGGATCATAAAAAGTCGGGGTTGCGATTAGCTATTTTTGACAAACCCGTAACAATTCTTTAAGCTATCAAACTCAAACCTTCCACCTGAAATGGAACAAGACATTGAAATACTCAGATATCCGATAGGTAAATTCACCGCACCAGACAAATTCAGAAAGGGTGAAATAAAAAGACAAATCAAGGAGATTGATAAACTTCCAAAGCGGTTGAAGGACGCGGTGAAAAATCTTTCAGCTCAACAACTTGACACTCCGTATCGTGATGGTGGCTGGACAATCCGTCAGGTCGTTCACCATCTTGCGGACTCTCATATCAACAGCTATTGCCGCTTCCGATTTGCTTTGACGGAAGCTAATCCAACTATCCTTCCATATCTGGAAGCGCAGTGGGCTGAACTTCCGGATGCAAAATCAGGTGATATAAAACTGTCGCTTGATCTTCTGAAAAATCTACACAAGCGGTGGATCATTTTATTGAAGTTACTCACCAAAGAAGATTTGCACAGAACTTTTTTTCATCCTCAGAAAAACCGCGCTCAGCCTTTGTTTGAAGTCATTGCATTATATGCATGGCACAGCAATCATCATCTGGCGCATATTACAGTACTCAAAAAAAGAAGGAACTGGTGATGAGTATTTTGCAATCGATTCCAGTTTTATTTTTCTTATTCATTTCATTTTTCAATTCTTCAGCACAGACGAATATCAGCGGAACAATCACAGATGATCAAGGTGTGGTCGTGGCTTTTGCCAATGTTTATATCAAGGACAGTTATGATGGCGCTTCAAGTAATGCTGAAGGAAAGTATTCTTTTTCAACCGATGTAAGCGGTGATGCTCTTCTGCTTGTTTCATTTCTCGGATATGAAACCAAAGAAACACCTGTAAAACTTGAGAGCAAACCAATAACCGTTGATGTGGTGATTGCTCCGTCATCAACAACTATTCGAACAGTGACAATCAATGCCGGATCTTTCGAAGCAAGTGATGAAAAGAAAGGAGTTATTCTGCGCCCGCTTGATATTGTAACTACGGCTGGCGCAAACGGTGATATTTATGGAGCGATTAATACGTTGCCCGGTACAACTCAAGTAGGAGAAGATGAAGGACTATTTGTTCGTGGCGGAGCCGCTTATGAAACAAAAACAATTGTTGATGGAATGGTGGTTGATAAACCATATTTCTCCGGTGTTCCTGATGTTCCTTCACGCGGAAGATTTTCTCCATTCAATTTTAAAGGAACGGTTTTCAGCACAGGAGGATATTCAGCAGAATATGGGCAAGCGCTTTCTTCGGCCTTGATTTTAAATACACAGGATTTTACGCCTGCTACCGCTTCAAGTTTATCGTTGATGCCCCTTGCCGTTGGTGGAGGTCATCTTCAATCTTGGGAAAAAACATCTGTCGGATTTTTTGCGAACTACACGAACCTTTGGTTATTTGATTGGATTTTCGGACCACGTATTGAATGGACAAAACCCTATGAGGGATTTGGAGGAAGTCTTTACGGCCGTCAGAAATTTGGTGAGTACGGATTATTGAAAGCACAAACTGATTATTCATACAGCAATGTTGCGGTGAACTATCCCGATCTGAATGATTCAACACAAACACAGAAATTCAGCATGAACAATTCTAACATCTATGTAAACACATCATACAAAGATGTGCTGAGTGAGAAATGGTCGTTCTTCACAGGAATTTCTTACTCTCAAAGTGTGGATGATATGGATGTGAGTGATATTGTCATCAAACAAAATGATCAATTGCTTCAAACAAAATTAAAATTCACCAACACCTTGAATGATGATATTAAAATTTCTTTTGGTGGCGAAGGATGGAAACGGGATAATGTGAGTCTGTTCGATACACTTAGTGGCGAATTGCAAAATCTTTATGGATCGGGTTATGCGGAAACGGATATTTACATCACGGATAATTTAGTCACCCGTGTGGGTGGAAGATTTGAATACGCTTCAGTGATTGATAAATTTAATCTTGCTCCGCGGGTTTCTCTTGCTTACAAAACAGGAAAGATCAGTCAGGCATCCATTGCCTACGGTCAGTTTTTTCAAACTCCTGAAAATGAATTTTTATTCAGAGAAGAAAGTCTTGATTATGAAAAAGCAACTCATTATATCGTGAATTATCAAGTCATGAATGATGAGCAAACTCTTCGGGTAGAAGGCTACTGGAAAGATTACGATCAACTGATCACTACCCCGGAAGATTCTTTTGGAAATATCCTAAGCGTTAACAATACCGGATACGGTTACTCACGAGGATTGGATATTTTTTGGCGCGATAAAAAAACTTTCAAGAACACAGACTATTGGATTTCCTATTCATATCTTGATACCAAACGATTATACCGCGATTACCCGACTGAAGCCACTCCCCCGTTTGCAGCCGCCCACAATCTTTCGTTAGTGGCGAAATACTGGATTGCAAAAATCAGAACTTCTGTGAGTGCCACTTATTCAGTTACTTCAGGAAGAACTTATTACAATCCTAACAACGAAACTTTTCTCGGAGATAAAACACCAACCATTCACCAATTCAATCTCAGCGGCAGCTATATTTTTCAAATCAAGGGGAATTTTTCTGTTCTCTTTTTTTCGGTCAGCAATCCATTGGGAATTGACAATGTTTACACTGTCCGTTATTCGGATGACGGAACGCGCAAGGAAGAAGTGAAATCTCAATTTTTACGAACCATATTTGTCGGGCTATTCATATCATTCAACTACGGAAATTAAAAAATCATGTTCATGAAAAAGTTTTTATTACTCCTCTTATCTATCGCAATTGCAAGTTCCGTGTTTTCGCAATCAGCAAGTTTTACTGCCACCATGCAGAAATATGTAGCACAGCTTGACACAGCAACTAATGCCGCAACCATCCAGGATATGGCAAATAAATTTGAACGTGTTGCCCTAGCCGAAAGCAAAGAGTGGCTGCCAAATTATTATGCGGCACTTTGTTATGTCTGGATAAGTTTTATGCAGAAAGACGTTACGAAAATTGATGCGCTCGTTGACAAAGCAGACGCACTTATTGAAACTGCGATGAAAATCAATTCGAATGAATCAGAAATATTTTTACTGAAAGGAATGTCAGCCGCTGCGCGAATCATGGTTGATCCTATGTCGCGTGGAATGCAGTATGGAACCTTAGCGGGTTCTTATTATGACAAAGCAATTGGATTAAATGCTGACAATCCCCGAGCTTATTTACTGAAGGCACAAAGTACCGCATATACTCCCGAGCAATTTGGTGGCGGCCCGTTGAAAGCAGAACCGATGTTGATTACCGCACTAGAAAAATTTGAGAAAGATCAGCCATCCACTTCTATTCTTCCTCATTGGGGAAAAGATCAGGCTGATAAATTAGCGGCATGGATTGCAGATATGAAAAAAGATGTTACTGATTAACGACTGATAAAATCGTTGAGATATTCAACCAGCCTCACGGATAATGTGGGGCTGTATTTTTTTGTGCGGTACTGTGCACACCAACGAATCCCCATTGAGCAGTTGGTGAAAAATATTTCGTCTGCATTGATAAGATCACCTTTTGTAAACTGCGATTCGTGCGTTCTGATCTGATGATCGCGGCATATTTCAAGAACAACATCGCGCATCACACCGGCTACACAGCCTTCATCCAAAGAAGGAGTAAAGACTTCATTCTTTCGAACGATAAATAAATTTGAATTCGTTCCTTCACTCAATCTTCCAAAGGCATTCAGCACAATGGACTCATCGAGGTCATTTTTCTTTTTCCAGTTTGAAGCAAGTACACTTACCAACGCATTGCAAGATTTCACATTTGCGAATTCACCTGTTGTTTTTGTTGCATCTTCAAATACATCTATCACTAAACCATGATCATTCAACCGATACTCATTTAATTCCATTCCACTCATCTCGATCATGTAGCCCATTTTGTTCACAGCCGGCTCATACAATCCTCCGCCTGATCTAAAACATGTCAATCTGATTCGCGCATTTTTTGTGAGCTCATTTTTCTCAATCAGTCTTTGAATTTCAGTTTCAATAAACGAAGAAGTAAAAGATTCCTCAGGTTCAAGTTGAAGGATTTGAATTCCATGTTTAATTCTGCGATGATGTCGCTCCATGAAATTCAACTTACCATTCATCAAGCGGATGGTTTCAAAAAAACCATCTCCAAATCTGGTTAAGCGTGAATCAAAAATAAAAAGCGGTTCATCTCTTTTTCGAAGTTCTCCGTTGAAATTAATGTGAGGAGCAGTTGGAAGGCTCATAATTCATACACTTTGTAAAAAGCGTTCTTTAAAATAACGTCTTTTCCAGGGATAATATGGCTGGCATAGGTAAGCACATGCGTTACTCCGTAATTCTTCAAAGTTTCATAGTGAATCAATGACTGATGAATAAAAAAATCATCTGCGTTATCCTGAAGAGCGAAACTATCGAGTTTATCCTGAATGGAAATTCCGTAAACAAGTTGTATCCGGCTATACCATTCTCCAGCATTCAACGGATCGCGCACGTTGGCTTTGAAATCAACAAAAGATGAACGCTGACTGTAGTATTTCAATTCGGTGATTTCGAAAGGTTGAATGAAGACAGCATTTTTCGAAGTACTGTTTCTTATTTCATCGCAAATTGAAATCAACGGATCATCATGAATCTGATTACCGAAATGATATTTGGTTTCAAATGGCAACAGGTAATTGAATCGGAAAACCAACGCTGAAAAAAGAAGAATAGAAAAACCAAAAAATACAATTGCCTGTTTCTTTTTCAATAGCAGAAATTTTTCATTGAGCTTCATTTTATCTTCGATCAATGCGACCACAGCAAGGATTCCAAAGAATTTCATCCAGATGGTGTTTTTAAACCATTGGAAATTGGCGATGAAAGTGATGTGTAGATAGTCAACCGCAATGATGTACAACAGCATGATGACCGAACCAATGGTGATGAAATAAAACACCGTTCTATTTTTCTTACTGAAATAATAGGTGGCAGCAAACATCAGCATTACGAAGAATATCCTTTTGATCATTGGGAAGGAGGAGAAAATAAAATGATGCGGATGGCGGAAGCGAAACATAAGATCAAAATATTCACCACCCGAAAGTGAGCCTCCGGAAGGACGATTAAAAAAAATCAATAGCAGATAAATTCCTGCGGTCAATGCAAATATTGAAAATGGCATCAGCACTTCGCGTTTTGAAACATCATGATGAATGAAATAGCGCATCAGCAGAATCAATCCGAGAATAATAGCAAGATCAAGACCGACAATGATTTGAAAAAAAGTTGCGATGGAAAGCAGAACGAACGACCGCATAAATTTTCCATCAAGAAAAGAAACAATCACCCAAATACCAATTGCCTTCGCAATGTTGCTTCCCTGAATCTGGTTGTAATACAATTCGCAGTCACCAAGTGTCCAGTTGTAAAACGGGATGAAGCAAAGAAGAACAGCTAACCGCGCAAGAAAAGAATTGTTGATGAATCGCTTGGAAATATTTTCCATTCCGAGAAATAAAAAAAACGAACAGAGAAATTGCAACAGAAAACAGAGCGGCTGTAAAGCCGAAGTGAAAAGTGAAAGGAGAAAAGCGAGCACCGTTCTTTCATTCGGTTGAACAGAATCCAAACTCTGAATAAAAAAATCTTCCTGATAAAGAGAATGATCGTGGAGATAAACGGAGTAAGGAAGAATTTCAACCTGGTCATTGGTTCCAAACTCATAACCGAAGCGACTGAGCATGATCAGCCAGAGAAGAATGGCGAAAAGAATTGAACTGATTTGGTGATTTGATAATTTGATGATTTGATAATTGAAGAACGGAATGTTCATTTTCAAATTGACATTTCCGGAATTTCACCTTCAACAACTAATCGCCCTGCGGTTTTGGATTTGATTTCATCCACCGAAACTCCGGGTGCGCGTTCGCGCAATTCAAATCCGCGTTCTGTAATATCAAAAACTCCGAGATCGGAAACAACGCGTTTTACCACTCCTACCCCAGTAAGCGGCAAAGTACACTTCGGTAACAATTTGGATTGACCATCCTTGCTTGTATGAATCATTGCCACGATCATATTTTTTGCTGAAGCAACTAAATCCATTGCGCCACCCATTCCCTTCACCAGTTTGCCGGGCACTTTCCAATTGGCAATATCACCTGTGTCAGAAACTTCCATCGCGCCAATCACACTCAGATCAATATGACCACCACGAATCATCGCAAAACTTGTTGCTGAATCAAAAATAGAAGCACCCTTTGTCATCGTGATGGTTTGCTTTCCGGCATTGATATAATCCGCATCCACTTCATCTTCGAATGGGAACGGACCAATGCCGAGCAAACCATTTTCTGATTGCAACACCACATTGATTCCGTCCGGAATATAATTCGCAACTAGTGTCGGAATTCCGATGCCGAGGTTGACGTAATATCCTTCACGTAATTCCTGAGCGATGCGTTTTGCAATTCCGAATTTATCTATTGCCATTTCTATAGGGTTTATATCATCGAATATCGAATCTTATCCGAATTATCGAATAAGAAAAGCCATGCGTTGTAAATCGCGAAACATTCTTGATCTTCATTCGATAATTCGATTGGTTTCATTCGATATTCGATAATTCGATTGGTTTCATTCGATATTCGATGATTTATTTTCTTGTCGTTCTCTGCTCAATGCGTTTTTCGAAACTGGCTTTGAAAATCCTTTGAACAAAAATTCCCTGGGTATGAACATTCTCCGGATCTAATTCTCCGGGTTCAACTAATTCCTCTACTTCCGCAATGGTAATTTTTCCTGCCATCGCTGCGAGGGGGTTAAAATTTCTTGCTGTGCCGCGATAAACGAGATTTCCCATGGTATCGCCTTTCCATGCTTTCACAAAAGCGAAATCTGCTTTCAGCCAACTCTCGAGTAAATAATATTTTCCGTTAAACACGCGCACTTCTTTTCTTTCAGCCACTTCGGTTCCGTAGCCTGCTGGAGTAAAAAATGCAGGAATGCCTGCTCCGCCTGCGCGCAGTCGTTCAGCCAATGTTCCCTGCGGAATCAGATCAACAATTAATTCACCGGAAAGCAGTTGACGTTCGAATTCGTCATTCTCGCCCACATAGGATGAAATCATTTTTTTCACCTGATGTTTTTCCAGCATCAACCCAATACCGAAACCATCCACGCCCGCATTATTTGAAATGCAGGTCAAACCCTTCACTTCTTTTTTTACCAACGCTGCAATCGAATTTTCAGGAATGCCGCAAAGCCCGAATCCACCGAGCGCGAGTGTCATATTATCCGCCACATCAAAAATGGCTGCATCGGCATTTGCAAAAACTTTGTTCACTATAAAATATTTTGGTTGCTAAAATAAGAACTCACAATTCTCACTGATCATGAGTCGTGTCAACTTTCACTTTACTAAGCGGGCCTGTAGGTAATTTAATTTGCGGTTTAGCAGGATAATCATCCAGAAAATCTTTGCTCATGGAGGCATCCAATTCTGTCAGGCGGTTGACCACCTCTTCATAAATTTCATGAAATGCTTCCGTATGTTTTTCGTAATAATCAAAGCTGGAATAAAATTCTTCGGCTGTAACTTCATGCAATTCAAAAATGATGGCGTAATATTTCTGCGCACCCTGATACAATGAATCACCTTCCAGTTTATCCATGTCAAGTGATGCTTGCGCCAAGTGCAGATCGACAAGAATTTCAATCATCTCCTCTTTATTCAGGTCCGCAGATGAATTGTCCGGAGATTTCGGGCAGCCGGTAAGTGAAAGAATTAAAATAAGCAGTAATAGAATTCTCATTTTTGCAAAATCATCGAAAATCGAATTGATACAAATAAACGAATAAGAAAGGGATGCCCAACTTGATAGCACTTAAACAATTGCAAATGAAATTAGCAATGAAGAATATAAAACTCATTGCGGTATCCAAGACGAAGACGGTGGAGGAAATGTTGCTTGTGTATAATGCCGGGCAACGGGCATTTGGTGAAAACCGCGCGCTGGAAATGAAAGAGAAATACGATCAGTTGCCGAAAGACATTGAGTGGCATATGATCGGCACGCTGCAAACCAACAAGGTGAAATACATTGCTCCGTTTGTTTCGATGATTCATTCGGTTGATTCATTAAAACTGCTTGAGGAAATTGACAGGCAGGCGAAAAAAAATAACAGGGTGATTGAATGTTTGCTGGAGATTCATATTGGTTCGGAGCTGAGTAAGCAGGGCTTGCGATTTCCTCCCTCACCCCTAACCCCTCTCCCAAATGGAGAGGGGAATAAGAACGCAGACATGAACGAGCAGAGTTCTTCCTCACTTCTCCCTGTAGGAGAAGGGTCGGGGATGAGGGAGGAAAAAGATTATTACACAAAACAAAAACTCCCAAAAGCACTTTTACAATTTGCGCGTTTCATGCGCAAAGAATCAACTGATGCAGAAAGTATTCTCTGGCAACTATTGCGCAACCGTCAACTGAACGGCTTCAAATTCAGAAGACAACATCCGTTGCGCGAACATTTTATCCTTGATTTTTATTGTCGCGAATCCAAACTCGGAATTGAATTAGACGGAGCAGTGCATGATTTAAAAGATCAAAAAGAGTATGACGATTTCCGGACAAAGGCTGTTGCGGAACTTGGAACACAAATTATTCGCTTCAGAAATTCTGAGATAATTACTGATGCAGAAAATGTGTTGCAGAAAATATTGGATGCGGTGGTCGCACGTTCTCCCTCACCCGTACCTCTCCCGGAATTATTTCCCTCACCCCTAACCCCTCTCCCAGATGGAGAGGGGGATAAGAACGCACTCATGAACGATTCGGATTCTTCCTCCCTTCTCCCCGTGGGAGAAGGGTCGGGGATGAGGGAGGAAAATGAACTCCTTGACATTCTTAAAAAATCCGGTGATTTAAAAAACATCCGCATCTGCGGTTTGATGGGCATGGCAACTTTCACTGATGATGTTGAGCAGGTGCGAAAAGAATTCCGATCACTCAGAAAATTGCGTGATGTATTGAATTCTTCATTTTCAAATTCTCAAATTTTCAAATTCTCAAATCATCTTTCAATTGGAATGACCAGCGATTATAAAATCGCGATTGAAGAAGGCAGCACGATGGTGAGAGTGGGGAGTTTGATTTTTGGGGAGAGGAAATAGCCTACTCTTGCCTCTCCGCGTACTCTTTCAGCAGATCAATCATCTCAGGATAAGGATTCTTCATTTTCTTGACCATCTCTAACGCTGTTTGGCTTTCATTGTTCTCAGCACCCACTTTTGCACCATGGTCCAAAAACAATTTAGCCATTTCTACTTCACTTTGGAAAGCCGCATTATGCAATGGAGTATCACCGCGGTCATTGGTTATGGTTAGCAGAGCAGGTGATTTTTCAATCAACAACTTCGCAATGTGCATGTATCCTTCTAAAGTTCCCCAGCTGATGTCAGTGCAATAATGCAACGCTGTGTTGCCGAAATTTCCGTGCAGGGACAGATCGAAACCATTATTAATAAGGAATTCTGCCGTTTCAAACTCCTCTCTGGCTATAGCAACATGCAGAGAATATGCATCAAATATTTCTAATTTTTCATTCACGTCAGCCCCCGCGTAGACCAAAGCTTTGATGGCAGGGAAATCATCGGCTGCAAGCGCCTCTCCCAAATCAGCATATTTTGGTTCGCGGTATTCTCTTCCCGTAGCATCAATATAAAACCATGCGCTGTCTAATGATACCATCGCAAGTCCGTTTTCAAAATCGCGTGTTTCATCATACATAATGGGGGTAATCTCTTTGCCGGTTTTGTCAATATAGCCGTAATAGCCGGTCCAGTTATAATCATCATCTGTGGTTCCGAAACCAACGGAGGAATATCCGTTTTTAAAATTTCCGTTCGATCCACCAAGATTATCATACTTGAATGGCACTATCAACTCATTTTTTTTATTAATGAATCCATATTTACCGTTCATGTTTACAGCCGCCAGTCCTTCTGAAAATTCCGATACATAATCATATTGGAAAGGAATAACCACTGCGCCTTTTTTATCTATGAAGCCCATGGTCAGAGAATCGTTTTCATCATACAGACCGGCAGCCATGATACCATCCTTGAAATCTGTCTGGGAGGCGAATTCATATTTGAATGGGATTACGACTGCACCTGTTTTATCAATGAAACCCCACCGGTAGCTGGAATCGTTTGCCCACGCCAGTCCTTCTGAAAAGCTGAAGACTTCACCATATTGAAAGCCAATAATGACCGCTCCGGTTTTATCAATATATCCGAATTTCCCCCATGAGCTGACAGCTGCCAATCCATCAGAGAATGAATTTAGCCTCCAATTATCATCTGTATCATAATGAACTAACGAGATGACTTCCTCAACTTTTTTATCAATATAGTAGTATACAGTACCTGATTGAATTAATGCCATTCCATCAGAGAAGGGTTCAACTTCCTCGTAAGTGCAGGGAATAACCTCCTTACCCTTTGCATCAATAAAACCCCAATAATCATAGTCCTTTGCCACTGCTGCCAGACCTTCTGAAAAAGGTTCTATGTCGGTATAGATGGGCGGGCAAATTTCTCTTCCTGTTTTATCAATCAGACCATAAGCATACCCGTGATCAAAATCTGAATGGGAGATGATGAAATCATGTGAAAAAGGATAAAACTTATGATAGTGCGGCATGTAATTATTCATCACTGCCAATTCTTTGCCGGTGGAATCAATGAGGCTGTAAGTGCCGACTGATGGCTCCACAAGTGCAACCCCACCAGAAAATATGGTTACAAAATCATAAACGGCAGGAATTTTCAGTTGCAGATTTTTATCGCAGTAACCACACTTCCCGTTTTTTGCGAGATAGGGAATTAAGGATGGCGTTTGAGCGATTGTGTAATTGGAAGCGAGAAAAATAAAAAGCAACGGGAGGATAAAGATTTTCATGGTGTCTCTTATTTGATTGGTAAAAATTTCTATCCGATACCTATTTAAGGAAATGCCTCCGAAGAAATGATTACAGTCTGTTAAAATAATCCTGATGTGTGCAAAAACGAAAATGCAGTCGTCACGATTTTTTTCTATCAACTCACCATTATGTGCGCAAAATCACCAGCTTCAATAAACCGTAACTTTACGATGATGTAGTTATCTACAATCTGAATATTGATTGGAGTGCTTCACCAATCAATCCATGAAACAAAAGTTTTCGCTTCCGGTTTTTCTTTTCTCTTTTTTCCTTGTGCTTGTTCTTGTTCTCAATGCATGGTTTGCTTTCCGCGCACATGAAATTGCCAAAGAGCGTGCGCTAATCCGAAATGATTACAGCACGGTAAACAGTATTCACAATGGTCTTTTGTCAGTAACCGTATGGCGCAATCACTTGCAACATTTGACATCGAATATCATTACCGATTTTTCTTTCAGCATGGATCAGGAAGCGCAATTGAAAGCGCAGATTTCCGGTGTGTTGGACGCCATGATCAGCGAGGCGCAGAACATGGTGGATAATCCTGAAAACTTTAAGGGCAAAGTGCAAAAACTGGCGGTTAACATTTTTGTTGATTGGGACGAACTGCGTGAGAAAATACCGGTATTTACGCAAACCATCATGGACGAAATCAACAACCCCGAGAACAGAGAAGAGATGAAAAGCCTGCTGCTGGAAAAGCTCAACGAATATGCAGTGGAGACTCATGATGCGGTGAGCGATTCGATGACCATCAACACCATTCTTGATCAATATTCCTCCGCAACAATTGATGATTTTAATCATAAAACTGCCACGATAGCAGCCGGGCTGACGGAGAAAACATTTCGCTACAGCTTCGCGATACTCGGTTCCATGCTGATGTTTTTGCTCCTGTGGTTTTTCGCTTACAGGCAGCCGCAACTTCGTCAACCTTTATTTATTCTCTCGGTGGCGCTGGCATTTATTGCGCTCTTTCTCGGTCTTACTTCACCCATGATTGAAATTGATGCGCGTATCAATACGGTAAATTTTTCACTGCTTGGTCAGGAGATTTTGTTCAGCGATCAAATCATTTTTTATCAGAGCAAAAGCATTTTGGATATTGTTCATATTCTGCTTCTCACTCATAAAGCTGATTCTGTTTTCGTGGGAATATTGCTGCTCACGTTCAGTGTTTTATTTCCTGTAGCCAAATTGAGTTCTACGATTATTTATTTGCTGGGAAGAGGAAAAATAAAAGCGAACAGGCTGATCCAATTTTTTGCATTCAAATCAGGCAAGTGGTCAATGGCGGATGTTTTTTGTGTTGCCATTTTCATGGCGTATGTCGGATTCAACGGTATTCTGGATGATCAGATGAAAGATTTGAATTTAGAACAGGAAGCCATGACAAGTATTGCAACCAACCTCACTTCGCTGCAACCCGGGTTCATCATGTTTGTGTCGTTTGTGATTTTTGGTTTAATCCTCGCGGAAATTTTAAGAAGAATTACCGCAAAAGAAGAGGCTCAGGAATTAAAAACCTGAGTGGAATCTCTCATCGCTTCCGCAAATTTCTTTTTATCAATCATTAACTCCTCTCCCATTTCCTCGAGATAAGAAATCAGATTTTCTGTCGGCATGTTGCCAACCAGATCGTCCTGCGCCATGGGGCAACCGCCATAGCCTTTGATGGCTCCATCAAATCTTCGGCAGCCGTTGTTGTATGCAGCAGAAACTTTTTCGCGCCAGTTATCCGGTCGCGAGTGGAGATGCGCACCGAATTCAATCTTCGGAAATTTCGGAATCAAACCTTTGAAGAGATATTCAATGTCGGCAGGTTTTGCAACACCAACTGTATCAGCCAGAGAAATAATATTGATATTCATCGCAATCATTTTCTCAACGAAAGGCTCAATCACTTCAACACTCCACGGATCGTTATATGGATTGCCGAATGCCATCGAAAAATAAATAACGAGTTGCTTGTTGTGCTGAGTACATAAATTTTGAATCGCCTCAACGCGCTTCAATGATTCCGCAATGGTCGAATTCGTATTACGCTGCTGAAATGTTTCAGAAACAGAAAACGGAAAACCGAGATAGGTGATCTGATCAAACTTGCAGGCATCTTCCGCACCGCGCTCATTAGCGACAATCACCAGCAGTTTTGTTTTTGTATTTGAAATATCGAGCGAGGAAATCACTTCAGCCGTATCCGCCATTTGCGGAATTGCTTTTGCAGAAACAAAACTTCCACAATCGAGCGTATCAAATCCAACCTGCAATAATGAATTGATGTATTGAATCTTTTTTTCAGTAGGAATGAAGTTGTGAATGCCTTGCATGGCATCGCGGGGGCATTCGATAATTTTCGTCATTGTTTTACGCAACAATGTTTATGATTCGATTGGGTACAAAAATCACTTTCTTCGGAGTAGCTCCATTCAGCCATTTCTGAACCGTTTCGTCTTTCATCACTTCAATTTCTGCATGTTTTGGATCAATGCCAATCGGCAAGTTGATTTTTGATCTTGTCTTGCCATTGATCGAAATCGGGTACTCAAAAGAATTTTCTGCAATGATGCTTTCATCATGCTGAGGAAACGGTGCGTCAATCACACTTGGTTTGTTTCCAAGTGCAGCCCAAAGTTCTTCTGCAACAAAAGGAGCAAATGGCGCAACCAATTTTACCAACTCCGTTAGAATTTTTCTTTTGTTGCAATTCAATGCACTCAGTTCATTCACACAAATCATGAATGCACTCACGGCAGTGTTGAATGAAAAGCGCTCAATATCCTCACGCACTTTTTTTATTGTCTTATGAAGAATTTTCAATTCCTCAGAAGTGGGTTCTTCATCAATTACACGCAAACGATGATCGAAGCGTTCTTCTCCCCTCTCCTCAAGGAGAGGGGTCGGGGGTGAGGTTTCTTCGTAAAACAACCTCCACAACTTTCTTATAAATCTCGAAACCCCATCAATCCCTTTTGTATCCCACGGCTTCGCCTGGTCAAGCGGACCCAAAAACATTTCGTACATCCTGAAAACATCCGCACCATATTTTTCTACCACATCATCAGGGTTGACCACATTGAGTTTCGATTTTGACATTTTCTCAACTTCTGAGCCGCAGTAATATTTTCCGTCCTCAGTAATGATCAAAGTGAACATTTCATCAGGGTTTATTCTGTTCCTTTTGAAGGCTTCAATGTTCAATTCATCATTTTCTACTAAAGCAACGTCAACGTGAATTTTGGAAATTTTTAATTCAGGCAATTTATCTTGAGGCTGATCTTTTTTATCGTATCCCAAATCTTTACTTGTTTGATCATAAACGATTTTACCAAAATCTTCAATACTAAATTCACCAATCAAAATCTTATCAGCAATACCTTTCGAAACAAAAAATTCCGTATTGATAATTGTAATAGCACAGTCGTAGATATTTAAACGATAAACAAAACTCGATCTCCCCTGTATCATCCCCTGATTCATCAATTGCTTGAACGGTTCTTTTTTCGAAACACGATAAGTGTCATAAAAGAATTTATGCCAAAAGCGGGAGTACAATAAATGCCCCACGGCATGTTCCGCCCCACCGATGTACAGATCAATATCCTGCCAGTAGTTTTCTTTTTCCTTCGATACAAATTCTTTTTCGTTATGAGGATCCATGTAGCGCAGAAAATACCAGCTCGATCCTGCATAGCCGGGCATGGTATCCGTTTCGCGTTCACCGTTTGGCGTGTGAACCCAATCCGTCAGTTTTGCAAGCGGAGATTTTCCGGTGCCTGTTGGTTTGAAATCATTCAGCTCCGGCAATTCGAGTGGCAAATCTTTTTCATCAATCACATAAGGCATATCATCGCGATAAATAACCGGAAACGGTTCGCCCCAATACCGTTGACGCGAAAATCCTGCATCGCGCAATTTGTAATTCACCATTCGCTTTCCGATTCCGCGTTTTTCAATTTCACGAATGGTTGCTTCGATAGCCTCGCTCACTTTCATTCCGTTGATGAAACCGGAGTTTATCATGATGCCGTCTTTAGCTGCATTCGCTTCATCAGATACATCAGCGCCTTCAACCACCTGGATGATCGGCAACTCAAAATGGGCGGCAAATGCATGGTCGCGCTCATCATGACCGGGAACCGCCATGATCGCGCCCGTTCCGTAACCTGCCAAAACATATTCGCTTATCCAGATCGGAATTTCTTTTTCAGTTAAAGGATTGGTAGCATAAGCACCCGTGAAAGCACCGGTGACTTTTTTTGTTTCCGCCAAACGATCACGCTCCGTTCTGCTTTTCACGTATGTTTTGTATTTCTCAATTTCTGATTTCTGTTCTGGAGTTGTAATTGAATCTACCAAATCATGTTCAGGCGCGAGAACCATAAATGATGCTCCGAAAATTGTGTCAGGTCTTGTGGTAAAAATTTTTATTCTGTCTTCAGACTTCTGTATTCTGAATTCTATTTCTGCTCCGTAAGATTTTCCGATCCAATTCCGTTGCATGTCTTTCATCGCATCGCTCCATTCCAATGATTCGAGATCATTCAGCAATCTTTCCGCATAAGCCGTAATGCGCATGAACCATTGGCGCATTTTCATTTTCTCCACCGGAAAACCTCCGCGCTCACTCAAACCATCTTTCACTTCATCATTGGCGAGTACAGTTCCGAGTGCGGGACACCAATTCACTTCGCTGAATGCCTGATACATCAAACGGTAATTCATCAGAATTTCTTGTTGCTGTTTTTCTGATTTGCTTTTCCATTCATTAGCAGAAAAAATTTCTTTCTGAGATGTTGCAGCATTGATGCTTGCATTTCCTTCGCTTTCAAAAATTTTGACCAACTCATCAATTGACTGCGCTTTGTCTTTTGATTTATCATACCATGAGTTGAAAATCTGAATAAAAATCCATTGTGTCCATTTGTAATATTTCGGATCGCAGGTTTGAACTTCACGATTCCAGTCATAGCTAAAACCTATTTTATCTAACTGCTTTCTGAACTGAGCAATATTTTCAGCCGTAGTTTCTGCGGGATGTTTTCCTTTTTCAATTGCGTATTGTTCTGCAGGCAAACCGAACGCATCAAAACCCATGGGATGCAAAACACAATAACCGCTCATGCGCTTGTAACGCGAAACAATATCGCTCGCAATATATCCAAGCGGATGACCTACATGCAATCCCGCGCCACTCGGATAAGGAAACATATCGAGTACATAATACTTAGGCTTGCTGCGGTCAATTTCAACTTTGTAAGTCTGATTATCCTGCCAGTATTTTGACCACTTCGCTTCGGTTTCTCTGAAATTAAAATCCATTTTGCGCTCTGTAAATTTGAAGCGCCAAAGATATAGTCTTACAAAAAACGAGTGCCCCGGACACCACTCCGGAGCACTCTGAGCAATTCCCGATTCGTTCGGGATAACTAAACTAATAAACCACTACTAAGGCATCATGAAAATTATTTTTGATATGTTCTGTAGCTCTTTCCTTTGCCATGTGAAAATATTCCGATCAAACAGTAAGGACGCGTCATATTAGCCCATTGTTACCAATCGTTCGTCAAACAGCCTTAAAACGACCATGAACGAAAAAACAGAAGTCGTCAGTGGCATAAAACAAAAAGTCCCGCAATTTTCTGCAGGACTTTTTCACCAAATATATTTTGTGATTACCACTTCAGATCTTCATCGTTCACCGGTGTAGCATCAGCCGAGTTGTTACTTTCTTCAGCAGGCACATCATTGGCAACGGATGATTCAGTATTTCCGTTTTCCTGGTTGTTTCCGTTTTCCTGATCACTCGTTGTTTCATGTTCATGACCTTCCTCCCCTTCACGGTGGCTGAACTCATCAAAATTGTAGTTCGGCATCAACTCCGTTTTCACATGATTCACCGTTTCAGTCATGGCTTCGAGAAACTTGTTAAAATCTTCTTTGTAGAGAAAAATTTTATGACGGTCATATCCATCTTCGTTGAACCGCTTTTTGCTTTCGGTGATAGTGAGGAAATAATCCCCGGAACGGGTTGTCTTTACATCAAAGAAATAAGTTCTTCTTCTGCCTGCGCGTAATTTTTTGGAAAATACGCTTTCAAGATTTTTAGAGCTTTCGTTTTCCACGCGTAAAAGTTTAATCGTTACTTAAAAAGTTGGCTTCTATACAAATGTAGATGATTCTTTATAATAACCAAAGGTTTTACAGAGACAAGGTTTTCTCCTCCAGATTCTGCTTTTCGTAGAGGCTGGCGTACAATCCGTTGGCAACCAAAAGTTGATGATGGGTTCCCTGTTCAACTATTCGCCCATCGTCAATTACCAAAATGAAATCGAAATTCAGCAGTGAAAAAATGCGGTGTGTGATAATGATGGAAGTTCTGCCTTCAAGAACTCTGTCAAGGTTTAGCAAAATCTGTTCTTCTGTTTTTGCATCCACTGCTGAAAGACAATCATCGAGAATCAAAAGTTCCGGATTTTTTATTAATGCGCGTGCAATTGAAATTCTTTGTTTTTGTCCCCCTGACAAAGTGACTCCGCGCTCACCGATGATAGTTTGATAACCTAAAGGCAGTCTTTCAATGTCCTTGTCAATTGACGCATTGGCAGCAGCTTCCAAAATGGATTTCGATTCTGGAAGATCGCTGCCGAACGAAATGTTATTTGCAATCGAATCAGAAAAAAGAAAAATATCCTGTGGCACATATCCGATCTGATTGCGCAGAAATCCAAGACTATAACTTTCAATTTCATTTTTATCTATCAGAACTTTTCCTTTATCAGGTTCATAAGTTCTTAAAAGCATATCTGCAATGGTTGATTTGCCGGAACCTGTTCTTCCTATGATTGCGATTCTCTGCCCGGGATTTACAGTAAACGAAACATCTCTCAATGCATGAATGCCTGTAACCGGATAGGTAAAATCAACATTGCGGAATTCTACAGAGCCTTCAATCTCTTTTATCAATTGCCCTTCGTCTTTTATTTCAGGCTGAATATGCAAAAATTCATTGATACGTTTTTGAGATACTTCAGCCGTTTGAACAATAGACGCAACCCAACCGATCGCGGTCACAGGCCAGGTGAGCATATTGATATAAATAACAAACTCCGCAATATTTCCCGGAGAAATTTTTCCGCTAATAACTCCGCGACCACCAACATAAATAGTGATGATGGTACTCAATCCAATCAGCAACAACATCAGCGGGAAGAAATAAGCTTCAGTTTTCACCAGCTTCATCGCTTTTTGTTTCATCAATTCACTTTCCTTTTCAAAATATTTCAGCAATTGTTTTTCCTGTACAAAAGATTTTATCACGCGGATTCCCGAATAAGATTCCTGAGCAATACTTGTTAAGCTTGAAAGTTGCTGCTGAATTTCTGTTTGTCTTTTCTGAATAATTGAGTTTACAACATATATCGAAACAGAAAGAAACGGAAGCGGTAGCAAAACATAAAAAGTGAGCTCGGCATTCACCTGGATCATTGTAGCAATGACCATGATAAAAAGTACTATCAGGTTAATCGCATACATCAAACCGGGACCCACATACATTCTTACCTTACTCACATCTTCTGTCGCCCTATTCATCAGATCACCAGTTTGATTTCTCTTATAAAAAGCCAAACTCAATTTCTGATAGTGCGCGTAAATTTCATTTTTCAAATCGTACTCAATATGTCTCGATACAACGATAATCGTTTGCCGCATGAAGAAAGTGAACAACCCTCGAAGAAGTGAGAGCGCCAGAATTGTCAATCCGAAAATCAGCAAGACTAAACTGATATGAGATTGATACTGACCGGTCAAAGATGATCCGTCAATCAGGAAATAAAATGAAAGGTTATCATTTACCAAATCAATCGCATGGCGGATGACTATTGGAGCTAACACACCAAAAGCATTCGAGAGAATAATGAACAAAATACCGAGAAGAATTCTTCCTCTGTATCGGTAGACATATTTATTGAGATGGAATAGGTTCTTCACACGTGCATCAATCCGAGATAGAAATTTGGTTAGCTTTGCGCTCCCTGCACGAAAGTATAAAATCGAAAATCATGATTGCCGAAAAGAAGCAGATATCACTCCATGCATCCACTCCTGTTTTTGATCAGATCACAGCTCTTGAGCATGAGAATTTGGTTTTCTGTCACGATAAAGAGACAGGATTAAAAGCGATCATTGGTATCCACAACACAACCCTTGGTCCTTCATTGGGCGGTACTCGATTCTGGAAATACAATAGCGATGCGGAAGCGATTTATGATGTATTGCGATTGTCGCGTGGAATGACTTACAAATCATCGTTGGCCGGAATCAATCTTGGTGGTGGAAAAGCAGTGATCATAGGTGATCCTCATAAGGATAAATCCGAAGCACTCTGGAGAAGATTCGGTCAGTTTGTAAATAGTTTGGGTGGACGATATATAACAGCTGAAGATGTCGGAACCAACATGAGCGATATGGAAACCATTGCGCTCGAAACAAAATATGTGACCGGCAAACCGGAATATCTTGGCGGCAGTGGTGACCCTTCACCCTTCACAGCATACGGAACCTATCTGGGAATGAAAGCAAGCGTAAAGCATGTTTTTGGAAATGATTCATTGGAAGGGAAAAAAATTGTGGTGCAGGGTATTGGCCATGTAGGGCAATTTTTACTTGAACATCTGCAAAAAGAAAAAGCAAAAATTATTGTGTCGGATATTCGTGAAGAGCATTTGAAAATTGCCACTTCAAAATACGGAGCAACGGTGGTTGATATGGATAAAATTTATGATACTGATTGCGATATTTATGCACCATGTGCATTGGGCGCAACGGTGAATTCAGAGACTATTGATCGGTTGAAATGTTCGATCATCTGTGGCGCAGCAAATAATCAGTTGGAGGATGAAGTCATTCATGGCAATATGCTGAAGGATAAGGGAATTTTATACGCTCCGGATTTTCTGGTCAATGCAGGTGGCGTTATAAACGTGTACATGGAATGGGTTGGATATAATCGCGAGAAAGTGATGAGCCATTGCGATAAAATTTATGATCGCACACTTGAAATAATTCATATTGCAGAAAACGAAGGAATAACCACTCATGATGCGGCAGTCAGATCAGCAGAAAAAAGAATTCGTGAAACGGCAAGGTTGAACGCAAAAAGACCGAATTGGTAAAAATGGCTGTTCCTTATGTTCAGGAACATATTAATAATTTGAAAAGAAGTTCTTCAAAGTACGATGCTTAGCAGGAGAAATTTGCGTGTCAAGGTGATGCAGGTTCTCTATGCACATCATCTCAGCAGCACAGAAGCGCGTAAAAATTTGATGCAAAGCATTCAGCGTGCTTATCAGATCTATTTATTTATTCTCCATCAGTTAATTGACCTTCATTCTTATGGAGAAAAAAATGTCGAATTCAGGATTGCGAAACTGATGCCTACGGAAGAAGACCTGCAATCAAAAAATATTCTTGTTGAAAACAAAGTTGTGCTGAAGTTGCTGAAAAGCGACTCATTCCGAAAATCTGTGGAGAATGAAAAACTTCATTTAAGGACTGATGAAAGAACGATCCGGAGTCTGTACAAAGACATGACGGAAAGTGAAGAAGTAAAAAAATATGCTCTGCTTGCTGAACACGATTTCAAAGAAGACCGCAATTTGATCGTTTATCTTATCAAGAAACTCTTTGACTCCAATGAACCTTTCAATCAGCAGTTGGAGGAAATCTTTATCAACTATCAGGATGACGCTAAAATGATCATTGCTCATGCAGCAGACGAAATCAATCTTTTGACTGAAACACAACCAATTGAAAAATTATTGAATTTTGAAAACAGGAAAGAAGAAGATGACTTTGCAGTTTCTTTGCTCGACACCTATCTTGATCATGAAGAAGAGTTACAGAAGTTGATTGAACCGAAATTAGTAAACTGGGACTTAGATCGCGTGGCATCGATAGACTTAATGCTGATGAAACTCGCACTCTGTGAAATGATGTATTTCGCCACCATTCCTTTAAAAGTTTCGCTGAACGAATACATTGATATTTCAAAGGTTTACAGCACACCAAAGAGCAAAGAATTTATCAATGGAATTTTGGATAACATCATGAAAGATCTGAGGCAGAATGGAAAAATCAATAAAGCAGGAAGAGGGCTTGTTGAATGAAAAACAACCTTTTAAAAAACGCTTTGACCGTGAATAATGCTTTGATTTCTCTGTTCTTCTTAGTTCTTGTCATTTCATCATGTAGCGAAAAAAAAAGCAAGGAAAATAGTGCTTCTAAAGAAAAATTTTCAACAGACATTATTAAAAGCAACAACACGCTGAATCAGGATTCAACCAATGGAGAATATGCAGTCATGACATTTGAGATCAGTGAATTTGATTTCGGAGTTATCCATGAAGGCGATGTAGTTGAATATGAATTTGAATTCAACAATACCGGAACTATTCCCTTGGTGATTAATGACACACAGGTTTCATGCGGCTGCACGGTTGCTGAATTTCCGGAGTACCCGATTGAACCGGGCGAAGGCGGAATCATTAAAGTGAAATTTGACAGCTCGGGAAAATCCTCCGGTCCTCAGAAACGAAATATTTATATCACCGCGAATACGGAACCTAATCGTACGCAGGTTTCATTAACAGGCGAAATCATTTAAACTCAATCCATAAACAATGAATTTTCAAACAATTATTTTAATGGCTCCCCAGGGAGAAGGAGGCGGTGGGCCTCCGTACATGTTGATCATGTTCGGTCTGATCTTTATCGTCATGTATTTTTTCATGATTCGTCCGCAATCGAAAAAAGCAAAAGTGCAACGGACATTTTTAGAAGAAATTAAAAAAGGCGATCGCATTGTTACGATTGGTGGTGTACACGGAAGAATTATCGAATTGAACGACACGAATATGCTGCTCGAAATTGATTCTAACACTAAAATGCGTATCGAACGCTCTGCCATTTCCATGGATTTGACAATGACCAACTACGGAAAGAAGGATGAAAAACTTCCGGAGAAGGAAAAAGCAAAATCCTGATCATCCATATCAGTGAAGTAAAAAGTCGTTTCAACGATGCTCAGAATTGGAGTCACCGGAGGAATTGGCAGCGGGAAAACTATCGTTTGCAAAATTTTCGAATCGTTAGGCATTCCGGTTTACAATGCGGACGTGCGTGCCAAAGAATTGATGCAGTTTGATGTATCGCTTGTTTCATCTCTGAAAATAGAATTTGGAGAGAAAATTTATTTGAGCGATGGTCAACTGAATCGTGATCTGCTTTCTCAAAAAGTTTTTAATAATCTTTCAGCCCTTATAAGGCTCAACTCGTTGGTTCATCCTGTTGTCATGCGAGACTCTGAGAACTGGATGGAAAAACAGATTGCTTCGCCCTATGCAATCAAAGAAGCAGCTCTGTTGTTTGAAAGTGGTTCATCTGAAAATCTTGATTACATAATTTCTGTTTTTGCACCTGAGAAAATTCGCACGCAAAGAATAAAAAAACGCGATCAACTTTCCGAAGAGCAAATTCTTGCGCGTATGAACAACCAAATGAGCGAAGAAGAAAAAAAACGCAGAGCTGATTTCGTAATTACAAATGACGAATCGCAGTTAGTTATTCCTCAGGTTATTGAATTGCATGAACAACTTAAAAGATTAACATAAATCACTGAATGACGAGTTGTTTTGATGTTCCTGCATTACCAATGACAAACTATACACACTCACTGTGGAAAAGAAATGTGCAGAGAGTGTGATCAAATCCAATTTTTCTCTCTTACATTGCAGTACACTTTTTAAATTTTTTAAAACCTAAATTGTCATGGCAACTAAAAAAGCAAAAAAACCAGCTAAGAAAGCAGCTCCCAAAAAAGCTGCGAAGAAAGCAGCAAAACCAAAAGTTAAGCGCAAACCAAATGCTGCATTCATGAAACCGATGAACATCGGTGAACCTCTCCAGGCTATCGTAGGAAGTAAACCACTTCCTCGCACGGAGATCACAAAGAAAGTTTGGGAATACATCAAGAAGAACAAACTTCAGGATGCAAAAGAGAGACGCAACATCAATGGCGATGCAGCGCTGATCAAAGTATTCGGTGGGAAGAAGACAGTTAACATGTTTGAAATGACTAAACACATTAACAAGCACCTGTCATAATTCACTTGCACCCAAAACAAAAAAGTCCTGCAAGCAATTGCGGGATTTTTTTTTCATTCAGCTTCTTCGAGCATTAGCATCCGGATGTATTTCACCGGAGCACTTCCGTAAGAGAGAAATTTTTCATGAAAAGATTTCAAATTAAATTTTTCACCCAATTTATTTTTCATTTCCTCACGCAGGTTGTAAATTTCTTTGTAGCCGGTGTAATAACTGCATAACTGAACTTGAGTTTCGCTTACACGATTCCATTTCATTGCTGCTTCCGCTTGTTCCTGAAATGCTTCATTCACCAAAATGTCCATCACTTTTTCCTGAGTCCATCCTTCTACATGTACACCATAATCAATAATGGTATTGCAGATTTCACGCAGATGCCATTTGTAATACATCAACCACATTTCCGGGCTGTTGTTGCCGTATCCGTTTTCCATCATCATGCGCTCAACATAAACCGCCCAGCCTTCCACCATGGCTCCATTACCAAGAATTGCTTTGATCATGCTGTTTGATTTATTTGCGTAAATGCCCTGTGTATAATGACCGGGAACCGCTTCATGTATATTGAGAATCTGCATGGTGTAATTATTGTATTCCCGCAAATATGATTCAGCTGATTCATTTGAATAATTAGTGAGTGGTGTGACATTGTAAAAAGTCTCGGCATTCGCATCATAGGGACCGGGTGAACTTATTGATGCACCAGCAGGACCCTGCATCCAAACCGGAGTTTCGCGAACCAACAAGGGTTTTTCAGGATCGAGATACAGAAGATTTTTGTCTGTCACAAATTTTTCAAGATCGGCAATCTGATTCCTGATTGAAGTAACCAATGAATCGCGATGCACGTGATTTATACTAAGTTTTTCAATCAGCAAATTAATTTCCTGCAGAGAGTCATCGGGGATTGATTCAGAAGGAAAATATTCTTCCCAAATTTCATCTGCCAATAATTTCATTTCAATATGGACTGATTTTTTGTCTTTGATGGCATCCCAATAAATTTTTACCGGCTCAGCCTGTGCCTGAAGGTCATGTTTGAATTTTGCTTTATATAAATTTTTATCCAAACGATAATCGACTCTTTCCAATGAATCAATTTGCGACAGCATTTCTACTTCCATCCAATTTATAAAGTCACCAATCGATTTTGCTGCAAGATGTGCATCTGCAATAAGCTGCACCTTTTTTACCTGATCCAAAGAAGATTTATTGATGCTGTCAATCAATGATGAATCAATCAAGAAAAGCGCACCATGATTTTGAAGAATTGCACGTTCAACCAATAATCGGTTCGGCTTGAGTTTGGGTTCAGCTCTTTTGGTTGTATCATTGATTGGGTCAGCTATTAATTGAAGTAAATAAGGAGTCAGATTTGATTTTGCCACATCATAATATGCCTGAACATTTTTCAATTTACTCCCGATAGACAACAGTCGCAATTCCAGATCTTCGTAATGCCCATTCAACACCGCGTCAAAACTTCCGGCAACATTGTACGAGGCGGGATTCCATTCAAACTCTTTAAATTCATTAATAGACCAACGGATAGCAGAAAGCTGATCACGCATCATATAGTAATCTATCCGGTTATTTGCTTCCAATATATTGACCGGAAAATCCGTAAGTTTATTAAGGTGAGATTTTACAAATTCAATTTCTGTTTCCCGGAAATGATCGTCAGGAACAACAAGCAGCGAATCATATTTATGAAAGCCTGCTGAGGTTGCCCATCCCGGATATTGCTTCCATAAATCTTCAATAAAGTGCACTTTATATTTTTCGAAATCAGCATTAGCTTCATCTGCATTGGCGTATTTCTGTTTTTTTTCACAAGCGGCAAACACAAAAGGGATAAGCAGGAGCGGCATCAATTTAAAAATTTGAAAATTTGAAGATTTGATGAGACAGCGGTTATTTATCATATCAGCGTAATTTTCAATTCAAAATTCGGTTGAATTAAAGAAATGCATGCTTTGCTGGTTCGGTGCTTTTGTAATTTTTAAAAAAACAAAAAAAGTTTTATGAAAAATATCCTTTTGAATTCAATTTTCATTTTGAGTTTTCATTTCTCTCAATCACAGGATGTGTCCGGCCTTCTTGCCGATGCAAACAAACTGACAAGTGAAAAAAATGAAGAAGCTGCTTTGAAAAAATATGAAGAAGTATTGAAGAAGGAGCCTGCCAATTATGAAGCACTTTGGAATGCTGCTTTTTTGTCTTGCCGCATCGGTAATCGCGAAGTCAATGATGAAAAAATGGCTACTGAATATACCAATGCAAAAAGTTATGCGCAGAAAGCGCTTGACGTAAATCCGAATGACGTGCACTCAAATTATGTGATGGCTGTGGCGATGGGAAGAATCGCGTTGATTGCAAGCGCTCATGACCGCGTTGCTGCTTCACGTGATATAAAAAAGTATGCAGACCTCGCGCTGAACTTTGATCCTGAATTTGCGGGCGGCTGGCATGTCTCCGGTTTATGGCACCATAAAATGGCGAATCTGAATTTTCTGGAAAAAACTGCTGCTCAATTATTGTTCGGTGGAATTCCAGATGGAGCAAGCGATGACGAAGCAGAAAAATGTTTCAAACAGGCGATTCGTCTGAGAACAGATTATATGCTGTACTATTTTGACTTGGCAGTTTTTTACGATGATGAAGGTGAAGAAGACAAGGCGCTTTATATGCTTAATAAAGCACTCGAACAAAGTGACCAAACACAGGATGATCCGATTACCAGAATAAAATGCTTGGAATTGATTGAGGAAATTAAAGAATGATCGGCTTAATGATTATCTCACCAGCGTAACATTCCCTTTTTTCGAAACCGTAGTTTGATCAATCAGAACTGCATCGAGATACCAGACATAAACTTCCATTTCTTTTTCCTTGCCTTTCAAAGTTCCGTCCCATCCTATTTCGATATCGGTTGTTTCAAAAACCAAATGGCCCCATCGATCGAATACTTTAAAAATGAGTGAAGAAACATTGTACCCTCTAACAAAAAGAAAATCGTTATGTCCATCTCCGTTTGGTGAAAAAGCGTTGGGAACATCAATTGCATTCGGATACAAAACGATAACAGTCACCGTATCGTTGGCAACGCATCCGTCCGCATTTTCTACAAACAAAGTGTAAGTTGTGGTGACTGTTGGATTGGCAACAGGATTTAAAATAAACGGATCATTCAGACTATCATGAGGCAGCCATTCATAGCTGATTCCATTCGTTGATCCGTTAAACTCAGTTGTTTCACCGTAATTGATAGTAATTGTTGTTCCTGCATCAACTGCCGCGTTTTGACCGATCACAACAACCGCGGAGAAAGAATCGACACATCCGCTGTCTGATGTTACAGTCAGCATAACATCGAAACTTCCAAAATTTCCAAAAAGATGTTGAGGATCCTGTATTGATGAGGTTTGTCCGTCATCAAAATCCCATAGCCAGGAAATGACATCACCACTCGCGATGGTTGATGAATCAAACAACTGAGTGAAATTGTCTTCACATAACGTATCCGGATTAAAATAAGCAACAGGTTCATAATCCACCTGAACTATTTGTGTTATGGAATCAATACATCCTTTATCCGATTCGATGTATAATGTCACATTATAAATTCCACCTGTTGCATAATCATGACTCGGATTTTCTAAGGCGGCTGAAGAATTATCTCCGAAATCCCATATCCATTGAATAATATTTCCATTGGGTGTGGTAGAAGAATCAGTAAAAAATACGGGATCATCTGCACATCCGGCAGTGAAATTATAATTCGGATAAATAAAAGGATAAACCCAAACCTCTGCGTAGGCGGTATCCGCACATGAAAATCCTTCATTCACTATGAGCATGACTGTATAAATGCCGGTGTCTATAAAGGTAAAAGTTGGTGCATATTGTATGGAAGTATCAGCGGGGTCGCCAGTACCAAAATTCCAAAATGCGGTAACCGCGCCAACGCTGTTGTTCTGAAAAAACACAACAAAATCATCACATTCTTTGATCACATTCGGAGTAGCAGCAACTACATTATTCAAACATTGGGCAACATTGAATTGAAAATCTCTTTTGTTCACGCTGAGCAGTTGTCCATTGCGCCATTCTTCTACACAAATCGCAACCACATATTGACCGATAGTAGTCGGTGTCATTGTCAGCAATCCTGTTACAGGATCTATGACTAAAGGAGGAGCCGCATCAATCGGATAAGCAGAAGAATATCCAGCTCCATATGGAACACTTGACATATTTGGCGGTGTCGGAAAAGGCGAACCGTTATTAGGCGGCTGTGGGTTGCCGGTACCTGCACCTTCATTTGCAAAACAGATTTGATAAACCAATAAATCGCCATCGGGGTCGGTAGCTGAATGATCAAACTCAAATGTTTCGTTAACACAGATTACGATAGGAGGAAAATTATTGTAACGCGGACTACTGTTGCAAACAGCAAGACTGGTATCGGGAATTTGAGCTACATAGCTTGCTCCTACATCGCCTGGTATAGACAGATTAAGTATTGAATTATTTCTGCAACAACGTTGATACATCAAATAATATCCCCCGGGTATAGGTGGAAACTGTGCATTAGCTACATATATTACTTCTTCAACACAAAGATCAGGAGGAGCTGTTAAGCACGGATCATTTAAGATCAACGGAAGCGTATCAGAAGGTGGTGGAAAAAGAGAAAGCTGTTGGAGCTCGACACCGTTTGCATCGTAAACAAATATATATGCAGGGGAATCAAAACCAACTTGTCCATTAAAACAATCACGATAAACCTTCAATGTAATCTCGTATGTATCACCTCCGAGACAGGTATAATAAATTTCTCCTCCAACTATATGAGTTGCATTGGTGGTGAGTGAAAAGGAAAGTGCAGATAGAAGTAGAAAAAAATTTGCAAACTTTTGCTTCACGATTCAAAATTTAAACGATGAAGTTACATCTTTCGGCAAACTACGCATAACCCAACCATTGAAATGTTAAAACTTTTTTCAACACATATTATTGTTCATGAAAATAGACCATTGCCAATCGACTAAAAATAAATTTGACGTTGCCGTTTTTATACTTTAGTCGCTCCAATTTTCATAACAAGTAAAATATCATGTGCGCATTAACATTTTTGCCAAACAACAAAAACGAATTTATACTTACCTCTAACCGGGATGAGGGTGCGAATAGAAAGCCATCATCCGTTCCTCAGATTTTGGATATTGACGGAATGAAAATAATGTGCCCGGTTGATGGTGAGGCGGGAGGTAGTTGGTTTGCTGTTTCAGAATACGGAAGGGCTGTTTGTCTTCTCAATGGTGCTTTGATAGCGCATCAACACCAACCGCCTTACCGAATCAGCCGTGGATTGATGTTGTTGAACTCATTTAAATATGAGTCATTGAAGGCATTTATTGATGATTATGATTTCAACGGTATTGAACCGTTTACGTTTATTTGTTTTGAAATCAATCATTCATTGGTGATCAGCGATTTTCGGTGGGATGGGAAGGAAAAACATTTTCGCGAGATCAATGCAAGCGCACCTTTGATTTGGTCTTCAGCATCCCTGTACACAATCGAGGCACAGCAAAAGCGTAAACATTGGTTTGAAGACTGGCTGATGAAAAATCCAGAATACCGTCTTGAAACAATTCGTGAGTTTCATCATTTCGCTGGCGATGGAGATGAACATGATTCTCTGATCATGAACAGAAACAATCAGGTGATGACAGTAAGTGTTACATCGTTGGTGATTCGCAATAAAGAAGCCACGATGATTTATGAGGATTTGCAAAAAAATGAAATCGCAAAAAATGTTTTGCCATTACGTATTCGTCTTGATACACCAGTCGGATAAGATTTTTTACTTCACTGGAATGAAATAACTTTACAATAAATATCTTCTACTCATGAAAAAATTAATTGGAATGTCAATGCTGATGCTCGTCATCTTCATTCAAAATGTAAACGCTCAACAGACAGTTAAGGAAGGAGGCAATGATGAGCAGATAATTACTCCGGAAGCATTTGCAACCAAGTGGACAGAAGTATTAGCTGCAAAGCTGAATTTGACAGAAGAACAAAAAATAAAAGTGTATGCAATCAATTTTGAGTTATTCAGGACGCTCAGTGCAGAATTTGAAACCTACAAAAATCAACCTGAAGTTCTGATGGAGAAAAAGACAGTCGCGTTGGATAAAGCGATTGAAAAAGTTAAGTCGATACTCACAGAAGATCAACTACCATTAATGGTTGATGTGAGAAGTGAACTGGATGCAGCTCTTCTGGAGAAAAAACTAAATCTCTCAAAACCCTCGAAAACAGCTGATCAATAATATTGATGATGAAAACAGCTCCTTACCTGTTATTCTTATTTTCTTTCATGTCATTTTGCAACACTTTATCAGCTCAGGTTGTTTTTACTACCGAATGGAAAAGCGAAGCCGATCAGATTGTTTATGTTACAGAGTGGAAAAGCGAAGCGGATATGATTGTTTATGTATCTGAATGGAAAAGCGAAGCCGAACCCAAAAGCGGCATTTGGTATTATACAGAATGGAAAAGTGATGCCGACTGGCAGATTTATTTCACTGAATGGAAATCTGAAGCTACGCTGGTTGTTTATTTCACCGAGTGGAAATCTGAAGCCGGTTATAGAGAGTAGATTTTGACCCACCTATCATTTATCCAATTCTTTCGGATAGCATAAAAAATATTTAACTACAGGTTCCGAAAGAACTGGAATGTTCAACTGATCTGAAGCATCCGCCACGTTCATGATTTTTCCATCTTTAAAGAGGATATTAATTTTTCCAGTGTGTGGATTGTAAGCGCTGTTGCTGGTAGAATCGGTGAACACGAGATAATCAGATTCTTCTTTGCTCAATCCAAATGATTCCGAAACCTGTTTGAGTTTTTGATCAATCAATTTCTGGTCAGGCGGATTGTTCTCTAACCTGATTCGGAATAATTTTCTTTCCACCAAAGTATGACATAGATATGAAAGTACTTTGTCCGAATGTTTAGTCCAGACTTTGATGGCAGTGAAAATATCGAAATCATCAAGCTGTGAAAAATTTTCGAGCACCAGCAGATCATTTTCAAAATCCTTTTTTAAAATAGAATTACGCAGGAAGAAATTAAGTGCCGGTGTTGCCCAAAGATTTTCTCCTTTAATCGAAAGATATTTTGCGCGTTTCAAAATATTCACCAGAATTTGCTCAGCGCAGATAACAGTTTTATGTAAATAAACCTGCCAATACATCAATCTGCGTGAAATAATAAAATTCTCTACTGAATAAATTCCTTTTTGTTCGATCACCAACTCTTCATTCCGAACATCCATCATACGGATCAATCTTTCAGAACTGATGGTTCCTTCATGTACACCGGAAAAAAAACTATCACGGTTGATATAATCCATGCGATCAACATCCAATTGAGAGGAAACCAATTGATGCAGAAATTTTTTCGGATAACGATTGGTAAATATTTCAATGGTGCATTGCAATTTTCCTTCGAACTCATCGTTCAGTTTCTGCATAAAGAGCAGTGAAATTTCTTCATGATGAACAGAGACCAGACAATTTTCCAACGTGTGCGAATAAGGACCATGTCCAATATCATGAAGCAAAACAGCAATCATTACCGCTTCTGCTTCAAAATCAGTGATTTCATTTCCCTTTGAACGAAGGGTTTCAATTGCCTGCTTCGCAAGATGTACCGCGCCAATTGCATGCTGAAAACGGGTGTGTTGTGCACCGGGAAAAACATAATTCGTAAGACCGAGTTGTTTGATTCTGCGAAGCCGCTGGAAATAGCGATGATCAATGATTTGATAAATCAATTCAAACGGAAATGAAATAAAACCATAAACCGGATCGTTAAAGATTTTCTTGGATTGCAAATTGAAGTGATTTAAGAAACCTTCGCAAAGTTCGTTTGATTAAAGTCTAATTTTGAAAACTAAATAATAAGAATTAATGAGCAGTGTAAAAATTTTATGGGCAGATGATGAGATTGATCTGCTGAGACCGCAAATTATTTTTCTGGAATCAAAAGGATACACAGTGATTCCTGTCACTAACGGGCAGGATGCCATTGACAAATGCAAAGAGGTTGATATTGTTTTTCTGGATGAATCCATGCCCGGCTTATCAGGTTTGGAAACACTGACGAAAATAAAAGCCATCAAGAATCAGCTTCCGGTGGTGATGATCACGAAGAATGAAGAAGAGAATCTGATGGAGGATGCCATCGGTTCACAGATCACGGATTATCTGATCAAGCCGGTGAAACCGCAGCAAATATTATTGACGCTCAAAAAAATAATTGATAACGAGCGACTTGTCAGTGATAAAACAACTTCTTCTTACCAGCAGGATTTTCAAAAAATATTTTCGCTTTTACAAACAAGTGAAGATTTTTCTGATTGGAGCGAACTATACAGAAAATTGATTTATTGGGAATTGGAAATCAGTAAATCAGGCGGGCAGATGGAAGAAGTGCTGACCATGCAGAAGAAAGAGGCCAATGTGGAGTTCTGCAAATTCGTAATCAAAAATTATATTAAGTGGCTGAATCAACCGGATGATAAAACATCACCGGTGATGTCATACAATCTGATGGCGAAGAAAATTTTTCCTGTCGTCAGTGATGCCAAACCGACTTTTGTGATTCTGATTGACAACCTGCGTTTTGATCAATGGAAAATGATTGAGCCGCTGGTTGCGAAACTTTTTAATGTTACGAAAGAGGATACTTTTTACAGCATCCTGCCGACTGCAACTCAATACAGCCGCAACGCTATTTTTTCCGGCATGATGCCGATTGATATTGAAAAGAAATTTCCGGATTTATGGAAAAATGATGCGGAAGAAGGCGGCAAGAATATGAGTGAAGAGGTTTTCTTTGATGATCAGGTGAAACGTACATTTCACAAAGAGACCAAACACTCGTATCTTAAAATCACCAATCATCACGATGCAAAAAAATTGGAGGATAATATTCTGAACATGATGACTAACCAACTCAACGTGATCGTTTACAATTTCGTTGATATGTTGTCACACGCGCGGACAGAAATGGAAGTGCTGAAAGAACTGGCGAGTGATGAAAGAGCTTATCGCTCCCTCACTTATTCATGGTTTGAGCATTCTCCGCTTTATGATGCGCTGAAAAGAATCGCTGTCAAAAACATTAACCTGATCATTACTACCGATCACGGAACAATTCGTGTTCAGGAACCTTCAAAAGTGATTGGCGATAAAAACACAACCACTAATATTCGCTATAAAAACGGGAAAAATCTTCAGTACAATCCCAAAGAAGTTTTTGAAATCCGCGATCCGAAATTTGTAAAACTACCCTCACCAAACGTGAGCACGAGTTACATTTTCGCGAAAGAGGATAAATTTTTTGCCTACCCTAACAACTACAATCATTATGTGAATTATTTCAAAAACACATTTCAACATGGCGGTGTGTCGTTGGAAGAAATGATTGTGCCGGTTATTTATTGCACTTCAAAATAATCCAGGTTTATTTTCTAACTAAAATATTTTCTCACATTTAACTTCGCGCAGCAATGAGCGATGTATTCAGTTTTTTAATCAGTGATCCTTCCGATTTAAATGGGGTGGCTGAAAAAATTTTAAGCACATTTGCTGAATCCCGTGTTTTTGCCATCACGGGCGAAATGGGTGCCGGCAAAACAACCTTCATCAAAGCCATTTGTACAAATCTGAAAGTTATCGACACGGTGGCAAGTCCCACCTACCCCATTATTTATGAATACAAAGCCGTAACTTCATCTCATCAGGAAGAAAAGATTTTTCATATTGATGCCTATCGTTTGAATTCAGAAAGTGAAGCGTTGCGCATTGGGATGGACGAAATTCTGTCAAGTGGAAATTATTGTTTCATTGAATGGCCTGAAAAAATTATTTCATTATTGCCTGACAATACAATCCGTGTTAATATTGAAGTGATGACAAACGGTCAACGAAAAATAACCGCACACAAATAATGGCTGACGAAAAAAAATCGGTACTCAAAAACATTATTACAGAGGTTGGCTTATCGCCCGAAGCGGTGATGACGGAAGTAAAACAGAAAAAGGGAAAACTCTTCATCGGCATTCCGAAAGAAACTTTGTTTCAGGAAAAACGCGTTGCGCTTACACCTGAATCAGTAGCCACGCTGGTTGCCAATGGAAATAAAGTTGTCATTGAATCCAACGCAGGAAAAAATTCTTTTTTTCATGACACCGATTATTCCGAAGCGGGTGCGGAAATGACTCATAACACGGAACAGGTTTATCAGGCGGATATTATTGTAAAAGTTGCACCGCCAACCGATGCAGAAATCAATATGATGAAACTGCATCAGATCATCATTTCTCCCATTCATCTTCCCACGTTGAAAAGAGAATACATCGAGAAACTGATGTTTAAAAAAGTTACTGCCATCGCGTTTGAATATATTAAGGATGATGCACACTCCTACCCAATTGTGCGCGCCATGAGTGAAATAGCAGGAAGCACCGCGTTGCTGCTCGCTTCAGAATATCTGAGCAATACCGGTAAAGGAAAGGGAGTGTTGCTTGGAGGCATCACCGGTGTTCCTCCTGCTAAAGTGGTGATCATTGGTGCCGGTGTAGTGGGTGAATTTGCTTCGCGCACCGCATTGGGTTTGGGTGCGGAGATTTATGTTTTTGATAACAATATTTATAAACTTATCCGCCTGCAGAATAATATCGGGCGCAGAGTTTTTACTTCCGTTATCAATCCTGAAATCCTGATGCGCGAATTACAGGAAGCCGATGTTGCCGTTGGTGCCATTCACTCCGGTGAAGGAAGAACGCCTGTTATCGTAACTGATGAAATGGTGAGTAAGATGAAAGCAGGATCAGTAATTCTGGACGTGAGTATTGATCAGGGCGGAATTTTTGAAACCTCACACGTGACCAATCATGATGATCCGGTTTTTAAAAAATATGATGTGATACATTATTGTGTTCCGAACATCGCCTCAAGAGTTTCAAGAACTGCATCATCCGCGTTGAGCAGTATTCTCGCCACCATCATTCAGCGCGCGGGCGACATGGGCGGCATTGAGCGGCTGATGATTTATGATGAAGATGCCCGCCACGGTTCGTACATATATAAAGGACATCTCACCAATAAACATCTTGCTGAGAGGTTCAGCATGAAATACACTGATCTCAATTTGGTGTTTACAGCGGGGATGTAAAAAACACACCCCCAACCCCCTCTCGCCAACCCACAAACCTATCCCGCAGAGGGGGCTTAGCACGATTGATCATTTCCTGAAAATTATGAACGGAGCAAAGCCCCCTCTGTGCGTAAGTTCTTTGAGCGCATGCGAGAGGGGGTTGGGGGTGTGTTACGCCACGGTTCATACATATATAAAGGTCATCTCACCAATAAACATTTGGCTGAAAGATTCAGTATGAAATACACGGATCTCAATCTGGTTTTTACTGCGGGGATGTAGAGAACACCATTCATTTTTTCCCTCATCCCCAACCCTTCTCCCAAAGGGAGAAGGGAGTTAGAACGCTCGATTGATCATTTCCCGTAAATTATGAACGAAGGATTCTTACCCCTCTCCTTTTGGGAGAGGGGCAGGGGTGAGGGAGCTAACCCTTTTCAATGTATTTTGTCATTTCGAGTAGTCAAATTGTCGTTTCAAATATTTCATATATTGGCAAACACAAAAAAAGCCGCCACATCTTTCGACATGGCGGCTTCAGAATGCAGAGGTGGACGATGCCCATCCTGCAAACAGGATTACATGCTTACTGCACAATTGCACGAGCCACATCACTAACACCACCTTTACCACTCGCACCGACTGCATACATGCGGAACCAAACCACATGAACACTCGGCAAACCGTTGATGACCACGCGGACCGAAGAGCTGATAGCTCCAAGCTTCCACAATAATTCATCAGCAGGGTCTCCTGTGTTGATTTCTACCACATAAGCTGTTGCGCCCTTCACAGCATCACATCTTACGATGGACTGACCGGGAACGGCAGTGGTTTCAACCCTCACATTTTGTGGTGCAGATACTTGTCCAACTGGTTGTGATGAAGCGCGAACCTCGAAACCGGAGCTGAGAATTTTGGTTTCAACACCACCGGAAGCGCTCTGAACATACACCGCCATTAAACGCAAAGTATCAATCACATTTTTGCGAGCCACCTTTTTCGCTGCTATTGCCACTTTGTTACCTGTTGCAGATGCGTTGATTTGTAACTCCAACTCATCAAGCACAGCATCCAAAGCCAACAAGGTCGGAACCGGTGTCGGAAAGTTAGGATTGCCCGTTAAACTCTGCTGAATGAATCGTCCTATAGCCAGCAGTACTGCAAAAGATGCACGGTAGATAAATCCCCATTTAACCTTTTTCATAGTTTAACATTTTGCTTTGCCTCTTTCATTTCCTGATGCCTGAAAGTGAAAACCGGAGAGGCTTTGACAATTTGTGTCGCAGAATTGAACTGCCGCTGCAATGGCATCTTTACTTTATTGCAGATAAGCCATGTATTGAAAATCTGATGCCAAAGTCTGTTTTCATTTGTCATCTTTTTGTCATTTCGCTGCAACCCATGATCTGCAAGAGTTGCAACCAGAGTTAATATTTGTGAAGAGTAAAAGACTGGAAAAATGACGGTTGACATACTGTCCATATACTACAGTGTGTATAGACATATATTGTCGCGTGGCTCTATGCAGTCTATCGTAAATGACTCTACAGTCTGTCGTATGTGTCCATATAGTCCGTTGTGTGCGAGCGAAATGTCTGTCTTAAGTTGCCATGCAGAGATGAGTATTTAATGATGATTACTGGAATCATGTTGTTCAAATACTGTGAAGTGCCTACCACAAGAAGTGCAAAATTTTATTTCATTAAAAACTTTGATTTTGTGGAAAAACGCCATACCTTCATGCATCCCAATAATCAAATTTCAGAAACCACGCTTACAAATGGCTCCATTTATTTTAAAATCTACCAATTCTTTAAAAACGAACACTATGAAAAAACTCTTTCTCATCTCCGCATTTTCTTGCTTGTTTAGCTTAACAAGTTTCAGCCAAAATCAATCTTTCACTTTCACAGTTGATAACTCTGTATGTCCAAATGCCTTTCAATGTCAGTTTGCTTTAACAACCCAAATTGGAGCATCGGATGACTGTAATACAAGTGGGTGCTCTGGTTGTTTTGTTACAGTTGTTCCAAGCGCAACTACTTATTACACAATACCCGCTTATAATACACCAACTTTTAATTGGACTATGTCCGGCACTGGCTGGACACTGGTATCATGGAAAGTTAGAACTCAATGTGCTAATCCTCCCAACACTGTCTTTGTGGGAAGTCAACAGGCAACCTGCACAGGCACGTTGTTTAAATGCGGCATTGGCTGCTGCTATACGGTTACAATGGATGATCCACAAAATGGAACAATCGCACCTTAAAATGACCATACATTTGAGTATGAATTTTTTTTTTTGAACTTGGTATCTTCTGAATAGTATTGTTCTGAGTGATTCTAAACGAAATTAAACAATCTGGATTTAATCTTTAACGTTTGAATTGACTTGATTTTCACTACCTATCTCAGGTTATGAACAGCCTTTAAATATCTCAAGGAAATGTTGGACATTTCAACTCTTAATTTTTAAATTTGAACTCTCACATTTTAATCCTTTCTGCTTATGAAAAAGCTGTTGACTTTTTTAATTGCTTTTCTTCCGTTGTTAGTGCTTTCTCAGGCTGATGTGGCGCCTCAACAAATGTTTGTTAAGCAGTCAAATTTTTATGCCTTTGATGCTATTTCTCCAAAAATTGTTACGGATGAATTAATAAAGCATACACCGGAAGAATACAGAACGCATCCTGAATTTGGAATCATGCCATACACTTCAGGTTGTCAGGACTGTATTGAGCTACTCGATAAGAGAACAGTAAATCAGCGGTATTTTATTGAGAATGGATCAGACGGTAGTTCTTTCTTCGTTCAAAAATGTTTTGGTGAGTTCAGCTACTTTGATAAAAAAGGAAATCTGTTGACCATTGATGAGCGGTTGATGCCAACAACGAACCCGAAAATTTTCGAAGCACCACATCAACAGATGCCAACTGAAATCAATCTACAGGATGGATATACAAGCGTTATACTGGAAGACGGAACCCCGTTCAAGTTCAATCAGGAAGTTAAGCTGTGCTATACAGAAGGAAGTTGCATTCAGGATTTCGGATTAATTGATCTGTCAAATTTTTCGGCAGGTCATGATGGAGTTAAAAATTATAATGCATGGAATGGAATTGACAGAGAAATTGAAGTAAGAAGAGGCGCATTGAAAACAAGCTACGTACTTGAAGCGCCTTTGAGTACAGATGTTTCAAACGGATGGCTGGTTTTCGAAGAACATTTTAATCTTCCTGAGGGATATTCAATTGAGCGAGACAATGATTTACACGGAAAAGAAACACCGGAGGGATACTGGCTTGGAGAATATTTAATTCTTGACAAAAATCAAAAAGAAGTAGCAAGAATAGGCCGTCCATCAGTTCACGATAAGAGTCAAGGAATTGAATGGCCAAATACACTTATCGCTTATCAACTTGAACAAAATGAAAATGGATTTTTATTAAGGCTTTTTGTTTCAGGCTCTTATTTATCCAGTCCTGAGAGAGTTTATCCGGTTGTAATTGATCCGCTTGTTCAAGGAACAGGAACATATAGTTCTGGTGTCATGGGTTTTGGGTATAATGCTTCATATTGTTCATGGACTAATTACTGTTCGTATAATTTGACTGTAACGTGTCCCGGACAATCAACTTTGACAGCAGCGACATTTAATGCTTCATATACATCAGGTAATTCCATCTGTAATCAGTCTCCGAGTTATACAGTTTGCTGGATGAGTCAAGCCGCTTTCAGAATTTATGGTGGACCATGTGATTATTCTCCCGGGTCGAATACATATTGGACATGTCCCGGTAGTAATGGAGGTAATACCCCCGGAGTATGCTCAGGTGTAGATCTGAATATGTTCAATACAATCAGTTGTCAGTCCCCTCAATGCCCTGATTGGAGTTTCACATTCAACATGCGCAACTATTATTGCTACTGTAACTACGGAGGATGCTCAACTTCCACCTGCCAATACATGCCCAATTCAACCTGGTCAATTACTATCAGCGCGAGAACAGTACAGGCAAGTGCAGGAGCCACCCAAACAATTTGCGCTTATCAAACTGCCAATCTTTCCTGCACCGGTACTTATGGTGTTCCGTCTTATACCTATTCATGGAGTCCTTCCGGTTCATTAAATAATCCTAACATCAATAACCCGGTTGCTTCGCCAACAGCAACAACCACATATACCGTTACTATTACTGACCAATGCGGAAACACCGCCACTGCAACACAGCAAGTTGTCATAAAACCAACACCAACTATGTCGTCAACCATTACTCCTGCAAACTGCGGAAGTAATAATGGTGCCATTGACTTAACTGTTTTGACAGGAAATTCTCCGTTTACTTATATCTGGTCAAACGGAGGAACCACTCAGGATTTATCAAGTATCGGTGCGGGTACTTACACAGTTACGGTGACCGCGCAGGGATGTACGGCTACTCATACTGTTACAGTAACTTCAACTTCCTCTATCACCTTGACGGAAACCAATGTTGATCCTCCGTGTAGCGGTGTTAATACGGGTAGTATTAATCTCACAGTAACCGGAGGAACACCCAATTATACTTATGTATGGAGCAACGGTTCTACCGTGCAGGATCCAAGCAGTCTTGGAGTTGGAACTTATTCTGTCACTGTCACCGATGCCAATGGCTGCACTGCCGTCTTAAGCGGAATTAGCTTAACCGCATCAACAACCATTGTCTTAAGTGAAACGCATGTGAATGCTACGTGTAATGGAGGCACAACCGGAAGCATAAATCTCACCGTGACCGGAGGAACTCCGGGCTATACTTATATTTGGAGTAATGGCTCAACAATTCAAGACCCTGCAAATCTTGCTTCAGGAAATTATACAGTAACAGTTACGGACGCAAACGGATGCACTGCCGTTTTAGGCCCGATAAATATTACACAGCCAACTGCTATTGTTCTCTCGGAAACACACACGAATGTGTTGTGCTTTTCAGGCGCAAACGGTTCCATAAATCTTACAGTGAGTGGTGGTACTCCCGGTTACACCTATGCATGGAGCAATGGTTCAACCATTCAGGACCCGACCAATCTTGCCGCAGGAAGTTATACGGTGACGGTTACAGATGCAAATGCATGTACTTCAACGCTGACAATTTCCATTCCACAACCCGCAGCGCTTGCCTTAACTGAAACACATGTGAATGTAACTTGCAACGGAGGAGCAACTGGAAGCATCAACCTGACTGTGAACGGTGGGACTCCGTCATATACTTACATCTGGACCAACGGTTCAACCATTCAGGATCCAACCGGATTAGTACAGGGAAGTTACACAGTTACAGTAACAGATGCGAACGGATGTACGGCAACTTTAACTATTTCAATCACTCAATCAACAATTATCACATTGACCGAAACTCATGTGAATATTCTTTGCAATGGCGGCACAAACGGTTCGATTGATTTGACTGTAAGCGGGGGAACTCCAGGTTATACTTATTCCTGGTCTAATGGCGCCACCACTCAGGACATCACAACTTTGAGTGCAAATTCTTATACCGTAACAGTAACAGATGTAAATTCATGCACTTCAACATTGACCATCACGATTACACAGCCAACAGCAATTTTACTTACCGAAACCCATGTAAATGTGAATTGCAATGGCGGTTCAACAGGAAGTATAAATCTGACTGTGAGCGGTGGTACTCCCGGATATACTTATAATTGGAGCAACGGTTCAACCATTCAAGACCCGACAAATCTTGCCGCAAATAATTACACTGTAACGGTAACAGATGCAAGTGCATGTACTTCAACTTTAACAATTACCATCACACAAAATACTGCGATCACATTAACTGAAACACATGTGAATGTTTCCTGCAACGGTGGTAACAACGGCAGCATCAATCTTTCTGTCAGCGGTGGAGTGTTTGGATATTCTTACAATTGGAGCAATGGTTCAACGCTTCAGGATCCATCAGGATTAGCTGCCAACACTTATACCGTATCTGTCACTGACGGGGCCGGATGTACTGCAACATTATCTGTCACCATCACTCAACCGACAGTTCTTGTTTTAACCGAAACTCATGTTAACGTTTTATGCAATGGTGCATCAACAGGAAGCATTGATTTAACTGTGACTGGCGGAACTTCAGGTTATACTTATTCATGGAGCAACACAGCTACTACTCAGGATATTTCAAATCTTGCTGCAACTAGTTATACTGTAACTGTGACTGATGCAAATAATTGTACGGCAACAATTTCCATCACGATCACCGAATCAGCTGTCATTGTTCTCAGCGAAACACATCTTGATGTTCTTTGCAGCGGAGGAAATTCCGGAAGTATTGATTTGACAGTAATTGGTGGAACTCCGGTTTATTCTTATTTATGGAGTAACGGTGCAACGGATGAAGATCCTATAAACCTTGCTGCGAATAATTACACGGTGACAGTTACAGATGCGAACAATTGCACGATGACTTTTTCAGTAACAATCGCTGAACCAACCGCACTTTTACTTTCGGAAACACATGTAAATGTTTCCTGCAACGGTGGCGCAGATGGAAGCATTGATCTCACCGTTAGCGGGGGCACTCCTGGTTATTCATATTTATGGAGCAACGCAGCAACCACTCAGGATGTTTCCTCACTTTCGTTCGGGGTTTATGATGTAACCGTTACCGATGCTAATGGATGCACCATAACTCTTACAGGAATAAATATTACTGAACCTGCTGTTATTGCACTCAGTACGGTGGTGACTGATGCGTCCTGTTACTTATGTACCGATGGCAGTGTTGATCTCACCGTGAATGGCGGAACTCCTGCTTATACATATATCTGGGATAATGGTGCGACCACCGAAGATTTGACAAATATCGGTGCCGGAACTTATTGCGTAACCGTAACAGACGCAAATGGTTGTTCGGATAATGTTTGCGTAACTGTGATTGATCCCGGTGTAGTAATTATTAATGGAGTTGCAACTGATGTTACCTGTAATGGAATTAATGATGGTTCCATTGACGTCACTGTCACGAACGGTATTCCACCTTTCACCTATTTATGGTCTGACGGATCGACCACAGAAGATCTTACAGGAATTGGTGCCGGAACTTATACCATCACCGTTACTGATGCAAATAGTGTAACTGCTTCATTGACATTCACTGTTAATGAACCTCCCGCTATTGTTCTCATTTCAGCCAAAGGTGATGTGCTTTGCAATGGTGGAAACAACGGATGGATAAATCTCACTGTTAGCGGTGGTGTTGCACCTTATTCATTCTTGTGGACAACTGCCGCTACAACAGAAGACCTCAATACATTAACGGCTGGAAATTATGATGTCACAGTCACCGATGCTAACGGCTGCACAGCGGTACTCACGCATATTATTACCGAACCTGCAGCGCTTACTTTAAGTGAAACACATCAGGATGTTTCTTGCACAGGTGCAGGTGATGGCTCCATTGATTTAACAGTTGTTGGTGGAACTCCTACTTATTCTTATAACTGGACAGGTGGATTTATCACACAGGATCTCAATAGTCTTAATGCAGGTTCTTACACTGTTATAGTTACAGATAATAATATATGCACGGCAACTCTAACGATTACCATTCTTGATGCCATTCCTGTTATCATGAGCTCAGGATTTTTTGATCCTCAATGTTTTGGTGAAAACTCAGGAACGATTACGATAAATGTTTCTTCAGGAACTGCGCCATTTCAATATGCAATCAACAGTGGCGCATATCAATCTTCAAATATTTTCAATGGATTAACCGCAGGTAGTTATACGATCTCTGTACAGGATGCAAACGGATGTGTGTTCACCTCGAATGTTACGCTCACTGATCCGGCAGCGCTCAGTGTCAGTGTATCACCGGTAATTCAATCCATCAACATTGGTGAATCAGCAAATATCAGTTCGCAGGTCAGTGGAAACAGTCCGTTTACATATAGCTGGAATCCTTCAGCTGATCTGGATTGCAACACCTGCGCTAATGTGGTTGCCACTCCTCTGCAAACAACTACATACACACTTACAGTGATTGATGCAAACGGATGTGCTGATTCTGCAACTGCAATTGTTGAGGTCGTTTATCCGGGAACCATTTATCTTCCGAAAGCTTTCACTCCTAATTTTGATGACATCAATGATATTCTTCTTGCATCGGGCACACATGTTACAGAATTTGAAATGCTCATCTTCAATCGCTGGGGAGAAAACCTGTTCATGTCAAACGACATTAACTCCGGATGGGATGGCAGTTACAAAGGCGAGTTGCTTGAACCCGGAGTATTTGTTTATATATGTCGAGTAACTTTCGATAACGGTGATAGCAGAATTCTGCGTGGTGATGTAACACTGCTCAGATAATTTTCAAAATCAAATTTTACAAATGCGCTGATCTGTTTTTGGTCAGCGCATTTTTTTATTTCTGTTTGATCTTCATTCAAACAATCAGATCGGGTTCCAAAAAACACAAAGGGAATTCCTCCCGGAATTCCCTTTGATGAAAAAGCCATGTGAATTAGGCTCGTGAATCTTTATTTGGAGATCATAATTTTCTGCGAAGTAGTCTCCTCTCCTATTTGCAAGACAACCAGATAAATTCCATCCTGCAGATTATTTTTCAAAAAATATTTCTCTGTATAATTTCCTTCCATTCTTTCATCATCCAAAACGGTCTCTGCAATACTGCCTGTGAGATCATAAATTTTAATGTTTACTCCCGTTTCTGTGGACACGGAAAATTCAAAATTAATTTCGTTTTTAATGAATGTCGGATAAATGAAAACCGGGTTTGCAGTTTTTTCATCTGTTGCTATTTGATTTGCCGGATTCAGAACGATGGATGTACGGAATGCAATGTCTCCGTTGTTTGAACCATCCATATCGGCCGCTACACCGGAGATGAAAAATTGCACATCACCCTGATCCATAAAAGGCGCTTCCCAGATGAAATGATAAATTCCGTTTTTTGATGATTGATAATGATCTTCCGGCATCAGCGATAAATATTCACGTGCAGGAAAACTTTCTGTTCCCCCGATGATAGAACCGATCTGATCCTCAAACGTCATCATCTTCCCTACACTTTGCTGATTTTCTTCATTCAGTGTAACTACCTGAAAACCCGCATTTGATTTTTTCGCATCACCCAACGTAAGTGTGAGAATATACTTTTTACCCGGTGTGTAGGAATAATCATTTCCCGGCATCAGTAATTCAACCTGCTCGGAACTTTGGTTGGTGACATGACAATTACTCTCGGCACAGCTTCTTTCACCCGGTGCACCGGTGGTAGAAAGCAGTTTGCCTTCTTTGTATTCAATTGACTTATGCGTGTAAGCAAACAAGGAAATAAGCATTATCAGATAGAAAAAATATTTCAGCGCTTTCATAAGGAAGAATTTTTAAAGGTGAAGGTCATTGCTTATACGCACAAGATAAAGATTGTTTCATAAAGAATCATCATGAAATTTTCAACGATTGAATAAAATCAACTCAAAAAAAAAGCCGCCCCGAATCAACGGAACGGCTTGATGTTGTTTTGATCTGCAACTATTTCTGCAATACGATCTTCTTCGTTACTTCATTTTCATTTGAATGAATCACGAGAAAATAAACACCCGAAGCAAACGCAGATAGATTCAATTCAAGTTCGCGTGTGTTTGCAGGAATATTTTTCGCCATCATGGTTTCACCAAGTATATTGATCAACTCTAATTGTATTGAAGAATTGAACCCAAATTCAATGAAAAGTTTTCCATCAGTCGGATTTGGATAAATAAGCAACGAAATTTCATTTACATTTTCAATTCCGGTGTATGATCCGTTAAACGCATTTGAAAAAGAGCTGCATCCATTTTGATCGGTAACGAAAACTTCATAGCTGCCGGATTGAGTGATGTCGAGTGTGTTGACAGTTGTAGTTGTCAAATAAACTCCATCCAAATACCAATCGTAAGAAGGATAACCTGCATCTGCAGTTAATTGATTTCCGGATTGTGTGATCGTGGGAGATGGTGGAGAATTGTAAATCGTCAATACCAAATCATCCGATTCAGAACAACCATCTGAATTGGTTACTGTCACCGAATAAGTTCCGGCAACTGATATTGTCAAAGTTTGCAATGTAGATCCGTTGGACCAATCATAAGTATCAAATCCGGCTCCTGCATCAAGTACCAATGTTGTGTCTTTACATGCAGTAACATCAACTCCGAGATAAATGGACGGAGCAGAAAGAGCAACAACAGAAACAGAATTCGAAGTATCACATCCAAATCCTGACGAAACTGATACTGCATAATTTCCGGTTTGATTGACAGTAATTGATTGCGTTGTTTCACCCGTTGACCAATCATAATAATATCCGAATGCAGCAGTAAGTGTCAATGGTTCGTTCTCACAAAAAGTTGTAGGACCACTGGTTTGAATGGTAGGATCAGCCGATCCGCCACCGATTGTAATTTCCACTTCAGCCAATTCACTCACACAATCCGGTCCTTTGATTTCCCAATCAAAAAAGAAATACCAACGATTATTGCTTTGAGAATTTGTTCCTGTAATGGAAACATATCCGGGTAATGTATAAGGCCAGGTAACAGTTCCTCCATCGCATCTCCACATGTCAGGATTGTTACTTGTGCAGGCAAGTCTGTATTGCGATCCTGGAACTAAATCAAAGTTGACATAAACACGACTCTGACCCGCTGCTACATAAATGGTGGTATCCTGTATCATTGCTCCGGTTGATGATTGATATTCGATTGTCCGATTTCCTGCAGCACCCGCCTCTGTCCAAACCGAAACTAATTTGCATGGTTGATATACATCAAAAAGCATCCAGCGATCTGTTGCACCCGAAAGTGCTCCGCCATTATTACTGTTATCAGGCAGGCCAACGAAATCTGAAGGTGCAAGTATTGCTTCTTCCGCATAATACGAAGTGGTTGAAGAAATAATCGGAGTCACAAAAGGTGATCCTGAACCAACAGGAGTTATTGCTGCGGCATCATCATACCAATAAATTGTTCCGCCCGATCCGGTTGCGGTTAATGTGGCAATAGTCGGAACGCAACTGGTAATTCCCTCACTCACAACCGGAGCATCCGGTTTATCAACCGTGATATAGTTTGGTTTGGTATGAGAAGCTGTTCCAATAATATTTGTTGCCGTCAGCATGACTGTATAAATTCCATCGCTTACATATTGATGTGAAGGATGTTGTAGTGAAGATGTTCCTCCATCACCGAAATCCCAAAGCCAAATTGTTGGACCTTGTGTTGACAGATCAGTGAAGTTTATCAAACCCGTGCAAGATGTTGTTGCATCTGCAACGAAATCTACTGTAGGTGGCTGATTTGGAAGTGCGCATGTCCATGTTAATCCAAATCCGGCTCCTGTAATATAGAAGTCAGAATAATGTTGAATCGTAACTGATCCAGAACTTGCTACGATAGTTCCACCGTTTGGCAACGTTCCGCCTGTATATGATCCGATCAGCGGACTTCCTGTTGATGGTCCGTTATAAAAGGTGAGGTAATCATAATTGCTTTCGTAGTCGAACTGCGAGATATTCAATGTAACTGAACTTGCTCCTGTTGGTGCAATCGTAACCGTGCTGGTTACGTTATCACCATAATCTGCATTCGGTCCGCCACTGTCATACATGGTTCCGGTGCAAGAATATTGTGTTGGGCCGGTTCCGCTTTGCGGTAACCATACCACGCATGGAATGTTTGCATCAACCGTAACACAATTTGTACATACATAAACATCCGATCCGCAGGTGCCACCATCCGCACTTAACGTAACTGTATATGTTCCGAATCCTGTATAAGTATGTATCGGGTTGATAGCGTTGCTTGTTGCTCCATCACCAAAATCCCAGACAAAAGTTCCTGCGTTGCTGCTGTTGTTATTAAAGAAAATTTCAGCTGGTGCTACGCATGATTCAGCAGGACTTGGAGTAAAATCAGCAATGACTGCCGGATTATATACCGCTCCAACTCCGCATGCATACCAGGCATTGGTTACTGATTCAACTTCAGGTGTGCAAGGACCAAACAAATCTATCGCTGCCTGAATCGCATAATACCGCGCATCTGAATATGGAGATGATGGAGTCAGATAAACTGACAATGATCTGTAAGAAATATCTGCCGCATCCATGACACCGATTCCATTTACTGAGTAAACACTTCCAATATCATTGGTGCCGGTTCCTCCATCTGAAAGAAGGTAAAACCAGAAATTCTGAACACCACTGTTATTATGAACTTCATTTGGATTATACCAGTAGGTTCCTCCGTAGGTATCAGGATTACTAAATGCATTCGGATTACTCATATCGCGGATGCCTGCTCCAAGTGTGCAATCTTCACCCATCAACCAGTCGCCTACTGCAGGTGTTGCCCACCATTCGATCACTGATCCGAAGATGTCAGAAAAAGATTCATTCAATCCACCCGATTCATCTGAATAAATCAAACCTGCTGTGTTCTGGGTTACGGCATGTGTTACTTCATGACCGCAGATATCTGTTGTGGTTAAAGGTTTATCAAAATAGGAACTTCCATCTCCGTATGTCATTGCTGTTCCATCCCAAAAAGCATTGTCATATCCGACACTGTAATGCACGTAGCTGTAAAGTGTTATTCCGTTTCCATCATGGCTGTTGCGACCTTGTTCCAGCCAGAAATAATCGTATGTAGCTTCTGTTCCGAAATGCGCATCCGTAGCATATTGATCTTCTGCCCCATTCACATTATCCCAATAATTATCTGCATCTGTAAAATCAACGGCCGCTCCGTAATCAGTACCTTGTAGCAGATTATAAGTTTGCATTCCGTTTCCGGTATAGCGATCTACCTCCTGCAAACGGTAAGAACTGGGCGATTGCATATCAACGGTAATCGTTTGTGTGCCTGAAAATCCGGTAACTGCTGTACCTGTAACATCATTCGTGTGAATCAGATTTTCTGTTGCGATAATATTTCCGTTGGTTACATCCACATAAATTTTCTGATGACTCATCGGTTCGTGCGCATAGACTTTGAATTCCCATGCGAGTTGGAAATTTGCGCCTTCATATTTATTGGATGGAGGAACAAATTTTAAAACACCTGTCGGAAAATAAGTAGCGAGTTGATCATCCTTCATTTCTTTCAACCTTTTTTCTTCCGCCATCATCTGCCATTTGTAAGCCGATGCACCTACATAATTAGTTGCTGCCAGCAACGCATCATGTTCGTTCATCATCACCATTGAATTGGCGGTGATGTTGCTGAAAATTTTTCCGTTCACAGAATGAACCATTCCATCCTTCACATGCGCGATGAGGATTCCGGCATTAACAGGATAGCCGTTATAATATTCCTGATAGCGGTAATGCGTAAATCCGAGCCGGTCAGTTTCTGTGCGCATCAACTGGATGGAAAAATCATCTCCAGCCTGATAAATCTTTTTGAACCATAATGGAAAATCTGTGAAACGAATTCTTTCATCCTCATTAAATCGAACAAAACCGGGCGCACCCGTTTGCTGATCGATATAAACCTGCGAAGCGCCATCAATGATCTGCTCCGCTTCGTAACCTGTAAATTCTTTTTGCGCATTGGCAAACTGAAAACTGCATAGCATTACTGCTACAACGAAAATGCTTTTTGATTTCATACTGTGTGGTTGGTTTAAAAAAAGTAGAAGTTGTGGTCGATAGGGGAACTTTTGTATGAGTCAAAAATAATCAGGATGAATGAATGAAAGGGCAAAACAAAGGGAACTCCAATGAGTTCCCTTTTTAAAATTTGTTTCTCGGAAATTATCTCATCACCGCCAGTTTCTGTGTTTGAATATCAGAACCTGATTGAACGGTTACGGAATATAATCCGCTTGATAAATCTTCCAGCGATAATGTGTAATTGAGCGAAGTATTTTCAGCATTCACACGAATGGTCTTCAGGATTTTTCCCTGAATGTCATACACACTGATCACCACCTCTCCTGCAGAGCTCAGATTCATGGAAATCGTTGCAGATGTTTCGGCAGGGTTAGGATAAATGTTCAGTATATGTAAATCACTGTTCAACAGATTTCCATTCATATCTGTAATCTGCAATTCACCGTTTACGATATCCACAGATACTTCATCATAGCCATTGGTGAATTCATCAAGATTCAAATTGATCGGATCAACATCAAAGTACTGCCCGTTGAAAGTGTAGCTGTAATTTGGATCTTTTTCAACCATTTCGCTGTATCGCGGAATTCCCAATGTAGTACAGAAAGAATGCGGACCGGTGGTGTTATCGTTCGGATCGCCCGGATTGCATTTAGCACGCACCCAGAATTCATATTGTGTTCCTGAAAGAAGATTGTTCCAGATGAAAGTTGCGGGAATACACTGATTAATTATCTGATATCCCTGGTTACCTACTTTGCGTTTCCATAATTTAAAGAATACCGCATTTGGAACATCATACCATGAAGTGGTAATGCTGTTAGTCGTGATCACATCGCATGTAGGCGCACCTGGTGAAGCGCAACCTGTGCAGTTTTCATCAACTTGTCCATCGCAATTGTCATCAATATTATTTCCGCAAAATTCAGTCTCATCCGGATTTACGTTCGGGTTTGTATCCAAACAATCAGTATTATCCAAAACATATCCTGCCGGTTGTGTGCAAGCCGATAGTGTGACATTCAGATTACCGTAAGTATCGCCATCAAAATCCTCGTAATAAGTAATTGAACTTGCATCACCTCCTGAACAATCATCATCAAGTCCGTTGTTACAGATTTCCAACTCACCCGGATTTACGTCCGCGTTTCCATCATCGCAATCGGTATTATCCAACACATATCCAACTGGCTGTGAACATGCGGATTGAGAAACTGCCGGATTACCATAAATATCTCCATCACCGTCCTCATAATATGTGGAGAATGTTGCGTCTTCATCAATGGATAAATCGCAATCATCATCAATACCATTGCATGGATCAGCCTGATTTGGATGAATGTTGTCGTCAGCATCATCGCAATCGTTATCATCCAACACATATCCGACTGGCGGTGAACATGCGGATTGAGAAACTGCCGGATTACCGTAAGTATCTCCGTCCAAATCCTGATAGTAGGTTGCGAATGTTGCGTCTTCATCAAACGATAAATCGCAGTCATCATCAATACCATTGCATGGATCAGCTTGGTTCGGATGAATAGCAGGGTTGCCATCATTGCAATCTGTGTTATCCAAAACATATCCTACTGGTTGTGTACATGCAGATTGTGTGACATTCAGATTACCATAGGTATCACCATCCAAATCCTGATAGTAAGTAATTGCTGCTGCATCTCCGCCCACACAATCATCATCAAGTCCGTTGTTGCAGATTTCGAGTTCGCCCGGATTTACGTTCGCATTACCATCATTACAATCCGTATTGTCTAAAACATACCCTACAGGTTGTATGCAGGCTGATTGAGAAACTGTCGGATTGCCGTAAGTATCTCCATCACCGTCCTGATAATAAGTTAAGAACGTTGCGTCTTCATCAATTGATAAATCGCAGTCGTCATCAATACCGTTGCAAGGATCAGCTTGGTTTGGATGAATGTTGTCGTCAGCATCATTGCAATCGTTGTCGTCTAAAACATAGCCAACAGGAGGTGAACATGCGGATTGAGAAACTCCTGCGTTACCGTATGTATCTCCATCAGCATCCTGATAGTAGGTTGCGAATGTTGCGTCTTCATCAATCGATAAATCGCAATCGTCATCAATACCGTTGCAAGGATCAGCTTGGTTCGGGTGAATAGCTGCATTGCCATCATTGCAATCTCCAGGAGTTAAAACATATCCTAAGGGAGGTGAACACGCTGATTGAGATACAGATGAATTACCATAATTATCTCCGTCATTATCCTGATAGTAAGTAATTGAAGTTGCATCACCACCAACACAATCATCATCAATACCATTGCTACAGATTTCCAACTCACCCGGATTTACATTTGGATTTGTATCATCACAATCCGTGTTGTCTAAAACATAACTTACGGGTTGACCGGAACATACCGTTTGCGAAACATTTGGGTTACCATAAGTGTCACCATCAAAATCAAAATAGTAGGTTACGAATGTTGCGTCTTCATCAATTGAAAAATCACAATCATCATCAATTCCGTTGCAAACATCTGTTTGGTTTGGATGGATATTGATATTGTTGTCATCACAATCCGTGTTGTCTAAAACATAACTTACGGGTTGACCGGAACATACCGTTTGCGAAACATTTGGGTTACCATAAGTGTCACCATCAAAATCAAAATAGTAGGTTACGAATGTTGCGTCTT